>Ga0268298_10004435_pt1 | contig 13709 bp, 9 predicted proteins | sample WWTPWeurt_MetaG_FD_194462 | JGI IMG/M metagenome (GOLD analysis project Ga0268298, IMG submission 194462) | Activated sludge microbial communities from WWTP in Nijmegen, Gelderland, Netherland - WWTP Weurt | ecosystem: Engineered > WWTP > Aerobic digester > Activated sludge | place: Netherlands... | reverse complement strand
TAAGGCGGTCTTTGGGTTGTTGCGCAGCCAGTTCGGCGAGAGGCTTGGCCAGCACACCAGCTTGATCCTTAAGCCTGGCCTGCCTTTCCTTGTCCTTGAGGCTCACTTGCCGCGCCATCTGGAAGGCCAGAAGGCTGGAGAGCATGGCTGCGTCGCCTTCCGGCTCCGGTAGGTCGTGCAGCCACTCGGCGGTGTTGTAGACAGCCCGACGCGAGACGCCTTCTTCCCGCAGAAAGCATCGCAAGTCGTTCAACAGCTTCAGTGGCTCACCCCATTCGGCGGTCAGCTCCAATGCACCGCCCGAGCGCTTGATGACAGTGATCGAGAAACGATCCCGGCCGGCGTTCTTGGCGCGTTTTTCTGCTGCGTCCAGCTCACGGCGCACGGCGGTGAGCGGGGCCTGGTGGTGGGCGATGACAATGCCGCAGGAGGCGGTGGCGGTGTCGCCCATCATGCGCATGAGCTTGTCCTTGCCCTTAACCTTGAGGATGGCAAAGCCCTTGTGCAAGGTCAGGCCGCGCGGATCGCGCCCGCCCTCGTGCGCCGGATCAATGCCGGAATAGGCCTGCCGCAGGCGCTGCGCCGCCGACAGCGCATCGACCACCGGCAGCATGGCCAGCACGTCGTCGCCGCCGGCGTAGATGACGCGGCCCAGGTGTTCCTCCTCGACCACGTGGCGCACCACGGTGAGCGAGAAATCATTGAGTGCGCCGGAGATGGCGAGGTGTCGGTTGGGCGAGAGGGCGCGCTTCTGCTCACCGTAGCTGTTGATTGCTGGTTGGTTGGCTGCGTGCTTCTTGAAACCATCTTTCACTTGCGGGTGAAAACTGTCGCAGTACGAGATGGCCCACTGCGGATCGCCGTAGAGCATCTGCCCCATGCGGTCGCCGTCCATCAGCAGCAGGGCGTAATAGGCTTCAAGCCGCTGGACGCCGAGGGTCTGGCGCACCTGCTTTTCCGCCTCGGTGCTGGCCGCGTCGTTGTCCTCTTCGTCGGCGGCGTCGAGCAGGCCGGGCAGGCGTTTGGCGATTTCGAGCTTGCGACGTTTGTGCCCGTATTCTTTCAACAGCTTGCGTGGCAGCGCCACGCTGTCGCCGCCGACATCCGGGGTTTCCGCGTTGTTGGTCTTTTCATCGTTCATCCACTGGTCGAGCTGATGCGCCAGCGCCATGGTGTGGGTGGAAACGACGAAGCGGCCAATCTTCATCGCTTCACCGTTGTCGACCGCAGAAAGTGCCTTGCCCACTGCCTCGGCAAACAGCGTCGGCCATAGACGTTTGATAGCCGGCAGTGCGCCGAGGTGCTCGCCGGGTTTGGCCCACGACATTTTCTCATCGGCTATCTTGGTCCATAGCGTTTCGACGTGTTCGCTTTCACGGAATCCACGTTTGTCCTTGCGGCTGCGGCGCTTCCCTGCGGGAACGGTGAGCAGCCCCTTATCGGTCGTCAGCCATTCGGTCTCGCCGGTCAGCGAGCAGCGCCAGCCTTCCTGCCGGGTCTGGCTGAAGGGGCGCACTGCCTTGGCAGCGGCCATGACGCGCTCTGCCAGCTCGTAGATGGCCGGGTAGAGCGCGCCCGGGTTGGGCGCAAAAAAGCGGCTGTCGTGGCCTTCACCCTGCAACACCTTCCAGGCCGGCGTATCAAGAAAGCCGCAGGGCTGGCCGGGTTCGACGTCGAAGAAGGGGGCCATCGCCTGCGACAACTGCACGGTGTCCAGGTCGGTCTGCTTCTCCTTGTTGCGTGGCGTGATCAGCGAGAAGGGCACGGCGGCCCAGTGCACTTCGGGGAAGCCCGAGAGCTGTTCGTGCATCTGCTGGTAGCAGGGCTGTGTCTTGTCTTTCTCGATACCGACAGCTTCCAGCAGCGTGTCCACGACAGTTTGGCCCAGGTTTGCCAGCCACACGCGCACGGCTGTTTCTACTTCTTCCGCGATGGCCCTGGCCCGGCTCGCCGGTACCACGGCGACAAAGCGGTTGGGCAGGGCGGCCGAGAACAGCGGGTTGCTGTCGGTGCCGTCTTGCTGCCAGTCGCATTTGGCAAACAGCGTATGGGGCAGACCCATCGGGTCGCGCAGCCACAGATCCACCTGGGGCACACCGCGCAGGCGTGGGAACAGGATGGCATCCGGCCCGAGCGCCTCGCAGACCGGGCGCATGGCCTCCCAGGCCAGGCGGGACAGCAGGTGGGAGCCGGCCCACAGGTCGGAGGTGCTGCGGGCGGCGGCGATGAAGGGTTGGACCGGGCCGATGGACAGGGCCAGCAAGGCTGCTTCCCCATCGGGGTCGGCGGCAAAGGCGCCGGCAAAGGCCGAGGTCAGGTCCAGGTGGTCCCAGATCGAGTGATCGGGCACGCGGGTGTCGGCGGGGAGCTGCTGCCACAGGGGGCCGAGTTTGCCGTTGTCGGCCTCTTCATTCAGCTCCGGGCCGAAGCGCCAGAAGGCGAGCAGGGTCTTGCGCAGGTCTTCTTCGCCTTCCTTGGCGCCCAGCGCCACGAGCAGATTCGAGAAATGCTTGAAGCTTCGCTGCTTGATGTCGTGGAAGTCGGTGTCTGCGAGGCTGTGCAGATCGAAGTGGGTGCCGGTCAGCGGGTGGATGAGCACGGGCCGGTTTGACCAGTGGACTTGCGCCCATTTCTCGTACTTCCCTTGGTAATCCATTGGCCACTGGGGCCGATCCGATGCCGCCGCCCACCTGTCAGCCTGCCCGATGATCCGCTCCATCTCGGACGGCAGCTTCAATTTTTCGATCTCCGAGCCGTCCCTGCGTTTGAGCATATGTGTCTCGAAGCCCAGAGCCTTGCCGATGCCTACGATGCTGCCGCCCTCGTGCCCGGCCGGGTCGCGCAGCAGCACGAGGGCTTTCTCCGCCGGGTCGTGGATGCGCGCGGCGAGTTTGGTTTGCCAGATGATGTCCTTGTTCTCCATGGTCTCAGGCCCTGGTTCGTGTCAGTGAGGATTGCTTGTCGAGGAAGGCGTGCACTTGTTGCCATACGGCATTGATCGCTTCTCGTTGCGGCTTGAACGCTGGCGGGGGCAGACAGGGCATGTGGAAGATCACGCCGACGAGCTGGCCGTCGGGCGCAGGACGGATCTTGAAGCGCAGGCTGTTGGGGAGGCGGGCGTTGTTTTTCTTCCAGCCGGATACATCATGGTGCGTTACGGGATAGCTGAGCCAATGGCGTGCCTGCGGTACCTCATGATTGATCCCATTCCTTGTTTCGCGGTCACCTGCGCTGTAGTCCGGCGTGAGTTCGAAGTCAGGGCGCTGGGTTCGCAGGCCGATCTTGATGATCGCCAGCTCCCTCATCAGCGGCTGCCAGTCCGCAAACGGCGTGGTCTGCCAGATCAGCGCACCCTTGGCGTCGCTGCCGATGGCGTGCGGCCAGTCGAGCTTCAGCGCGTCTTGCCAGGGGCGCAGCGGCAGGCTGGGAACGTCGCCAATGTCGTGCAGGCTGTACGAGCCCCAGCCATTGCGACTGCGACCGCCAACGGTACCGAACCGGCTCATTAGCGCCAGCGCCTGTTCGATCAGCGGGGCATGTTCATCGGGATAGGCGATGGCGAAGGTGTTTTCTTCGCCGGTCTGGATGGCGGCGTTGGCCTTGAGCGTGGGCGTTCTCTCACCACGAGGCAGCACGACCGGGCCAAAGCCGAGATATAGATCTGCCGTAGCGTCTGGAGCTTCCGGATGCTTCACCTGAGCCAGGGGCGACCAGCGGCTCTTCGACAGGCTGCCAGGGTCCCAGTGCAACAGCCGTATCCGTACCTGGCTCTTGCGAGCAGCGACTTTCTCGCCTTGCTCGTCCCGGTCGTTCTCCAGCCAGGCATGGCCGAAAAGCCTGCCTTCTTCCTCCCGCATCCGCGCCACATCGGGCGTGAAGCCCAGGCTGGCCGCATAGGCCACCCGCCACCACTGGCGCAACTGGGCCTTGAAGGGAGGCGTTCTCCACTGGCCGCTCTGCTCCGCGTTGCCAAGGAAAGCCGGGGTGTGAAATAGGATTGTGTAGTGTGCGGTCTTCATATTTTTCCTTTCTACTGGCCCGCATGATGGCTTGCCGTGGGGCATGGGGATGTCGCGACAAGCTTGCAGCATGTGCTGAGGACGGTAGGCGGGTGGGCTCAAGCTTGGGGGAGTGGGGCGGTGGCGTGAGGGGCAGGCGCAATCGGCTTGATCTGGGGGAGCTGGATGGCATTTTATGCCCATTCAGCTTCACTCATGCTTTCGGAAATCCAAATTGAATTTGCTGCAAAGCACCTAAACCATCGTCTAATATCGCCCCCCTTCGTTTCCTTATAACTTTCCCCTGCACGGTTGAAACGCCCACTGCCTTCAACCGGCCGATCCGGCTGCCAACGAGTGGCCGGGCGAGAGGGGGAGCTGCAGGGCTCCTGCATCCCGTTATGAAGGAGACATCAATGGCTGTACTCAATCGGATGGACTGGTATGACCTGGCCCGATCCACCAACTGGACGCCCAAGTACGTTACCGAGGACGAATTGTTTCCGCCCAAGCTGTCGGGCGAATTCGGATTGCCCCTGAGTGCCTGGGAGCAATACGACGAGCCTTACAAGCAGACCTATCCGGAATACGTGAAAGTCCAGCGCGAGAAGGACGCGGGGGCCTATTCGGTCAAGGCTGCCCTGGAGCGCAGCCGGATTTTCGAGAATGCCGATCCGGGCTGGAAGTCGGTGATGAAGGCCCACTATGGCGCCATTGCCCGGGGCGAATATGCGGCGGCCAGTGCCGAGGCGCGGATGATGCGTTTTTCGAAGGCGCCGGGCATGCGCAACATGTCGACGCTGGGCTGCATGGACGAGATCCGTCACGGCCAGATGCAGCTGTATTTCCCCCACGAGCATGTGAGCAAGGACCGGCAGATGGACTGGGCCTTCAAGGCCTACGACACCAATGAGTGGGCGATGATCGCCGCCCGCCATTTCTTCGACGACATCATGATGACCCGGGACGCCATCAGCGTTTCCATCATGCTCACCTTCAGCTTCGAGACCGGCTTCACCAACATGCAGTTCCTGGGGCTGGCGGCCGATGCGGCGGAGGCGGGGGACCACACCTTCGCCAACCTCATCTCCAGCATTCAGACCGACGAGTCGCGCCACGCCCAGATCGGCGGCCCGGCCCTCAAGGTGCTGATCGAGAACGGCCACAAGGCCGAGGCCCAGAAGCGCGTGGATATCGCCGTGTGGGGGGCGTGGAAGCTGTTCTCCGTGCTCACCGGTCCGATCATGGACTATTACACCCCGCTGGCGCACCGCAAGCAGTCCTTCAAGGAGTTCATGGAAGAGTGGATCGTCGCCCAGTTCGAGCGGGCGCTCACCGACATGGGCCTTGAGCTGCCCTGGTACTGGGACATCTTCCTCAACGATCTCAACGACACCCACCACGGCATGCACCTGGGCTCCTACTTCTGGCGCCCGACCCTGTGGTGGAACCCGGCCGCCGGCGTCACCCCCGACGAGCGGGCCTGGCTGGAAGAGAAGTACCCCGGCTGGAACGACACCTGGGGCCAGTGCTGGGACGTCTTCATCGACAACGTGGTGGACGGCAACATGGCCAAGGCCTACCCGGAGACGCTGCCCTACGTCTGCAACATGTGCCAGCTGCCGATCCTGGGTGTGCCGGGCAAGAAGTGGAACGTGCGCGACTACCCCCTGGAGTACAAGGGCCGTCTGTATCACTTCGGCTCCGAGGTGGATCGCTGGGTCTTCGAGCAGGAGCCCGAGCGCTACGCCGGCCACCTGTCCATCGTGGATCGCTTCCTGGCCGGGATGATCCAGCCCATGAACCTGGAGGGCGCCCTCCAGTACATGAACCTGGCCCCGGGCGAGATCGGCGACGACGCCCACAACTACGCCTGGGCCGAGATCTATCGCGCACTACGCGAGACCCGCAAGGCTAGCTGAGAGCGCGCGAATAAACCTACTGCGCGGCCCGATTTCGCCCCTGCGATGCTCGCCGTACCGCTTGTACGGCTGCGCTTCTCGGAGCGAACTCGGACCGCTCGCTACGGTTTCTTCACACGCTTGGTTACATCCACTTCCTGTCGTACCGCCCGGCCCGTGTGCCGGGCCGCGCATCACCCTACAAGGAGACTGCCGTCATGGCCCTGTTCCCACTGACCTCCAATTTCGAGGGGGACTTCGTTCTGCAACTGGTGCCCGTGGATACGGAAAACACCATGGATGAGGTGGCCGCTGCCGCCGCCGTCCATTCCGTCGGGCGGCGTGTCCGCCCCCGTCCCGGCCACATCATGCGGGTCCGCCTGCATGGCACCACCGAGCTGCTGCCGCGCACCATGAAGGTTGCCGAAGCGGGCTTCAGGCCCACCGAGACGGTGGATATCGTCTGGCAGGCGGCCGATGCCTGACCGCCGCCCGAGAGGAGACGCCCCATGAGTTTCACCAAGGTATGCACCCTGGACGACGTGTGGGAAGGCGAGATGGCGCCCTTCACCGTCAACGGCCATGAGCTTCTGCTGGTCTGTGGCGAAGGTGGTGAGATCAAGGCCTTCCAGGGTATCTGCCCGCACCAGGACATCGCCCTTTCCGAGGGCAAGTTCGATGGCAAGAAGGTGATCTGCCGGGCCCATCTGTGGCAGTTCGATGCGATCACCGGCAAGGGCATCAACCCGGATGACTGTGCATTGGCCGAGTATCCCGTGCGCGTTGACGGGGAGGACGTCCTTGTCAGCACCGACGGCGTCGAGCCGCTGTTTGCCCACACCTGAGCGCGCGTGAATGGATCGACTGCGTGGCCCGGTGCCAACCCGAACCCCTCGCGATGATTCCTTCACACGCCCCGAGCCCGCATCCGCGCCCATCCCGGCGCGGGCATCCATATCGGCAGGCGCGTTCCCGCGCCTGCCCATCGACAAGGAGAAGGACATGAGCACTGCAGTTCCCGGGCAGGCCTATCACAACAACATGGTGGGGCCGGTGATGCGCGCCGGCGATCTGGCGATGGCGGTCATCGAGGCCGCCCGGACCGACAACCCCGGCAAGGAGATCTTCGTGGACGACAAGCGGGCCTATATCCGCATCCACGCCGAACAGGAAATGATCCTGCGCCAGGCCACCATCGAAGAAGAACTGGGGCGGCCCTTCCGCATGAACGACCTGGAGGTGGACCTGAGTTCCTTCGCCGGCCAGATCGAGAGCCGCGATGACTCGGTGCGCTTCTATTTCACCAAGAAGCTCTGAGAGGGTGTGGATAAATCTACTGCGCGGCCCGATTTCGCGCCTGCGATGCTCGCCGTACTCCTGTACGGCTGTGCTTCTCGGCGCGAACTCGAACCGCTCGCGACGATTTCTTCACACCCTCTGAGCCCTGCCCCCACACAAGAACGACACGAGGAGACACCCATGTCCGAAATTCAAGTCCTGAAGCCCCAGAAAACCTGGAGCCACCTGGCCGTCCGCCGCCGTAAGCCGAGCGAGTACGAGATCGTCAGTACCAACCTGCACTACAACGACCGGGACCCCAATTCGCCCTACGAGCTGGATCCGGGCATGTTCATGAACGAGTGGTACAAGAAGCACACCTTCGGCACCGCCCTCAAGCATGCCGACTGGAACGCCTTCCGCGATCCGGACGAGGTGGTCTATCGCACCTACAACCTGATGCAGGACGGCCAGGAGACCTACGTCTTCGGGCTCTTCGACCAGTTCAGCGAGCGCGAGCACGACAAGGCCCTCGACCCCCGTTGGGCCGGCACCCTGGCCCGCCTCTACACGCCGGCGCGCTACCTTTTCCACACCCTGCAGATGGCCTCGGCCTACGTGGGCCAGGTGTCGCCGGCCAGCACCCTGACCAACTGCAACTACTTCCAGATGGCCGACAGCCTGCGCTGGGTCAGCCACACCGCCTACCGCACCCGGGAACTCTCCCGCACCTTCGCCGACAAGGGCTTCGGTGAGGACGAGCGGCGCTACTGGGAAGAGGACGCCGCCTGGCAGGGCTTCCGCGAGCTGATGGAGCGGGCACTCACCGTGTGGGACTGGGGCGAGGCCATCGTCGTGCTCAGTCTGGTGGTCAAGCCGGCCGTCGAGGAGGCCGTGCTGCGTCGCCTGGGCGAAGCGGCCCGCCACAACGGCGACACCCTGCTGGGCCTGATCACCGACGCCCAGCTGATCGACGCCGCCCGCCACCGCCGGTGGACCGCTGCCTTCGTCGCCATGGCCATGGAAACCCCGGGGAACCTGGAGCGCATCAAGGGCTGGATCGCCAAGTGGGAGCCCCTGGCCGACCGGGCCATCGAAGCCTACTGCGGTGCCTTGCCGGATGTGCCCAACGCCGCGGCAGCCGCCAAGGCAGCCACCCGCGACCTGCGTCGCGGAGCGGGGCTCTGAGACCTTTGCCGAAGGCCCTTGCCGCGGTCATCAAGGCCGCGGAGTGGCGCCGGAGAGACACCATGAGCGACCCAGTAATCCACAACGAGCGGGACGGCAGCCGCTTTACCCAGCTACCCGGCGACACCCTGCTGCGGGCCGGGCTGCGGGCCGGCATCGGCCTGTCCTACGAATGCAACTCGGGGGGCTGCGGCGGCTGCAAGTTCGAGCTGCTCGCGGGCGAGGTCGAGACCCTGTGGCCCGACGCGCCCGGCCTGGGCGAGCGGGACCGGCGCCGGGGCCGGCACCTGGCCTGCCAGTGCCGCGCCCTCGGCGATGTCTCCATCAAGCTGGCCACCGGCCCGGAGTATGTGCCGCGGATCCTGCCCCGGCGGCGTCGGGCGGTGCTCACCGGCGTCAGCGATATCACCCACGACCTGCGGGAGTTCCGCTTCACGGCCGAAGGGCCGGCGGATTTCCTGCCCGGGCAGTTCGCCATGCTCGATCTGCCCGGGGTGGCGGCATCCCGGGCCTATTCCCTGTCGAACACCCCCAACGCGGCCGGAGAGTGGCATTTCCAGATCCGCCGGGTTGCGGGCGGGCAGGGCAGTGGCGTGCTCTTCGATGGTCTGCAGCCGGGTGCCGAGGTGGAGCTGGATGGCCCCTACGGCGTGGCCTGGTTGCGCACCGATTCGCCCCGCGATCTGGTGTGCGTGGCGGGGGGCTCCGGCCTGGCGCCCATGATCTCCATCGCCCGGGGGGCGGCGGAGGCCGGCATGCTGGCCAACCGGCGGCTGCATTTCTTTTATGGCGCGCGGGAACCCCGCGACGTGTGCGGCGAGCCGATGCTGGCGGCGCTTGAGGGATTCGGTGAGCGCATCACCTACTGCCCGGTGGTCTCCTCCCCGGGCGCGGGGGGCTGGGCGGGTGCCACGGGCTTCGTGCATACCCGTTTGCCCGAAGCCCTGCCGGCACCGCTGGCGGACTACGAGTTCTACTTTGCCGGCCCGCCGCCCATGACCCAGGCCCTCCAGGAAATGCTGATGGTGGACCACCGGGTGCCTTTCGAGCAGATCCATTTCGATCGATTCTTTTGAGGTTCCGCGAGGAACGGATGTGGAGACAAGAATGAAAACAAGACAAGGGAAGGGACAACATTCACCGCGCGGGCTGCGGATCGCGACGCTGGCAGTGGCCATCGCCGCGGCCGGTGGCACGGCCCACGCCACCGATGTCTTCCGGCTGGAAGGCTTCGGCGCCATCTCCCGGGGCATGGGGGGCGTGGCGACGGCCCATGATGTGGGGGCGGCCGGCATGATGACCAATCCGGCCACCCTGTCGCTGATGCCCGCCGACAACACCGCCCAGATCGGGCTCGATCTGGTCACCACCGATATCGACGTCACCAACCGGAGCACCGGTGAGCATGTCCATTCGGGCGATCACAGCCAGAACCGTGGCCCCTATTACGCGCCCCAGGCCGCCCTCACCCGGCGCGTGGGGCAATGGACCTTCGGCCTTGGCGCCTTTGCCCAGGGTGGCCTGGGCACCGAGTACGGGCGCAGCAGCTTCCTGTCCCGGGCCACCGGGGGCATTGACACCGGCCTCGAGAACTCCAGCCGGCTGCTGGTGCTGAACATCCCGTTGGCGGCCAGCTTCCGCGCGTCGGAGGCCCTGACCATCGGTGGCAGCGTCGATGCGGTGTGGCAGGGCCTCAACCTGAACCTGCTGCTGGGCGCCGACCAGGTGGGCAGCCTGATCGGGGCGTCGCGGGTGTCCGGCTCCCTGCTGCCGGTGCTGGGCGGGCTGCCGGATCTGCGCGGCGCCCACTTCAGCCTCACCCGCAATTCACCCCTGGCCAGCGGGGTCAATGCCTGGGGCTATACCGGGCGCATCGGCATGACCTACGCCCTGACGCCGGCAACACGCCTGGGGGCCGCCTATACGACCCGCAGCCGCATGTCTGACATGGAAGGCCGGGCCACCCTGACCGCCATCGACGGCGTGGCGGGGCAGATTCCCCTGGGAGGCAAGATCCGCATCCGCGACTTCCAGATGCCGGCCGTGGTCAACCTGGGGGTCAGCCATCGGGTCAACGATCAGCTCACCCTGGCGGCGGATGTGTCGCGGGTCTTCTGGTCTAGCGTGATGAAGGACATCAAGGTGGGCTTCGTGGCCGATGCTGGCGGCGACCTGAACATCCTGTTGCCCCAGAACTACAAGGACCAGACCATCCTCGCCATGGGCGCGGCCTGGCAGATGGATTCCCGCTGGACCCTGCGCGGCGGTCTGCGCCTGGCCCAGCAGGCCCTGTCCTCCTCGACCCTCTTCGCGGTGATCCCGGCCACGCCGCGCAAGCACGTGTCGGTGGGCGTGGGCTATGCGCTGTCGCCCAGCTCCACGGTGGATTTCGCCTGGTCCCATGCCTTCCAGGAGAACATGAACAACGTCTCGCTACCCAACACGTCGGCACCCATCCGGGTGAGCCATGCGCAGGATAATGGGACGCTTGTTTACTCGTATCGATTCTGAGCGCGCATCCTTGTACCGGGCCAGCCCCATGCACAGACCGTGTGCGTGGGGCTGGCGTGCGTGTTCCGGCGTGATGAAGTGAAAGCCATGATTCCCGACGACGATATCTGCAGGGTCGCACGGCGCACCTCGGTGCGCGGGGTGGTGATTGAGGCGGGGGATGCGCGGGATGTGCGGCGGCAGAAGATGGCGCGGATCATCCTGGATTCCATGTACCAGTTCCTGGGCTTGCTGGACCTGGACGGGACGGTGCTGGAGATCAACCAGGCGGCCCTCAACGGGGCGGGTGTCGGCCTGGAGGATGTGATCGGCCGGCCCTTCTGGGAAGCCCGCTGGTGGGAAGTGTCGGAAGAGGTGCGCCAACGGGTGCGGGAGATGATCGCCACGGCCCGCACCGGCCAGTTCGTGCGCTGCGACTTCGAAGTCTTCGGCGACCTCCAGGGCAGCCGCACCATCGTCATCGACTTCTCCCTCACGCCCATCCTGGACGACGAGGGTGAGGTGGCCTTTCTGTTGCCCGAGGGGCGCAACATCACCGAAAAGATTGCCGGCAATGCCGAGCTGTCACGCAAGAACAGCGAGCTGCAGGGCGCCCTTGAACGCCTGAAGGAGCTGGACGGCTACAAGACCCGCTTCTTTGCCAATGTCAGTCACGAACTGCGCACACCCCTGGCCTTGATCCTCGGGCCGGTGGACCAGCTCATCAAGGACGGCACCGGACTGGGCGAGCGGGAGCGCTTCCGCCTCGCCGCCATCCAGCGCAATGCCCGCAGCCTGCTGCAGCAGGTGAACAACCTGCTCGATCTGGCCCGCATCGACGCCGACCGCATGCCCATGGCCTACGTCAATGCCGACCTGGTGGCCCTGGTGAGGGAGATCGCGGCGGGCTTCGAGGCCGCGGCGGAGGACCGCCACATCAGCCTGGGTCTGCGGGGAGAGGACGAACTGTATGCGGAGGTGGATCGGGCCAAGTTCGTGCGGGTGATGGCCAATCTGCTGTCCAACGCCTTCAAGTTCACCCCCGCCGGTGGGCGGATTGCCTGCCAGGTGGAGAGCGTGCCCGGAGGGCGGGTGCTGATCGGCGTGCAGGACACCGGCCCCGGCGTGCCCGATGCCATGAAGGCGCATATCTTCGACCGCTTCACCCAGGGCCGCGATGACCCGGGGGCCGGCGGCAGCGGCCTGGGGCTGAACATCGTCAAGGAGTTTGTGGACCTGCACCGGGGCACCGTGGTGGTGATGGATGCGCCCCGGGGGCGGTGCGCTTTTCCAGGTGGAGCTGCCCGCCCGGGCGCCGGAGGGCGCCTTTGTGCGCAGTGGCGGCGGGAAGGACATGCCGGCCCTGGCGGAGGGGGCCTTCCCCCTGGCGCCGGATCTGCCCCGTCCGGCCGCCGAAGTCTTTCACCCGGGCAAGCCCAAGGTGCTGGTGGCCGAGGACAACCCGGATCTGCGCCTGTTTCTCTACGACGTGCTGTCGGACGAGTACAACGTGATCCTGCGGGAGGACGGGGAGGCGGCCTTCCAGGCGGCAATTGCCGACCCGCCCGACCTGATCATCACCGACCTGATGATGCCGCGCTGGGGCGGCGAGCGTTTTGTCCGTGCCCTCAGCGAGCGGCGCGACTTTCCCAATGTGCCGGTGCTGGTGCTGTCGGCCCGGGCGGATGATGCCCTGCGCGAGAACCTGCTGGAGCACCTGGTGCAGGACTACCTCACCAAGCCGTTCTCGGCCCAGGAGCTGCGGGCACGGGCGCGCAATCTGGTGACGGTGAAGCGCACCGTGGACATCCTGCAGCGCGAACTCAACTCCCAGGCCTCGGACATCCTGGAGCTCACCGCCGGGCTGGTGGCGAGCCGCAAGTCGCTGCAGCGCAGCTTTGCCGCCCTGCAGGTTTCCGATCGCCGCTGGCAGGGCCTCTACGAGAACACCGCGGTGGGGATCGCCCTGGCGGACCGGGACGGCAAGATCCTCTCCGCCAACCCCGCCTTGCAGCGCATGCTGGGCTATGCCCGTGATGAGATCGTCGGTGTGTCGCTGATCGAGCTCACGGCGCCGTGCGAGCGGGGCCTCACCGAGCGCAACGTGCATGGCCTGTTCGATGGTGACTTCCCCAGTTACACGGTGCAGAAGCGCTACGAGAAGAAGGAAGGCGGCTACCTGTGGGCCAATGTGAGCGCCTCCCGCATCCCGGCCATGGACGAGGATGGCCCCATGCTGGCGGTGATCGTCGAGGACATCACCGCCCGCATGGAGGCCGAGCGCTCCCTGGCGGCGACCCGCGCGGAGCTGACCCGGGTGGCCCGCTTCACGGCGATGGGCGAACTGGTGGCCTCCATTGCCCACGAGATCAATCAGCCCCTGGCGGCGGTCATCACCAACAGCCAGGCCGCGCTGCGCTGGTTGTCCCACGACGAGCCGAACCTGGTCGAGGTGGCGGCGGCGCTGCAGCGGGCCAATCGTGATGCGAGCCTGGCCGGTGCGGTGATCTCGCGCATCCGTGGATTTTTGCGGGCCGGCCAGATCCGGCGGGCGCCGGTGGACCTGGCCCGCATGCTCGACGAAGTGCTGCAGATGCTGCAGCTCATGCTGACGGAGGCGGGCGTCGATCCCTGCGTGCGGCTACCCGATCCTCCGCCCCGCCTGATTGCCGATGCGGTGCAGTTGCAGCAGGTGCTCATCAACCTGATCGTCAATGCCGTGGATGCCATGCGCGAGCAGTCTGAGCGGGCGCACCTGCTGCAGATCGATGTGGTGGCCGACCCGGCAGGGGGGCTGCGGTTCTCGGTGCGCGACAACGGCCCGGGCGTTGCGGCGGGCTCCGATGCGCGGATG
>Ga0268298_10004434_pt1 | contig 13709 bp, 11 predicted proteins | sample WWTPWeurt_MetaG_FD_194462 | JGI IMG/M metagenome (GOLD analysis project Ga0268298, IMG submission 194462) | Activated sludge microbial communities from WWTP in Nijmegen, Gelderland, Netherland - WWTP Weurt | ecosystem: Engineered > WWTP > Aerobic digester > Activated sludge | place... | reverse complement strand
CCCAGCCCGCGCTTCGTGCGCTCGGGGGCCGGCAGCGCGGTGACGTCCTCGCCGTACACGCTCACGCGGCCCGCGCTCGCCCGCAGCTGCCCGGAGATCAGGTTGAAGTACGTGGTCTTGCCCGCGCCGTTGGGCCCGACGATCGCGGTCAGCGTTCCGGGGTAGAACGTGCACGACACCGTGTCGACCGCCACGTGGCCGCCGAAGCGGATCGTGAGGTCGCGGGTCTCGAGAGAAGGCTGGGTCATGTCGCGTGCGATGAGGGCGGGGCCGGATCGGGCGGCGAAGACCGCGTCGCGCCCGCCGTCGGCGGCCGCGCCCCGGCGCGTCGGGGCGCGCGCCGCCGGCCCGGTCAGCGCTTGTTGCGGATCGGGATGTTCATCTCCTCGGCCTTGATCTCGCGCACGAGGTCCGGAACGCCCCACGGGAACGCCGGGTCGACCTTGATCTTGAAGTGGTACATCGCCTGCATGGCCTGGTGGTCTTCCTTGCGGAACGTCATCTTGCCCTTCGGCGTCTCGAAGCTCATCCCCTCCATCGCCTTGATCAGCTTCTCGGTGTTCGTGTCGCCGTTGGTCTTCTTCAGCGCCTCGACCACCGCCATCCCCGCCGACATGCCGCCCGCGGTGAAGAAGTCCGGCGGGGTCTTGAAGCGCTTGTAGTGCTCGGTGATCAGCCAGTTGTTGGCCGGATTCTTCGGAATCGCGAAGTAGTAGTAGGTGGCGCCTTCCATGCCGGGGAAGCGCTTGTACTCGGACATCGCGGGCAGGATGTTGCCGCCGGTGGCGATCTCGATGCCGTAGCGCTTCGGGTCGAGGTCGGCGATCTTGAACGGGTTGCCGGCGCCGGCCCAGACCATGAAGATGATCTTGCGGCCGGGCTTGTCCTTGAGCGCGTCGAACAGGTGCTGCGCGCCCGCGGTGAAGTCGGAGGTGCTGATCGGCAGGTATTCCTCGTGGACGATCTTCGCCTTCTTCAGCGACTCCTTGAACGCCTTGACGAAGTCGCGGCCGAACGCGTAGTCCTGCGCGAGCGTGGCGATCGTCACGCCGTCCTTGTCGAGCGCGGCGGCGTTGGAGATCGCGTCCTGCGACGAGTTGCGGCCGGTGCGGAAGATGTACTTGTTCCACTTGTCGCCGGTGATCGAGTCGGCGACCGCGGGCTCGACCAGCAGGATCTTCTTGTACTCCTCGGCGACCGGCAGCATCGCGAGCGCGACGTTCGACGCGCTCGGGCCGATGGCGAGGTCGACCTTGTCGTCGGCGTACGCGGCGGCGAGCAGCGACTTGCCCACGTCCGGCTTGCACTGGTCGTCCTTCTCGATCACGACGATCTTGCGCCCGCCGACGGTCATCGTGCCGTTGGTGGCGTAGTCCAGGCCCATCATCAGGCCGGTCTGCGTCTGCTGCGCGTACGCCTGGAACGCGCCGGTCTTGCAGTAGACGTGCGCGATCTTGATGTCGGCGGCGTCCGCGACGGCGGGCGCGAGGCCGGCGAGCGACAGCGCGGCCAAGGCCAGCGCGCGGCTCAGGGGGTGACCCATGGATCTCTCCTCGTTCATTGGGTGAAGCAAACCGCGATGATCCGACGGCCGCGGACGGCCCGCCATCGGGTGAAACGCGCGTATCCGCCCGGGCCCCGCCGACGCGGCGGGGCCGCGGCGCGCACGCGCGCCCGGACGGCCCGAAACCGGATGCGCACGCCCGAGACGGCGCCGCCGGAACGCGCCGATCTTAGTCGATCTTGGCGCCCGAGGCCTTGACGATCCGCCCCCACCTGTCGCGGTCGGCGCGAATCACGGCGGCGAACTCGTCGGGCGTGCTGGTCCACAGCTCGAAGCCCTGCGCCGCGACGCGCTCGCGCACCTCGGTGGAGCGCAGCGCCCGGATCAGCGTCTCGTTGAGCTTCGCGAGCACCGGCTTCGGCAGCCCGGCCGGGCCGACCATCCCGAACCACATGTCGGTGCTGACCTCGGAGAAGCCCCGGATGCCGGCCTCGGCCATCGTCGGCACCTGGCTCGCGTACGGCGAACGGCGCTCGCTGGTGACCGCCAGCGCCCTGACCCGGCCGGCCTGCACCGGGGGCATGCCGGTGACCAGCGCGTCGAACATGAACGTGATGTTGCCGGCCATGACGTCGGCGAGCGCGAGCGCGCTGCCGCGGTACGGGATGTGCTGCATCGGCGCGCCGCTGACGAGCTTGAGCGCCTCGCCGGACAGGTGGTTCGACGAGCCGTTGCCGGCCGAGCCGAACGTGACCGTGCCGGGGTTCGCCTTCGCGTACTCGACGAGCTCGGCGGCGCTGCTGACCGGAACCTTCGGGTTGACGATCAGGATGTTCACGTAGCGCGCGCACAGCGTGAGCGGGGTGAAGTCGCGCGAGGTGTCGTGCGGCAGGCGCGCACCGTACAGGTGCGGGTTGATCGTGTGGGTGCCGGTGGTGGCCAGCCCGATCGTGTAGCCGTCGGGGGCGGAGCGCGCGACGCGCTCCATGCCGATCGAGGCCCCGGCGCCGGGGACGTTCTCGCAGACCACCGGCTGGCCGAGCACCTCGGCGAGCTTCGCCGCGACCGGGCGCGAGAACGCGTCGGTGGGCCCGCCCGGCGGGAACGGGACGATCCACTTCAGCGGCCGCGACGGGTACGGCGCCGGCTGCGCCCACGCACGCCCGCCCAGCGCCGACGCGGCGCCGGCGAGCAGGATCCCGCGCCGCGGGTTCACGTCATCCCCTGCGTGCGCATCGGGACCTCGTTCACCTCGTAGCCGGCCTCGGGAGTGATGCACAGCCGCTTGCCGTCGGGCGTCTCGCGCACCCACGGCCGCACGGTGACGAGCGGCTCGCGCCGGGCGCGCTCGATCGCCTCGGCGACGGTCTTGCTGCGCGCGAGCTTCATCAGGTTGCTCATGGTCGGGAAGATCACGGTGCGCTTGCCCGACTGGCCGTCCGCGACCGCGTCTGCGGGGCGGATCCACAGCGAATCGACCGACTCGCTGCCGTCGTGCGCCGCGACCTGGTCGGTGGGCGCCGGCACCAGGTAGAAGAAGGTGTCGAAGCGCTTGGGCATGAACTCCGGCGTGACCCAATGCGCGAACGGCACCAGCAGGTCGGTGGCGATCTCCAGGCCGTGCGCGCCGGCGACGTCGAGCATGCCGGCCTTGCCGCCGACGAGCGCCTCGCGGTAGCGCGCCTCCAGCGGGCGCACGCGCGACTCCGGCAGCAGCGCGGCCTCGCCGCGGCCGCGCGCGAGCAGCACGCCGCACTCCTCGAAGGTCTCGCGCACCGCGCACACGCGCAGCGCGAGCTGCGCGTCGTCCAGGCCGTCGACGCCGGCGCAGCAGCCGCGCAGCGCCGGGTCCGCGTCGCTGGCGTCGGTCTTGCCGCCCGGGAACACGAGCGCGCCGGTGGCGAAGTCGATCTGGTGGTGCCGCTGCACCATGAAGACCTCGAGCGCGCCGCGGTCGTCGCGCAGCAGCATGATGGTGGCGGACAGCAGCGGCCGCACGGGCGGCGGCGAGGCGGGGGCGGGCGTCGGTTCGGTCATGGCGGGGTCCATCGCGCGGCGTCGGGTGCGGGTACTGTAGCGCGCCGCGGGGCCGGCGCCCGCGGGCGGCGCGGCACGGCCGTCTCGATACTGCGGGCGGGACCGGCGTGCGGGAACCGGACCGCGCGCATTTCGAGAATCGCGACGACCGCCTCGCCGGCGCGGGCGGCTCGCGCCGATACTCGTCGCGACCCGTGCGCGAGGCGAGCGCCGTGCCGGCGGGAACCCGCGCACGATCGCCCGCCGGCCGGGCGCGGGCCTCGCCGCCGCCGCGCCCGTCTCGAGTCCCCGCCCGACCCCAGGAGATTCGCGTGAGCCCAGATCCCCAGGCCTCCAGGAAGGCGCCCGCTCCCCCGGCCCCGCGCCGCCGGGTGCTCGGATGGAGCGCCGCGTCGCTCGCCGGGCTCGCCGCGCCGCGCGCGTTCGCGCAGGACAAGGCCTACCCGGTGCGCCCGATCCGCTTCGTCGTGCCGTTCGCCGCGAGCGCCGGCGCCGACATCCTCGCGCGCGTGTACGCGAAGGCGCTCGCCGACGTCGCCGGGCAGCCGGTGGTGGTCGAGAACCGCGGCGGCGCCAACGGCATCGTCGCCGTCAAGGCCGTGCTGGCCGCGCCCGCCGACGGCTACACCGTGTTCTTCGCGAGCAACTCGGCGCTGATCACCAACGCGGCAGTGGTGCGCAACCTGCCGTACGACCCGGTGCAGGACTTCGCACCGGTGTCGATCCTCGACGGCGGCTACTGCGTGCTGGTCGTGCCCGGCAATTCGCGCCTGCGGACGATGGCGGACCTGGTCGCCGAGGCGAAGCGCCGGCCGGGCGCGCTGAACCACGGCGCGGGCTCGGCGCAGTACGCGCTGTGGAACGCGTGGCTGAACGAGATCGTCGGCATGCGCACCCAGAACATCGAGTACAAGGGCTCGGGCGAGGCGGCGCTCGCGGCGGCGAGCGCGCAGGTCGACTACTCGATCGTCGCGGTGGCGCCGGCGCGGCCGATGCTGCAGGCCGGGCGGCTGCGCGCGCTGATGTACACCGGCGACGCGCGCGCGCCGACGCTGCCCGACGTGCCGACCTCGGCCGAGGCCGGCGCGGCCGGCTTCAATGCGTTCGCGTGGGGCGCGGTCGCGGTGCGCGCGGGCACGCCGGAGCCGGTCATCGCCGAGCTCGACCGGATGTTCCGCCAGACCGCGAAGCACCCCGAGGTGCTGGCGAACCTGGAAGCGCAGGGCATGCAGCCGATGCACACCGGGCCGCAGAAGATGCGCCAGTTCCAGGTGGAGGAGATCGTACGGCTCAAGCGGCTCGCCGCGGCGACGGGGCTGTCGATCGAGTGAAGGCGCGAGCGGCGGGGCCGAGGCCCCGCTACTGCCTGACCAGTTCCACCCGGCGGTTCTTCGCCCGGCCCGCTTCCGCGTCGTTCGGCGCGACGGGCGCCAGCGGCCCGACGCCGTTGCCGGTCAGGCGCGCCGCCGCGACCCGATGCCGGGTCACGAGCGCCTGGACCACGGCGTTGGCCCGGCTGCCCGACAGCTTGAGATTGTCCGCGAGGTTGCCCACGTTGTCGGTGTGACCGACGACGTGCACCTTCAGCGACGGATCGGATTCGAGCAGCCTGGCGATCTCGCGGATCGTCGCGTCGGACTCCGGCTTGAGGTCCGACTTTCCGGTGTCGAAGTAGATCCCGTACAGGGCGACGCGGCCGTTGTCGCGCAGGCCCCCCGCCCACGCCGCCGCGTTCGCCGTGACCGACTGCGTCATCGCCTGCCGCTCGATCACGACGACGGAGTACATGCCGTTGGACGCCGCGCCGACCTCGGTCCAGAACTCCGTCGCCCCCTTGACCAGCTTGAGTGTCACATACAGCGTTCCGCCGTCCTCGGTCTCGTAGACGGTCTGCCCGCCCGCCGCCGCGTTCGCGTTCGCGTAGTTGCGGATCACCTGAAGGCCGCTCGGATGCCGGACACCGGCGTTCGCGGCGTAGTGGGCCCGGATCCGCCGGCCTTCCACCGCCTCGACCTTGCCCCGAGCGACGCTGAATTCGACGCGCCCGAAGTCGAGCTCCTCGAACTGGTCGATGTAGAAGCCCGGCATGCGCGTGAACAGCGGCGGATCCTTCGCGCCCGAGCGGTCGTTCGGGTCCGCCGCCGCCGCGGCGGCGGCGGTCAGGAAGAGGAGCAGCCACCTCAGGACCTGCGCGCACCTGGACATGGACACGAAGCCTCCGAGATCGAGCGGGTCGACGGATTCGGCGAGGGCTTATTCTAGATATTGATATCCGAAATCGTCAATCTCGTCGCCGGCGGGCCCGCCACGCCCCCGGCCCGCGCGTCGAGCCCCCCGCGCGGGGTACGCGCAGCCCCGAAGATATTGACCTCGCGCAAGTTGCGTGCGCGAGAAGATTGACGCCGGTCACCATTGGTGATCTTCTTGTCCGAATTCGCATCGCCTCATCGACCCCGCGTCGGTCCGGGCTGACCCCGGCGCGCGGGTGCGACCGACCTCTCGCCATGAAGAGGCGGCGGCGAACTGCGACGGCGTTACGGAAACGGGGGAGACACCGTGTCTGGCTATTCGCTCGCGCAGGATCCGCAGGCCACCGACGTCGAACGCGCCACCTGGGAGGTCGCGCACCGCTTCGCGCGCGACGTGATGCGTCCCGCGGGGGTGAAGCTCGACAAGCTCGCGCCCGAGGACGTGATTGCGCAGGACTCGATCCTGTGGCAGGTCTTCGCGTCCTTCGCCGAGACCGGCCTCGGCGCGGTCGGTGCGGCCACCGATCTCACCCCGAGCGAGCAGGCGAACCTGCGCTGCATCGTCTCCGAGGAACTCGGCTGGGGCGACGCGGGGCTCGCGATCTCGCTGGGCGTCGCGAGCATGCCCACGCGGATGGCATTGATGACCGGCAATGCGGCGATCGCCGAGCGATTCCCGGCGGGCACGCTCGGCTGCTGGGCGATCACCGAGCCCGACCACGGGTCCGACAACATCGACATCGACGGCTCGTTCATGCACCCGCGCGGCAGGGCGGGGCGCCCCAATTGCGTTGCCCGGCGCGCCGGCGACCAGTTCGTGATCTCGGGGCAGAAGTCGTCGTGGGTGTCGAACGGCACGATCGCGCGCGCCGCGGCGCTGTTCTGCGCCGTGGACCTCGGCGACGGCGCGCAGGGTCGCGGCGTGTTCGTCATTCCCCTCGACCAGGGCGGCGTCACGCGCGGCAGGCCGCTCGACAAGATCGGGCAGCGGGCGCTGAACCAGGGCGAGATCTTCTTCGACGACCTGCGGGTGCCGGCGTCGAGCATGGTCGTCGCGCCCGCGCAGTACGGCGCGGCGCTCGACGCCACGCTGTGCCTGGCCAACGGGGGCATGGGCGCCACCTTCGTCGGCTGCGCCCGCGCGGCGTTCGAGCTGGCGCTCGACTACGCGAAGACCCGCGTGCAGGGCGGCGTGCCGATCTTCGAGCACCAGAGCGTGAAGTCGCGGCTGTTCCGGATGTTCCAGCGGGTCGAGGCGGCGCGCGCGCTCAGCCGGCGGGTGCTGCAGATCAACGCGCTTCGCCAGCCGCCGCGCATCGAGCTCGCGTCGGCATCGAAGGTCACCTCGACCGAAGCGGCGTTCCGGAACGCGAGCGACGCGCTGCAGCTGTTCGGCGGCGTCGGCACCAGCCGCGACTATCCGATCGAGAAGATCTTCCGCGATACGCGGGTCTCGATGATCGAGGACGGGTGCAACGAAGTGCTCGGGCTGGCCGCGGCGGCCCGCTTCTGAATCCAGGGAGGAGCGTCGACATGAAGATGAACGCGTGGATCGCCGGCGTCGGCATGACGCCGTTCGGCCGCCTGGAAGACCGCGGGCTGAAGTCGATCGGCGGCGAGGCGATCGAGGCCGCGATCGCCGATGCCGGCATCGACAGGAAGAGCCTGCAGGCCGCGTGGATCGCCAACGCCGCGGCCGGCGTGATCACCGGGCAGGAGTGCATCCGCGGGCAGGTCGTGCTGCGCAGCATCGGCATCGGGTCGATCCCGGTCGTCAACGTCGAGAACGCGTGCGCGAGCGCCTCGACCGCGTTCAACCAGGCGTGCGCGATGGTGACGGCCGGCGTCTACGACGTGGTGCTCGCCGCCGGTGTCGAGAAGATGTACGTCGCCGACAAGGCCAAGGTGTTCGGCGCGTTCACCGGCGCGGTCGACGTCGAGCAGCTGCAGGCGATCCTCGCGAAGCTGCAGAACGCCGCGCAGTCCAGCGGCGCGCAGGCCGCCTCGAAGGGCGCCGGACAGTCGCGCTCGATGTTCATGGACATCTACGCGGCGGCCGCGCGCAATCACATGGCGCGCTACGGCACCACCGCCGAGCAGTTCGCGATGGTCACCGCCAAGAACTCGTTCCACGGCTCGCTGAACCCGCGCGCGCAGTTCCGCGAGGCGATGACGGTCGAGCAGGTGCTCGCCGCGCCGATGATCGCCGAGCCGCTGACCCGGCCGATGTGCTCGCCGATCGGCGACGGCGCCGCCGCCGCGATCATCGTCAGCGAGCGCAAGGCGCGCGAGCTGGGGCTCTCCGGCAAGGTGCGCGTGCTCACGAGCGTGCTGCGCTCGGGCTGGGATCGCAACGGCGGGCCGGGGCTCGCCGAGGTCTGCGCGCGCGAGGCGTTCGAGGAGGCCGGGCTGGGTCCGAACGACATGAGCGTCGTCGAGCTGCACGACGCGTCCGCGCCGGCCGAGCTCCTGGCCTACGAGTCGATCGGCCTGTGCGCGAAGGGCGAAGGCGGCCGGCTGATCGCCGAGGGCGCGACCCGTCTGGGCGGCAGGATTCCGGTCAGCACCTCGGGCGGCCTGCTGCGCAAGGGCCATCCGGTGGGCGCGACCGGCATCGCGCAGGTGGTCGAGGTCACCGAGCAGCTGCAGGGCCGCGCGGGGGCGCGCCAGGTCCGGGGCGCGCGGCTCGGTCTGTGCCACAACGGCGGCGGCAGCATCGGCGACGACGCGGCCGCGCTGTGCGCGACGATTCTCGCGGCCGCGTAGGCCCGGCAGTGCGCGCGCTCGACGAGCTAATCCTGGCCGATCTGATCGAGGCGCGCGCGCAAACGCGCCCCGACCTGGACGTCGTCACCTTCGAGCCCGGCGAGCACGGGGTCGAGGAGGTTCGCACGTACGCGCAGTTGTGGACGAACGCGCACAAGCTCGCGCACGCGCTGATCGCCCGCGGCATGAACTACGGCGATCGGTTCGCGATCCTGGTCCGCAACCACCCCGAGTTCATCGAGCTGATGATCGCGTCGTCGATCACAGGGCTGGTGTTCGTCCCGATCGACCCGCGCACACGCGGGCCGCGGCTCGCTTACACGCTCAACGACTCCGGCTGCCGCGGCATCGTCTGTGCCGACTACACGCTCGCGCAGGTCGAGGAGGTCCGCGCGCGGGTGCCGTCGCTCGAGTGGATCCTGGTGCTCGAGAGCGGCAAGGTGCCGGGGGCGACGTCGGCCCGCGACGTCGCCGGCACGCAGGCGCTGGACGAGATCCTCGACGGGCCCGAGGTCCGGGTCGACCCGCGGCTGCGGCACCCGGCGGACACGCTGCAGATCATCTACACGTCGGGCACCACCGGGGACCCCAAGGGCGTCGTGTTCAGCAACGCCCGCTTCGGCAACGCGACGCGCGCGACGGACATGTTCGGCATCGGCGCCGACGAGCGCCCGTACACCGGCCTGTCGCTCACGCACGGTAACGCGCAGCTGATGACGCTCGCATCTGCGCTGCGGCTGGGCCAGCGCGTGGTGTTCAGCCGCAAGTTCACGAAGTCGCGCCTGTGGGACATCACGCGCCGCTACGGCTGCACGTTCTTCAACCTGCTCGGCGGCATGGCCACCGCGATCTACAGCGAGCCGGAAAGACCCGACGACGCGGACAACCCGGTCCGGTTCGTGTTGAGCGCCGGCATGCCGGCGTCGATCTGGGAGCGCTTCGAGAGACGCTTCGGCGTTCGCGTCCTCGAGGCGTACGGCGCGATCGAGGGCGGCTCGGCGGTCAAGCCGATCGGCGTGGGGCCGGTCGGCAGTTTCGGCAAGGCCCCGCCCGCGCTGCAGATTCGGATCGTCGACGAGCAGGACAACGACTGCGCGCCCGGCGTCCTCGGCGAGCTCATCAGCCGGCCGGTGACCGGCGAGCCTGTCGTCGTCAACTACTTCAATAACGCCGCCGCGTCGCAGCGCAAGACCGAAGGCGGCTGGCTGCGCAGCGGCGACATCTGCCACCGTGACGCCGACGGGTGGCTGTTCTTCGACTACCGCAAGGGCGGCGGCCTGCGCCGCAACGGCGACTTCATCAACCCGACGTTCGTCGAGGGCGCGCTGGCCGAGCATCCCGGCGTCACCGACGTCTTCGTCTACGGCATCGCCGCGGCGAACGGCGCGCCGGGCGAGAAGGACGTGGTCGCCGCAATCGTCGTCGACCGCGCGGCCTTCGACCCGGCGGCGGTGTTCGCGTGGTGCCGCGAGAAGCTCGAGCCGAACTCGGTGCCGAGCTTCCTGCAGGTGGTCGACGAGATCCCGAAGACGGCGTCGGAGAAGCCGCAGGAGCGCTTCCTGATCGAGGCGCTGGGGCGGGCGGATGCGCAGGTCTGGGAAGCTGCCGGCAGCGGTGCGGTGCGCGTGGCGTCGGTCGCGCGACGCACGGCGGCCGGCGCGTGAGGGCGCGATGAACCTGGAGACAAGCATGGACAGCCACGTCGATCTCGTCGAACTCGAGAACGCGGACCTCGGCAGTCGCAGCGAGCGTGCCGCGATCCGGCACGCACCCATCCCGAAGATCCCGCCCGGCGCGCCGTGGAACGCGACCGAGGAAGTGATCCTGCGGCGGCGCAGCATCCGCAAGTACAAGCCGGTGCAGGTGCCCGCGCACCTGGTCCGGCGCATCGTCGAGCTCGGCCGCTTCGCGCCGTCGCAGGGCAACTGTCAGCCCTGGTCGTTCGTCGTCGTTCGCGACCGCGACCTGCTCGAGAAGATGGAGGCGCACTGCGTCGGCGTGTGCAAGTTCGTCATGGCCACGCCCGAGTACGCGAACGTGCACCCGGTGCCGGCGCTGGCGATCAGCAACATCGCCAGCGGACGTTTCAGGGTCTTCCACAAGGCGCCGACCGTGATCCTGATCCTCATGGACAAGCGCGGCGTGGGCGTGCCCGAGGTCGACGTCGGCATCGTCGGCCAGAACATCGTGCTCGGCGCGCAAAGCCTCGGCCTGGGCACGTGCTGGATCGGCTTCTCGAAGTTCCTCAACGGCAATGCCGCGCTGATGCAGACCCTGGGCATCGCGCCGCCGTTCGAGATCGTCGAGGCGATCACGGTCGGCTGGCCGTTCGGCGTGCCGAGCCTGAACACGGTCGAGCGCCAGACCCACGAGATCGCGTGGTTCGAGGACGGCAGGAAGGAAGTGTTCTATTAGGAGGCCCGGCCATGACGAACGAGAGCACGACGGCGCCCGACGCGCCTCTCCCCGGCGGCCATCCCGGCCGGTCCCACTACCACCGCGTGAGCATCGACGCCGCGCGTTGCGACGGCTGCATGATCTGCGTCGTGGTCTGCCCGTCCGACATCCTCGAACTCGTCGGGCCGGTCGGCGACCGCAAGGCCCGGGTCAAGGAAGACTGGGCCGGCTGCATGAGCTGCAACAACTGCTATGCGGTGTGCGCGAGCCAGGCGATCCGGGCGACGCAGCCGTACGCGCTGCCCGCGCCGCGCGAGCAGATGAGGATCGGCGAGTTCGCGCCGCCGCGCAACTTCTGACTCGCTGCGTCGCCCGGCGGCGGCGAAGCGCGGCGGTCGTGTCGCCGCCCGCGATCACGGCGCCGCGGCGGACTTCTGCGGGGACTCCCGCGGCAACTCGTCGGCCAGCGCGTGAAGGTCTTCGTAAAGCGGCTTCAGGTGCTTGTACATCCTGAGGTAGACGCGCCGGTACAGCGCGTCGTACATCCTCGCGTGCGCAGGCACGGGCTCGAAGAGCCTCCCCGGGCGCGCCATGGCCGCGACGGCGGCGTCGAAGCCGGGGTGCAGGCCGAGCCCCACGCTTCCCAGGATCGCGGCGCCCAGCCCGCTGGCCTCGTACAGCGCAGGCCGTTCGGCGGGCAGGCCGAACACGTCCGCGGTGATCTGCATCGCGGCGTCGCTCTGCGAGCCGCCGCCGGCCACGCGCAGGCGGGTGATCGGGGTCCCGCTGCGGCGCTCGATCCGCTCCTTGCCTTCGCGCAGCGCGTACGCGAGCCCTTCGATGATCGCGCGATACAGGTGGGCCCGGGTGTGCACCGGCGTGAAGCCGATCACGCCGCCGCGCGCCTCCGGACCCGGGACTCTCACGCCGGGGTTCCAATAGGGCTGCAGCATGAGTCCCTGAGCGCCGGGCGGCGTCGTGGCGACCAGCTCGTCGAGGAAGGCTTCGGTCGGCAGCTCGCTCAGTTCCGCGCGCTGGCGCTCGGGAAGGCCGAACTGCTCGGCGAACCAGCTCACCATCCAGTAGCCGCGCGAGACCATCACCTCGGTGTTGTATCGGCCCGGAATCGCCGCCTGATACGGCGGGATGAAGGGGAGCGTCTCCACGTAGCGCGGCGTGGTGGTGTTGATCGTCGCCGCGGTGCCGAACGACAGGCAGCCCACGTCGGGCGTGACACAGCCCGCGCCGATCACTTCGCAGGCCTTGTCGGTGGCGCCGGCGATCACCGGCAGGCCCGCCGGGATTCCGGTGTCCGCGGCCGCCGCGGCGGTGACCTCGCCGATCACCGTGCCGCTGGGCACCAGCTCAGGCAGCATCGCCGGCTCGACCGCGAGGATCTGCCACTTCCAGTCGCGCGGGCCCGCCCAGCATCCCTTCTTGAAATCGAACGGCAGGTAACCGACCTGATTGCCGACCGCGTCCACGTGTCGACCGGTGAAGCGATGGTGCAGGTACCCGGACAGCAACAGGAACTTCGCGGTGCGCTTCCAGATGTCCGGCTCGTGCCGCGCGATCCAGTTGGCCTCGGCCTCCTGCTCGAACGACGCGATCGTGTCACGCAGCCCCAGCGCGCGAAACGCCCCCTCCCACCACCACGCCAGAGGCGCCGCCACCGGCACCCGGCGCTGATCGGGCCAGATGATCGCGGGCCGCAGCGGCCGGTCGTCGCGATCGAGATTGACGACGGTCGCCCGCTGCGTGGTCACGACGACGCCGCGCAACTGCTGCGGCCTGACGACGCCGTCGGCCCACAGTCGCCGGCACGCCTGCGCGAGCGATTGCCAGAAGCCCTCGGGGTCGTGTTCCATCCATCCCGGGTGAGGCCGCTGATAGCCGTCCAGCCTGACCTGCGATTTGGCGAGCAGTTCGCCGCGCAGGTCGAACACCAGTGCGCGCACGCTCTGCGTGCCGTTGTCGATCGCGAGCAGAAGATCGTCGCTCAAGGGGCGGCTCCTTGCACCGGGAGGCTGTAGTGCGCGCCGACGATCTCACTGTATCGCGCGAGCTCGCGCGCCCAGTCGTCGTCGCTCCAGCCCAGCGCAGGCCGGCACAGTGCGCGGATGCGCGGCGCGTGGTCCAGCGCGCCGCGCGGGAGCAGGATCCCGACCCGCGTGCGCCGCAGCAGCAGGTCGTCGAGATGCCGCACGGATTCCCACTGCGCCGCGACGCGCAGCTCGAGCCAGAGGGTCTCGGTCCCGGCGACGAATTCCAGGTCGCCGGGCTGCGCCTGCGCCGCCGCACGCGCCGCGTCGAAGCCGTAGCGCGCGGCGAGGCGCCGGCGCACGGCGCCCGGCCAGCGTGGGTCGAGCCAGGATGCGGGCGAGAACACCGCACCGAGATCGCGGAAGAAGTCCTTGCCGGCCAGCGGCGCTGCGAGTGCGAGCGCTTCCTGGGCCATCGCCCGAAAGGTCGTCAGCTTGCCGCCGCACACGGTGACCAGCCCGGATTCGCTGACGACGAGGTGCTCGCGCGCCGCGTTCGAGGGTTCGGCCGATCCGTCGTCAACCACCGGGCGAACGCCCGCGTACGTGGCGACGACGTCGGTCGCGGTCACGGCGAGCCCGCCGAAGACGCTGTTCACCGCGTCCAGCAGGTAGTCCACCTCGGGTGCGGTGATCGAGGCCTCTTGCGCCAACGGCTCGCGGTGGTCGAGGTCGGTCGTGCCCACCAGCGTGGCGCCCTCCCAGGGAAAGAAG
>Ga0268298_10004433_pt1 | contig 13711 bp, 6 predicted proteins | sample WWTPWeurt_MetaG_FD_194462 | JGI IMG/M metagenome (GOLD analysis project Ga0268298, IMG submission 194462) | Activated sludge microbial communities from WWTP in Nijmegen, Gelderland, Netherland - WWTP Weurt | ecosystem: Engineered > WWTP > Aerobic digester > Activated sludge | place: Netherlands... | reverse complement strand
GCATCGGCGAAGACGGCTTCGGTTTCAAGTTCGCGATGAAAACCCTCACCGGTGGCCGCATCGGTATCGCCGCGCAGGCGCTCGGCATCGCCTCGGGCGCTTACGAACTGGCCCTGCAATATTCGAAAGAGCGCAAAGCCTTCGGCAAGACCATCTCACAGCACCAGGCTATCCAGTTTAAACTGGCCGATATGGCCACCAACATCGAAGCTTCCCGCCTGCTTTGTCTCAAAGCCGCCTGGCTGAAGGACCAGAAGCAGGACTACGGGCTGGCTTCGTCCATGGCCAAACTCTTCGCTTCCCAAACGGCCATGGAAGTCACGACCGAAGCCGTACAGATCCACGGTGGTTACGGTTACGTGAAGGAATTCCACGTTGAACGACTGATGCGCGACGCCAAGATCACACAGATCTACGAAGGCACATCGGAAGTTCAACGCATCGTCATTTCCCGTGAGATCATCGGGAAATAATCCTCGTTCCTGCTGATGAAAAGAATCCTCCCGCTGCTCCACTTCGTGTGGATCGCCCTGCTTTTTTCGGCCTGTACGCCGCAGCGGAAGATCGTGTACTTCCAGGATGGACTTCCTTCCGCTCTGGCGCAACCCGGCGCCTATACGCTCCGGATCTATCCCGGAGACATTCTCTCGATCAATATCTTTTCCATTAACTCGGAAGCATTCCCATATCTCGCAGTACCGGCCGACCGGCCCACGAGCGATACGCGTTCCGCCTATGAGAAGGGATACATCGTCGCCGAGAACGGGGAAGTCAACCTCCCGCTGGCCGGAAAGGTCAACCTGAACGGTTTGTCCCTGGCCGAAGCCAACCGCGCCATTACAGCCAAGTACAAGGAGTACATGGAAGATCCGCTGGTGACGGTCAAGAAACTCAACTTCAAAGTGACGGTCCTTGGCGAAGTCAACAAGCCCGGCACCTACCCCGTTGCCAACGAACGCATCACCCTGGCCGAGGCGCTGGGTTATGCGGGCGACCTCAACACCTTTGGCGACCGTTCCGCGGTGAAGTTACTGCGGTCGGAGAACAACCAGGTGCGGGAATTCAACATCGACCTCACCAAAAGCTCGAGCCTCACGCCCGAGACCTGGTACCTTCATCCGGATGACGTGGTGTATGTGGCGCCGGTTCGTCGCCGGGCATTCCAGAACATCAACCCATCGGTCACGCTCTTTGCTTCGGTGATTTCCACCGCCATCATTGCCGTCACCTTTTTCCTGACCCAAACCAAGTAACATGCGCGCCAGCAACGACAACCGTCCACGCAACGACGATGAGATCGACCTGCGCCTGCTTTTTTCGAACATCCGCAGGAACTGGCATTACTTCCTCATCTCGCTCCTGGTTTTCGGAACCGCCGGCCTGCTGTACATCCGGTTTACGTTGCCGGTTTTCGAAGCCAACACCAGCGTACTCATCAAGGACAGCAAGAACAAGTCGAACAACATCGAAGACATCCTCACCGGCGATTTGTTCGGCAACGTTAAGAACGTCGCGACCGAGATCGGTATCCTGCGTTCGCGTTCCGTCCTGCAGGAAACGATCGAAGAACTCGGACTGGGGGTGAGTTATTTCGGCAAGACCACCTTCTTCCGGTATCCGATCTACAAGAACAATCCGTTCATCGTCGAACCCTTGTACGTGCAGGACGGTCTGTACGACGAAGAATTCCGCATCCGCCTGCTGGATTCACTGACCTATCAGCTCGAGATCGAAGCGGACAACCGGTTGGTGGACGATTTCAACTACTCCTCCAAACATCGCTTCGGCGAAGAGGTCCAGACAGCCCGATTCAAACTCCGCATTGTAAGGAACGATCCTTCCTTCGCGGCACGTCAGGACGATGACTTCCGCTTTGTCATCCAATCGACCAACAAACTGATTGCCTGGTATTCGGAAAAGATGAAAGCCGAACCGATCAACAAGGACGCGACCATCATCAACATCACCATCCAGGACCAGGTGCCCGAACGTGCCGTGGATTTCCTCAACACCCTGGGAAAAGTCTACATCAACCAGGACGTTAAGGACAAGTCTTCCGTCGCCGCGCTGACGCTGAAGTTCGTGGACGAGCAACTCGAGGAGATCTCCAAGACCCTCAACGCGACCGAACTGGAACTCCAACGGTTCAAGGAACAAAAAGGAACCGTTGACCTGAGCGAAGAATCCAAGGCCTACCTCGAGCGCGTCACACGGGTCGATGCCGACCGGGCCAAAGCCGAGCTGGAATTGAAGTCTCTGGATTACCTGTACAACTACGTAAAGTCGAACAAGGACCTCGACCAACTGGCTCCTTCCAGCCTGGGCACACCGGATCCCCTGCTGATCGACCTGATCGGTCAACTGAAGAATCTGCAGACCAAACGGCGCAGCCTGCGGTACGGCGCCAGTGAGAACTCTCCGGCGATCAAGGTCATTGACCAGCAAATCGAAGAAACCAAAGCGTCCTTGATCGAGAACATCAACAGCCTCCGCAACCAGACGCGCGTCAGCCTTGGTACGATCCAGGGCCAGTTGGCGGAATACGAAGGCTCGATCCGCAAGATCCCGAACATCGAACGGGAACTGCTCGGCATCCAGCGCAATTTCTCGGTGAATGAGAATATCTACCTCTACCTCCTGCAGAAGAAAGCGGAGACCGGTATCGCCAAGGCAACGGCCGTGTCCGACAACAAGGTGCTGGACAGCGCATCCTTCAACGAGATCCCGGTGATCCCGAACCGCAAGGCGGTGGCGATCATCACGCTCCTCCTCGCGCTGGTATTGCCCATTCTCTTCATCGCCCTGCAGGGCTATCTGAAGAACACTGTCAGCAACCGCGAGGATGTGGAGAAGCAGACGAAAGTACCCGTGATCGGCGTCGTGGGACACCACACCAGCAGTGAACGCCTGGTGGTGAGCGCCAAGCCGAAATCGGCCATTGCCGAAGCCTTCCGTTCCATCCGCGCCAACCTGATGTTCCTCGGACTGGCTGATCAGCACAAGATCGTGCTCATCACCAGCTCCGTGGGCGGTGAAGGGAAATCCTTTTCGACGCTCAACCTTGCGGCGGTCCTGGCCTTGCAGCATTACCGCATCATCATCGTGGGCATGGACCTGCGCAAGCCGCAACTGGTGCAGGATTTCGGCATCGACAACTCCATCGGGGTGAGCAACTACCTCATCGGTCGCGCGACCCTGGAAGAAGTCATCCACAAGACTTCGGTCGACGGATTGGAGATCATCCCGTCCGGTCCGGTCCCGCCGAATCCGGCGGAACTCCTGGCCAACAAACGGACACTGGAAATGCTCCACTCGTTACGCGACCGCTACGATTACATCATCATCGACACACCGCCGGTGGGGATCGTGAGCGACGCCTTGGTGCTGATGAACCATGCCGACATCAACGTCTTCATCGTTCGCGAGAATTACTCGAAGAAGGAGTACATCAAAACGATCAACGAGATCCACGAACAAGGAAAAGCAAAGCAACTCTGTATCCTGCTCAACGATGCCGGCACCAACCAGCGCTACGGGTACGGCTACGGCTACAGCTATGGTTACCACGGCTACGGTTATTATGACGAAGAAAATCGGAAGAAGAAGTTTTTCAGGAAACCGAAGAAGGCATGAAAAAAGCGGCTCCAACGAGCCGCTTTTTTGTTTTATTCGTTTATTGGAAGTTTTTTATTAAAAAAATAAGCCCGACGGAGTACGCCGGGCTCAAGGTTTTCACCTTCGGCAATTTAGCCTTACTGTGATAAGATGACTAAATGATTTTTCAATCACTTGACACAAAACTACTCAATGAATACATTTGAGTCAAGTAAATTTTTTAAATATTATTTTATGAAAAAGAGATTAGGGCTTGATATTGGCACCAACTCCATCGGTTGGGCATTGGTGGAGGATGAAAAAAGAATCCTTGGTTCCGGAGTTCGAATTTTTCCAGAAGGGGTGGTGAATCTTGGCGAAGGAGAAAAAGAAATTTCGAGAAACAGCGAACGGCGACAGTTCAGGGGATTGCGGAAGCAAAACTTCCGACGAAAATTACGGAAGAAGATCCTGCTGAAAGAGCTTTCAAAAGCCGGCTTATGCCCCATTTCGCCGAATGAATTACAAGGATTTTTCCGGGCCAACAAATTCCCAGATTCGCCTGAAATGCGCGAATGGTTTCGCCTAAACCCCTATCTGCTCCGGGCTAAAGCGCTAAAAGAGCAATTGCAAGCGGAAGAGCTTGGTCGACTGCTCTATCACATGGCTCAGCGGCGTGGTTTTCAAAGCAACAGCAGAAGCGCCCGAGATGACAAAGAGGAAAGCGTCCTTTTCACAGGAAATCAAGAGGAAGGCAAGACCGGCATTAATGAAACTCAATCCTTAATTGGTAACAGCACATTAGGCAGCTACCTCGCTACCATTTATCCTCCAGATGGAGAATCCTATTCTGCGGGAAGGCCGCGCATTCGAAATCGTTACACTACCAGGGCTATGTATCAAATGGAGTTCAATGCGATCTGGAGCGCACAGAGCAAACTAAACCCATTATTGAGCGAGGAAATGAGAATCCGGTTTGGCGGTACCAGGAAACAGAATGATCCGCAGGATGGAATCTTGTTTTTCCAGCGGCCATTGCGAAGTCAGAAATATCTTATCGGGAAATGCACATTTGAGCCTAAAAAGCCCAGATGCCCGGTAAGTGCGATCCCATTTCAATATTTCCGTCTCTATCAATTTCTAAATACGATTGAGTGCAATGGAGAGCGGCTTAGTCGGGAAGAAGTCGACACTGCTGTTGATTATCTGACAGCTTCCAAAACAGATAAAAAAATCAAAGACCTTCGAAAGCTTTGGAAAAAGAAAGACGAATACTACCGGTTCAATTATCTTGAAGACGACAAAGTAAAGAACGCGCAAACTTTAGCTTCCTTATCAGGTTTGAGTTTCAACAACCGGACCTGGCAGGAGTTAAGTCAAAAGGAACAAGAAGATATCTGGCATGTGCTGTTTTCCTTTGAAGACAAGGATAGCTTGGAAGATTATGGGCGTAAGAAATGGAAATGCAGCGAAAAAGATCTCCAGGCTGTACTTAAAATCCGGCTGGAAGAAGGATACGCTAGCCTGAGTAGAAAAGCGATCAACAACATACTACCTTTTTTGAAAGACGGACATCAATATGATATCGCAGTCTGTCTGGGAGGAATAAGAAATGCGTTTGGCAACACCTGGGATTCACTTTCTCCCGAAAACAAGGACTTCATCATTACCAATGTCCCGGAAATTGTTCGCTCTGGAATTAAAGGTGGTTACCTTGATGAGCTAAAGGCCTTTCTGGTCCGCGAATTCGGTTTCACGGAAAAACAGTTAAACAAACTCTATCACCACAGCGAATCAATCCGAGCCGGGGAATGGGTTGAAAAACTGCCTTACGGCCCAGCGGCAGACCGCATTATCCAGAAACTTCGAAACCCCGTCGTCTCTACAGCGCTTTTCGAATTGAGAAAAGTCGTTAACGCGCTCATCGAAAAGTTTGGAAAGATCGACGAAATTTCCGTGGAACTTGCACGCGACCTGAGAAACCCACGACAAAAGCGCTGGCAAATTCGAATGGAACAAAACCGGCTGGAGCGATACAATGAAGAAGTGAAAAAACGGCTGAATGAGCACGGCAAAGTACCTTCCGTCGAAAACATGCTTCGTTATAAATTATGGGAAGAATGCCAGCACACCTGTCCGTATACCGGCAGAGAGATCAGCATCACACAATTGTTCAGCGGAGAAGTGCAAATTGAGCACATTTTCCCCTGGAGCAACTCGTTGGACGACAGTTGGCTCAATCTTACGCTGTGTTTTGCCGATGAAAACCGTTTGAAAGGTGAACGCACTCCGTACCAACACTTCATCCGCTCCGGGAAAGCAACTTGGGAAGATGTTAAAAAACGAGTCATCACCCAATTCTATGACACGAAAGAATTTCCGAACCGTTACCGGAAATTCAAACGGTTCACTGCTGAAAAGTTCGACGAAGAAGGCTTTATCGCAAGACAACTTAACGATACCCGTTACATCAGTAAAGAAGCGACAAATTACTTATCACAAGTAGCCGAAAAGGTCTCCGTAGCGCCCGGCAACATGACCGCCATTTTGAGAGGAAAGTGGGGACTTAACACGATACTTAGCGATACCGATGCCAAAGATCGTAAAGACCACCGGCACCATGCCATTGATGCCTTGGTCATGGCCACCTACAAACTTGCGCACTTACAGGAATTACAAAAATGGAATAAATACAATCGTGCTGCCGAGCTGCGAAATTTCCCCATGCCCTGGGACAGTTTCAGGCAGGATGCAGAGCTGAGCATACTTTCCATACTGGTATCGCACAAAGCTGATCGAAAGGTATTGACGCAGCGCAAATTCAGATTCAAGAAGGGCAAGAACGAATTTCAGAATACAGGCATCTCGGCGCGAGGGCAATTGCACATGGACACCGTGTATGGAAAACGAAAAGCGCCCGGACAGTCCGAAGCCTATCATGTTCGAAAATCGCTGAAAGGGCTTAGCGAAGCTGCTTTCCCGAAGATTGTCGACTCCCGGGTACGTGCGCTGGTATATGACCGGCTACGCCAGCGTGGTATACCAATCGATCAGAAATCCGGTAAACCCAAACCGGAGACGAAGGAACAAAAGGAAGCCTTCAAAGCTGCATTTGATATTCCTGTTTTGCTACCCAATAGGAACGGGGATCCGGTTCCTGTCCATAAAGTGCGTATCTCCGAAAACCTTGGGAATGCCGCCAACCAGAATGCCGGGATTAACCGCTATGTAAATCCGCGGAACAATCATCATGTGCTGATTTATCAAAACGACAATGGCGAGATGGATGAAGAGGTTGTGACATTTTGGGAAGCAGTTGAGCGAAGACGACAGGGGGCACCCGTGATTAGTCAACAAATCAGCGGAATTAATCGGATTGCACTACTTACTTCTAACGCACCATTTCTTATCGGGATAGATCGTGACGAGCTAAAGGCTAATATTGACAACTTAGCTTACTTAAGTAAACACATCTTTCGTTTACAGAAATTTTCATCTAAAGATTACAATTTCAGACTCCATACCGAATCAACGATCACGAGAGATGAAGCTCAATATTTTTGCAGATTTAAATCGATCAAAGCCTTCCTGGAAGCAAATGTACTTCCCTTAAGAATAAACACAATTGGTGAAATTGTTGGTTATGCTAAGGCTGTGCTCCAAGCAAATTCTTGATGCTCAAACGAACCATTTATATTACAAATCCCTTCCACCTTGGATTCCGAAACAAGCAGTTAGTTATACATACAGTAGATTCCAAAATAGAAAGCACTATTCCAATCGAAGACATCGGAATCCTACTGATAGAATCACGAGAGGTTTTACTCAGTTCATATTTATTGAGTGAGCTGGCAGCTTCTAATGTAGCAGTTTGTGTTTGCGACGAAACTCATCACCCGATCGGGCTTCAATTGCCGCTCAGCGGGCACAACTTGCACGGAGAACGCTTCCGAACGCAATTGTCGGCAGGCGAAACGCTACGAAAACAATTGTGGTCGAACATTGTAAAGGCCAAGATCAGAAATCAAGGACAGGTTTTGGATTATTATGGGTTTGACAGCGTTGCTTTAAAGGAAAGGATACGGCAATTGCGATCCGGCGATCCAGGAAACGAAGAAGGACAGGCGGCACGCTATTACTGGCAAACCCTCATGGCTGAAGTACCGGGTTTCTACCGGGACCGGAACGGACCTCCACCCAACGGACTTTTCAATTTCGGTTATACGATAATCCGGACCGCTGTAGCCCGCTCCCTGGTAGGATCGGGTTTGCTGCCGGTGGCAGGCATCCACCACCATAATCGTTACAACGCTTACCCGCTAGCCGACGACCTGATGGAACCTTTCCGGCCCTGGGTGGACCGGGAGGTGGTCTCCATTGTCCGGCAGTGGGGCCCCGAAGCTCCGCTGGATAAAGAAGTGAAGATGAGACTGGCAGGAATACTTACTCATGACGCCGCGTTCGAAAAGGGCACCAGCCCGTTATTGATTGCAATCCAGCAGTCAGCCGCTCAGCTGGCCAAGTGCTTTGAAACCGGGAAGGTTGTTCTCTCGTTTCCCACCCTCTGATCATGCGGCATCAGGAGAGAATCAGCGCCTACCGTGTCATGTGGATCCTGGTGTTTTTCGACTTGCCGACAGAGACTAAGAAAGACCGGAAAAACTACGCACGCTTTCGAAAGGACCTCTTACAGGATGGCTTCACCATGATGCAGTTTTCCGTTTACCTACGGCACTGCCCCAGCGGGGAGAATGCATCGGTCCACATCCGGCGAGTAGAAAAGTCCCTACCCAAAAAAGGCCAGGTAAGCGTACTTCAGATTACCGACCGGCAGTATGGCGACATACTGAACTTTTGGGGAAAATCTTCCGATCCGCTGCCTCCTCCACCTCAACAACTCGAACTTTTCTAGCCATTCGAGCGCTTTTTTACCGATTAAAACCTACCCAACCACCTGGTTAACAGGCCAAAATGGAAGGGTAGGTTAGTCAATATCGGTTTTAGTCATCAAACCACAGCAACCACGATCAGTTCACCCGGCCTGTGTTGTTAGTCAATATCGGTTTTAGTCATCAAACCACAGCGGTAAGATAATATGGGTATTCTCCCAACCAGTTAGTCAATATCGGTTTTAGTCATCAAACCACAGCTGGATGCGGTAGCATTGTGGCGGGCATCCAGTTAGTCAATATCGGTTTTAGTCATCAAACCACAGCTTTGAAGTTCAACCTCCGAAGCATCAAAACGTTAGTCAATATCGGTTTTAGTCATCAAACCACAGCTAATGTTTGTTGCAAGCTAATATATATTTTGTTAGTCAATATCGGTTTTAGTCATCAAACCACAGCCTTGCATTTCTGAAATAGTGATGGTATATGTTAGTCAATATCGGTTTTAGTCATCAAACCACAGCTACCGGTAGCCAACAAGTATTACCGGATGAGTTAGTCAATATCGGTTTTAGTCATCAAACCACAGCCAATGGCGATCGAATGACATCCCTTCGCATGTTAGTCAATATCGGTTTTAGTCATCAAACCACAGCCTTGCATTTCTGAAATAGTGATGGTATATTGTTAGTCAATATCGGTTTTAGTCATCAAACCACAGCGGAGGCGACCCAGGGTAGTTGCTGAAGGCGGTTAGTCAATATCGGTTTTAGTCATCAAACCACAGCCGTTCATGTTGTTACGTTGTATCAATAGCGTTAGTCAATATCGGTTTTAGTCATCAAACCACAGCTCGGAGAACGATTTGATAAAGTCGGCCGCTGTTAGTCAATATCGGTTTTAGTCATCAAACCACAGCCGGGTCACTCAGGTCAAGACTGGCCGGGTGTTAGTCAATATCGGTTTTAGTCATCAAACCACAGCGACGGTGACTTGAAGCACGTTCCTGCCCTGGTTAGTCAATATCGGTTTTAGTCATCAAACCACAGCGACTGGTCGAATGAATCCGAGCGCAAGCGGTGTTAGTCAATATCGGTTTTAGTCATCAAACCACAGCTCTGGGATCGCACCATCCGCGCTGACTTCCAGTTAGTCAATATCGGTTTTAGTCATCAAACCACAGCGATAAATCCGGCAGCCTGCCACCATGGGCTGTTAGTCAATATCGGTTTTAGTCATCAAACCACAGCGTCTTCATGGCGATCATACTCCAGTTCCAGTTAGTCAATATCGGTTTTAGTCATCAAACCACAGCCAGCCGTAAAAAATAGACTCGTGTTTATAGGTTAGTCAATATCGGTTTTAGTCATCAAACCACAGCGGCGGTCGGGACTTGACCGGAGCCGAAAAGGTTAGTCAATATCGGTTTTAGTCATCAAACCACAGCCGTTGTGGTGAAGGATAGCGAACAGCGGGCGTTAGTCAATATCGGTTTTAGTCATCAAACCACAGCTGTTTCCATAGCCGGGACGAGCACATCGCCGTTAGTCAATATCGGTTTTAGTCATCAAACCACAGCTTCGGGATCAGGCAAATCATCAAACACTTCGTTAGTCAATATCGGTTTTAGTCATCAAACCACAGCTATCGGCGCCGATACCGCCATCCGGAATGGTTAGTCAATATCGGTTTTAGTCATCAAACCACAGCGATCATGTGTAGTGTGACCACCTGCCCGATGTTAGTCAATATCGGTTTTAGTCATCAAACCACAGCATCACGGAGCTTGTCCATGGTGTCCTTCCTGTTAGTCAATATCGGTTTTAGTCATCAAACCACAGCTTCATCGGGCCGCGGACGAACACCGAGTTCGTTATTCAATATCGGTTTTAGTCATCAAACCACAGCAGCACGGGGCAAAGATAACACGCGAAACGGTTATTCAATATCGGTTTTAGTCATCAAACCACAGCTTGTGGATCTGAGACGGTGTAATTGCTCAGGTTATTCAATATCGGTTTTAGTCATCAAACCACAGCTCATCGCCAACAGATTTGAGGATGTTCCGGTTATTCAATATCGGTTTTAGTCATCAAACCACAGCCGCGCCCTCACGACCAAGAACTACCAAGACGTTATTCAATATCGGTTTTAGTCATCAAACCACAGCGGAATTGCCGTTTTTAAGAAAAACAAATGAGTTATTCAATATCGGTTTTAGTCATCAAACCACAGCGCGCGCGGTCTTGAGCGCCGCCTCGATCTTGTTATTCAATATCGGTTTTAGTCATCAAACCACAGCGACTTCATGGAGGAAATCCTTACGCAGATAGTTATTCAATATCGGTTTTAGTCATCAAACCACAGCCGTGGGCTTTTTGTTGACCCGTAAGGGCAAGTTATTCAATATCGGTTTTAGTCATCAAACCACAGCCCAGATGCTTTCCTCTGCTCCTGCTGGTACGTTATTCAATATCGGTTTTAGTCATCAAACCACAGCGATGGTGGGGACAAAGGCGGGGCGGTCGATGTTATTCAATATCGGTTTTAGTCATCAAACCACAGCGGGTTTGCGAAACGGGTATTCAGTTTTTGTGTTATTCAATATCGGTTTTAGTCATCAAACCACAGCTGGAGGGTTTTGGCTTGCTACGCATGATAAGTTATTCAATATCGGTTTTAGTCATCAAACCACAGCAGAACGTCGATCGTTAGCTTGAATCCAGGAGTTATTCAATATCGGTTTTAGTCATCAAACCACAGCTATGCAATGCGGAACATCCAATGCCAAAGGTTATTCAATATCGGTTTTAGTCATCAAACCACAGCCATGGATCCGTGCTACTTCCCTCAAATGGGTTATTCAATATCGGTTTTAGTCATCAAACCACAGCTACGACACGCCGAAACGTGTCGTAAAGTTTGTTATTCAATATCGGTTTTAGTCATCAAACCACAGCGCCGGCTATGGTATGTATTGGCGACTACTTGTTATTCAATATCGGTTTTAGTCATCAAACCACAGCTGGTCGGTGCGCGGTTACTTGCGCTTTGCGGTTATTCAATATCGGTTTTAGTCATCAAACCACAGCCAGGTGCATGTAGTGTGTAATTATTACTGGGTTATTCAATATCGGTTTTAGTCATCAAACCACAGCTAACCACACAATTGGGAATCCGAACTCCTGGTTATTCAATATCGGTTTTAGTCATCAAACCACAGCTAGGAGAGTCAAAGATCCCGGAGATACCTCGTTATTCAATATCGGTTTTAGTCATCAAACCACAGCCAGTAGCCGGATCAAGTTCCTGACCACGGCGTTATTCAATATCGGTTTTAGTCATCAAACCACAGCTTGCAGAGCCGCACCCGCCCGGGTGCGGCTGTTATTCAATATCGGTTTTAGTCATCAAACCACAGCATTCCACCAGTAGGCCATACGCAGCTGATCGTTATTCAATATCGGTTTTAGTCATCAAACCACAGCTTGTTTCAATATGGACGACAGCTACGACAGTTATTCAATATCGGTTTTAGTCATCAAACCACAGCATGTAATCCGAAACGGCCGCCATCCTGATCGTTATTCAATATCGGTTTTAGTCATCAAACCACAGCTACAGCCTGAATCAATAGGACGGTTTATTTGTTATTCAATATCGGTTTTAGTCATCAAACCACAGCCTACAACGGATGCAGTTGATAACGGGGTAAGTTATTCAATATCGGTTTTAGTCATCAAACCACAGCAAAACCTTGCTGCTGGCGAAACTTCACAAGGGTTATTCAATATCGGTTTTAGTCATCAAACCACAGCCCTACAAGCACCAGGTTGTCATTTCCAAAGGTTATTCAATATCGGTTTTAGTCATCAAACCACAGCTGAATCATTGTTATGCCAGTTGTCTCTTGAGTTATTCAATATCGGTTTTAGTCATCAAACCACAGCTGCATCGTCTGATTGCTTCTCCTTGCAGTAGTTATTCAATATCGGTTTTAGTCATCAAACCACAGCTCAGGGGAACGGGAGAGATAGGATCGCAGGGTTATTCAATATCGGTTTTAGTCATCAAACCACAGCCCGAAATTGAATGATATAAGCAGCGGGAGCGTTATTCAATATCGGTTTTAGTCATCAAACCACAGCCACTCGGATGCATTACCCGGGTGCCTGCAGGTTATTCAATATCGGTTTTAGTCATCAAACCACAGCTTCTTTTCAGTTGTGAATTGAATCATGTGAGTTATTCAATATCGGTTTTAGTCATCAAACCACAGCTCCCGGTCGCGCATCGTCAATAAGCCACTTGTTATTCAATATCGGTTTTAGTCATCAAACCACAGCCGGCTCCGGGGAGCAACCGGTGAGATAACCGTTATTCAATATCGGTTTTAGTCATCAAACCACAGCCTCAGGTTGTTGCACCAACACTTTTCCAGGGTTATTCAATATCGGTTTTAGTCATCAAACCACAGCTAGCAAGGGTTTAACCGTGTCTAGCACGTAGTTATTCAATATCGGTTTTAGTCATCAAACCACAGCGGATCGGCTGCTGGCCCGTAACCCATGCGAGTTATTCAATATCGGTTTTAGTCATCAAACCACAGCAGTCCATACCCGTTCGCGTTCCACGGTTCCGTTATTCAATATCGGTTTTAGTCATCAAACCACAGCTGGAACCAAATCTTCGCCATCGTAGCCGGTGTTATTCAATATCGGTTTTAGTCATCAAACCACAGCCACTACTTGCACTACCAGTGCAACAATGCAGTTATTCAATATCGGTTTTAGTCATCAAACCACAGCCGCCGGATGACAGGTCAAAGTAAACGGCTCGTTATTCAATATCGGTTTTAGTCATCAAACCACAGCTGCACCGGAAAAGTACATCGAGGCCATTAGTTATTCAATATCGGTTTTAGTCATCAAACCACAGCTTGCAAGACGATTTACGGTGGACATCAACTGTTATTCAATATCGGTTTTAGTCATCAAACCACAGCTATCCGGCACTACGTAAGGGCTGCAGACCGGTTATTCAATATCGGTTTTAGTCATCAAACCACAGCGTTGTCCTTTTGCTCCTGTTCGATCTGTTCGTTATTCAATATCGGTTTTAGTCATCAAACCACAGCGGGAACGTGTCAAGCTGTGCGCTGGCGATCGTTATTCAATATCGGTTTTAGTCATCAAACCACAGCTGAAATCGCAATCATAACATCAGCA
>Ga0268298_10004432_pt1 | contig 13712 bp, 7 predicted proteins | sample WWTPWeurt_MetaG_FD_194462 | JGI IMG/M metagenome (GOLD analysis project Ga0268298, IMG submission 194462) | Activated sludge microbial communities from WWTP in Nijmegen, Gelderland, Netherland - WWTP Weurt | ecosystem: Engineered > WWTP > Aerobic digester > Activated sludge | place: Netherlands... | reverse complement strand
GCCGCGCATCTCCTCGACGCGCAGCACCCGGCCGTCGTCGTCGGCGGACTCGAAGCGCACGGTGAAGCCCCACAGCCGCTGCACGTGCTCGAGCACCCGCCGATACTCGTCAGTGAGCGCACGCTTGCGGTGGACACGGTGCCGCAGCGTGAGGCTGCGGTCCCCGTCGGCGTCGAAGCGCACCACCTGGATGTCCGGCACCCGTGCGTCGCGGTCGTACTGCTGCGCGAGCAGCTTGCGAACCCGCCGGTAGCCCTGCTCGTTGTGGATGCTGTCGATGCGCAGCGTGTCCTCGCCCTCGTGATCGGCGACCGCGAACAGGTGGAAGTCGCGGATCAGGCGCGGCGACAGGTACTGGCCGATGAACGACTCGTCCTTGTAGTTGCGCATCGCGAAGTCGAGCACCTTCGTCCAGTCGGCGCCGGCCGCGTCCGGGAACCAGTGCCGGTCCTCGTCGGTCGGGCGCTCGCAGATCCGGCGCAGGTCGGAGAACATCGCGAAGCCCAGCGCGTACGGGTTCAGCCCGCCGTAGCCGCGCTCGTCGAAGCCGCGCTGCGTGATCACGTTCGTGTGCGACGCGAGCACCTCCAGCATGAAGCCGTCGTCGACCAGGCCCTTGTCGTAGAGGCGGTTCAGGATCGTGTAGTGCCAGAACGTCGCCCAGCCCTCGTTCATGACCTTGGTCAGGCCCTGAGGGTAGAAGTACTGCGCGGTCTTGCGCACGATGCGCGCGAGCTCGCGCTGCCAGGGCTCGAGCCGCGGCGAGCACTTCTCGATGAAGTACAGCAGGTTCTCCTCCGGCTCGTCCGGGATGCCCGGCGCGCGCCGGCGCTCGTCGGGCCGCGACTTCGACGGCACCGTGCGCCAGATCTCGTCGTAGCGCGACCACGCGTAGTCCTCGCGGCTGCGCACGCGCGCGCGCTCCTCGTCGGCCGACAGCGGCCGCGGCCGGCGGTAGCGGCTCACGCCGAAGTCCATCAGCGCGTGGCAGGCGTCGAGCGTCTCCTCGACCGCCGCGACGCCGTGGCGCTCCTCGCACTGCATCACGTACTGGCGCGCGAACACCATGTAGTCGATGATCGCGTCGGCGTTCGTCCACTGGCGGAACAGGTAGTTGCCCTTGAAGAACGAGTTGTGGCCGTAGCAGGCGTGCGCGATCACGAGCGCCTGCAGCGGCATCGAGTTCTCCTCCATCAGGTACGCGATGCACGGGTTCGAGTTGATGACGATCTCGTACGCGAGCCCGCGCGCGCCCTTGCGGTAGGCCTCCTCGTTGCGGATGAACTCCTTGCCGTAGCTCCAGTGCGGGTAGCCGACCGGCAGCCCGCCGGACGCGTACGCGTCGAGCATCTGCTCGCTGGCGATGATCTCGATCTGGTTCGGATAGCAGTCGAGCCCGAACTCGTCGACCGCGACCTCGCGGATCGCGTGGTCGTACTCGGCGATCAGCTCGAAGGTCCACTCGGCGCCGGTCGACAGCGGGCGCCGGGCGCCGTCGCCGTCGAGCGCGCTGCGCGGGCGCGGCGTCGTGAGCACCGCCGTGACCGGCGACTCGGACGTCGGCGCGGCTTTCGCGGTCACGCGCGCGCCCCCGCCGGCTGGCGCGCGAACAGGTCGCGGAACACCGGGTAGATGTCGCGCGGCTCGGAGACCTCGCGCATCGCGAAGTGCTCGGCGTCGATGCGCCGGTACGCGGCCGAGAGCGTCGACAGCCGCGCGCCCTCGTCGGGCACCTCCACGTAGGCGAAGTGCCGCACCAGCGGCAGGATGCGCTCCTCGAGCCAGCCGCGGCTCTTCTCGGGGTCGGCGCCGAACGCGTCGCCGTCGGACGCCTGCGCGCCGTAGATGTTCCACGCGCCCACCGGGTAGCGCTGCGCGACGATCTCGCTCATCAGCTGCAGCGCCGTGAGCACGACGGTGCCGCCGGTCTTGGTGTCGTGGAAGAAGCGCTGCTCGTCGACCTCCTCGGCGTCGTCGGTGTGGCGCACGAACACGACCTCGACGCGCTCGTACTTGCGCGTCAGGAACAGGTACAGCAGCGTGAAGAAGCGCTTGGCGAGGTCCTTCTTGCGCTCGTCCATCGACGCGGAGACGTCCATCAGGCAGAACATCACCGCCTGGCTGAGCGGCTGCGCGACCACCACCCGGTGCCGGTAGCGCAGGTCGAGCTCCTCGAGGAACGGCACCGCGTTGACGCGCCGGCGCAGCTCGGCCATCTCGTGCGCGAGCGCGTGCGTCTCTTCGGCGTCCGGGTCGTGCGCGAGCTCGGCGGCGCGCGCCTCGAGCTCGCGCAGCCGGCGCAGCGGCGCGCTCGTGAGCGCGATGCGGCGCCCGAGCGCGTTGCGCAGCGAGCGCGCCACCGCGAGGTTGGTCGGCGAGCCGCTCTGCGTGTACCCGGCACGCTGCAGCTTCTTCTCCCGGATCTCGCCGACCGCGGTGCGCACCATCCGCGGCAGCTCGAGGTCGTCGAAGAAGATCTGCATGAACTCCTCGCGCGACAGCGTGAAGACGAAGCCGTCTTCGCCGTCGCCCTCGCCGCCTTCGCCGCCCTGGCCGCGCCCGCCGCCGCCTTCCGGCCGCGGGACGCGGTCGCCGGCGTGGAATTCGCGGTTGCCGGGATGGACGGTCTCGCGGTCCCCCCCGGGCCCGTGCCGGAACGTCGGCTCGGAGATGTCCCGGGACGGGATGCGCACGTCGCCGCCCTTCTCCATGTCGCGGATCGAGCGCTCGGCGACCATGTCGGTCACCGCGCGCCGGATCTGCGCCTTGTAGCGGCGGATGAAGCGCTCGCGATTGACCGCGCTCTTGTTGCGGTCGTTCAGGCGCCTGTCGATGATGACCGACACGGCGGCCTCACTGCGACTTGCGAACGCGCAGGTACCACTCGCACAGCAGCCGGACCTGCTTCTCCGTGTAGCCCTTGTCGACCATGCGCGCGACGAAGCTCTCGTGCTTGCGCTTGTCTTCCGCGGACGCCTTCGCGTTGAACGAGATCACCGGCAGCAGCTCCTCGGTGTTCGAGAACATCTTCTTCTCGATCACCTCGCGCAGCTTCTCGTAGCTCGTCCACGCCGGGTTCTTGCCGCCGTGGTTGGCGCGCGCGCGCAGCACGAAGTTGACGATCTCGTTGCGGAAGTCCTTGGGGTTGGCGATGCCGGCCGGCTTCTCGATCTTCTCGAGCTCGGTGTTCAGCTGCGCGCGGTCGAAGCTCTCGCCGGTCTCGGGGTCGCGGTAGTCCTCGTCCTGGATCCAGTAGTCGGCGTACGTGACGTAGCGGTCGAAGATGTTCTGGCCGTACTCGGAGTACGACTCCAGGTACGCGGTCTGGATCTCCTTGCCGATGAACTCCGCGTAGCGCGGCGCCAGGTACCCCTTGATGAAATCGAGGTAGCGCCGCTGCGTCTCTTCCGGCAGCCCCTCGCGCAGCAGCCGCTGCTCGAGCACGTACATCAGGTGCACCGGGTTGGCCGCGATCTCGGTCTGGTCGTAGTTGAAGACCGCCGACAGCACCTTGTACGCGAAGCGCGTCGAGACGCCGGTCATGCCCTCGTCGATGCCGGCGTAGTCGCGGTACTCCTGCATCGACTTCGCGTTGGGCTCGACGTCCTTGAGGTTCTCGCCGTCGTAGACGCGCATCTTCGAGTAGACGCTCGAGTTCTCCGGCTCCTTGATGCGCGACAGCACCGAGAACTGCGCCATCATCTCGAGCGTGCCGGGCGCGCACGGCGCCGTCGCGAGCGAGCTGTTGCGCAGCAGCTTGCGGTAGATGTTCACTTCCTCCGACACCTGCAGGCAGTACGGCACCTTGACGATGAAGATGCGGTCGAGGAAGGCCTCGTTGTTGCGGTTGTTGCGGAACGCCTGCCACTCGGACTCGTTCGAGTGCGCGAGGATCAGGCCCTGGAACGGGATCGCCGAGAAGCCCTCGGTGCCCTTGTAGTTGCCTTCCTGCGTCGCGGTCAGCAGCGGGTGCAGCATCTTGATCGGGGCCTTGAACATCTCGACGAACTCGAGCAGGCCCTGGTTCGACAGGCACAGCCCGCCCGAGTAGCTGTACGCGTCGGGGTCGTCCTGCGCGTGCGTCTCGAGCTTGCGGATGTCGACCTTGCCGACCAGCGACGAGATGTCCTGGTTGTTCTCGTCGCCGGGCTCGGTCTTGGAGATCGCGACCTGCTTGAGCACCGACGGCTGGATGCGCGCGACGCGGAACTTCGTGATGTCGCCGTCGAACTCGCGCAGGCGCTTGATCGCCCACGGGCTCATGATGCCGCTCAGGTAGCGTGCCGGGATCCCGTACTCGGACTCGAGCGCGGCGGCGTCGCGGTCGGGGTGGAACAGCCCCAGCGGCGACTCGTTCACCGGCGAGCCCTTGAGCGCGTAGATCGGGTGCGTCTCCATCAGCGACTTCAGCCGCTCGGCGATCGAGGACTTGCCCCCGCCCACCGGGCCGAGCAGGTAGAGCACCTGCTTGCGCTCCTCCAGGCCCTGCGCCGCGTGCTTGAAGTACGCGACGATCTGGGAGATCGCCTCCTCGAGCCCGTAGAACTCGCGGAACGCCGGGTAGCGCCGGATCACGCGGTTCGAGAACAGGCGCGAAAGGCGCGGGTCGTTGCGGGTGTCGACGACCTCGGGCTCGCCGATCGCGGCGAGCATGCGCTCGGCGGCGCTGGCGTAGGCGAGCCTGTCGCGCCTGCACAGCTCGAGATACTCGACGAGGGACATCTCCTCGTCGCGGCCCTTCACGTAGAGCTCACGGTACGCATCGAACAGGTTCATGGAGACCTCCTGCAGCCGGTTCATGAACGCTCGGGGGATGTTCCTTCGCGTGCTGCCAATATCCCAGTCCGGCGTGCTTCCAATACGGACATCAACACGGGAATGCCGAGGCATTTCCCGGCGTGCACCGCTCGTGCCTCGCGCGCGCTCCGTTCGTCGCCGCGGGGCCGGGCGCCCTCCTGCCATCCGTCGCAGACACGCGGCGTGCCCTTGCACGGGGCGCGCGCGCGCTCGCCACAAGGACGAGCAAGAATCGGGCCGGGGCTCGCGAGTCGCTCGGGCACCGGCCGCGCGTCAGTCATGCGACGGGACGTCCTCGAGCGCGTCGAGCCACGGCGTGGCGACGCCGTCGGTGGGGGCGCGCCAGTCGCTGCGCGGCGACAGCGATCCGCCCGAGCCCACCTTGGGCGAGTTCGGCACCGCGGTGCGCTTGTACTGGGACTGCGCGAAGAACCGGCGCAGGAACACCGCGAGCCAGCGACGGATCTCGGCGATTCCGTACGCGCGCCGCTCGTCGGCGGGGACGTCGGGCCAGTGCCCGTGACCGCGGTCGTGCCACGCGGTCCAGGCGAGGAACGCGACCTTGGCCGGGCCGTAGCCGTATCGCAGCGTGTAGTACAGGTGGAAGTCCTGGAGCTCGTACGGCCCGACGACGGCTTCGCTGCGCTGCAATTGCTGCTGGTCGCTGGGGTGGCCGGGCACGAGTTCAGGGCTGATCTCCGTGGCGAGAACGTCCTCGAGCACGCGGCCCGCGGCCGCGCCCAGTTCGCCGGTCCGCACGACGTGGCGGATCAGGTACTGGATCAACGTCTTGGGAACGCTCGCGTTGACGTTGTAGTGCGACATCTGGTCGCCGACGCCGTAGGTGCACCAGCCGAGCGCGAGCTCGGAGAGGTCGCCGGTGCCGATCACCGGCGCCTCGTGCAGGTTCGCGAGCCGGAACAGGTGGCTGGTGCGCTCGCCGGCCTGCACGTTCTCGAACGTGAGGTCGTAGACCGCCTCGCCGAGCGCGAACGGGTGGCCGATGTCGCGGAACATCTGCAGGCAGCTGGGCCGGATGTCGATCTCGCCCGCGCTGGCACCCACCGCCTGCATCAGGCGGCGCGCCTGGTCCAGCGTGCGCTCGCCGGTGGCGAAGCCGGGCATCGTGTACGCGAGGATGTGGCTGCGCGGCAGGCCGAGGAGGTCCATCGCGCGCGCGCACACGATCAGCGCCTGCGTGGAGTCGAGCCCGCCGGAGATCCCGATCACGACCTTCTTCGCGCCCATCGATCGCAGCCGCGTCACCAGGCCCTGGACCTGGATCTGGTAGACCTCGTGGCAGCGCGCGTCGCGCGTCGCGGGGTCGGACGGCACGTACGGGAAGCGCTCGTAGCCGCGCGCGAGGGGCAGTCGCTCCTGGTCGGGCAGGCGGACGTCGAACTCGACGCTGCGCCAGCCCTCCAGCGACGCAGCGTGATGGCGGACCGACGCGCCGAAGCTGGTCTGGCGCATCCGGTCCTGCACGATGCGATCGAGATCGACGTCGGCGGTGACGAGCTGCGCGCCCGACGCGAAGCGCCCGGTCTGGGCGAGCAGCGAGCCGTTCTCGCACACGAGCCCGTGGCCGTCCCAGGCCATGTCGGTGGTCGATTCGCCTGCGCCCGCCGCGCTGTAGACGTACGCGGCGAGGCAGCGCGCCGACTGGTTCGTCGCGAGCTGGCGCCGGTACTCGTCCTTGCCGACCGTGACGTTGGACGCCGACAGGTTCGCGAGCACCGTCGCGCCGGCCAGCGCGGCGTGCGACGACGGCGGGATCGGCGTCCAGAGGTCCTCGCAGATCTCGGCGTGCAGCACGAAGCGCGGCTGGCTCGCGCAGCGAAAGATCAGCCGGGCACCGAACGGGACGTCGGACTGGCCCGCGAGCCCGATCGTCGCGCGCGTCGCGGTCGCGGCGGGCGCGAACTGGCGCAGCTCGTAGAACTCGCGGTAGTTCGGCGGGAAAGTCTTCGGGATCGCACCGAGCACGCGCCCGCGCAGGGCGATCACCGCACAGTTGTAGAGCAGCCCATCGACCGCCAGCGGCATCCCCAGCGCGATCACGGTCTCGAGCTCGCGCGTGCCGTCGAGTACCGTGCGCAGCGCGGCGTGGCTCGCGTCGAGCAGCGCCTGCTGGTGGAACAGGTCTTCGCAGCTGTAGGCGGTCAGCCCCAGCTCGGGGAAGACCGCGAGCAGCGCGTGCCGCCCGGCGGCCTCGCGCGCGAGCTCCACGGTGCGGGCCGCGTTGAACGCGGGATCGGCGACGCGGACCTCGGGAATGCACACCGCGACCCGGGCGAAATTGTGGCGATAGAGATTGAAGAAGGACACGAGTGCGATTCCCGCCCCACGGTGGTGCGCTGCAGGCCCCGCGCGTGCGCACGGATCTTGCATGAGTGTAACCATACCGTGGCCCGGAGGCACCCTCGTGAGCATCGTGGACTTTCGCCCGTTGCGTCGCGCCACCGACAAATTCGGCGGCGGCGACCGCACCGGGATGGACAAGGAATCGCTCAAGCGCGCGTTCCTGGACGCGCTCTTCTACGCGCAGGGCAAGTTCCCCGCGCTGGCGAGCCGCAACGACTACTACCTCGCGCTCGCGCACGTCGTGCGCGATCGCCTGCTGCAGCGCTGGGTCGGCACGGCGGCCGCGTACACGCGACAGGGCGCGCGCACGGTCGCGTACCTGTCGGCCGAGTTCCTGCTCGGGCCGCACCTGGGCAACAACCTGCTGAACCTGGGCATCGCGAGCGAGGCGCGCCAGGCGATGACCGAGCTCGGCCTCGACTACGACGAGCTGCTGCGCCTCGAGGAGGAGCCCGGCCTGGGCAACGGCGGGCTCGGCCGGCTCGCCGCGTGCTTCCTGGACTCGATGGCCACGCTCGGGATCCCGTCGCTCGGCTACGGCATCCGCTACGAGTTCGGCATCTTCTACCAGGGGATCGTCGACGGCTGGCAGGTCGAGAAGACCGACAAGTGGCTGCGCTTCGGCAACCCGTGGGAGATCGTGCGCCCGGAGTGGTCGGTGCAGGTGCGCCTGGGCGGCTACACCGAGCGCTGGCGCGACGGCGACGGCCGCGAGCGCGTGCGCTGGGTGCCGCACAGCGAGGTCACCGGCGTGCCCTACGACACCCCGATCCTCGGCTACCGGACCAACACCGCGAACACGCTGCGCCTGTGGCGCGCCGAGGCGCCGGAGTCGTTCGACCTCGAGCAGTTCAATCGCGGCGACTACTGGGGCGCGGTGAACCGCAAGATCGTCTCCGAGAACATCACCAAGGTGCTGTACCCGAACGACGAGCCGGTGCAGGGCAAGGAGCTGCGCCTGCAGCAGCAGTACTTCTTCGTCTCGTGCTCGCTGCAGGACATGCTGCGCATCCTGCGCGGCCAGAAGCTGCCGCTGGAGCGCTTCCACGAGAAGTTCTCGATCCAGCTCAACGACACCCACCCGGCGATCGCGGTCGCCGAGCTGATGCGGCTGCTCGTCGACGAGAACGGGGTCGAGTGGGAGGAGGCGTGGGAGATCACGCGCCGCTCGCTCGCGTACACGAACCACACGCTGATGCCCGAGGCGCTCGAGCGCTGGCCGCTCGACCTCTTCGGGCGCGTGCTGCCGCGCCACCTCGAGATCATCTTCGACATCAACGACCGCTTCCTGGCCGAGGTGCGGCGCCGCTTCCCCGGCGACGAGGCGCTGGTCTCGCGCGTGTCGCTGATCGACGAGCACGGCTACCGCCAGGTGCGCATGGCCCACCTCGCGTGCGTGGGCTGCCACTCGATCAACGGCGTCGCGAAGCTGCACTCGGAACTGCTGCGCCGCGAGCTGCTGTCCGACTTCCACGCGCTGTGGCCGGAGAAGTTCGGCAACAAGACCAACGGCGTGACGCCGCGGCGCTTCCTGATGCTCGCGAACCCGCGGCTCGCGGCGCTCGTCGGCGAGGCGGTCGGCGAGGACTGGGTGCGCGACCTCGAGCTGCTTCGCGGCCTCGAGCGCTTCGTCGACGACGCCGGCTTTCGCGACGCGTGGCGCGACATCCGCCTCGAGAACAAGCGCGTGCTGGCGGCGACGCTGCGCCGGCGCGCCGGCGTGCTCGCGGCGCCCGAGTCGATGTTCGACGTCCAGGTCAAGCGCATCCACGAGTACAAGCGCCAGCACCTGGGCATCCTGCACGTGATCGACCTGTACCGGCGGGTGCGCGAGGACCCGTCGCTCGAGGTCGCGCCGCGCACCTTCGTGTTCGGGGGCAAGGCCGCGCCGGGCTACCGGATGGCCAAACTGATCATCAAGCTGATCCACTCGGTCGCCGGGGTCGTCAACGCCGACCCGGCCGCGCGCGAGCTGATCAAGGTCGCCTTCCTGCCGAACTTCTGCGTCAGCAACGGGCAGCAGGTGTACCCGGCGGCCGACGTCTCCGAGCAGATCTCGACCGCCGGCAAGGAGGCGTCCGGCACCGGCAACATGAAGTTCACGATGAACGGCGCGCTCACGGTCGGCACCGCCGACGGCGCGAACATCGAGATCCGCGACGCGGTCGGCGCGGAGAACTTCTTCGAGTTCGGGCTCTCCGTGGAGGAGGTCGCCGCGCTTTGGCGTGAGGGCTACCGGCCGGCGGAGCTCGCGCGCGGCGACGAGCGGCTGCGCGCCGCGCTCGACATGATCGCCGGCGGCGCATTCTCCGGCGGCGACACCGGGCTCTTCCGGCCCCTGGTCGACGGCCTCGTCCACCACGACCCCTACCTGGTGCTCGCGGACTTCGCCGCCTACGTCGACTGCCACCGCCGCGTCGACGAGGCCTGGCGCGACCCCGATCGCTGGACGCGGATGTCGATCCTGAACGTCGCGCGCTGCGGAACGTTCTCGTCGGACCGCGCGATCCGCGAGTACGCGGCCGACATCTGGAAGGTCGATCCGGTCCCGGTGCCGCTCGCGTCGCACGAGGACGCGCGCCCGGCCGCGGCGCGCTGACGGCGCCGCGCGCTCCGATGCGGTAAGGTTCGCGCTCCCGACGCCCACAGGACAGGACGCCCGACGATGACGGTCCGACAGGAAGACGCGCCCGGCCCCCTCTCGCCCGAGGAGCTCGTCGTGCGCGACCTCGGCCGCTGCCTGCTGCCGTCGCCGGTGGCGCGGCACCTCGGCGAGCGCGGCGTGCAGTTCGTCGGCGCGGCCGACCAGGTGCTGATCGACGACAGCGTCTCGGGGCTCGGCGCGGCGGCCGCCGGGCGCGCGGCGTTCGAGCTCTCCGGGCCGCGCGACCGGATCTTCTTCGACCCGCGCACCGTGCGCTGCGGGATCGTCACCTGCGGCGGCCTGTGCCCGGGCATGAACAACGTGGTGCGCGGCCTCGTGCTCGAGCTCGCGCACGGCTACGGGGTGCGCCACATCCTGGGATTCCGCTTCGGCTACGAGGGGCTGATCGCGCGCATCGGCCACGTGCCGCTGCAGCTCGACCCCGACGCGGTCGCGCACATCCACCACGAGGGCGGGACGATGCTGGGCTCGTCGCGCGGCTCGCAGGACCCGTCCGAAGTGGTCGACAACCTCGAGGCCAACGGCATCGGCATCCTGTTCGTCGTCGGCGGCGACGGCAGCATGCACGGCGCGATGCAGCTCACCGAGGAGATCGCGCGCCGGGGGCTGAAGATCTCGATCGTCGGCGTGCCCAAGACGATCGACAACGACGTCCCGTTCATCGACCGCAGCTTCGGCTTCGTCACCGCGTACTCGACCGCGGTCGACGTGATCCGCAGCGCGCGCGTCGAGGCGATGGGCGCGCGCGACGGCATCGGGCTGGTCAAGCTGATGGGCCGGCACTCCGGGTTCCTCGCGTGCCAGGCCGCGCTCGCGTCGACCGAGGTCGACCTCGTGCTGATCCCCGAGGTGCCGGTGTCGTTCGACCCGGGCTCGGGCGTGTTCCGCTACGTCGAGGGCGTGCTCGACCGCAAGGGGCACGCGGTCGTCGTCGTCGCCGAGGGCGCGGCTCAGGACGCGATCCCGGCGGAGCCCACGGCCGAGGCCACCGACAAGAGCGGCAACGTGCGCCTGAAGGACGTCGGCGTGTTCCTGCGCGAGCGCATCGGCGCGCACTTCCGCGCCCGCGGCCGCGAGGTCAATCTCAAGTACATCGACCCGAGCTACGCGATCCGCAGCGTCCCGGCGTGCCCGTCGGACAGCGTGTACTGCTGGAACATGGCGCGCAACGCGGTGCACGCCGCGATGGCCGGCAACACCGGGATGATGATCGGCCGCTGGCACGGCCGCTTCGTGCACGTCCCGATGGCGCTCGCCACGCGCGGGCGGCGCCAGGTCGACCCCGACGGAGACCTCTGGATGTCGGTGATCGAGTCGACCGCGCAGCCGCTCGCGTTCGACTGACCCGGGCCGCCGCGCGCGGATCGCGCCGGAACGTGAGGAAATCGACGCCCGCGGCCCGCGCGAACGTGAGGAATTCGGCGCGGCCGCCCCCCCGGTTATTGGTTACGATACGCGGGCTTCGCGTCGCCGCCGGCCGCGCGCCGCCGAGAGTTCCACCGCAACCGCCAGGCCCCCGCCCATCGTGCCACCGCTTCGCGCCTTCGCTCGCGCCTTCGCGCTGACCCTCGCGCTGACCCTCGCGCCGCCCGCCGGCGCCGCGGTCTCGGCCGACGCTCTGCTCGAGGACGCGGTGCGCGTCGTGATGATGCCGGGGCTGGCGGAGTCGGGGCTCGCGAAGTGGATCGTCGACGACTTCAAGGCCACGCGCTCGGGCATCCGAGTGGAGGTCACGACCGCCGGCGCCGACGAGGTGTTCGCGCTCGGGCGCGAAGGCGACGCCGACCTGCTCGTGACGCACCACCGTGCGGGCGAGGAGCTGTTCATCGCCGAGGGCTGGGGCGCGGCGCGCACCCTGCTGATGTTCGGCGAGTACGCGTTCTACGGCCCGCCGGGCGACAAGCTCCAGCTGCAGGGCGAGACCGACGTGCGCGTGATCGTGCGCAAGCTCGCGCAGGCGCAGGTGCCGTTCGTCGCGGCGTCGCCGCGCTCGGCGGCCGGGCATCGCCTCGCGGAGCTGCTCTCGCTGGCCGGCGTCGCGCCGACCTGGCCCGGCTTCGAGACCCTCGACAAGGATCCCGGCGACGCGCTGCGCGCCGCGGCCAAGGCCGACGCGTACACGTTCGTCGACGCGATCACGTTCCAGACGCTCAAGCGCGAGGTCCAGGCGAACCTCCAGCCGGTGGTGCGCGCGCTGCCGTCGCTGCGCGATCCGTACGCGGTGATCTCGATCTCCGGCGAGCGGGTCCCGGGCGTGCGCCACGAGCTCGCCCAGGCGTTCCTCGAGTACCTGGTCTCCGAGCGCGGGCAGGCCCGGATCGGCTCGTTCGTGCAGCGCTCGTCGAACGCGACGCTGTTCTCGCCGGGTGCGCACGGCGACGACGGCCTGCGGGCGCGCAGGGCCGAGGAGTCGCTGAAGATCACGACGCTGGAGCTCTACACGGCGCTCGCGCTCGGGGTGCTCGCGATCGCGGCCGCGGCCGTCGCGACGACGGCGTGGCGGCGCGCGCGGCGACGTGTCCGCCGCCACCAGCGGATCGAGGAGCGCTTCGCACTGGCGGTCGAGGCCGCGGGCAGCGGCATCTGGGACTGGGACCTCGCCGACGACCAGGTCTACCTGTCGCGGCGTTTCCGCGAGATCGTCGGGCTGGAGACGAAGAGTCACTGGTTCCCGGCGCCGAAGGAACTCTGGACGCGCGCGATCCACCCGGAGGACCTCGCACGCGTGCACCGCGCGATCGACGACGCGGTCGCCGAGCCCGCGGGCGGCGTGCTGTCGGTGGAGGCGCGCCTGCGCCCGGAGCGCGGCGCCGGCCGGGTGGCGATCCGCGGCAACGTCCATCGCCGCCGCGGGACGCGCCACTCGCGCATCGTCGGCACGATCGAGTCGCTCGAGCCTGCCGACCCGCCGGCGGGATCCGAACGGGCCGCCGAGGCCGCGCCGCAGTCGCCGGCCGGCGCCTGAGCGCGGCGCGCGCCAGCGCGCCGTGCGGCGCCCGGCGGGTCCGCGCGCCCGGGGTCCCGGGGCGCGGGCCGAGCGCCCGCGATCGGCGCCGTGCCCGCCCATCGGGTTTGCCCGTAGCGACACCCGTTGCTTTCTCAACTATATTTGCCCGAATTCAAAACGGCCTTTGGGGGGCGCCGCGAGCGCAGCCGTTCGAACCCAGCCGGCGGCGCTCGCGCCGCCGGCGTCATTTCGAGTGGAGGAGCGAACACGTGAGAATCCGGACCCTGACGACGCTGACCGTCGCCGCCGCGCTGGCGGCGTGCGCGACCGACAAGCCCGCGGCGCCCGACGGCGCGCAGGCCCGTACCGGCCTGGCCGCTCCGGCGGGCAGCGCCGGCGGCGCCGGCCCGGGCGGCGGCGCCACGACCAAGGCCCCGGTGGCTCCGGTGGTGCTCAAGCCGGGCGCGGGCACCGGCGTGGCGGGCGCTCCCGGCGACAGCGTCTACTTCGACTTCGACGACTTCCAGATCCGCGCCGACCAGAGCGGCGCGGTCCAGCGCCAGGCGAACTTCATCTCGAAGAGCCGGTCGAAGGTCGTCCTCGAGGGCTTCGCCGACGAGCGCGGCTCCGCCGAGTACAACCTCGCGCTCGGCAACAAGCGCGCGCTCACGGTCAAGCGCGCGCTGCAGTCGCTGGGCATCGGCGAGCAGCAGATCGAGACCGTCAGCTTCGGCGAAGAGAAGCCGAAGTCCGCCGGTCACGACGAGGCCGCGTGGGCGCAGAACCGGCGCGTCGACTTCGACTACCGGAGATAGCGCGGGTCAACCGATCCGCACGCCCATCCCGCCGTCCACCGGCAGCAGCGCGCCGGTGACGAACCCCGACTCGTCGCACGAGAGGTAGAGCGCCGCGTACGCGGTGTCCCAGCCGCTGCCCATT
>Ga0268298_10004431_pt1 | contig 13716 bp, 9 predicted proteins | sample WWTPWeurt_MetaG_FD_194462 | JGI IMG/M metagenome (GOLD analysis project Ga0268298, IMG submission 194462) | Activated sludge microbial communities from WWTP in Nijmegen, Gelderland, Netherland - WWTP Weurt | ecosystem: Engineered > WWTP > Aerobic digester > Activated sludge | place: Netherlands... | reverse complement strand
CAGGACCGGCCGGCCCTTGAGCTCCGCGAGCGCCACCTGACTGCGGGCGCCCGCGACCACCGGCAGACTGAACTCTCGTGCGAGGGTTCCCTCTTCGGGACCCGAGCTCTTCCGCCCGAACCACAGGAACGCGGCTCCGAGCAAGACCAGCGGCACGAGCAAACGCAAGAAGCCCGAGCCTGACGCAGCCTGTTCTTTCGAGCTCACGGCGCGAGCCATTTGCGGCCGACGAGCCAGCCTGCCGCCACGAACACGAGCACCGTGCTGCCGTGGGCCAACCACAGGTGCCACGCTTCGTGTGTCGGACAGGCCATTCCGATCCCGGTGGCGCCGGCCAGACCACCGCAGAGCCCCGCGAGCGCGCCAGAGAGTCCGGGGGTCAGCGGGTCCGTGCGACGCCACACGAGCAGCGTGCCACCCGCAGCGGCAGCGCCGAACAGCAAGGTGAAGAGACCACAAGTCGGAGCGTGCGTGTCCTCACGCAGGAAGCGTGCGAACGGCAAGGTGTGATGTGCCGACAGCGTGAGGTAGAGGAAGAAGAGCAGCGGCAGCCCCACGGCGATGGCGATGCGAAGCTCGCGGGAGCCTCGCCGGCCCGGCGGGCGCACCAGTCCGACCACCAGCACGGCCGCGTGCACGATGCCCCAGCCGGCCGCGGCCACGAGGCCCGCGCGGAGCGTCCCGTCTTCCGGGCTCTGGGCCAACCCGAGCGCGAACATCACCGACACGACGGCACCCGAAGCCAGCACCGAAAGCAGCGCGCGCTGCCACGCCCCGAGGCCTCGACCGCGCTCGAGGTCCTTGGAGCAAGCGGTGTGGATCGCCTGGGACACCTCGGGTCGCGGGACCGGGGGTTCGGCCCAAGGCAGGTCAGGGAACGAGTCACGAGCGGAGGTCATTTGCGTTTGTACCTATCCAGCTGCTCACGCAGCTGCTGGTACCCTCTGTGCACGCGGAGCTTCACCGCGGTGGGGGTGGCGCCGAGGATTTCTGCGGCCTCGGCGATGGAGAGCCCGGTGACTTTCGTGAGGACGATGGCTTCGCGGTAGGCCTCGGGCAGCGAGTCGAGCGCGCGTTCGAGCGCCTCGGCCATGTCGCTCCCGAGATCGGCGTCTTCGCCACGGGGCTCGGGCAGGGTGCCGTCGTGGCTCAGGTCTTCGGTGCGGACCTTGGCGGAACGACGTTCGTCGAGGAACGAGCGCCGAGCGATGGCGATGAACCAGGGGATGACCGGGGCTCCGGTGAGGTAGCTCCCCCGCGCTCGGTGGACTTTTGCGAAGGTGACTTGGAGCAGGTCTTCGGCGCGCTCGCGGTTACGGGTGAGTCGCAGGATGTAGCCGAAGAGCTTGGGCGCGGCCCGCTGGTAGAGGGCGTCGAAGGCCGCGACGTCGCCGTTGACGTAGCGCACCATGAGATCTTCCAGCGTGGCGCTGTCGACGGGGGCGCGGCTCACCGGAAGCCCCACGGCAAACAGGGCTGGTCCAGACAGGCGGGCGTCACCCGCCGGAGACGGCTGAACCATGTATGGCCACACGCGGGGATACGCGGGGCATCCCCGCGCGGTTTCGGAGCGCCGCGACCTCGCTCGCGAGCCCCTGCCCACACCCGGGAAATCAGCGTCAAATGAGGGTCTTGAGGTCGAGCATTTCCTCGACGTCGGGCATGATCACGAGCTCGACGCGGCGGTTGGCCAGGCGTCCCTGGTCGGATGCATTGTCCGCCACGGGATCGGTTTCCCCGTAGCCGGCCGCGTGGAGTCGGCTCGTGTCGAGGCCGCCGCCCCCTCCCTTCGCGTCGGTCGCCGACACGAGGTAGAGCAGGACCCGGCGGGCGCGCATCACGCTGAGGCCCCAGTTGTCCCCGAACTGGCCGCCCTTGAGCGGCTTGTTGTCGGTGTGGCCGGCCACTTGGAAGAAGCGCTTCTTGAGCTGCTCGTCGCCGCGAATCACGTCGGCCACCGCCTCGAGCACCTTCTTGCCCTCGTCCTTCAGGTCGTCTTTGCCCGACTCGAACAACACGTCTCCCGGCAGACGAATCACCATGCGGTTCCTGCGCACCTCGACCTTGAGACCGAGGTTCGTGAGCTTCTTCAACTTGTCGCGCAGGAGCTCGAAGCGTTGCTTGATCCGCTCGAGCTGATCGGCGCGAGCCTTGTACTCCGCGAGCGCCTTCTTCAGCTCCTCGAGATTCGCGGCGAGCTCTGCCTTCTCGCTTCCGGACTTCTGGAGCGCCTGATTCAGCTGGTCGATATCGACCCCCATCTTCTTGAGCTGGTCGGCGAGATCCGATACGCGCTTCTTGGTGAGATCGAGGTCCTTCTTGGTCTTGGCGTGGGCCGCCTTTTCGTCCTGGTACTGTTTGTCGAGCTGACCGTACTTCGCGAGCTGCGCCTGCCACTCGTCCTCGGAGTAGCCGCAACCGGTTGCGGCAAAGAGCGCGATGGATGACACCAAGAGTCGCTTCAAGATCACGGGAACCTCCAAAGTCGCGGGGGAAAATCCGGCGGCCCACTCGCGCTGTCAACCTCGCTGGCGGAGCGGCGAAAATTCTCGGGTCAGAGCGCACCGCGGGCCGGCGAAGTGACATCTTGGCGAGCCGCGCGCGACGGGCCGGGCGGCGCGGTGACAGCCTGGAAACTTCTCGGTGATGGGGCCGGTTCGGGCCTACCCAGCGGGTCGAGCGAACGTACCTTCTCGGCGTGACCGAGCCCCCGCCCAAGTGGAAACTCGCGCTCCTCGGCGTGGCCCTCGTACCCGTGTTCCTCCTTCCCATGCTGGTCGGAACCTGCGAGGGCGCGGGGCGCGACGGCCCGCGAACGCGACCTGCCCCCATCAGCGACGTGCTTTCCGCCGGACTTTGAGCCTGCCACGCGCGCGCCCTGTTCCGTAGCGACCCGCGCGGTTATGAAACCCGGCATGTCCGGGGAAGACGAGACACTGGACGGGAGGGCCGAGCTCGAACTCGCGAAGACCGTGCTCGCCGACTCGGCGGGCCACGGCGCCATTCCTGGCCCGAGCGGCGACGATTCACGTTTCGAGCTCGCGACCGGTGAGCCCGATCTGATCCCGGTATCGCTGGAGACCGACGCCGAACAACTGCCGGCCGAACGCTACGAAAGAGGCGTGCTGCTCGGGGCCGGAGGCATGGGTGAAGTGCGGCTCTGCAAGGACGCCCGCATCGGGCGCCACGTGGCGATGAAGACGCTGCGCAGCGGCTCGGGTGACGCCGAGACGGAGCGACGCTTCCTGCGCGAAGCTCGTATCCAAGGGCAGCTCGAGCATCCAGCGATCGTCCCCGTCTACGACGTCGACACCGACTCGACCCGCGAGACCTTCTTCACCATGAAGCGCGTGCGCGGGCAGACCCTGCATCGGGTACTCGATCAGCTCGCAAAGGGCGACGCCGACGCGGTCGAGCGCTACGGGCGTCGCCGTCTGCTCACCGCGTTCACGCAGGTTTGCCACGCGGTGCACTACGCCCACGTGCGCGGCGTGGTGCATCGGGACCTGAAGCCGGGCAACATCATGCTGGGCGATTTCGGGGAAGTTTACGTGCTCGATTGGGGCATCGCGCGCCTGATGCGCGACGCACCGGTCGAGCCCTCGCTGGGCGCTCCCATCGTGCTCGACACGGCCAGCGCCCTGACGCGTGACGGTGATCTGGTGGGCAGCATGGGCTACATGGCACCCGAGCAGATGCAGGGCGCGTCGACCCGCGTCGACGCCCGCGCCGACGTGTTCGCGCTCGGGGTGGTGCTGTTCGAGCTGCTCACGGGCAAGCGCTTCCGAGAGCTCGCGAGCCTACCGGTCATGGTCGAGCGCGCGCTGAAAGGGGAGAAACAGCGTCCGCGCGACGTCGACGCGAACGTGCCACCGGAGCTCGACGTGTTGACCGCACGCTGCACGGCGCGCGACCCCGCGAGCCGGGTCCAGAGCGCCGGGGAGCTGGCCCATGCCATCGAGCGCTACCTCGAAGGCGACCGCGATCAGGAAGCGCGACGGACGCTGGCGGCGGAGCAGCTCGCGTCGGCACGCCAGCGCCTCGCGGAGAACGGCTCCCACGCGGAAGGGCGCATCGAAGCCCTGCGCGAGGTGGTGCGCGCGCTGGCGCTCGATCCCGACAGCACCGAGGCGCAAGCGCTGTTGGTCGAAGGGCTCGTGGAGATCCAAGGACCCGCCCCCGCCGAAGCCGAAGCCGAGGTTCGAGAGCAGGTTGCCCACCTGCGTCGAGTCGGGGCTCGGCGTGGCGCCATGGGATACGGAATGATGCTGCTCACCGGTCCCATGGCGTTCTGGCTCGGGATCAAGAATCCCATGGGGCTCTTTGCGCTCACGGCCGTCACGGCCAGCGCGGCCGTCCTGAGCTTCGTCGCATCGCGGCGAGACGCGACGCCCGGCTACGCCCACACACTCGCGCTGCTCGCGGCGGCCCAAGTGGTGGCCGCGAGCGCGCTGACCGGACCATTCGTCTTGGTGCCCGTGCTCGCGGCCTCGGTCGCGTTGTTCTTCGCGGCTCACGTCACGCCGAACGAACGGCGTGTGGCTCTCGTGCTGATCACGCTGGCGGCGGTTCTGCCCTTCGGCCTCGGCGCGACGGGGGCGTATGGCGCTACGTTCGCCTTCGAACCCGGCCGCATGGTGGTGTTCGCCAACGCCGTCGACTTCCCCGCTGCGCCATCTCTCATCGTATTGATCTATGCAAGCGTCACCTTCGTGGTGCTGCCTTCGCTTTTCGTTGGCATGATGCGCGACGAGCTCGTGGGGATGCAACGCAGGTTGCTCCTCCAGTCGTGGCAACTACGTCGTTTGTTTCCCGGCGCCCGCAGCGGAACCCATGCCAGTGTTGCGACGAGCGACGTTTCGCGCGAAGGTTCGCTGAGCACTCGGTCGAAATGAGCGAACACGATCCCAGTCGGAAAGCGGGCGGCGCCCACGACGAGACCGTCCAGGCCGACCCTGCCGCCGACCAAGCCAGCTTGTCGTTGCTCGGCAGCGGCATCGCCGTGGACTTTCCCCTGCCGCGCTCGGGCAAATTCGTGATCGGGCGCGGGGAGCGTGCCGACATCCGCATCGACCACGCGTCGGTCTCCCGCGAACACGCCCTGGTCGAAGTGGCTGACGACGGCTGTTTCTTGACCGACCTCGGGAGCAAGAACGGTACGCGGGTGCGCGGCACTCCACTCGAGGCCCGCGAGCGCGTGCCGCTCCCGCCAGGCGTGTTGGCAGAGCTCGGCGAGATCGCGCTCCTGTTGCGCTCTGGCCGGCGCCTGGTCCGCAAGCCGACGCCGGCGCCCGACGCTACGTCGCCCCTGTTCGGGGAGAGCATGCGTCCCGTGCTGGCGCTGATCGACCGGGTGGCCGACGACGACATCCCGGTCTTGCTGCTCGGCCCGACGGGTGCGGGCAAGGAAGTGCTCGCCGAGCGGCTCCACCACCGCTCGCGACGCGCGGCCGAGCCGTTCTTGCGCGTGCACTGCGCGGCGATCACTCCGAGCATGTTCGAGAGCGAGCTCTTCGGCCACGAAAAGGGCTCCTTCACCGGCGCCAGCGCCACCAAACCCGGCCTCTTGGAGACCGCGGACGGCGGCACGGTGTTCATCGACGAAGTGGGCGAGGTTCCCGCCGAGATCCAAACCAAGTTGCTCCGGGTCCTCGAAGACCGGCGCGTGCAGCGCGTCGGCGGGCTCAAGCCGAAGCAGCTCGACGTGCGCTTCGTGGCTGCGACCAACCGCGATCTCGCCCAGGAGGTCGCGGCCGGCCGCTTTCGCCAGGATCTCTACTATCGCCTGAGCGGCGTCAGCGTGAAGATCCCGAGCCTCGCCACGCGGCGAGACGAGATCCTGCCGCTGGCGCGGCTGTTCGCCGAACGCGCGAGCCGGGAGCGGAAGCGCGACGTGCCCGGCATCTCCGGCGACGCCGAGAAGGCCCTGCGCGAGCACGATTGGCCCGGCAACGTGCGTGAGCTCCGCCACGTCATGGCCCGCGCCGTGCTGCTCTCGGACGGGGAGATTCGGCCGGAACACCTGGGCCTCGAGGCAGGGCTCGTGAACGACGCGCCTCCCCCCCAGGCCGAGTCGACGGACGATGGCGAGCGTGCTCGCATCTTGCGCGCGCTCGAAGAGTCGGCGGGCAACCAAACCGAGGCCGCCAAGCGGCTCGGGATGTCGCGGCGCAACCTCCTCTACAAGCTCGACCGTCTGGGGATCGCGCGTCCGCGCAAGCGCTGAACGCCGGCCCGAGTCTCAGCGGGCGACCGGGAAGCTGAACATGACGCCCGCTTCGGGCGCGAAGTCCATGGCGTTGCTGGTCCTCGCCGAGGGCGGTTTCGTCTTCGGCGAAGTCGTGCTCCACCGCGGCCCGCAGCGTGAACGTGCCGAAGGAGAAGCCTTTGGTGACGCCAGTGCCGAGCTCGAGCTCAAAGTCGGGCGTGCCGATCAGGACGTTCTTTCCCGTCTCGCTCGAGACCGTAGCCGAGCTCGGCGGGTTTGTACTCGAAGTTCGAGTCGTAATGCTACTCGGCGAAGGGATAGACCAGAAGCTCTCCTCGCTCGACGTAGGTCGCGAACATCGAGCTCGGCACTCCAGCGCCCCGATCGCGAAAGCCAAGCGGGCAGACCTTCGGCCGCGACTGGGCGCGCGGCGAAGAGGCTCGCGGCGCCGATGGCTGCGATGACCACACGCTTCACGGTCCTCCTCCCGTGCTCGATCGCCCAACGGGCGATCAGCAGCAACGGGATAGACTGGATTCGACCACTCGGCGGATTTCCTGCGTGGAACGTGAGCTCAGCCCCGAGAACGCGCCGCGCGTGCGCGCTGGTACTCGAGCGCCCTGCGGTTTTCGCGCACGTCGTGGCTGTAGCTCCGCCGGAGCTCTTCGTCGGTGATGGCGGCGGCGCGGGTCGTCACGAGACGCGCGGCGCGATCGGCGACTGTGTCCGCGCCAGCCTGGTCGCCGCGCGCGAGCGCCACCTCGAGAGCCGCCACGAGCAGGCGCACAATGCCCTCTTCGCCGGCTCCTTCGGTCGCCGGGACGCGTCCCTCGAGGAGCCGACTGGCCTCGTCGACCCGGGCGGCGCGAAGCGCACACTCGACCGCCACCGCGGTGGCCAAGGACGTGAAGGTCGGCACGTGCTCGGTGAGGGCGAGCGCCGTGCGCGCTTCTTGCGCAGCGGCCTCGACGTTGCCGGCCGCGAGCTCGGCTTCGGCGAGATAGCAGTGCGCCGCGCAACGCGCTCGTGCGTCGCCACCGCTCTCCAACAGCGAGAGCGCCTCGCGCTCGAGCTCTGCGGCCTCGCGCGCCGAGAGCGGGTCGCCGCTCCGCGCGAGCGAGAGGCCGAGGTTCACCGTGGCCAGCGTGCCGAGCAAGCGTGCGCCGAGCCGGCGGCCGACGCGACGCGCCTCGCGCAACACGTCGACGGCCGAGGCGAAGCGCCCGAGCTCGATGAAAGCGTGTCCGATGGTGAGCTCGTAGAGGCAGGCTTCGCGTAGATCACCCGCCTCCAGGAACGCCGAACGCGCCGCCTGCACCAGCCGGAGCTGCCGCGCGCTGTCGTGGTCGAAGAGCGCTTCGACGCTCTCGGCGCCGAACACGCGCGCGCGTGCCGCGGGCTCGTCGGCCAGCCGCTCGCGCAGCTCGCGCAGGCGTGCCAGCGCCGCACGGGCAGCGGGTACCCGATCGTTGTAGAAGAGCTGCACCACGCCGCGAGCGGCCGCCGAAACCAGGAGCCCCGTCGGCGTCGCCTGGGCCAACCGCAGGGCGTGCTCGGCGTTTTGGGCGAGCTCGTCCCCGAAGCGCAGCCGCCCGCACGCGGTGATCAACTCGCCGAGGGCGCGCGCTTGCTCCGCGCCGCCTTCGGGCAAGAGCTCCACGGCGGAGCGCGCGGCCGCGTGGGCTTCCGCCGCCGCCCCTTGCCAGCGTTCGACCTGTGCGCTCACGAGGCGGGCGCGGCCGAGAAGCCCCGCCGACGCGCCGAACTGGACCGCGCGCTCGGCGAGCCGCTTCGCGTCGGCAAGGGCTCCGGTTTCGAGCGCCCGCTCGGCGGCGCGCGTCATCCACTCGGCTCCACGCTCGAGATCTCGTCCGAGAAAAAAGTGCTCGGCCACGGCGTGGGGGTCGGCGCCCGGAAGCGCAGCGAGATAGCGCCCCACCGCGCGGTGACCGAGCTCCCTTTCGTCTTCGGGGATTTGACCGAGCGCCGCTTCGCGCACCAGATCGTGGCTGAAGACGTGGGCGGGGTGCGCATCCACGTAGGGCCGCGGCACGGCTCGCACGAAGCCGGCAAGCACGAGCTCTGTCAGCGCCGTCGCGAGCTCGCGTTCTCGTCCCAGAAGGCTCGAGATGGCCGGTTCCGAGAAGCTCGTCCCGAAGAAGCTCGCGGCCCGCAGCGTACGGCGTGCGTCCGACGAAAGACGCTCGAGCGCGGTGCTGAGCATGCTGAGCAGCGTGTCGGGAGCGGCCTCGTCTCCGGCTCGCGCGGCGCGGCCGAGCTCGCGCAAGAAGAACGGATTTCCGGCGCTCCGCGCCACCAATCGTTGGACGGCGTCGGGGGTTTCGCGTGGCCCAAGAGCGGCCTTCGCCAGCTCCCGCGCGTCGGCTTCGGACATGGGGCCGAGCTCCACTTCGTTCCGCGCTTGGAAGTCGAGCTCGGAGCGCAGCGGTTCGGGGCGACTGGCGGACAAGATCAGGAGACGCGCGCCGGCGCACTCTTCGAGGAGACGCGAGCAGAGCTCCAGGCTCGCCGCGTCCGCACGGTGTGTGTCGTCGAGCACGAGAACGAGCCCGTGCTCGCGCGTGACCCACTCCGCCATGTCGAGAAACGCGCGGCGCAGTTGATCCGCCATGAGCAGCGGGTCTTGACGCGCGGCACGAAGAACGACCGGCTCGCCGCGCGCGGGTTCGAAGCCCAAGAGCTCACCCAGAAATGCAGCGACGCGGATGGCGTCGTCGCCCTGGAACGCGCGGCGCACGACCCGGCGGACGACCACCCGGGCGACCGCGTGGTCGTCGCTCGCGCCGAACACGTTTCGGAGGAGCTCGGCTGCGAGGTGGAGCGGGCGTGTCTGCCCACTGCTCTCGGCTTCGGCGCGCCAGACCGGAGCGAAGACCTGGAGCTCGCGGCAGACTCGAGTGAGCAGACGACTCTTGCCGATACCGGGCGCTCCCGTGATGCTCACCAAGCGAGCCCCACCGCCGCCCAGTGCGGTCTCTGCGAGCTCGGTGATCCTGTCGATTTCTCGGCGCCGCCCCAGCATGGGCTCGCGCTCGGGTGCCGGGGGTTCCGCAAACACGAGCGCGCCCTCGGGCAGCTCTTCGACGCGAAACCGCGCGGCGAGCAGAGCCCCCGTCGTGCGGTCGACCGGGAGCGGATCTCCCGGGCGCCGCCGTGTGGAGCGCTCGCCCGCCAGGATTCGAAAAGCGCGATCGATGGTTTCGCCGGTCGGAGCGCAGAGCGATGCCGAAGCGAAACCGGTGGCCACGGCCGCGCGGGCGCCGCTTTCTTCCCGCGCGAGAGCGCGCGCGCACTCGACGGCCAGAAGCGCTCGCTCGTCGGCATCGCGGCCCCCATCCACGACGGCCACCACGGCGTCGGCGCCGACGAGCTCGGTCCGCGCACCCAGGGCACGGCAGGCCTCGAGCGCGCGCACCAGCTCAGGCCGCGGAACGCCGGCGCGACTCGACGGCACCATGCTCGAGGTGACGTCGTCGACGGCTGGCGCAGGGGAGAGCTCCGCGGCCGCCACGCTGACGACGCGGCGCTCTCGTTCACCGAGCGCCCAACCCGAGAGCGACTGCGCGACCGCCTCCCGGCCCTCGTCTGTGAGAAGTCGCTCGAGCTCGACCGCATCGCGCGGTCGCTGCGTCGGGTCTTTGGCGAGGAGCCGCGCCACGAGCTCGTCGAGCCACGCCGGAGTATCGGGCAGCCGGCTCGACACGAGCGGCGTCTCTTCGAACATCAATCGTGCCAGAGTCGCCGTCACGCCTTCTCCGAGGAACGGTGGGCTGCCCGTCAGGCACGCGAACAGCACCGCCCCCAAAGCGAAGACGTCGCTCCGGGCGTCGATGGCGCCCTCGCCCCGCGCCTGCTCGGGAGACATGTACCCGGGCGTGCCGAGCGGCACACCGAGCGGCATTCCCAGCGCGCCTTCCGCATCGGCGATGCCGAAGTCCACGAGGCGCACGTCGTCGAGCTCACCACCGGCGAGGAGCACGTTGCTCGGCTTGAGGTCGCGATGGAAGACGTGACGTACGTGGAGAGCGGATACGACTCGACAGAGTGATCGGACCACGGCGAGTGACTCTTCGAGCGGAAGCGGCCCTACCACCAAGCGCTCGGCCAAGGTCGGTCCGTCGATCCACTCGGTCGCGAGCGTGGCCGTCCCATCCGGATCGACCCAGTACGCCACCGGTGCGGGTAGCTTCGGGTGGCGCACCGAACCGAGCAGCTTGGCTTCCCACCCGAGTCGCTCCGAGCTCGCCGGCTGGATGGCTCGCTTCAATGCGACGAGGCGCCCGGTCTCCGTGTCGTACGCGCGGTGAACCTCGAAGGCCCCGCTCTTCCGCACCAACACCGGGGCCGTGAAGCGTGCGGCAGGCGCGGATTCCACCGCGCGAGGCTACCCGACCGGTCGCGAGACCGCGACTGCGCCGTCACTCCCAGGTGCCCCCGGCGTTCGTGCAGGACTGCTCGAGCACCGGCTTTGCGGTCTCGAAGCTCCCGAAGTAGCACACCTTGCCCCCGCCACCCTTCGGCGTGCAGCAGCCCGCAAGCGGAAAGCCGGTGCAAGCGCTCGAAACGCTCCCGCCTGCCTGAGTGCAGCTATTCGAAAGCACTCCGTTCGGGTCGCCGCTCGCCGAGTGGTATTCGGTGCAGCCGTCGCTCTTCGAGCAGGCCACCACGGCGCCCTCGGTGCCGGCCGTACCGTCGCCGCCTCCGTCCTCCCCCCCACAAGCCGCGAGCCAAAGCGAAGCGAGCGCGCATACCCAGATGATTCGTTTCATGCCCCGACAGAGAGCAAGTCGAGTGCCAGCGAGATTTCCGGGGGAATCGCCCCCGCCTTGCGCTCGACGCGCAACCTCGAAGTGAAACGCGTCCAATTGGAGAAGCCCCCAACAGCGCCGAGCTGGCACTCCGTCGTCACCTGTCAGTCACACGAGACCGCTACAGGTGTTCGGCTGATGACGACCGTGCTCGTAATCGACGACGAACACGACATCCAAGAGGTGCTCGAGTACAACCTACGAGCCGCCGGGATGGAGGTGCTTCGCGCGAGCGCAGGCCGCGATGGGCTGCGCATGGCACGGGAGAAACGTCCGGACCTCGTTTTGCTCGACCTGATGCTGCCCGATCAATCGGGCGTGGACGTCTGTCGCGCGTTGAAGTCGGAATCCGCGACGAGACGACTGCCGGTGATCATGGTGACCGCCAAGGCAGACGAGATCGACCGCGTCGTGGGCTTCGAACTCGGCGCCGACGACTACATCGTGAAGCCATTCAGCGTGCGCGAGTTGGTGCTTCGTGTGCGTGCCGTGCTCCGGCGGAACGAGTTCCAACCACCTTCCGCCGGCGCCATCGAATTCGGGAACCTCAAGATCGATCGGGACGCTCATCGGGCTTGGGTGGACGACGAAGAGGTGGAGCTGACAGCCCTCGAGCTCAAACTCCTGCTCACGCTGTTCGATCGCAAGAACCGCGTGCAGTCGCGCGAAGCACTGCTCGACGCCGTCTGGGGCATGGATGCCCGCATCAGCACGCGCACCGTCGACGCCCACGTGAAGCGCCTGCGTGAGAAGCTCCGCGCGGCACGCGACTACATCGAGACCGTGCGCGGCGTGGGCTACCGCTTCATCGAAGAACCTTGAGCCACTCGAGCGCCTGCAAAGCGTCACCGCGAATCTACACCCGAGTCATCGCCCTCTCACCGAGTGTGGGTAAGCGTGCAGCATGAGCAATACGAGAGTCAGGTTCGTCGAATCCGGGAGTGGCGTGCTTTCGCTGCTCGAAGTCGAAGCGGCCAGCGGGCGCGGCCTCTTCGCGCGCGTGGCGCGTGCGCTCTACGCCGAGCGCGTCCAGATCGTACGCGCCGAGTCGCGGGTCGCCGCGGGGCTTCGCCAAGAGCGCTTCTGGGTCGTGGAGCTGGACGGCGGCCCCGTTCGCCCCCACCGGCGGCTCCAGATCCAGGTCGAGGTCCTCGCCAGTGTCGAAGGCGAACCCCCCCGCTCGGGCTACCTCACGAGCTCGCGACCGCGCGGCCGGGGCGACGGCGCCGCGCCACCTGCCGCGTGAGCGCCGCATAGAATGCGCTGGTCCTCGCAACCTGCGGGCAGCCGGCTCGAGCCGGAGTAGCATAGGCCCCGAGGCCGAGGCGTGCAGGGCGAGCGGTACAAGTCGAAGCAAGAGCTCTCGCGGGGCCCCCTCGGCACCCTGAGCGTCGCCATGAGCACCGAGCGGGCGGTGCTGCTTCGCGACGTCCCGGAACGCTCCCCTTGGACCGCGCCCATGCTCGATGCTTGGTCCAAGGCATCGAGCACGGCAGAGAAGCTCCACCACCCGAGCTTGCTCGCCGTGGTGGACGTGAACCGCTCGCCCGAGGGGCTGCTCTTGGCGACCGAATACGTGCAAGGGGTCCCGCTGTCGGTCCTGATGAAGCGCGCTCGGGATCGGAAGCGACCCATGCCGCCGGAGCTCGCCCAACGCATCGTGCTCGACCTCGCACGAGCCGTGGCCGCTGCCGAGGAGCTCTTGGCCGCTCGCGGAGAGGCACGACCGCTCGCTTGGGTACACCCCGAGGGCGTGCTGGTGACGAGCGGCGACGATGCGCTCTTGGCCGACGTGGGGCTCGCCCTCCTCGAAAAGGTCGGCGAGCACTCTGCACTCGAAGCCTACCGAGCGCCCGAGCTCGCCCGGCCCGGCGGGCTGACGCCCGCCGCCTCGGTGTACTCGTTGGGCCTCCTGCTCTGGGAGCTCGTCTCGGGCAAGGAAGCCTTCGGCGAAGCCACCGCCACGACGCCCGTGGTCGCACTTCGTCAACGCGCGCTGGCAGGCGCGATCCCGCGCCTCGACTTGGTGGCGCCCGCCACGCCCAGCCTCGTGGTGGGTATGGTTTCCCAGGCGATCCACCGCGACCCGGCCGCTCGTTTCCCGAGCGCGGCGGCTTTCGCCGACACCCTGGGGGCCGCAGTGAAACGCACGAAACCGGGCGAGCTCGTGCGCGTGCTGAACGAGCTCTGCACCGACCTCGTGGAGAAGCAGCGCGGAAGCATCGTGCGTCCCCAAGTCGCGGCCACGTCGTGGCGACCGACCGTGCACCCCATGGACGACGTCGCAGTGCCCGAGATCCCCAAGGCACCTCGCGCCATCGGACTCGCCGCGTTCCGCATGCCGGCGACCGAACCGCCCCCGCCTCCGGCAGCTCCGCCTGCGGAAGAGAAGCCCGCAGCCCCCGCGGCAGCCAAGCCTGCTGCACCTCCCGCGGAGCCACCAGTCCCGCCGTTGGCCCCCGTACCGGTGGAGCCCATGAAGATCGAGGTGCCCGCCTCCGTTCCCTTCGCGGACGCGCGCGCGCCGCAGAACACGTTGCCGCTCCTCTTGGCGAACAAGTCGCCGACGCCCGTTCCGCCGCGGGCCTCGGAAGAGAGCGTGGTCCCGAGCACGGCCATCGATGCAGACGCGTTCCAGCCGCCCCCGCGGCGACGGACCGGACTCATCCTGTTCGTGCT
>Ga0268298_10004430_pt1 | contig 13719 bp, 12 predicted proteins | sample WWTPWeurt_MetaG_FD_194462 | JGI IMG/M metagenome (GOLD analysis project Ga0268298, IMG submission 194462) | Activated sludge microbial communities from WWTP in Nijmegen, Gelderland, Netherland - WWTP Weurt | ecosystem: Engineered > WWTP > Aerobic digester > Activated sludge | place... | reverse complement strand
ACGGGAAATCTGGATCAGGGCACCGGGCATCAGGTAATCGAGTTGTTGTTCCGCCTGCGGGAAGAGAGCGGCGCCGCGCTGGTCTTGGTCACCCATGACATCGAACTCGCCGGTCGTTGCGATCGCAGTCTCCATCTGCGCTCCGGCCGGTTGGACAGCCAATCATGACCCCCCAAGCCTGGCATCTCGCCTGGCGTATGTTCGGTCGCGACTGGCGTAGCGGCGAACTGCGCCTGTTGGCGGCGGCCCTCATCGTCGCCGTGGCGGCCGTAAGCGCCGTCGGCTTCTTCACCAACCGGGTCCAGCAAGCCCTGGAATCCCAGGCCGCCGAATTGATGGCGGCGGATCTGCTGGTCGAGACCCCCGAACCCCCGCCCGAAACCCTGATCACCGAGGCGAAACAGCGAGGCTTGCTTACCAGTCGCACCCTGGGTTTCCCCAGCGTGGTCATGCACGGCGATCTGACCCAACTGGTACAGGTCAAGGCGGTGGCTCCCGGTTATCCGCTCCGCGGCCGTCTGCTGTTGAGCGAGGGTCCCCAGGGAACACCTGAAGTGGCGCCGGGGATTCCGCCCAGTGGCCGGATCTGGATCGAGCCCAGCCTGCTCGCCAGGCTCGGAGCCGAGATCGGCGGACGCCTCAGTCTCGGCGAGAGCGAGTTCGTCATCGAGCGGCTGATCCACTGGGAACCGGATCGCGGCAGCAGTATCTTTCAGCTCGCCCCCCGGGTGATGCTGGCCCTGTCCGATCTCCCCGCCACCCAACTCCTGGGCCCCGGCAGCCGGGTGCGTCATCGGCTCCTGGTAGCGGGCGAAGCGGACCAGATCCAGGACTACCGAGCTTGGGTGAAGGATCACCTCCCCCGGGGCGCCGAGCTGGAGGACGTGGGCAATGCCCGCCCTGAGTTGCGCCTGGCCCTGGATCAGGGTCGACGCTTTCTCGGCCTGGCCGCCACCCTGGCCGTGCTGGTGGCCGGTGTCGGCGTCGCCATCGCCACCCGGCGTTTCGTCGACCGTCAAGCCGACAGCAGCGCCATCCTGCGTTGCCTGGGGGCCAGTCGGGGCTTTCTGTTACAGGTATTCGGCCTGCGCCTCTTGTTCCTTGGTCTTTTCGCCAGCCTGATCGGCGGTCTCCTCGGCCTGCTCGCCCAGGAGGCCTTGACCCAACTCCTGGGACAGTGGTTGGACCTCAACCTGCCCCGCCCCTCCCTGTGGCCACTGGCACAGGGTCTCGGCACCGGCTTGCTGACCCTGCTCGGCTTCGCCCTGGCGCCCCTGTTGCGTCTCGGCGAAGTCCCACCGTTGCGGGTGTTGCGGCGCGATCTGGGTCCGGCCCCGGTGCGATTCTGGGTTCTGTTGCTGGCCGCGATCGCTTCCCTCGGCGGTCTGATGCTGTGGCAGGCGGGAGATCCAAACCTGGCCTTCTGGGTCCTGCTCGGCGTCGTCCTGAGCCTGGTCTCGTTGCTCCTGGTCGCCCGCTGGCTGGTGCGCCTGCTCACCCCCCTGCGCTATCGCACCCAGAGTATCTGGCGTTACGCCCTCGCCGCGCTGGCACGCCATCCGCACGTCAGCGCCCTTCAACTGACCGGCTTTGGCTTGGGCCTCCTGGCCCTGCTGCTGCTGGCCGTGGTACGGGTCGACCTCCTCGGCGCCTGGTCGGCCAGGCTGCCTCCCGAAGCCCCCAACCGCTTTCTGATCAATATCCAACCCGCACAGGTGGAGGCCTTGCGCGAATTTCTGTCGCAGCACGGCATCGAGCCGGCCGGACTCTATCCCATGCTGCGGGCCCGTCTGCTGCGCATCAACGATAAAGACGTCATACCCGAGGACTATGCCTCGCCCCGGGCCCAACGCCTGGCCGCCCGGGAATTCAATCTCTCCTGGGCCGCACAGCCCCCGGACGATAACAGGGTGACGGAAGGTCGCTGGTGGGCGCCGGGGTATCGGGGTGCCTTAGAGTTTTCGGTGGAGGCCGGGCTCGCCGACACCCTTGGCATCAAACTCGGCGACCGCCTGGAATATCAGATCGCCGGCCAGAGCTTCTCCGCCCCGGTCACCAGTCTGCGCACGGTGAAGTGGGACTCCTTCCAGCCCAATTTCTTCGTCATCGGCAGTCCGGGCGCCATGGACGCCCTGCCGACGACCTTCATCACCAGCTTCCATCTCCCGCCCGAGCGAGAACGGGTCCAGGCCGAGCTGGTGGCGGCCTTCCCCTCGGTGACCATCATGGACGTCAGCGCCATCCTGGGGCAGGTGAGATTGATTACCGATCGTGGGGCCATGGCGGTCGAATATGTGTTTTTGTTCACCCTGATCGCCGGGGTGGTGGTGCTCTATGCCGGCATCCAGGCCGACCGTGAGACCCGGATGCAGGAATCCGCCATCTTGCGCACCCTGGGTCTGAGGCGACGCCAGTTGTTGACCGCCACGGCGGTGGAATTCGCCACCCTCGGCGGCCTGTCCGGTCTGGTGGCCAGTCTGGCCGCGACCCTGGTCGGCTATGTCCTCTCGGTACAGATCTTCGACCTGCCCTTTCATATCAATCCCTGGTTGTGGCTGCTGGGTATCCCGGGCGGCGCCCTCGGCGTCACCCTGGCGGGATTGGCCGCCACTTACCCCTTGCTGATGACCCCGCCGGTCGAGGTGTTGCGGAAGACGTAGAGCCCAATCTTCCCGACGGGCCTGAGGCTGAAGAGACTTCCTGATCCGTGGACCAGCTTCCCAGCACCTGGGTTCTTGGATAAGGCGGCAAGATGCGGTCATTAGGCTCGAATGCTATACTGCAAATACTCAATCGACGGCTCTGATTGATAACAACTTATTGTTTATCAACGTAAATTTTCATCGCAGGCAGCGAGATGCAACAGGAATCCAGACTAGGCGAGGGTACTGAGGAGAAAATCACCACCTCCTATCGTGCAGGAGAGGTGATCTATACCGCCGGCTCACGGGGTATCGCCTGGCGGGTGATCTCGGGGTCGGTGCGACTGGATCGGAATGGACCAGATGAGAGCCTGTTCGCCAGCCTCGCCCTGCGCGGGGACGTGATCGGCGCCGAGACTCTGTTGTTTGGCTGTTACAGCTTCGACGCCAGGGTGGTCTCTCCGTGCGTGCTCGGCCCCTGGCTGGAGCGACAGGGTTGTCCGAGTGGCGAGGCCCTGCTGCAGACCCTGGCCAAGGTGGAACACCGGACCGCCAATGCCATGTCGTTGCGTAGCGGCGACGCCCTCAATCGTGTCCGCCGTCTGATTCTGATGCTGGTCCAGGAGGATGCCCCTTCGGTCCCGAGCACTCAGATTGCGCTCCCGACCCTGCGGGATATGGCCGACATTACGGATCTGACCGCCGAGACCGTGTCCCGGGCCATCTCCAAGTTGCGCAAGGAAGGTCTGCTGAATCGGGAAGGCTGGCGGCATGCCTCGATCCGCACCGGGTGAGTCGATCCACCGGGCCGCCAGCCTGAACGGGACCAGAGCCGGGGCAAGGACTGACTGGCATGCCCAGACCTGAAACGCGGCTGATCCTGGCCGGCCTTTTTGCCACTTGGTCGTGGACTTGGGCGGACGATCCGCCCGCCCTGCCCCGAGGGGATTGCGAATACCCCGCGCCCCGTACCGATCTGCGCCATTGCCGCTTCGCTGGTCGTCACCTGGAACAGACCGACTTGGTTGGCGTCCAACTCGACGGCGTGGACTTGCAGAATGCGGTCCTCAGCGGCTGCAAGCTCATGGGAGCGAGCCTGCGCGGCAGCGACCTGCGCTGGGCCAATCTCAGTGACTGCGATCTTACCGGCGCCCGGCTCGATGGGGCGAATCTCTTCCATACCACCTTCGATGGAGGGGTATTGAACCAAGCCCAAGTGCGCGAGGCCAATCTTTTTGGCGCCAATCTGAACTCGGTGCAGGCCCGCGGGGCGGACTTTACCCAGGCCTATATGAAGGACGTCAACATGGAAGAGATCGATCTTTCCGGGAGCCGGCTCGATCGGATCTATATGCTGCGGGGGGTGCTGATCGGTGCCGACCTGACCGGGGCCCGGGTCCAGCAGGTGGTCTTGACAGGGGCGGCACTGGAAGGGGCGAACTTCACGGGGGCGAGCCTGCGGGGTTCGCTGCTCAACGGCGCCCGACTGGAAGGGGCGGTCTTCGCCGGGGCGGATCTGGCGGAAACCCGTTTCGTCAATGCCAATGTGCTCAGCGCCCGCTTTGAGGGGGCGCAGAACCTGCCCGAGCATCTACAGGAGATGCTGCGAGCCCGCTAGCCGCTGTCGACCTCATTCGTCCTTGGGACCCGGTGCCCCCATGGAAGCCAGATACTCGACGTCGGCCAGGGCGGCCTCGGGGCGAACTCCCTTGGGCAAGGCGAGATACAGGGGTTCCCAGGTCGAGGCAAATTTTTCCTTGTACATCCTCAAAGTCTTCAATTTGTAGAAAGGGGCCCCGCGGTTGTAGAGCAGGGGGCCGAAGCGACGCCAGAGGGCGGCCAGGCTGTGAGTGTCGGCATCGACCAGCGGGGTCAGACCCAGATTCAGGCGGGAAAAGCCTTCGGCCTTGAAATGCTGGATGAGGCTGACGATCAGAAAGTGCTGGGTGAGATCGTGGGCCAGATAGCCACACCGCAGCAGATCGATTTCGGCCTCGCGGTAGGAGGTGCTCACCCAGAGGCTGGCGAAGGCCAGGATGCGACGGCGGGCATCCCGCACCAGGGCGATGGGAAAGCGATTCAGGTAACGGCGATCGGCCGTGCCGAGGCTGAAACTGTGCTCCCGCGCCCCTTTGATCAGCAGCCAGGCGTTGGAGACCGCCCGCAATTCGTAAAACATCTTGTCCGCTTCACCTGGGACCAGCATCTCGAACCTCATCCCTTCCTGTTCGGCGAGCCTGACGACGTTCTGGTGGTCGGCATTGCCCTGGGCCTCCAGGCTGAAGTGGGAAAGTTCGACCACGGCCATTTCGCCGATTTTCAGCGGGGAGAGCCCCATTTCCCGATACAGGGGTAGGTGCGTCAGGGAGACCTGGTGGAACACCAGGCGTCCGCCACGACGCTCGACCAGTTCACGGAACCTCCAGGCGAGGTCGATCGACTCGGAGATGGGACCGACCGGGTCCCCCAGGGCAACCCAGTGCAGGTCCCGCACGCCGAACATCAGGAAGGCCGTCCCTTCGTCATTCATCAAGAGGGACTTGTCGCCTAGAAAGACCAGATTCGCCAGGCCGTGATCCTGGCGTTGAATGATCCCTTCCACCAGGGCGAAATCCGCGGTGCTCGGCCGCCCCATGGGTCGCTGGGATACCCGGCGCAGACTCCAGACGGCGAAAAGGACCGCGGCCACCAGAATCACCGCCCCGGCGCGCAGGGCACGTCCCACCTCGGCCTGATAGCTGTATTGCCACCAGAGCATGTCCGAGTATTCCGCACGCTTGAAGGTAAAGAGGAGCAACCACAGCAGGGCGATCACCGTCGCCACCACCGCGATCAACCAACTCAGGGTGAAGGGGGCGCTGTGTAGCGAGGTGTGGCGGTCGTATTCCCGCCGGCAGAGAAACACCAGCCAGGCCACCGCCACCAGAACCCCGGTGACGGCAAAGGCCATCCCCTTGGTGACGGCCAGCGCCCCGCCCAGGAGGGCCAAGGGGAGGATCAGTCGGTAGGCGTTCCGCAGGCGGCGAAACAGCCCCTGGGCCAGCAGCAGCAGGGATACCCCGACCAGTGAGCCCAGCAGCGAGGAAGTCTCTACCAATCCCAGGGGCAGCATGGCACGGATCCAAGCCGATTTGGCCGCCACCCCGGGGGCCGCGGAGAGGGCCAGCAACACCAATCCGCTCATGAATACAAGCGCGGCTGTCACCGGCGGCACCAGTTGGGCGCTCCAGGTGGCGAAAGGTTTGTCGCTGGTCAAGGCCGGCCAGAGGCGATCGCCGATCTCCCGCAGGACCAGGATGACCGTCGCCAGCAGCAAGGGCAGCAGGAAATAGACCCCGCGATAGAGGATCAGCGCCGCCGTCAGCCCTTCCACCGGCAGATGGTTGCGCAGGGCCAGGATCATCACCCCCTCGAACACCCCCAGCCCACCGGGGACATGGGTGGCCAGGCCGGCCAGGAGGGCTACGGCGAACACCAGCAAAAAGGCTATGAAGGGGAGGTTGTAGTTCGGCAGCAGGACATAGAGGCAGGCGCCGGCAAAGGCCACATCGGCGATCGAAATCACCAACTGGACCAGGCTGAGTTGCAGCGAAGGCAAGGGCACCCGCCAGCGACCGATGTGTATCTCCTTTTTATAGGCCGCCCAGAGGAAGAGGATGCTCAACACCGCCACCCCACCCAGGCCGCCCCAACGCATCAGGACCACCGAGAGTCCCATCATCTCCGCCAGGACCTCCGGATGCCAGGCCATCGCCAACACCCCGAGGACATGGATGCCGACGCCCAGGGAGAGGGCGCAAAAGGCGGTGACCTTGGCCACCTCGATGGCGTCCAGACCGGCCGGACCATAGATCTTGTAGCGGACCGATCCACCCGAGACCAGGCTGAGACCGATGGTGTTGCCGATGGCGTAGCCGGTGAATGAGGCCAGGGCCACTGTCCGATAGGGAAGCCGCCGACCGATGTACCTCAGGGCCGACCAGTCATAGCCGGTGAGGGCGATAAAGCCAAGGATGGTGGCCAGCAGGGCGAGCCCCAGCTTGAACATGGGGATATTGGCGAGTTCGATCAGCAACTGTTTGTAGTTGATCGCCCCGAGCAGCTTGTGGATGGCGTAGACGGCCAGGACGAACAGCAGCCCGGTCACCAGGGGCATCGCTTGGGCACGTACCCAGGAGGTGATATAGCGAATCACCAGCCCGATCTTGGCCCGGTGATTCGCCGTGGTGGAAGTATCAATCGACATGCCCCAATCCAGTCAAAATGGCTTAGCTGATTTCCGACGCATCATTTGGGTTCGTCCTCGGACCGGTTCGGCGCCGACAGTAACCCTCCCCCGGGGATGGGGTGGAGTGTAGCACGCGAAGGCCGAAGAAAGACGATCCAGCGCCGCGCCATCTCACCACCTATCAGTCTTGGCGAGGGAGGTTCCCGAGCCTCTGCCCCATTTGGAAAAGGACGGAGAAAGGGGATTTTCTGGCCTGGAGCCCCGCCACAAGGATGGTTTCGTCAGAGATTTCGCCGCTGTGAACCCCCCTCAATCCCCCCTTATCAAGGGGGGAAGCAAACTGATAGGTGGTAAGGCCGCGCCACCTTGACGGTAGGCCTTGGCGCGCGATTCCCTTGTTGCTGTACGCTCCTTGTTCTAAGGTGATGCCACCCGAGCCATCCACCCCGAATCCCGGGCCCTTACCAGGAGCGTTCCGTGTCTTCACAGAAAAAACTCTTGCTTGCCTTGGCGCTACTGCCGATCCTCGTCTATGCCGGGCTCAAAGGCTTCCTCTACTACAAGACGAAAGAGGGCGTCGAGCAAATCATCACCATGGCCCGGCCCTTCGCCACCATCAGTTACGAAGGCATCGACTCCACCCTCGGTGGCCTGATCGGTCTGATCGGGGTCAAGATCCAGCCGGTCAATCTGAACGACAGCCTAAGGATCCAGAGCCTCGAGGTGCAGACCCCGGGTTTGGGTTTTCTCCTCTTCGGTGTCCGCCAGGCCAGTTCGGGTGAGATCCCCGAACGCCTGCGTCTGAGTTTTCGCGGGCTCAGCTTGAATATGACGGGACAAATCATGGGCCTGATCGAAGACTTGCAGCGGAATGAACAGGATCCGCCCACACCTCCCGGCCTGTTGAATTGCGGCAAGGTGTCACGCCTGACTTCCCGCGAATATACCCAGCTTGGTTACAGCCAGATGGTGCTCGATCTGGGGTTCGGCTTCGAGTACGACAAAAGGCGCCAGCATGCCGATCTCAAGTTTGACTGGGCGATGCGCGACGCCGGCGCCATGACGGGCAGCATCACCCTGGATGGGATCGCGCCCCAGTTGTTGGCTGCTGGCGGTCAACCCAAGCTGGGGCCGCTAAGGTTGGAATACCGGGATAGGTCCTTTACCGAGAAGCTGAAACGATTTTGTGCCAAGGAGGCCGGTCTTACCCCCGAGCAGTATGTCGAGGCCGAGGTCGGCGTCAGCGATGCCAGATTCCTCGAAGGCTGGGGGTTCGTACCCGGCCCGGGTCTACGCGCCGCCTATCGCGACTTTCTACAGCACCCGGAGCGGATAGAGGTCGAGATCGAGTTTCCCAGCGACATGGACCCGACCCATCTCGGCGTCATTCAACCCGAAAACCTGCTTTCCATGGTCCACCTGGATCTGAGCGTGAACGGTAAACCGGTGACCGACATGAGCTTCAGTCGGCACGCCGCAACCTCGGCTCCGCCGCCAACCGCTACGCCCTCCAAGCCGAAAGTCACCAGCAAGCCCAAAAGCTTCCAGCCGGTCGAGATCGCTGACTTGAACAAATACCGCGGACAGGCGGTGAAGGTCTATACCAAGCAGAAAATGGTGCGTGAAGGTGTTTTGACCCAGGTGGAGGCCAACGAGGTGGCGATCGAACGGCGCCTGGCGCGTGGCTCCATAACCATCACCGTCTCGGTCCATGACATCGAGCGGGTGGAAGTCTTTCTGTAAGTCCCTGGCTGGGTAGTCCCGCAAAAAGCAAGGAGGGGTGGATGTGGGCCAGGCGCCGCATCCACCAATCGACTCAGGCCCTAGAGGCTGGTGCCGAGAATGGACCTTTCAAAGGGCCACCAGCCGCGCTCGTACCACTCGCTGCCCAGGACAGCGCCGGCCGCCGCCCCCAGGACGGTGAAGAAACCGCCGCTGAAGGTCATGTCGGCCGCGGTTCCCACGACCGCGGCCCCGCCGACTATGGCCGCCACTTCGCCCAGGGTCATGTCGCGGATGTTGGTCTTGAAGGCGGCGGGGAGGAAGCGACCGCTGTCCGCGTCGCTCGTCAGCACGGCGGGCTGCACTCCTCCCGAACCGGCTGTCGCCGATAGGGTGAAGGCGCCCATCATCAGTATCAAGACGGCAAAAACACTCCGAATCAGGCTACGCATGATGATTTCCTTTGGAAAATGAATGAAAGGCTGGTTTCGACGCCCGCCTCTGGCTCATGGAAGAGCCTGACAGGGCCACACCGAGAGTATAGGGGGAATTTCCGTGCCAGGGTGAGAAAGCTCGGCCTTGGAGAGCCTCAACCCGTTCCCGCGAGCGCCAGGGCAGAGCGGAATTTTTTTCACTTTCCAACCCCCAGGGGCGATCCATTGCGTTTATGGTAGTAGCGAACGGCTCAACCAGAGGAGACCTGAACCATGAACCGCACCCGATGGCTCTATTCGATCGGCGCCCTGTTGTGGCTCGGCACCGCCCCCCCGGAGGCGCTGGCCCGCATCAAGCTCACCACCCTGCCGGTGCGCGAGCGGGTGGAGATCCAGCTCGATCATCCCCAGTCCGCCCTGGTCGAGGAGGAACGCTTGGTGCCCCTGGTCAAGGGGGTGAATCAGGTGGATTTTTCCTGGGCCAATACCCGCATCGACCCCGACACCCTGATTCTGCGCCTCCTGACCTCGACGGGCGAAGCGCCCATCGACGCCAAGGTGCTCTCCGTCAGCTATCCGCCCAATGAGAACGCCCTGGTCTGGGCCGTCTCCGCCAGTGCCTCGGGCGCCGCCCGGGTGCGCATCAGCTATATCCTGGGTGGTTTGAGCAAGGACTTCCACTATCGCGCCCTCGCCGATCATCAGGAAAAGACCATGGAGCTGGGGCAATTTCTGCGGGTGAACAACCACGCCAACGAGGCCTATGACGAGGTGGTCATCTGGGCCGGGGTCGGCGAACGGACCGAGAAGCCCCTGGGCCTGGACGAGACCAAGGAGGTGCCCCTGAACCGTTTTGACGGCGTGCCGGTGCGCAAGACCTATAGCTGCGACCCGGTGAAATACGGCTATCTCGATCCGGCCCAGGACAAGCTCAAGGTGCCGATGCACTACGTGGTGAAAAATGCCGGCGCTCCCCTCGGCCAGGAACCCCTCCCCGAAGGCAAGGCCCGCCTCTTCCAGGACGACGGCCGGGGCGGCAGCGCCTTTCTCGGCGAGGATCGCGGCAAGTTCACCCCGCCCGACGATGAGCTCGAACTCTACCTGGGCCTGGCCCGGGACATCTCGGTACGGCGCACCATCGACCGCAACGAGCGCCACCGTATCGCCGGTACCCTCTATCGCTACGAGGTCAGTCTCAAGTACGAGATCGAGAACTTCAAGGACACGCCGGTCACCCTGGATATCGGCGAAAGCGTACGCCAGATCCGCGATCAGATCCGTGGCGACAATGGCCGCGATCCGGAATGGGTATTGGGCGATGGTAGCCTGCGCCAACCCGACGCGGAAAAGAGCGACGCCGACAAACTTCTGTTCCATGTCGATCTGCCCGCCCGCCGGGCCGACGGCCAGGCACAGAAACAGACCCATACCCTCAGGCTGACCCTGAACAACGAGTGGTGACCCTCATGACCAGAAACCCGATCTTCGCTCTGTTCTGCTGGCTCGGCCTGTTGCTGCCCCTGACCGCGCCGGCGCGCAACCTCGATCTCGCCACCGTACCCGAACGGCGGACGGTGCAGTTGACCATCTATAACTCCGAGGATCTGACCCTGGTGCGGGAACGCCGGGTGGTCAGCTTCAAACCGGGCATCAATCCCCTGCGGTTCTCCTGGGCCAACACTCTGATCGACCCCACCTCGGTGGAACTCAGGTTCCGCGAGCCCAAGGCCGGATTGGAAGTGCTCGACACCACCTTCCCCCACGACAAGCCCCAGAGCCTGTACTGGAATGTACGCAGCGACGCCAATCGCGAATCCAGCATCGAGATCAGTTACTTCACCTCGGGTATCAGTTGGGAGGCGGATTATCTGGCCATCGCCGATGCCGAGGAGAAACAACTCAGGTTGGAAGGCTTCGTGCGGGTACGCAACCAGTCCGGCGAGGATTACGAGGACGCCCAGGTGCGCCTGGTGGTGGGGAGCATTAATCTGGTGGAGAAAATCGCCGAGCTGGCCAAGGTCCCGGTCGGGCGCTTGAACGAACTTGGCAAGAACGAAATGCAGGATCTGCGTCAGCGGGCGGCCCGTAAGATGATGATGCCAGCCGCGCCGGCCCCGGCCCTCGCCGGTGCCATGGCCTTCGACAAGCTGGCCGAGATGGAAGCCCCCAAGGAGATCATCAAGGAAGGCCTGAGCGAATATTTCATCTACACCATCGAGGGTACCGAGACCGTCCCCACCGGCTGGGCCAAGCGGCTGCGCAGTTTCGAGGCGGCGGCGGTGCCGCTGCGGGTCGAGTACCGCTACCGTCCCCGGGAGTACGGCGACCAACTGGTGCGGCTCTATCTGCTACGCAACGACAGCGCCTCCAAGCTGGGCAGCACGCCGCTGCCGGACGGCCAGGTCCGTACCTTTCGCGCCAACGGCCGCGATGGCCTGAGCTATCTCAGCACCCAAAGCCTCAAATACGTCCCCATCGGGGACAAGATCGAGCTGAATCTGGGCCGCGACCCGGCGGTGGTGTTCGAACTCATCAAGCAGCGGGTCTCGCGTGACAACTTCTGGATGCAGATCAAAGGCGCCAACCTCTATCGCAAACTGGGCGAGGACGGCCTGAAACTCGAGTTCGACAGCCCGGTGGCGGGCTGGGACGAACACAGCCTCTACCGCCAGCGTATCCGCAACTACAGCCGCAAGCCCATCACGGTACAGATCCGCCGCGACTACCCCGGCGACATCCTTTTCCGCAGCCGGCTCAACCCGAGCCTGCACGACTTCCAGACCGTCCAATTCACCACCGAGATCCCAGCCGGAGGCAAAATCAATCTGGACTATGAGGTCGTCGCCCGCCAGGGCTACAACCAGAAACAGAACCGGGTGGAATTGCAGACCGGGGAGGTCGGTCGTTAAGCCCATGACCTGGAGCCGGAAACGAGGGGGGATTCCGGCTCCGGGCCAGGACGGAAAAAGCCTATTTTCGTTCTCATATAAAGAACAATACCTGAATTATTGGCGACGATTGTTCTCTTAATAAGAACAAAAATCCGGCCAAACAGCCGTTGCCCGGGGAACCACCGAGTAAGACGGTATCTACCTGACTTGGAAACGCCCCACCGATAACAGCAGGCGGGACGCCCGCACTCCCCATAGCATGAAGAATCAGCTCCATAGGCTGGCGTTGGGACGCCGGCCGAAATCCAGCTTCTTGGCTGTGGATCAAGTGCGGGGATTCGCTTCGCTCATCACCAGCCTACACAACTGTGGAGTGCGGGCGTCCCGCCCGCTCTTGTCGGTGAGCACGGTAGGGCGCAATAGATGTGAGCCGTATTGCGCCGCTTTGGAGAGCATGATCATGCGGCGCAATAGCGTCCTTAGCTCCGTAAAGAGTGCATCCCTGTACCACTCCTCGCTTCGCTATTGCGCCCGACGGCCCTCACTCAGGCTCTCTCCTTGGACATATAACGAATAAGCTCAGCGATCGCGGCGTCAGGAGCGGTCCGCTGCAGCGCCTGGTTGGGCATCAGCATTTCTCTTGGCCTTAATTCCTGCTGCGATACTTTTGACGGATTCATCCTTGAATAGCTGCTCCCTCTCCGTGGTGTAGTCGCCACTACCCGCACGAAACTGGTTAAGAAAGCGCAAGGTATCAACAACACCCAGCTCTTGAATGAGGGCGTTTCTGGCTCGACTGGTGATTTCTGCAAGTGGCTGGATGTAAACGCTCATTTTGCAATCTCCGGGATAAGGTTCAACAAGGTTATAACTTTGCAGTTCAAGCCAGGGATAACCATAGCCTTACGGAATAGCCTGTCATCACAGGTACAGAAATAATCGGCCTTCGCCGTTGAGGCAAGGGCCAGATGGATGGCATCCATTGCACCAAGACCCATCCTTTCAAAGGTGAGCGCCAATGTCTCTATTGCGTCAGTGAGTTGCAGATGTTCGGAAGCAAGCGACAGGAGTGCAAGGGCCTCAGCACGTCGTGTGTCATCAGGGATACACGAGATCTCATAGTGCAGCGCCTCCGAATCCAGCAGAGCAAGTTCTTTGGCCTGAACCGCTGCCAACACAGCAAATACCGCCTCAGTTTCGACCCTGATGCGAGGGTGAGTTTGGTTATCCAGCGGGCGTTGCAAGCAACAGTTGTCAAGATAGACACGCATAACCTGATTTTACTCGCCCTCGCCTGGACAACAACCGCCCACCACATCCGAACTCGCTGACACTTCCCGTCCGCTCCTATCAGCTATAATCCCGGCTTTTCCGCTCACAGCCATGGCCATGTCCGAACTCATCGAACAACTCAACAAGAGGCGTACCTTCGCCATCATTTCCCATCCGGACGCGGGCAAGACCACCCTGACGGAGAAATTGCTGCTCTATGGCGGCGCCATCCAGATGGCGGGCACGGTCAAGGGCCGCAAGGCCGCGCGTCACGCCACCTCGGACTGGATGGAGCTGGAAAAGGAACGCGGCATCTCGGTCACCACCTCGGTGATGCAGTTCCCCTATGGCGGCGCCATCGTCAATCTGCTGGACACCCCGGGCCACGAGGACTTTTCCGAGGATACCTATCGCACCCTGACCGCGGTGGACTCGGCGCTGATGGTGATCGACGTCGCCAAGGGCGTGGAGGAGCGCACCATCAAACTGATGGAGGTCTGCCGGCTGCGCGACACCCCCATTCTCACCTT
>Ga0268298_10004429_pt1 | contig 13719 bp, 13 predicted proteins | sample WWTPWeurt_MetaG_FD_194462 | JGI IMG/M metagenome (GOLD analysis project Ga0268298, IMG submission 194462) | Activated sludge microbial communities from WWTP in Nijmegen, Gelderland, Netherland - WWTP Weurt | ecosystem: Engineered > WWTP > Aerobic digester > Activated sludge | place... | reverse complement strand
CAGGGCCAGGAGCATGACGACCATTAGAAAATAAGCAAAAATGACATTAAAAGTAACACCGGCTACAGCCACCAGGGCTCTTTGCCAGATAGGAAACTTCTTGAATGGGTTCAAATCGACACCGAATGCCTCGGAAGAGGCTCCGGCATTGGTTTCATCACCCAATTCGGGAATTGCTACGAAGCCCCCCAACAGGCAGGCATAGATGCGAAACTCCGTACCCCAGCGCTGGCCCACCACCACATGGGGACCAAAGGGTAGACCGATACCGAAAACTGGGGTCTGAAAGCCGAAGAAGCGGGCCACCAGATAGTGGCCGCATTCGTGCACGATGATGAGGACACTCAGAACGCCAAGCATCAAGAGGATAAACAAGAACTGTTCGAACAACGAGATAACCTCACTAAACCGCTAAATCGCCCCGTTTTGGAGCGCCCTTGCGTCATTTAGTTCCTTCGGCGCAAGAGACTCAATCGTCACATCTTTATAGTAATACGAAAGAATCTGTCCTGCATTATAGCCTCTATCGGCTAGGGCCTTGGCTCCCCATTGCGAAAGACCAAGACCGTGCCCAAAGCCGCGACCGCTGAAAATATAGGTATCGCCGTTCTGAAAGACTGAAAACTGTGTGCTGGGAAGGTTATAGAGCCTTCTGGCTTCGCTGCCGGTGAGTAAACGGATCTTCTCCTCCCCTACCACCAGAAGGTTCTTGACGCGCCTGCCGTCGCCCCCGTGCCGGTCTACCACCAAAAGGGCGACAATTCGCTCTTTACGAACGGGAGCGCCATCGGAAACCAGCGGCGCCGACTTGGGAGCCGCCCCGAAGAGGGCAGACAACTTATCGGCTTTAACTTCTCTTTTCCAGTTGAAATGGGGTGATTCATCGTCATAATCGACCACCGATTTCAAGTACGGCAAACTCTTACCCCAGACTGTTTCGGCCAGTTCGGTAGTACCACCACTAGTGCTATGAAAGAAAGCGCTGATGACATTTTGATTATGTTTGAGCACAAGACCCGAGGTGGCTGACACTGCCTGGTTGGTTTCTTCGCTTTCCGACTGCACGCCCAGGTAGACCTGATCATCCACAGTGTCCTTGACGTCGTAGCCCTCGGCTTTGTGCTTATTCAAATTGGCAACGGCATAAGAGCGCGCCGCAATAGCCTGGGCTTTCAGCACTTCCTGGGGCCAGCGGCTGGGCACTTCCGACGGTACTACCGAAAGTAAATAGTCTTCCAGATCAACGATATTGATGGCGCTTAAAATCGTTGCATTGGCTCGTTTGTTCACCCGCACAAGAATGGCGCCGCGGTAGAAACGATTGCCCACGCCAATCAGCCCGCCCTTCTCATTGACCACCAGATAACCCTGACTGGGGTCGAAGCTTTCGCCCTGGCGGGAATCAGCCATTGCTTCAGAGGGCACGGTCAGATCTTGCAGGAGCTGCTTTTCTTTGATTGTAGGCAGGAGCAACTGGGAGCCGCCCGCAGGCAGCGGAGTGAAAGCTACGGTACGCACAGGGGCTGCCTTCGAGAACTTGTCGAACTCGCCCTTGCCTTTCAAGGCTAGCATCTGGCCGGCGCTTCTATAGTCCATGGAGAAGCTGCCTCCAGCGGACATGGCACCAAGTTTGACACCATCGGCCAGGCTGTAAATGGAAGCACCATCGGGAATTTCAAGGTCGATGCGGCTGCCTTCTTTGACCAGCACCCGCACCTTCTTGCTACCTGGCTGGGAACTGCCTTGCGCAGCGGAAGCAGCAGCCATAGCAAGATTGGTACCGCTCAGATCTTCAGACTGAGCCTGCACCCCGCTCTGGAGTGCAAGAGCCAAAAGGAGAGATAGTGAAAGAGAGGTCCAGCCTTTTCTCTGGGCGCCGTAGCCGCGACTCGATAAAGCCCAGGGCGAAGGAGCTGCCGCTTTTTTCTCCGGCGGCACAGTCTCACTGAGCATATAGCTGCGAACGGCTGCCACAATGGCTGCCGCCTCATCGTCTTGAACGGCCTCCGGGGAGGCTATTTGCAATTTATCCTGGCTAGAAAAAACTATCATGGGGCCTCCCTCTACAGGGAGAATTATAATGCCAGCCTGGAATTAAAGAGGTTAAAACCTAGCCCTTCAAGGCCTCGGCACCACCCACGATCTCCAGCAGTTCCTGGGTAATGGCTGCTTGTCTGGCTTTGTTATAAACGAGTGTCAAACTACTTATCAGATCCCTGGCGTTATTAGAGGCGTTGGTCATGGCGTTCATTCTGGCCGCCAGTTCGGAAGCGGCTGCTTCCAGAAGAGCCTGGAAGACCACGTTTTCAACGTACTTGGGCAGAAGCTCGTCTTCCATCACTTCATTAATGGAGGGTTCGAACAAGCGCAGGGGCGAAAGGGTGGTGGGACGATCCATCGCTTCCGGCAGTTCCACCGGCAGATATTTGGTGATTACTACCTGGGAGCGCAGCAAGGAAATAAAGTCGGTACCGATAATTTCAACGGCATCAACTTTGCCTTCCGTATAGAGGTCAGCAGCATAGCCGGCAATCAACTTCGCTTCTTCAACCGTGGGGATAGCCGGCAAGAGAGTGTAGCTCTTGAGCTTTTCCACCTTGAAGGAGCGGAAGAAAGAGGCAGCTTTCAGACCCACCAAAATGAGGCCTACTTCTTTACCCTGAGACTGCAGTTCGGTGATGCGGTTAATAACCTCGCGGAAGACCGTGGTGTTATAGCCGCCGCACAGACCGCGGTCGGAAGAAAGCACTATCAAAGCCACTTTCTTGATCTGAGCGTGCTTATGCAAGAGCGGCAAGCCTTGCAAGTCGACGGGGCTAACCTCGGCCACAACTTCTCTCAGCACTCTTACGACTGCCTGGGTGAAGGGTCTGGCGGCCTGCACACGCATCTGGGCCCGCCTTACTTTGGCGGCTGCCACCAGACGCATGGCGCGGGTTATTTTCTGTGTTGACTGTACGGATTTGATCCTTTGTCGAATTGCCTTGAGGTTAGCCATTTCGTCTTCCTACTTGCTTGTATAACCAGTTGACGGACCCTAATTAGGGCTTGAAGAAGTTGGTCTTGAACTTGTTCAATTGATCAACAAGGGCTTGCTCTTCAGCATCGGAAAGCTTGTCGCCTCCGGTCAATTTGGCTTCGATATCTTTGGCCTGAGAAGAGAGGTATTTGAACCACTCGGCCTTGAATTTACCGAGGTTTTTGGTTTCTACATCATCCAGGATGCCTTTGTTGGCGGCGAAGATGATGGAAACCTGCTGAGCCAGACTGAGGGGTTGATACTGAGGCTGCTTCAGCACTTCCGTCAGTTTCTGACCGCGGCGAATCTGATCCTGGGTAGATTTATCGAGGTCGGAAGCGAACTGGGCGAAGGCTTCCAGTTCTCTGAACTGGGCAAGGTCGAGACGCAGTTTACCGGCCACCGACTTCATAGCTTTGGTCTGAGCGGAGCCGCCTACGCGGCTTACGGAGATACCGGCGTTGATAGCGGGTCTGACACCGGCGTAGAAGAGGTCGGTCTCCAGGAAGATCTGACCGTCGGTGATGGAAATAACGTTTGTGGGAACGTAGGCGGACACGTCACCGGCCTGGGTTTCGATGATAGGCAGAGCGGTGAGGGAGCCGGCGCCCAGTTTGTCGGAGAGCTTGGCGGCGCGTTCCAGAAGACGGCTGTGCAGATAGAAAACGTCTCCGGGGAAAGCTTCACGACCTGGCGGACGACGAAGCAGGAGGGACATGGCGCGGTAAGCGTTGGCGTGTTTGGAAAGGTCATCATAAACGCAGAGGGCGTGCATGCCTTTCTTCATGAAGTACTCACCCATGGCCACACCGGCGTAAGGGGCGAGGAACTGCAGAGCGGGAGCAGCGGTGGCGGGAGCGTTGACGATGATGGTGTATTCCATGGCGCCGTGCTCTTCCAGTATTTTCTGGATTTTGCCTACGTTGGAGTTTTTCTGACCAATAGCCACATAGATACAGATGGGGCGGTTGGGCTGATTCTTCTGGTTGATGATGGCGTCGATGGCAACGGCGGTCTTACCGGTCTGACGGTCGCCGATGATAAGTTCGCGCTGACCGCGACCAATTGGGATCATACCGTCGATGGCGGCGATACCAGTCATGAGCGGCTCGTGCACTGACTTTCTGGAAACGATACCGGGAGCCTTCACTTCGATAGGGGAGGTTTCGCTGGCGTTGATCGGACCTTTACCGTCCATGGGCTGACCGATGGCGTTCACCACACGACCGAGGAGCGCTTCGCCTACGGGCACCGAGGCGATTTTACCGGTGGTACGCACTTCCATGCCTTCGAAAATTTTTCTGCCTTCACCCAGAACTACAACGCCGACGTTGTCTTCTTCCAGGTTCAAGACCATGCCCATGGTTTTCTCTTCGTCGTCAAATTCGACCAGTTCACCAGCCATGGCTTTTTCCATGCCGTAGATACGAGCGATACCGTCACCCACCTGCAGTACGCTACCGACATTGGTAACGTTCAGGGATGAGCGGTATTTCTCCAACTGGCTTTTGAGAACTGATGTGATTTCGTCGGGCCTGATTGCCATGGTTTCTTAACCTCTAATTTCCTAACTAACCTTAAAAGAGACCGATTTTTGGTGCCAACTAAACAGACATAAGAGCCTTCTCGATGGACTTCAACTTGCCTTTGAGGCTGCCATCGATTACCTGGTCGCCTATCTTGAGCACGACACCACCTATCAGGGAGGGGTCGACTTTTACTTCCAATTCCAGCTTTTTGCCGAGGTGCTCGGTAAGCTGGGCTTTGATATTGGCGATGGAAGAGTCCGCCAGGGGCTCGGAACATCTCAAGGAAGCGGAAAGAATGTTCTTGCGCTTATTGAGAAGGGAGCGGTAACTACTTTCGATGAAGGGCAAAAGTTCCAGTCTTCTCTTATCGGCAAGCAAGTTGATGAGCTTGTCGGTGAGGTCGGAGAGCTTGCCCTGGAAGAGCGAAGCGAGGAACTTTTTCTTGTCTTCCGCTGAGATGGATGGATGACAGAGCACTATAGTCATGTCTTTATCGGAAGCAATGACTTGATTGACGGCATTGAGCTCGGTCAGTACCACTTCGTCTTGACCGGCTGCCTGAGCCAGTTCAAGCACCGCTTCGGAGTACTGGGCTGCAATTCCTTGTAGTTCGGTATTCATCTTTTACTACTTACCTGCCCCTTTACTTGGTTGCCGAAAGCGAAGCGCTTGTAGGCATCGACTGAGAACGGGTATTGAGGGTCTCCAGTTGCTCCATGAACTGATTGAGCATCTGGCTTTTTACTTCCGGTGTCACTGCCGACGCCAGTTGTCCCTTTGCCAGTTCCATCGCTGCTTTAACTGATGCCTGGCGCATTTCCGTCACCATCATCTGCCGCTCGGCGGCGATGGCGTTTTCAAATTTGACAAGCATTTCAGCAATGTCTTTTTTGGTTTGTGCTTCCATCGACTCTTGCATGTCTTTGGCAGCGGCTCTGGCTTCCGCCAGTATTTCCTGCGCTTCCTTCTCGGCGTTGGCCACAGCCGCCTTCTGTTTGGCCAGCAGGGCTTCAGCCTGAGCCCGGGCTTCTTTGGCGGCGTTCAAGGTAGAGTTTATGCTCTCCTCGCGACCTTTAAAGACCGGCGGCAGGTTCTTTGCCAGTACCCACCAGAGAAAGGCAACCAGCAAAAGCCAGTTGATCAAGTTATTTTCAAAGATACTCATAAAGCCCGGAGCTTCCACTTCGGCAAAAAACATCAGCAGACCTCCTCTAGTGAACGCTTGACCTGACCTTTATCAAGGTTGCCGGCCCGGTGTGATGAACCAATCAATTTGCCCATGATGGCATCTACCAACTGAGCCTGTTCATCCACCATTTGCTCCACCAGGGAGCGTTTCTCGGAAGCGAGAGAGGCTTTGGCGGCATCGAGGCGACCGCGACCTTCATCTTGAATCTTAGAAACCGCTTCGCTGCGTTTCTTTTGCGCTTCACCGACAGCATCATTGATGGTGGCTTGCGCTTTTTCACGCACTTCGGCGAGGTGTTTCTCGTACTGGCTCAACACCGCTTCTGCTTCTTTGCGCAGATCCTTGGAGTTGTCCAGGTCTTCCTGAATCTTTCTGGAGCGTGCTTCCAGAGTCTTGGATACGGGGGTGACGAAGACCATGTCCAGCATCCAAATGAAAGCCAGGAAGCTCACCACCAGTATCAATAATGTGCCGTTTACTTCGAGCATTTTTGCAAAATCTCTATTTCTTCCGTCGACTCTAAGCCTTAGTCTCACCGTCGGGCCACAGAGGGCCCATAGCACAGCTCCTCCCCAAGAGGAGGAGCTGTCTCAATTAGATTGACTATTTGCTTCCCAATCCGAACAACTGGAGGGAGACGAGGAAGGCGAAGAGACCGAGAGCTTCCATCAAGGCGGCGAAGATGATGCCGTTGATGAGCAGCTTACCCTGCATTTCAGGTTGACGAGCCATCCCTTCGAGGGCTCTAGACGCTGCGATACCGATACCGATACCAGGAACGCCGACGCCGATGGCGCCGAGACCAGCGCCGAGAAGCGCTGCGCACTTGATCAAGGTAACGTTGTCAACACCGCCCGCCATTGTTCCAGCCTGGGCAATCAATTGGTGGTCCACTGCATTTCTCCTTCAATATGACCGAAAATTCGCCAGCTGCCTCAGCTTCCAAGGCAGAGCTTATGCTCCACCTCAGGATTGCCGCCGCATTTGCTGCAACTTGCACCCTAGTGGTTCTGCAAAAGGCGTACAAATTATATCAGGATGAAAGTGCCTTCCTGTGCCGGTGAGAGACCGTTAAGCCTGGCTCTTGGCGCATGGATACTGGTGTCTAGCCGCAGGTACTGCCCCTGACCCGCGACTTTACTACAAGTGAAAGTGAACAATTTCCTAATACCCTGGGTTAATTATGGTAACGCTTCCCTCACAATCAGCCTCAGAAGCGGGTAGTCAAGCCCCTGGCAAGACAATCGTCTATGGCTTGTATATAACAAAAGCGCCTCACCGTGAAGGCAAGGCGCTCAATGCTTGCAAGGCTGTTTCCAGTCTTTAGTGATGCTCTGCTACTGCTGCACCGATGTAGATGGAAGTGAGCAGGGTGAAGACGAAGGCCTGCACCAATGCGATGAATACCTCAAAGCCCATGACGGCTGTGGGTAGGACGGCCGGGCAGATCTTCAAGAAGGCGGAACGCAGCATTTCGTCGGCGGTGATAACCAGAAGAAGACGAAGAGCCAGGGTTGCCGGTCTAACTACCAGGTCGAGCCACTCCAGGGGCGCGATGGGCTTCAAGCAGAACAATTTGATGTATTCGAAGCCATGCACCATCACACCGGAACCCAGGTAGGTGAGAATGGCTATGGCAGCCAGTCCCGCTGTTACGTTGAAGTCGGTGGTGGCAGCTGCCACTTCGAAGTGCTCGTGGTTGACATGGGGCCACCACGACATATGCTCGATTACTTGATAAGGGAAAATACCAATCAAGTTGGAAGCCAGGATGAACATGAAAAGACCGCAGAGAAGCGGCAGATAAGTTTTGTAGCGGTGGTCGCCGATGGCACCTTTGGCGATGTCGGCAATAAAGGTGTAAAGCCCTTCGAGAATGGCCTGCCCCTTACCGCCGGGTCCTTCCACCACCAGATTGCCAGTGATGGAAGCACAGGTGAGGAGGATGCCGCCCATGGCCGCCCAGCTGAGAATGATGGTGTCGGCATGGATATCACCGACGGTTCCCAGGTAGGGAATCTGCATCTGATTCAAAGCCGAGTCATGAACGAGGGTGGACAGGGGAAGATTCTTGCCTAGCATGTCTAAAACTGTTCTCTCACTTGGGAACAAACGCAGGTATGCTCTTGAAGACCAAGCAGCAAACCGCGTTTAAATGATAACAGATACCTATTAGGGCTCGGCTCAAGAGGCTTTAATGTAAAAGCACTAGCCTCCAGGCTAGCTTTCACTGCTTTCCGCTTCTTTCTGCCGCCGCTCCTTATCCAGCCGGCTCTGCCTGTCCATGTCGTTTGAGCGTTTGACCACAAAGGCCAGACCCAGGGTCAAGCCCAGCAAAATACCCCCGACTACCCCCCAGGGAGCGCAGTTGAGCCGGCTATCCAGCTGATCGCCTCCCAGGTAGCCGGCCAGGCTCAAAAAGACTATGGCCGCCCCCATTTCAGAAGCCATCATAATCTGGGCGCCGAGGCTGCCGCCTTCGCTTCTGTCGTTCTTGGAGCTTTCATTCTTCATAATGTCTTCAACTTAGAGTGGGATTTATCCCCGTCGGGCGGGGTTGACGATGTAAAAAGCGGGCATAAGAGTTACAACCAGGTTTGTCTACTATCATGTTAAGAGCAAATTCATGCTATGACTAGATATTGATTAAATCGCCCGTCCTTAATGGAAGGAGTTTCTCTCAGATGCTGGACCGCTTAGTACAAGTCATCAAGGCTGCATTCAACGCCCTTTTAGGTAAGGTTGAAGACCCGCAGATGATGCTCGAGCAGTCATACAACGAGTTGCAAAGCAACGTAATTTCAGTGAGACAGGCCGTAGCTCAAGCCATTGCCACTGAGAAGCAGTTGGAGCGCGAGTTACAAAAGAATAAAGACCAGGCCGCCACCTGGCAGAACCGCGCCGCCATGGCCGTGCAGCAGAACAGCGATGAGCTGGCCAGGCAAGCCCTGCAGAGAAAACAACAGTATGCCCAGGCGGCAGCCGACCTGGAGACCCAGCTCAAGACCCAGAAAGAGGCTACGGCCGGTCTCAGGCAGCGCCTGGGTGAATTGGAAAATGAGCTGCAGAAAGCCAATACCAAGAAGCAAGTGCTCATTGCCCGCGATAAGGCGGCTAAAGCCACTATCAAAGCCAATGAGATTCTCTCCAAAACCAATACTTCCGGTGCTCTTTCTGTAATGGAACGGATGGAGTCCAAGGTGCAGGAGAAGGAAGCTAAGGCCCTTGCCCTGGGAGAACTATCGGGAGACTCCCTGGAGAAGCAATTTAAGAGCTTTGAAGGCAAAAGCGATATCGAACTGGAATTACTTGCCCTCAAGGGCGAAATGGGCAAAACAGCCGAACCCAAGCTAATCAATACCGACAAGCAGGACGCCGTGCTTCTGGAGCGTCAGCTAGATAATGTCGATTCCTCTATTGAGGTTCAAGAGGTCCGCGAGCTGAAGACCAACGACTGAAGTAGTCCTCGAAAGTACCCGAGAGGATTGCTTTGCGACAATTTTGCGCCTCCTCGATGAGGAAGGTGACATTGTGTATGGCTAAAAGCATTAGTCCGGCCATTTCTCCCTGCCGAACCAGATGATGGAGATAAGCCAGGCTGTGATTCTTGCAGGTGGAGCAAGGGCAGTTCTCGTCTATGGGACCGAAATCTTTGCGGAAACCGGCATTTTTCACAGCCAGTCGTCCTTTGCTGGAAAAGACCGTGCCATGCCGGGCCAGCCTTGTGGGAGAAACGCAGTCAAACATATCGATACCACATCTGATGGCATATACCAGATCCCAGGGGGTACCTACTCCCATTAAGTAACGGGGCTTTTCCCGGGGCAGAAGGGGAGTGGTGTGGAGCACAATACGCTCGATGGTGCGCCGGTCTTCTCCCACCGCCACACCGCCCACGGCATAGCCGGGCAGATCGAAGGCGGTCACGGCCTGGACGGATTCTTCCCGCAGGTGCTCATACATGCTGCCCTGGACGATACCGAACAGTGATTGGTCTTGCTTGCGCTTATGTTCCTGCTGGCAAACCTCGAGCCAGCGGTGGGTGCGCTCCATGGCCGCACGCGCTTCTTCTTCAGTGGCCGGATTCTTCACGCATTCGTCGAAGGCCATCATGATGTCGGGGCCGATGGCATTTTGAATGACCATGGACTCTTTCGGTCCGATAAAGTGCGTCTTGCCGCCCTTGTGGTCCTTAAAGAAGACCCCCTCTTCGGTTATCTTGCGCAGGGCGTCCAGGCTGAAAACCTGAAAGCCGCCTGAATCGGTCAATATGGGCTTGTCCCAGTGCATAAACTTATGCAGACCGCCTGCTTCCTTGATAAGCTCGTGACCGGGTCTCAGGTAAAGATGATAGGAATTGGAAAGCACAATCTGGGCGCCGCAATCGGCCGTCTGCTCCCAGGTGAGAGCCCGCAAGGCGGCATTGGTGCCGACCGGCATGAAAACAGGCGTTTCCACCACCCCATGGGGAGTAGTGAGTAGTCCGGCCCTGGCCCCGGACCAGGGACAGACCGCCTGAACTTCATAGGAAAGAGCGGGAGAATCGAATTTGCTCACCGAGCTGACCGTGGTCTTTGCCGGGTTATTGGAGCTATTGCTTGAGGTTGCCATAAGCTCTGATTATAGCGAATGAGGCCCAAAGAGTAATTCCCGGGCGCGCTATCAAGCACCTGTGTAATAATGCCGCACATGAAGAGTCGCAACCAAAAATCCAACCTGGCAAGCCTGACACCGGCTTGCCTTGCCCTTTTGCTCAGTTTCAGCCCAGCCCGTGGGGCTGAGTCCGCTCAAGCTTCTCCGGAAGACCTGGCTCGTAACAATTCCACCATTAAGCGCTGGCTGGAAAAAGAGAAGCGCATCTTTCTCAATCCTATTTCCCCGGATGAGGTGGAAGTAGTGCTAACCAGGCGAACTGAGCCACTTTGTTTTCTATTCATCATGGGCCGCTATAAACAATCAGGGACGAATTCGGCAGCCCAGGCTGAACCCAAACCGCCGGCGGCAAAAGTAAAAGAGAAGGACCGCCTCTTCAAGGAAGTGCAAAAGGCTTCAGCAGATCTTTTAAAAGACTCCACCCGCAGTGTCGTGCTTCTAGATGAAAAAGGAGAGCCGCCCCCTCCCGCCTATGCTACCGAATTGGATGAGAAGAGCTTAAATAGCGCCTTTACATTGATCAGCCTGGGAGAGTACGGCCGAGCGCGCAAACTTCTACAAGCCAATCAAGCCAGGCTTTCAGATTCCATGCTTATTAATCTGGCCATGTTGGAAGCCATAAACGGCAACATAAAAAAGGCGGAAGAGATCCTCGCTAAGTTCAGCCAGGACAATCCGGCTAATGCAACTGCCCAGTTCAATCTGGCCTACTTGCGCCTCACCCAGGGTAAAACCAAGTTTGCCGCCGCCCTCTTGAAGCCTCTTACGGAGGGGGAAAGCAAAGGACGGCTGAAGCTCCTTAGCTTACTGAGCCTGGCCAGGCTTTCTCTTTTCGAGAGCAAGCGCGAGGAGGCGGTGCGTTACTCAGAGCGGGCGCTCTCCGATTTTCCCGATAGTCTCGACAGCCTTGATACCGCCGGAGATATCGCCCTGGCCTGCAAGGATTATAAGAAAGCTATTCAGTATCTAACTCCGGTGGCCCAGGCCCGCAAGTCTGAAACCCGCTACCTGCTTAAGTTGGCGGAGGCTCACCAGGAACTTGGCGAGACGGATCGGGCCATCAGACTTCTCAATCAGGCCTGCGACATTGAACCGGAAAGCGTGGCTAATCACGTGCATCTAGGCAAGACTTATCTTGCCAATAAAGACTTTCTGGCGGCCCGCTTGCAGTTCGAACGAGCACTGGAATTGAAGCCTGATCTTGATGAAAAAAGGAAAATATTTGCACCATTCATAAAGGTGCTGAACACCATGAATGACGACAAGGCTCTCGACAAGTGGACCGCGCTCTGGGTGAAGGAGAATCCGGATCAAGCGATTACGCACTACAACCGCGGCTGGTACCTGACTCGCATGGAGAAAAATGCCGAAGCCATTGCCGCCTACAGGGCTGCTCTCAAGTGCGATGCCAAAATGAGCACGGCTCGCTATAACTTGATTTATTTGCTGGCCAAAAGCGGTCAGAGGGAAGAAGCCAGGCAGGAAGGACAACTCTTCCTCAATTCAGCCGGCTCGGAGGCTGATAAAAAGCAAATCGAAAGCATGCTTGCATCTATCGAAAAGCTGCAAGGAAAGACGAAACCATGAGTGTTTCCAGTGGAAAAGCAGCCTTAATCTCAGGTCTTAAATCAACTATAGTTAAGGCAAGGGTCTCCAGGCTGCGGTTAAATATACTGACATCTAAACTGAAGTAGCTCGTATTTATGGCATCAAACATCAAAAAAGCCTTCAGCAGCGCCCTTATAGCCGGTCTGATCTTTCTCGGAATAAACGCTTCCATGGGTATTCCTCTTGGAGGTACAGCTAGTGGTGGTTTTGCCGGGGGAGGCGACCACGGCGGCGCCGATCAGATTCAGCGCAACTTGATTGCTGCCGGTCAGACGCTTGAATCATCACCCCGTCATCTTCTGGGCGATCCCGTCGTTTTACTGGGTTCATCTCTTGTAATGTCGCCGCTCTGGGCTGCCGATGTGCGCCTTGGGCATTTCTTGCAGGATGTGAATATGCACCATCGCAGCCTGCACATGAAGGAAGAGATGGATAAATTTGGCTACCACAAGGATGCCGTCTCTCTGGCCACGCCCGGTCAGTTCGTTTCCGATGCCTATCTGATAGTTGACAAGCACCTCAAGGATAAAAATCGTCCGGAAATCCTTATATATGGAATTGCGCCCCGGGATTTTATGGATAGTACTACTTCCGGGCTGGTCACTTCGGTCTTCAATCAACTGGTAGCAATCACCGATATGCCGAAGATCAAAGATCTTTTTCTGGAGAGCTTCGACGACCATATGAATTTCGTGCTCGAGCGCACGGTCTTTCTTTACCATAAGCGAACCCGCTACCAGACTAAGTTTGAGGAAGCAGTAGAGAAACTTACTTGCCGCCTCGATAAGTATTTAGCGCCCAAAACTGAAAGCGCTGCTGCGCCATTTTTGATGGGCACCGACCACGATGCCATCTGGAAACAGAGTACCGAGGAATACGCCAGACGCTATAAAACAGCCAATGAGCCGCTTTTCCAGAAACAGACCAAGTGCTTGAGAGCACTGATGCAACTCTGTAAAGAACGCAATATCAAACTATATATAGTGGCTATGCCTTTGAGCAAGACCAATATGGCTTTGATGCCGCCTGGGCTCTACCAGCATTACATGGACACTCTCAAAACAGAAACGGGCAAGGCCGATGTACCTTTGATTGACCTGGCCGCCGACGGTAACTATAGCGACGATGACTTTTATGACACCGTGCACTTGAACCAAACCGGCGGGGAGCGCTTTATCAAACAAATGACGGCCCTCGTGAGAGCCAACTCTCAGGGCATTGCCTTCACTCCCGAACTTCTGAAAAACGTAAATGTAGAAAGCCCGGAACCGGTCAAACCTCAGCTAGCCACGCCGGCCCTCACCAGCCCAGCGTTGTAATCAGCGCCCGGAAGTCGCCTCGATTCCAGAGCCAGACATGTACGGCGAAAACCAGTTGCTCGGTGGCAATGCGCCCGCTCTTCACCAGCTCATAGCCGTAGAGTACAGCCTCCAGGCATTCTCTCGTCAATATTTGCCTGTTCAGGATGAACTCTTTCACTTTCTCTTCATCGCTTTCCTGTCTGGTAACGAGCTCGATTTGCTCAAGCTCCGAAAGTGGCACCAGTCCCAGTATCTCTAAGAGGGCTGCCAGCGACTGTGGCTTTTCCACCATCAAAACCTTGGGTTTGATGGAAGCCAATTCCTCCAAGCTGAACTCCAGAAGCTGGCCGGTGCGGGCACAGTGCCGTAGCATCTGACTGGCCCGCAAGGCATCCACGGTACCGGACTCAATATACTTTT
>Ga0268298_10004428_pt1 | contig 13721 bp, 13 predicted proteins | sample WWTPWeurt_MetaG_FD_194462 | JGI IMG/M metagenome (GOLD analysis project Ga0268298, IMG submission 194462) | Activated sludge microbial communities from WWTP in Nijmegen, Gelderland, Netherland - WWTP Weurt | ecosystem: Engineered > WWTP > Aerobic digester > Activated sludge | place... | reverse complement strand
TCGACGCGGGCTACGGTTGCGACGATCGTGGTTTCAGCCATGTCGGTACTCTCTGGAGATGGGACGATCCGCGCGCGGCAGTGCGCACGCAGGCCTCGAAGCGGTCATTCCAGCAGCTTATTGGCGGGCCATCACACCGCCTATTGGCCGGGTGGACAGGCCGAGAACTGCGTCACATCCGGGCGCGCGCCACGAGCAGCGCGAGTTGCATGCGATCGCGTACGGCGAGCTTGTCGAACACCGACGCCAGGTGGGCCTTCACGGTACGCTCGGTGATCGCCAGGCCTTGCGCGACCTGCTTGTTGCTGAGGCCTTTGGCCACCGCTTCGGCCACCTCACGCTCGCGCGCACTGAGCGCCTGGAGCGGATTCGTTGGCTGGACGGCAGGGTCCGCGGCCGGGAGCAGCGGCACCGTGGCGCGCACGAGCCGGGCAAGGAGCTCGGGCCCGACCCACAAGCCGCCGTGCTCGACCACCACCGCCACCTCGCGCAGCATGCCGGGCGCGGCGCATGCATGGCAGTAGCCGCGCGCGCCGGCCTCCAGCGCCTGCACGGCCTGCTCGCCCTCGGGCAGCGCGGACAGCACCACCACGGTCGCGCCACGTGCAGCCAGCGTACGGACCGCCTCGCCCCAGCCCGGCAGCGCGACATCGACCCACACCCGGCTCGGAGCGGACGGCGCCATCACCGCGTCGGCCTGCCCTGCGTCGGCAAGGCAGGCCAGGCCGGGAAACGCCGTCCGCCAGTTCTCCAGTGCACGACCACCGGGGCTCAGGAACACTTCGGCTGCCATGCTCAGCGCTCCGTGAGCGCGCTGTCCCGGGCGCGCAGGACAGGCTTGACGAGATAGGACAGTACCGACTTCTTGCCGGTGAGGACGTCGACGTCGGCGAGCATGCCGGGGATGGTCGGGAGCCCCTCGCCGAGCGAGCGCTCCAGCGTGCGCACCCGCACGAGGTAGAAGGTCTCGCCCTCCTCGTCGACCAGGCTGTCGGCCGAGATCTGCTCGACCACCGCGTCGAGCCCGCCGTAGATGGCGAAGTCGTATGCGCTGAACTTGACGGTCGCCGGCTGGCCGGGACGCAGGAAGCCGATATCGCGCGGGCTGACCTTCGCCTCGAGGATCAGTGCGTCGTCGAGCGGAACGATCTCGACCACTTCCTTGCCCGGCTGGACCACACCGCCGACCGTGTTGACCAGCAGGCGCTTGACCGTACCGCGGACCGGCGAACGGATCTCCGCATGCTTGACCCGATCCTCCAGGCCGCGCGCGCTCTCGCCAAGGCTGCCGAGCTTGCTCATCGTCTCGGAGAGTTCGGCGCGCCACTGGTTGCGCACGGCGAGCTCCACCTCCTGCACCTTGCCCTCGGCCTCGCTGATCGCCGCCTGCACGCGGGCGATCTGCGCCGCGGCCTGGTCACGCTCGCCACGCATGCGGGCGACGTCGCGCTCGAGGCGCAGGATGTCCACATCCGACACCGCCCCCGACTGGACCAGCGGGCGGGTGACCTCGAGCTCGCGCTGGGCGAGTTCGAGCCCGCGCGCGGCCTGCTCACGCCGCGCCCGCGCCTCGGCGAGCTCCTGCTGGCGCTGGCCGACCTGCTGGCGGGCGATCGCGATCTGCGCGTCGATGCTCTCGCGGCTGGTCTCGAACAGGCGGCGCTCGTGGGCGACGATGGCGGGGATGTCGCGCTCGAGCTCGGCTGACACCGCGAACGGCACGCCACGGGTGAGCGCCTCCAGGCGCGCCGCCTTGGCCTGCAGGGCCTGCGCCGTGGCGCGGCTCTCGAGCAGATTGGAGACGAAACGGGTCGGGTCGATGCGCAGCAGCAGGTCTCCCGCCTCCACGGTCTGCCCCTCGCGCACCGCGAGTTCCTCGACCACGCCGCCATCGACCGACTGCACCACCTGCAGTTGCGAGGACGGGATCACCCGCCCCTGGCCGCGGGTCACCTCGTCCACCTCGGCGATCGCGGCCCAAACCAGCAGGGCGAACAGCGTGAACGCGACCACGCGCAGGAGGCCGCGCGCGCGCAGCGGCTCCTGTTCCAGGCGGGCCCAGTCGGCCTCGCCCACCCAGTCGTCCGCAGGACGGTCCGCCGCGGCGGCGCGCCGGAGCAGGCCCTGGAGGGCACCATCGCCCGGGGTGTCGATCTCGCGCGTGGCACCACCGAGCTTGTCGAACAGCGTGCGCTGCATCTTCGGGAGCATCAGGCGGCCCTCCCGATCCGGCCCTGGCGCAGGGCATCGACGACCTGGGCCTTGGGCCCGTCGGCGACGATCCGGCCGGCGTCCACCACGATGATGCGGTCGACCAGATCGAGCAGCGAGGTGCGATGGGTGACGACGATCATCGTCTTGCCCGCCGCGTGCTCGCGCAGCTGCTGCTTGAGCGCCTCCTCGCTGGCATGGTCCATCGCCGCCGTGGGCTCGTCGAGCAGCAGGATCGGCGGATCGGCGATCAGTGCCCGCGCCACCGCCACGGCCTGGCGCTGGCCGCCCGAGAGCGATGCGCCACGCTCACCCACCAGCATGCCGTAGCCGTGCGGATGGGCATCGACGAACTCGGCCAGGCCGGCAATGCGCGCGGCACGCGCCACCGCGGCGTCGTCGGCCTGCGGCAGGCCCATCGCGATGTTGTCGCGCAGCGAGCCGTAGAAGAGGGTCACGTCCTGCGGCACGTAGCCGATGTTGCGACGCAACTCGGCGGGATCGAGCTGGCGCAGGTCGATGCCGTCCACGAGCACCGCGCCGCTGCCGGGCCGGTACAGGCCGAGGATCAGCTTCTCGAGCGTGGTCTTGCCCGAGCCCACGCGGCCGAGCACCGCCACCTTCTCGCCGGCGCGGATGCGAAAGGACACCTCGCGCAGCACCGCCTCCTCGCCCTCGCGATAGGCGAAACCGACGTTGCGGAACTCGATCTCGCCGCGCAGCGCCGGACGGCTCGTGAAACGCATCTCCGGCGGACGCTCCACCGGCCGCTTCATCAGCTCGTCGAGCGACTCGAAGGCGGTGGCGGCCGAGTGGTACTGCACCAGCAGGCCGGCGACCTGGCCGATGGGCGCCATCGCGCGCGACGAGAGCAGGTAGCACGCGATCAGGCCGCCCATGGTGAGCGCACCGTCGCGAATCAGATACACGCCGATGACGACGGTCGCCAGGCTCACCATCTGCTGCACCCACAAGGCGCCGTTGGTGGCGGTGGCGGCAAGCAGGCGCAACCGCGCACCGACGCTGGCGACCAGGGTGGCGCTCGATTCCCACTTGCCCTGGATCACCGCCTCAGCGCCGAGCGCCTTGACCGTCTCGATGCCGACCAGGCCCTCGACCAGCGTCGCGTTGCGTTGCGCACTGGCGCGGTAGCTGGTTTCGGCGAGCGCGTGCATGCGGCGCTGCACGGTCAGCGAATGGATGAGCAGGAGCACGATGCCGACCACGAAGGGGATCACCATCGGCCAGGCGATCCAGCCGATCACGAGCAGGAAGAGCAGGGCGAACGGCAAGTCGATGAAGGCGGTGACCGTGGCCGAGCTGATGAAGTCGCGCACCGACTCGAAGGCACGCAGATTGGAAGCGAACGAGCCGGCCGACTCGGGGCGGACCTCCATGCGCAGGTCGAGCACCTTTTCCATGATGGTCGCCGACAAACGCACGTCGGCACGCGCGCCGGCAAGATCGACGAAGTAGCCGCGCAGCGTGCGCAAGGCGAAATCGCCGCACAGCACGATCAGCACGCCGGTCGCCAGCGTCCACAGGGTCTCGACGGCGTGGTTGGGCACCACGCGGTCATAGACGTTCATCGAGAACAGGGGCAGGGCCAGCGCGAACAGGTTGACGATCAGCGCAGCGAGCAGCACGTCGCGGTAGAGCCGGCGATTCTCGGCGATCACGCTCCAGAACCAGTGCCCGACGCGGCCGCCACGGACCTCGGGGGTACGGGCATCGAAACGATGGCGAGGCCGCGCATACAGCACGACGCCGCCGTGGCGCGCACCGATCTCGGCAAGCGTCAGCACGACCGCCGACTCGCCGAGTTCGGGGAAGACCAGCTCGCAGCTCCCGGCCTCGGTATCGACCGCCATCAGCACGCAGGCCTTGCCCTCGGCAAGCAGCAGCACCGCGGGCAGCAGCGCAGGCTCGATGCGCGCAAGCGGCTGGCGCACGATCCGGCTCGCGAGCCCGGCGCGGCGCGCGGCGCGCTCGAAGAGCGCCGGCGTCAGCCGGCCACGCTCGAGCGGCAGGCCCGCGAGCACGGCATCCGGCGTGAGCGCACGGCCATGCGCCCGGGCGACCACGAGCAGGCAGTCGAGCAGCGTGTCGGCGCCACCCGCGGCGACACGCTCCGCATGCGCGGACGACTCCCCCTCACCTACCTCCACAACCGTCTCTGCACGCCCCACGCAAGCACCCCGATCATCGGCCCAGGAATGCGATTCTAATTACATGCTGCGCCGCGGCGTGGGCGAGCCGATCATCCGCGTGTCCTGCATCACGCAGGAGCCTTCACTTGGGCAGGGGCTCCTCGTACTCCTCCACCTTCACCGCGCGCAGCTGATAGCCCGCGGTGCCCATGTCGGAGTCGATGCGGCCCACCGCCATCACCCCGTTCACCCACACCGGCAGCATGTTCCAGCCGCCCGGCACCGGTTTGTCGGGGATGACGTGGATGAGCTGGTTGGCGGGCGGCGGCGGGACGTGCACGCAGGCGCCGAAATAGGGCACGAGGAGAAACTCGCGGATCTTCTCGCCGCTGGTCTCGAGCGGCACGACGAAGCCCGGGATGCGCACACGCGCGCCGGCCATGCGCTCGACCAGGGGCGCGCGGTCCCACTCCTCGCGCATGCGCTGCAGCGCCTCGGCCGCGCGCGGGTCGTTGTCCTCGAGCTTGTCGAGCTCGAGGCTGGAGAGGAAGCCCTCGGGGTTCCAGTCGGCAGGGATGAGGTCGTCCCAGCTGATCTCGCGGAACTCGCCCTTGCCCGCAGCCGGGGCGGCGAGGCGATCGCCCACCGCATACTGGCCGGCGGCCTTGCCAGCGGGGGCCTGCGCGAACGCCGGCAGCGGTGCCGACGCCAGCAGCGCACCGAACAGGGCAACGAGCGGGGCGGAGCGGAGCGGGCGGAGCAGCTTCATCTTCAGGTCCTCACGGTCATGCCGTCGGCGAGCGACTGGCGATAGGCGCGCAGCCCCGGCAGCAGGCTGGCGACCAGGCTGGCGGCGAGCACCGCGCCGAGCAGGCGCCATTCGCCCGCCGCGGGCCAGCCCAGGCTCAACTGCAAGCCATGCTGCGCGACGAGCCAGGGCGCAAGCGCGGCGCCCGCACCATACAGCAGCCCGAGCCCGAGCGCGATACCGGCGACGGCGAGCACGAGGCTCTCGACCGCGAGCAGGGCGAAGACCTCGCGCGGGCTGGCGCCGAGCGCGCGCAGGATGGCGAGCTCGCGACGGCGCTCGCCCAGGCTCGCCAGCACCACCGCCACCATGCCGGCCAGGCCGACGACGACAACCAGGGCCGAGACCGCGAGCAGCGCGCGCTCGGCGATGCCGACCAGGTCCCACAGTTGCTGCAGGGTGGCACCGGGCAGGATGGCGGTGAGCGGCTCGCCGGCGTGGGTATTGATCTGGCGCTGCACGCGGAACACCGCGGTGCGGCTGTGCAGCCCGACCAGCACGGCGGTGACCGACTTGGGGCGCAGGTCGAACTTGCGCACGTGCTCGGGCGCGATCTTGAGGCCGGGGATGGGCGCGCCGCCATGCCAGCCGACATGGATCGCCTCCAGGCCTTCCAGGCTCACCAGCACGGCGCGGTCGAGCGGCGTGGCGCTGGGGGCGAGGATGCCGACCACCGTGAACGGCTTGTCGGCGTGGTCTGCGAAGCGCGGCCCGCCCTCCCCTGCGCCGCTGCCGTGGCTGAGCACGATGCGCTCGCCTGGGCGGTAGCCGTGGCGGGCGGCGACCTCGGCGCCGATCACGGTCTGGAATAGGTCCTCGGCGCGCTCGGGCGCCTCGGCGAAGGGGCCGCCGGCGGCGAAGGCCAGGCTGCGCCCCTCGCCGTGGCGGTAATGCGTGAAGAAATCCATGGTGGTGCCGACCACGCGGTGGCCGCGGTGCGAGTCGCCGAGCGCGAGCGGCACGAGCCACTTCACCTGGGGCAGTGCGGCGACGTGCTCGACGCCGGCCCACGACAGATTGGCGGTGGCGTCGCCGATGTGGAAGACCGAATACAGCAGCAGTTGCACCGGGCCGCTGCGCGCCCCCACCACCAGGTCGGTGCCGGAGATCGTCTGCGCGAAGCCGGCGCGCGCGTCGTTGCGCAGGCGCTCGACCCCGAGCAGCAGCGCCACCGCCAGCGCCACCGCGACCACGGTGAGCGCGACCGACAGCCGGCGGTTGGCGATGCTGCGCAGCGACAGCATGAAGACCGGGCTCATCGCGCGGCCTCCGCCGCGGACGCCGCGTGGTTCAACGCGCCGAGGTCCAGCACGCGGTCGAAGTGCGCAGCCAGGCGTGCGTCGTGGCTGACGAAGAGGAGCGCGGCGCCGGCCGCGGCGCATTCCTCGAGCAGCAGGTCGATGAAGGCCTGCTGGCGGTCGGCATCGAGCGCCGAGGTGGGCTCATCCGCCACCACCAGGCCGGGACGGCCGATCAGCGCACGCGCGGCGGCCACGCGCTGCTGCTGGCCGACCGAGAGCTGCGCGGCCGGACGATCGAGCAGCGCGGTGCCGAGATCGAGCCGCGCCGACAGGCGCGCGGCCTCGGCGGCCGGCGTGCTGCCCGCCGCCGCGATGCGCGCGCGCCGCTGCGGCGAGAAACGGCAGGCGAGCAGGATGTTGTCGCGGGCGGACAGCCAGGGCAGCAGGTTGAAGAGCTGGAACACGAAGCCGACGTGGTCGGCGCGGAAGCGGTCGCGCGCACCCGCCGACAGCGCGCCGAGCGCCTGCCCGGCGACCTCGACCGTGCCGGCCCGGGGCTGGATCACCCCGCCGACGAGCGACAGCAGCGTGGTCTTGCCGCTGCCGCTGGGGCCGCGCAGGAAGGCGCGCTCGCCGCCGCCGAGGCGCAGTTCATCGATCGCCACGCAGTCCTGCGCGCTGCCCGGCCAGCGATAGCGCAGCGCGGAAATGCGCACGGCGGCCGTGGCCGCGGCGCTCTCGGCCACGCTCACAGCGCGAGCGCGGCCGCACCCGGCGTGAGCACCCCGCCCCCCTGGCCACGCGGGGTGGCGAACTCGGCGCGGACCCGGTGCAGGCGCGGGAAGTGCTTGAAGGCACGCAGTTCCAGCCGGCGCAGCGCCTCGGGGTGGGCACATTCGAAGCCGTAGCTCACTACCATGTCCTCATGTTCGCCCCGGGTCGGCTGGGCATGGTCGTGCGCGTGAGCGTGATCATGCTTGCGCTCGCCCTGCGGCCAGGGCGATTCGATCTCCACCTGGCGGACGGTGCAACCCGCCTCGACAGGAAGCGCAAACATCCCAGCGGCGTCCTGGAGCCGGCTTTCGGCGGCGGCGAGCGCTGCGCGCTGCGCCGCGTCGGCCGGCGCATGCTCGAAGCCGACGAGGTTGTCCAGCGGCGAGATCAGCTCCACCTGCAGCATGCGGCCCTCGAGCGCCACGGTCAGCTCGGCGACGCCGTGCTCGTGGGCGCCATGAGCGTGCTGCGCCAGCGCGGCGGCGGGTGCGACGAGGGCGAGGAGGCAGGAGAGAACGGCCAGTGGGGAGCGAAGTCGGCGGGGCATGATCGTGGGCGAGGGAGCGGAGAGGAGAGGATCGGGAAGCGTGACGGGCACTGAAAACCGTGCAGCGCGGGAGGCGCGAATCTAATGCTACAATGTTGCATCAAAAGCAACCTCCCTGCCACCACTGCCCCGCAACAGGCTTGCCCATGCCCCCGCACGAGCACTCCGTCACCGCCCCCGCGTCCACCCCCGACTCCGCCCGCGAACTCATCGCCGCGCGCGGTGGCCGGGTCACGCGCACACGAGTGGCGGTGATCGAGACCCTGCAGCGCAGCGCCCATCCGCTGTCGCACGATGAGATCGGCGCAGCACTCGACGGCGCCGGCATCGCCCACGACCGTGTCACCCTCTACCGTGCGCTCGACTGGCTGGTTGAGCAGGGCATCGCGCAGCGCATCGCCGGTGGCGAGCGCGCGTGGCGCTTCGAGATCCGCCGCGACGGGGATCACCGCCACGCCCATTTCCACTGCGAGCGCTGCGGTCAGATCGTCTGCCTGGAGGACGTGCCCGCCGCCGCCCCGGCGCTGCCCGCCGGCTTCGCGGTCGCGCGTGCCGAGCTCGTGCTGCACGGCGCCTGCGCCGACTGCGGCCGCGAGGGCGTGGAGAGGAAGACGCAATGAGACGCGCCGCCACCGCCTACCGCCCGCATGGACAGCCCCCGCCGGTGCGGCCGGCGGGCGGGTACCTTCGCCCGGCCGCCGTCCTGCCCGACGCCGATACGGCCGAAGCACGCCCCTTCCCTGCGCGCAGCCTGCTCGGCGCCGGCCTCGGCGCCCGCCTCGTCCTGGTCGCCGGCGCGCTCGCGCTACTGTGGACGACCGTGCTGTGGGCGTTGAAATGAACCGCCTCGCGCTGCCGATGATCCGCCTCGACAACCTCACCCTGGGCTACGACCGCCACCCGGCGGTACATCACCTGTCGGCCGAGATCCCCGCGGGGGCGCTGGTCGCCGTGGTGGGCCCCAACGGCGCGGGGAAGTCCACCCTTCTCAAGGGCCTGGCTGGCGAGTTGCGCCCGATCGGCGGACGCATCCTGGTGCCCGAGCTGCCGGCGGGTGGGCTGGCCTACATGCCGCAGCGCGGGGAGATCGACCACAGCTTCCCGGTTTCGGTGTTCGACGTCGTGGCGATGGGCCTGTGGCACGAGATCGGCGCCTTCGGTGGCCTCTCGCGCGAGCAGCGCCGAAGGGTGCGCGCTGCGCTCGACGCGGTGGGCATGGCCGGCTTCGAGTCGCGCCCGATCGGCTCGCTGTCGGGCGGCCAGCTGCAGCGCGCGCGCTTCGCCCGCCTGATGCTGCAGGACGCGCCGCTGATCCTGCTCGACGAACCCTTCGCGGCGATCGACAGCCGCACCGTGGACGACCTCGTCAAGCTGATCCTGGCTTGGCACGACGAGGGCCGCACCATCCTCACCGTGGTTCACGACCTCGAGCAGGTTCGCCGCCACTTTCCGACCGCACTGCTGCTGTCGCGCGAGCCGGTGGCCTTCGGCCCCACCGCCGAGGTGCTCACGCCCGAGCGCCTGGCGCGCGCGCGCCGCCTGTCCGAAGCCTTCGACGACAACGCGCACGAATGCCACCTCGAGGAGTTGCCGGTGGTGGTGGCGCCCGATGCGGCGGAAAATGCACATCCCCACGCGCACGACCACGGACACGCTTGCGACGAGGGCCACGCCCGCGCGCATCCGGCAGCGCAGGCCACCCCGCGCCCGCGCCGCGGGCTTCCCCGCCACTGAATCCGCAACTCGCGCCAGCAACCCGGGCCTTCGCAGTGTTCGACTTCCTGATCTCCCCCTTCACCGAGTTCGCCTTCATGCGCCGCGCGCTCGCCGGCTGCCTGGCGCTGGCGCTCGGCGCCACGCCGGTGGGCGTGTTCCTGCTGCTGCGCCGCATGAGCCTGATGGGCGACGCGATGAGCCACGCCATCCTGCCCGGCGCCGCGCTCGGCTACCTCGCCTTCGGCCTGTCGCTGGGCGCGATGACCATCGGCGGGATCGTCGCCGGCCTGGTCGTGGTGTTCGCCGCGGGACTGGTGACGCGCGCCTCGGTGCTCAAGGAAGACGCCAGCCTGGCCGCCTTCTACCTGCTCTCGCTCGCCGCGGGGGTGATGATCGTGTCGCTGCGCGGGCAGAACCTCGACCTGCTGCACGTACTCTTCGGCTCGGTGCTCGGGCTCGACGACGCCTCGCTGCTCTTGATCGCGGGCATCGCCAGCGTGACGCTGGTGAGCCTGGCGCTGCTGTTCCGCCCGCTGGTCATGGAGTGCTTCGACCCCGCCTTCCTGCGCGGCGTGAGCCGGTGGTCGCCGGTGGCGCACTACGGCTTCCTGATGCTGGTGGTGGTGAACCTGGTGAGCGGCTTCCACGCGCTCGGCACGCTGATGGCGGTGGGCATCATGATCCTGCCCTCGGCCGCGGCGCGCCTGTGGGCGAAGGGCCTGCCGATGCTGCTGCTGCTGGCGGTGCTGTTCGCCTTCGGGAGCGGCGCGAGCGGGCTGCTGCTGTCCTTCCACGTCGACGTGCCCGCGGGGCCGGCGATCGTGCTGGTGTGCGGCGTGGTGTATTTCGTGTCGCTGCTCGCCGCCCCCGGCGGCCTGCTCGCCGGCCGCCTGCCGGTGCGGCACCACCTCGAGTCGTGAGTGCATTCGCGCCTGCAGTGGGCTGCGGCGCTTCCGGAGAGCCGCTGCGTTCGCGCCTCGCGGCGCTCCTACAAGGGTTCCCGGCGGCCTGCGCGTCCGCCGCGCGTGGTTTCAATGTTGGAGCGCCGCAAGGCGCGAAAGCGGCGGCGCGGAACGTGCTGTGCGGATGCGCCCTGTTTCTTAATTCAACCTGGATCCGACGACGATGAAATCCTCCTCCCGTTTGTACCGCCTGCGCACCCTCGCGGCGTGCGCCGCACTGCTGGTAGGCGGCGGCGCCCACGCGCAGGCGCTCGAAGTGGCCACCAGCTTCAGCATCCTCGGCGACCTCGTCGCCGAGGTCGGGGGCGAACGCGTCAAGGTGCGCGCCCTGGTCGGCCCCGACGAGGACGCCCATGCCTTCCAGCCACGCCCCTCGGACGCGCGCGAGATCGGCAGCGCCGCCTTGGTGGTGGTCAACGGACTCGGGTTCGACGACTGGATGACGCGGCTCGCACGTGCGGGCGGCTTCAAGGGCACGGTGGTCGTGGCGAGCGAGGGGATCTCGACGCTGGAGATGGCGCGCGACGACGGGCACGACCATGGCCACGATCACGGCAAGGGCAAGGCGGTCGACCCGCACGCGTGGCAGGACGTGGCCAACGTGCGCCGTTACGTCGCCAACATCGCCGCCGCGCTTGCGGCCGCGGACCCGGAGGGCGCCAGCGTCTACCGTGCCGCCGCCGAGCGCTACGACGGCGAACTGAAGGTTCTCGACGCCGAGATCCGCGCCGCCTTCGCGGCGCTGCCCGCCGAGCGGCGCAAGGTGGTGAGCTCGCACGCGGCCTTCGGCTATTTCGCCCGCGCCTATGACGTCCGCTTCCTGTCGCCGGTCGGCGTGGCGAACAACGTGGAACCGACCGCGAAGGGCGTGGCTCGGCTGATCCGCCAACTGAAGGCGGAGAAGGTGCCTGCGGTGTTCCTGGAGAACGTCGCCGATCCGCGCCTGATCGAGCGCATCCGCAGCGAGAGCGCCGCCGCGGTGGGCGGCACGCTGTATTCCGACGCGCTGTCGAAGGCCGACGGTCCGGCACCGACCTACGTCCGGATGATGCGCACCAACTTCGAGACCCTGCACGAGGCGCTCGCGGCACCGGCGCGCTGAGCCGGAGCTGGATCGCCGCGGCGGTCCAGGCTCACCGAGCGCGCACGCGCGATCGGCTACAATCGGGCGATCAAGCCGACCGCCCGCGGATCCGGCGCCAGCTTCCGCCCGAATCCCGGGCTTCCAGCCGAATCTTCCGACTCCCGCCTTTCCGATGAAACCCGAAAAGAACCCCGCCGCACCCGCAGCCGGAGCGCCCGTCGTCTCCAACTTCATCCGCAACATCATCGACGAGGACATCCGCACGGCGAAATGGGGCGGCCGCGTCGAGACGCGCTTCCCGCCCGAGCCCAACGGCTACCTGCATTACGGCCACGCCAAGTCGATCTGCCTGAACTTCGGCCTCGCCGAGTCCTACGGCGGCGTCTGCCACATGCGCTTCGACGACACCAACCCCGAGAAGGAAGAGCAGGAGTACGTCGACGCCATCCTCGAGGCGGTGCAGTGGCTCGGCTTCGCGTGGGGCGAGCACCTGTACTTCGCGTCGGACTATTTCGACCGCATGCACGACTGCGCGCTGAGCCTGATCCGGGCCGGCAAGGCCTACGTGGATTCGCAGTCGGCCGAGGAGATGCGCGCCAACCGCGGCACGCTGACCGAAGCGGGCAAGAACAGCCCGTACCGCGAGCGCAGCGTCGAGGAGAACCTCGACCTGTTCGCGCGCATGCGCGCCGGCGAGTTCGCCGAGGGCACGCACATCCTGCGCGCCAAGGTCGACATGGCGAGCCCCAACATCAACCTGCGCGACCCGGCGATCTACCGGATCCGCCACGCCACCCACCATCGCACCGGCGACGCGTGGTGCATCTACCCGATGTACACCTTCGCCCACCCGATCGAGGATGCGATCGAGAACATCACCCATTCGGTGTGCACGCTCGAGTTCGAGGACCAGCGTCCGTTCTACGACTGGCTGCTCGACGCGCTCGCCACCGAGGGCCGCTTCCCGCGCCCGCTCCCGCAGCAGATCGAGTTCGCCCGCCTCAACCTGACCTACGTGGTGCTGTCCAAGCGCAAGCTGATCCAGCTCGTGAACGAAGGCCACGTCGACGGCTGGGACGACCCGCGCCTGCCCACGCTCGTCGGCGCCCGCCGCCGCGGCTTCACCGCCGCCGGCTTCCGCCGCTTCGCCGAGCGCATCGGCGTATCGAAGGCCGACTCGTGGATCGACATGAGCGTGCTGGAAGAGTGCATGCGCGACGACCTCAACGAGGCCGCCGAGCGCCGCGTGGCGGTGCTCGACCCGCTCAAGCTCGTGCTCACCAACTACGCCGAGGGCGAATCCGAGCTGTGCCAGGCGCCCAACCATCCGCTCAAGCCCGAGCTCGGCAAGCGCGACATGCCCTTTGGCCGCGAGCTGTGGATCGAGCGCGAGGACTTCATGGAAGAGCCGGTCAAGGGCTTCCACCGCCTGTATCCGGGCAACATGGTGCGCCTGCGCTACGGCTTCGTCGTCAAATGCACCGGCTGCGAGAAGGACGCCGACGGCAACATCACCGCGGTGCTCGCCGAGTACATGCCCGACTCCAAGTCCGGCACCCCGGGCGCCGACAACTACAAGGTCAAGGGCAACCTGCACTGGGTCTCCGCCGCGCACGGCTACGAGGCCCAGGTCCGCATCTACGACCGCCTCTTCGCCCACCCCCACCCCGGCCAGCGCCGCGAGGGCGATGCGCCGGACTTCGAGCGCGACTTCCTCACCGACATCAACCCGGACAGCAAGCGCATCATCACCGCGTATCTCGAGCCGGCGCTCAAGGATGCCCGCCCGGAAGAACACTTCCAGTTCGAACGCCACGGCTACTTCGTCGCCGACCGCATGGATTCGAAGCCGGGCGCGCCGGTGTTCAACCGCACGGTGACGCTGAAGGATTCGTGGGCCAAGGGCGGGAAGTAGGCCCCCATCCAAAGGAGAGCGAGCATGGCCATCGCAACCCGAACGAACGACCCGATCGCGGCCTCGCTCGCCTGCCTGCGCGGCCACCTGCCGCCCGGCAGCCGCGTGATCGTGTTCGGTTCGCAGGCACGCGGAGAAGCCCGCGACGACAGCGACCTCGACCTGCTGGTCGTGGAGCCGGAGGTCCACAACCGTTTCGACGAGATGGCCCGCCTCGCCTCCCTGCTCGGCCGTGAATTGATCCCGGCCGACGTGGTCGTGATGAGCGATGAAGCGTTCGAGCAGGAGCGCGCCCAGCCGAACACACTCGCCT
>Ga0268298_10004427_pt1 | contig 13722 bp, 20 predicted proteins | sample WWTPWeurt_MetaG_FD_194462 | JGI IMG/M metagenome (GOLD analysis project Ga0268298, IMG submission 194462) | Activated sludge microbial communities from WWTP in Nijmegen, Gelderland, Netherland - WWTP Weurt | ecosystem: Engineered > WWTP > Aerobic digester > Activated sludge | place... | reverse complement strand
TGAGCGGGACGTATGCGACGGCTTCCCATGCCCATGCTGCGAGCGCCATTACCTCTGGAACCATTGACACCGCGCGATTAGGTAGTGGCACGGCGAATTCCAGTACCTATCTCCGGGGCGATCAGACGTGGGCCGCAGCAGCGGGTGGTGTGGCGTCGGATACCCATGCCGCAACCGAGAAAACCACGCCCGTGGATGCCGATGAATTGCCGCTCGTGGATAGTGCGGCGAGTTGGGTGCTGAAGAAACTTTCGTGGACGAATTTGAAGGCAACATTGGCCGGCGTATTTCTATTGCTGGCCGGGAAGAGTGGCGGCCAAACCCTCATCGGCGGCACGGGTGTAACCGATAAGCTGGTGTTGCAAGGCACGAGCGGGAATGGAACTTCAACGGCGACGGCGCTTGAGGTGAAAGTCGGCAACAACGGCGCAACCAGTGCGGTAACGGTGTTGAATAATGGTGTAGTGGGAATTGGGGTGACGAATCCACAAACACTCCTGCATGTTTACGGGGCAGGAAGTTCAAACGGAAATATACCAGGATTTACATTTGAGCGATCCGACACGACTAACACGACTAGATTACAGCATTATTTTGCTGGAATAAATTATATCTCACAAAATATATACAGAGATGTGGGTGGATATTGGTATCTGAGCAACACAGCTAATCCAGGCTCGTATATTCTTCAAGATACTCGCGCAGGACAGGGATATATTGCATTTAGTATAAACGCGGCGGCATCTGGTGTAGTGATTCCCAGCGAAAAAATGAGAATCAATGTAAACGGTTATCTCGGCATCGGGACGACAAGTCCTGCGACAGAGGTTCATGTGGTGAAGACCACTGAACAACTCCGCCTCGGCTATGACGCCACCTATTACGCGAGTTTCACGGTATCCAGCGCGGGTAATCTGACGATTGATACGGTAGGCAATACCATCTACACCCCGGACACGATTGAAAATACCACGAATGGAGCAGGTATTGTCTTGAAATCGCCGGACGGGACTCGGTATCGAATCACCGTCGCCAATGGCGGCACCCTCTCTATTTCTGCGGCATGAGGTTTTTATTATGTCCATTACTACGTCAGTTGTCAATCTTGAAACCAATCAAGAATTCCGGCAGTACGTCAAACTGTTTTTTCTCTCGGCGGCGGACTGGGTATTGTCGGGGAACTTCCCGGCCAATGTCACCACGGATGCGGATAAAAACAAGCTGACGCAGTTTGCCAGCGACTTGTACAAAGGCAACGTGAATCTCAATTCCCAAGTGCTGGCGTTGCTCGCACAGGGGGCGATTCAAGACAAGATCAACAGCGCAGAAGGCGTCGCCGGAGCGTACTCGATCATGCAGACCCAGGTGCGTTTAAATCTGCGCAACATTGCGGGCTGTGTGAAGGTGTACGGTGAAGTTGCACCCTAAGCGTTGACCATGACCCTCGATAAAAACCCTCCAGAAACCGGCCTGAACCTCCGTGAGCCGCAATACGCGGGTTGGCGGGATGCAGAGGACACGTCGGCCCGTAATTTCCGGCGCGAGATCGAGCGGGAAGAGCGGGAACTGCTGCGGCAAAATCAGAGTGAGCATGAGGATTTGCGGGCGCGGGTGGATCGACTGGAGCGCAACATGGAACGCCGCGAGCCGGTCATTGAAGCGGCCAGTACGATGGTGGCGGCGTCCAAGATGGTCAAAGCCGCGATAGTGATTTTAGCGGTTCTGTTGTCCGTCATCACCGGAGCCATTCAGCTTCTCGATAAGTGGATGCAGAAATGACCCAAACGACTTGGTGGAAAAACCATTGCTTCTGGTGCTACCACGTTGCCGCGATCCTGATCTTCGCGTGTCTGGTGTCCGTCCCGTTTTGCGTCTGGCTCTGGTGGGGCTGGTTTGCCGATCAAGGCGTGGTGATTTCGTTTGGGCAAGGCACGGCGACGCCTACCGTAGTGCGTCATGGCGATACCTTGACGATTTATCAACCGGCGCACAAATACCGGGATTGCGACGGGACGATTCGGCGGGTCATCAGTGGAGATTGCGGTCATCACGTCACTTGGGAGGGGCCGAGTTCGCTGATCAAGGATTTTGATGGACGCTTGGTGTTGCCGATTAGAATCCCCTTCGAGCTAATTCCCGGACAATGCAGTTTCAAGATTTATGCGCGGTATTATTGCAATCCAGTAGATCGGTTCTTTGAGCGACAAGTGTACGAGAGTCCGGCTGTGGAATTTACGGTAAAGGGATGGGAGGAGTAGCGGATGACGCCCAAACAAAGCGCGTTTGTCGACTATTACGCCGCATCAGGGAATGCTGTAGATGCGGCACGAAAAGCGGGCTATAAAAAACCCCATCCGCAAGGTGCTGAAAACCTACAGAAACCTACTATTCAACAAGCTTTAGCCGAACGCAACAAAGAAGTATCACAATCGCGCATCGCCACCATCAAAGAGCGTCAAGAATTCTGGACTGCGGTATTGCGTGGACAGGAACCGGACGCCGACATGAAAGACCGACTTAAGGCCAGTGAGCTATTAGGCAAGTGCCACGGCGATTTTATTGATCGCGTGGAAAGCACTGGCGTCCATGAGATCGTGGTGCGCTATGTCCAAGAGTAGCCTAGAAATCCAGTTGCAAGCCGCACACCCGGCGCAACTGCAAATTCTCAATGAATCCCGTCGCTTCAATCTTGCGTGTATGGGCCGGCGATTCGGGAAAAGCGCGCTGGGCATTCGGTTGTTGGCAGAAACCGCACTGCAAAAACGCCCCGCTGCGTGGTTTGCCCCGACTTACAAATTACTCGATGAAGCATGGCGGGAAGCGCGGCGGCGGTTAGCGCCGATTATCACCCGGCAAGACACGCAACAGCATCGCATGGAGTTGATGACCGGGGGCAGTCTGGATTTTTGGAGTCTGGACAATCCCGATGCAGGCCGATCTCGCAAATACGCCCGCGTGATCATTGACGAAGCCGCCATGGCGCGGAATCTGGAGGAAGCCTGGACACAGGCAATCCGCCCGACGCTGGCCGATTTGGCCGGCGATGCGTGGTTTTTTTCGACTCCCAAAGGCGGAAATTTTTTCAAAACGCTGTACGACAAAGCCGGTGATGACCCGGAATGGCAACGCTGGCAGATGCCCACCAGCCGCAACCCGTATATTGCGCCGACTGAGATTGACGCCATGCGCCGGGACTTGCCCGATATCGTGTTCCGCCAGGAAGTGCAAGCCGAATTTGTCGATTTGGCCGGCGTGGTGATGCGTCGGGAATGGCTGAAATACGGCAGCGCCAGTCCTGTTGGCGTCTCCCTCGGCGTCGATCTGGCCTTGAGTACCAAGACCACCGCCGACTATACCGCGATTGTCGCCATGTGTCGGGATGCCGGCGGTACGGTGTGCATTCTGGACGCTCAGCGGATTCAAGCGCCGTTTCATTCCGTGCTGCAATTCATTCAGCAAATGGCGGAAAAATGGAATCCCGTGGTCATCGCTATTGAGCAAGTGCAGTACCAGGCGGCTGTGGTTCAGGAGCTGCTGCGCACCACCACGTTGCCGGTCATGGGTGTCAGGCCGGACAAAGACAAGCTCACCCGCTTCCTACCGCTGTTGGCGCGCTATGAGCAGGGATTGATTGTCCATGCGCCCAGCTTGCCTGCGTGGTTTGAAGAGGAATTGCTGACATTCCCGATGGGCGAACACGACGATGGAGTGGATGCTGCATCCATGGCCTTTGACGCCCTGCCCGCGCTATCCGTCCCGGATTATGGCCTTTACGAAGCGCCGAAAAAATTGGAGTTTTGCTGATGAACTGGCTACGTCTCTTTACTCCGCGAACCACGCTGGCACTGGCTGACAACGCCCGGCAACCGCTCTACAGCGAGCAAGCGTTTGACCGGGTACTGGCCTATCTGACCTCTGTCCCCGACCCGGATTTGATGCTGCAAAAAGCGGGGATTGAGCGTCAGCACCTCCGATTTTTGGAACTCGATGATGAAGTTGCGCAATGCGTAGAGACGCGCAAGGATGCCGTGCTGGCCGTCCCGCGCCGATTGGAGCCGAATCAAACCCGTGCCAGCAAATGGCTGATGATGGCGATGGAGCCGCACTTTGAGACGGTCTTGAGGGCCGTGATGAGCGCGGTGTTCTACGGCTATTCCGTGCTGGAAATCACCTATCGACTGGACGCCGGGCGAACGGTCATTGATCGCGTCGATGAACGCAACATCGAATGGTTCAGGATTCACCCGACGCTCGGATGGCGTTATTTCCCGAATGACGGGAGCGGCGGGATGGACGGACTGGAACTCGACCCGCGCAAATTCTTCATCACGATTCGTCACCCCACGACCCGCAACCCCTATGGCGAAAGCCTGTTGTCGCGTCTCTGGTTCCCCGTTACCTGGCGGCGGGAAGGCTGGCAGATGTGGCTCAAATTCCTGGAGACGTTCGGGCAGCCGATTGTCATTGGCCGGGTGTTTGATTACAACGGCTTCGTAACGGCCATGCAAAAACAGGGCGTCCGCTCCGTGATTGGCTGGCAAGGTCGTGCTGATGATTCCGTGACCACCATCAACGCCAGCAACCCCGGCGAATTCGAACGGCTGGAAATGGCCGTGACCAAGCGTATCCAGAAGTTGATCCTGGGGCAAACGCTGACCTCTGATGTCGGTAGCGCCGGCAGCTATGCAGCGGCGAAAGTCCACAACGATGTCCGGCACGACAAGACCCTGGCCGATAGCCGGCTGGCCGTGCATACCATCCAGCGAGTGGTTGACGTACTGGCGGATTTGAATGGACTGCCACGCCATACCTTCGTCATGGCCGATGATGTGGGCTTGGAAGCGGAACGGGCGACCCGCGACGCCGCGCTGTTGCCCGTGTTGACGGCCAGCGGCTTGAAGCTCACGCAAAACTATTTCGAGGATCGCTATGACTACCGCAGCGAAGACCTGGAGGCAGTTGAAACGGACGATCTTGGCGCGCCAGGCGAACCGGAACCGGCAACGCAACCTAAGCCTCCCGGCGAAACCGAAACCCTTGACGCCCGCGCCGAAGTCTTGACGCTGGCCGCGCCGAAATTCACCCGCACTCAGCAGGAAATTGAGGATTTAGGCGATGCGTTGCTCGATGAGGCGCCGGCCAATCCGCTAGACCCTGACCGCTTGCGAGATGCGATCATGGGCGCGAAAGATGAAGCGGACTTGCGCGAACGGCTGTTGGTGGTCTGGGAGAAGGGGCCGGATAAGGATTTTGCCGATACGCTGGAAAAAGCCGCCTTCATGGCGCGGGTCATTGGCTATGTCAGCGCGGATGAGGGGCGCAGCTGATGACCCTCCCCGCCTTCAATGAAGCGCTGGAATACGCCAAGAAGCGAAAGATCGTCTTGCCGGAAGAATTCTACGATCCAAAAAACCAAGACCGGCACGGCGAATTGATGACGATCTCCAATCTGGCCGGCCTGAGTCAGATTCAGGCGGTCACGGATGATCTGATGACAGCGCTGGAAAATGGGGAGACGTTTGAGCAGTGGCAACAGCGGGCGCTGAGTACCGAGGGCGTCGGTGGGTTGCCGCCGGGCCGCACAGAAACCGTTTTTCGGAACTACATGCAAACCGCTTATAACGGCGGGCGCTGGGCGCAATTCGAGCGCAATAAAAAAGCGGTTCCCTATCTGATGTACAGCGCTATTAATGACGCCCGAACGACCGATATTTGCCGTCATCGTAACGGAATTATCCGGGAAGTCGATGATCCCTTCTGGGCGAGCAATTCCCCTCCCGCACACCATCGCTGCCGTAGCACATTGATTTCTTTGACAAAATCGCAAGCCCAAAACCGCAGCGGGGCCGATACCGGGCTGAACCAGAAACCGCCGAAAGAGCCTGTGGCCGACGGCTGGGGCCGGCGTCCGACGCCGCAGGAACAGGCGGAAACCTTGACCTTGTTACTGGCGGACAAGCTGAAAAACTATCCCAAATCCGCCTGGCCGCGCATTACCGACGTGTTTATGGAACTCTGGGCGATGTTGGGCAAACTGATTCGGAGCCTGATCCCGCTATGATTGACGTGGAGATTGATGATCAAAGTACCCGCGACCTGATCAATGAACTCAAGCGGCGGATGGGCAACCTCACGCCCGTCATGGAAGCGGTCGGGCAGATTATTCAATCCGGGACACAACAGCGGTTTGTGGATCAGCAAGCACCGGATGGAACGCCGTGGGAAGCGCTCTCACAAGTGACGTTGGATCGGCGACGGAAAGCCGGCAAGGGCGCGCAAATCCTGCGGGATACCGGGCGACTGATGAACAGCATCAGCTACCGGGTGAACGGCGATAGCGTCAGCGTGTTTACCAACGTGATCTATGCCCCGACGCATCAACTCGGCGCTCAGCAGGGAGACTACCGCGCCAGCCCGCCGGTTCCTTGGGGCGACATCCCGGCGCGCCCGTTTCTGGGCTACAGCGCCAGCGATGAAGAAGCCGTGTTGGAAGTGTTGCAAGGCTACCTCCAAGCCAATCAGCCGCTCTCCTGGTGGCAGCGACTCGTGGCGAGCCTACGGCGGTTCTTTTCATGATGGGGGATGATTTGGCTGATCTGGAAACGCTCACCGTAACCTGTTTGCGCCGATGGGGACTGGCGGACGCCGAGGCCATTACCGCTCACCTGCTGGCTGACCTGCGGCGGCATTTGGCGGGAAATACCCTGTATATTGATAAAGGGTTCCAAGCGAGAAACGAACAAATCCGCGCGGCGTTCAATGGGCGCAATGCCGCCAAGCTGGCCGCACAGTATGGGCTGTCCAGAAGGCACATTGAGCGGATCGTTAATCCGTGACCCCGCAGGAGTCCGCTAAGAGGCCAAAGGTGGCGAATTCGAGACCTTTGCGAACCCGTTCACGATCAGCGTAGACTGCAATCTCCATTCCTTGGAGATCATCTGATGAAAACGACTCTGATGATAATCGCCCTGCTGATCACGGCGCCGGCGTGGGGGCAAAAGGTCTACAAATGCCCGCAGCCTGACGGGAGCCTGAAATACCAAAGCACTCGATGTATGGATGGAACCCGTGGGCGCATTCAGATTCAGGACAACGGCACGGTCACGGGTCCGGCCAATGATGTTGTTTCATCGCCGACCGTACCGACTACCAAGCCAACGCCGGTTGCCGCGCCGTTCCGCCCCGCGCCCGCGCCTCAATCCCGCTCCGTCACGGAGTCGCAAGCCTGGAAAGGGCTGGATAAGATTCAGGCGGAATCCACATCCACGATTAACGCCTTGCAGCGGATGAAACGGTAATTGTTGCTCTTGACAGTCCCCGCAAAATGCGCCTATCCTTTGCGTACTTGAATGCAAAAGGCGGTACATTCCGCCCCGATAGGCGCTTTTTTTATGCCCGGCGTTCGCATGGACGGCGGGCGCATACCCTGCGATAATGGCCGATGACAGGGTAGGATGGGGAATGGTGAATAAGGGTTTACCCGAATAGCCGTCCGAGCTTCCTTTTGCGCTCAAGTGGAGTCCTACCTTGTCGCCGCCTACTGGCGACATCTCACTTAAAGCAAAAGGTGTCCCATGACTACGCAGTTAATCCCCTTCTCGTTTGAGTCTGCCTCTTTGCGCGTTGTTGTTGTTGATGGACAACCGCTCTTTTCGGCCCGTGATATTGCGCTGACCTTTGGCTATGCCAATCCCGCAAAAGCCTACCAAGACCACTGTAAGTTATTGAAAAAGCTTAGCTATAACGAATTGGTTGGCTTGGAATGGGAAAATCCGAACCCGCAAGGCGAGTACGTGATGCCGGAATCTGACGTATATCGGATGATTACGCATAGCCAAATGCCGGAAGCCAAAAAGTTTGCTGATTGGGTGTTTGAGGAAGTCCTGCCCTCCATCCGCCAGACCGGCGGTTACATCCTGCCCGCCAAGCCTGCGCCCGTCGCGGATGTTGTATTGCTCAAAAACCGGCAAGCCAAAAGCACGCTGAATCTCTACCTGAGCGCCGCCAAGATGCTCGGCACGGACACGCCGATGGCCCGCGCCATTGCCGTAGACGTGGTGAAGCAGCAGCACGGGATTGATTTTCAGCCACTCCTGGCCGGGAATGTCATCGAAGAGAAACCGATGACGCCGACTGAACTGGGCAAGTTGCGCGGATGGACGGCCAAGGGAACGAACCTGCAACTGGCGCTGGCGGGACTGCAAACCAAAACCGATGAGGGTGATTGGATACCGACCGAGCGCGGACGCCCCTACTGCACCTGCAATCCCTACAAAGCCCCGCACAGTCAGCATACCGGCTACCGGACGCTCTGGTATCGCACGGTTTTTGAACTGCTACTGGATAGCAACCCCGATCATCGGGATGCCGCGTGATGACCCCCGACCCCTACGAATCCACCACGGGCGACCTGATTGATTTGGTCTACGATTTACAGGGAACGCTACGGATGCTGGCGGAACTGCTGACCCAAGACCGCAACAATCCGGTTTCCACGACCGCTTGGCATTACCTGGCCTGCGCGCATTACTACCTGCGCAGCGATATAGCGCCGCGTATTCATTAACCACAGCCGCCCGTCGCAAGGCGGGCTTTGGAGATGATGATGAATTCCTTTGAAAATACCGAAGATTGCAGCTATTTAATTCGCCGACTCATTACGGAACCCGCCGATAGTGTTGAAGGTATTGGGTTTCGCTGCGAAGTGGTAAGCATCGATAATAGGGCAGTCAAGCTTAAATTTATCATTGTAGATAAAGACGGCCAGACCTTGCGTGATCTGTCTACGGACAGGCTTCACGAAGGGGAAACGATCACTCTATTTAATTTCAGTAAATTTTTTACCGTCAATGTGTCTTAGTGCAGGAGCGACCCATGAAAACCGTGACCCTCTTTATCACGTTGTCTCTGCTTTTCACCCTGCCCGCCCTTGCCGATCAAACCGTCAAAATGTCAGACGGTCGCGTGTGTACCTTCCGCAATGGCGAATTCAGCGGCTGCACTCGCAATAGCCAGTCCACAGCGCCGACCGTGGCGGAAAAGTACCTGATGCAGAAAACCGAAGATAGCAAGCGGCTGAATGAATGTCTGCGCATGGCGGATTGGCCGGGCAAGCCGGGCCGCGCTGAATGCGAACGGCTGTACGGGAGATAACCTGATCAGATTCCAATGACCCGCTTCGGCGGGTTTTTAATGCCTGCAATTTACGACAAAATTTAGTGTATTTTGTCATTTGATTCATGAAATAACCGTTTCATGAATACCTCCTATTACACCATCTCTGTTTCTGCCAGCAATCCCGTGGCTGAAATCCGTATTGACGGGCCGATTGGCGCGGGGCCGCTGGAGGAAAGCGTCAACGCCAAGCGGTTTGTGGCGGATTTAGCCAAGCTGAAATCCAGTGAGATTGACCTGTATTTAAACAGTCCAGGCGGCAGTGTTATGGATGCCAATGTCATCTATGGCGCACTGCAACGTCACCCGGCGAAAGTGAATGTCATTGTCGATGGCTGGGCATTATCCGCAGCGTCCATGATTGCTATGGCCGGCGATACCGTGTCCATGGGCAAACGCGCCATGATGATGCTGCACAACCCGCATACCGTGGTAGCGGGCAATGCCGCCGCCATTCGCAAAACTGCCGATATGCTGGACAAGATCAAGTTGACCATGGCGGATGTTTATAGCCAGCGCTTGAAAGGGACGCCTGATGAAATTGCAGCCATTTTAGACGCTGAAACCTGGTATAGCGCCGATGAAGCGGTTGAGGCCGGACTTGCGGATCGGGTCATTCCTGACTCCCGTTTGCCTGCTCCTGTACCGACTGCCCTTCTAAATCAAATCTCCCTGCCCGCCGCTTTTGCGGCCTATGCCCAAGATAACGAGGAGCCATCCTTGAGTACTGAACTGGAATCCCAGATTGCCGCTCTGCAACAGCAGAACGCCGACCTACAGACGCAACTGGCCGCCGAAAAAACGGCGCGTGAAGCGGCGGAATCCGCTGTCGCTGGCATCATGGCACAGGCTCGATTGACTGCCGTCAAGTCGCTCTTTGCCGATCTCAGCAAAGAGTTTAGCGACGAAGCCGCCAAGCCCTATCTGGCGATTCCCGATGAGGCGTTTGCCGCATTGGCCGCCGATTTGCGCAGCCTGAAACCGACGATTGACCCGGCATTGACCCAGCAAGTAGCGACTGCCGGGGCATCCGCGCCTGACCTTTTGAAACTCAACGCTCAACTCATGGCGCAAGTCGCCGGAAAGAAAAAGGAGTAAGCCATGGCGACCTATAACGAGCCGATGCGCCCCTACGAATTTGTCCTGTCGGATCATGGCGGGATTTCCTATGAATCCGTCACTCTCAACAGCGGGTCCGGTACGATTGTCGCCGGGTCTGTGCTAGGGCGGATTACCAAGCGCCAAGCGTCGGCGGCGATTCCGACGATTGTGGGAACCGGGACCAGCGCCATGTCGGCGCTGACCTTCGGGCCGGATGTGCAGGTGGGCAATTACACCATCACTGCAACGTCAACGAGCGCCACCAGCGTGCTGACGGTCGTAGCCCCGGATGGCACGGCACTCCCGAATGGCGCGGTCGGCACTACCTACAAATCCAGCCATATCGGGTTTTTGGTCACGGATGCCAGCACCACCGCTGGCGATTATTTTACCCTGGCGGTTGCGGCAGGCGGCACGCCGGTTTCAGCGGGCGGCAACGGCAACAGCGCCATGTCGGCCATCACGCTGGGCAAATTCGCACAGCGCGGCGCGTACAAAGTGGTGTGTACCTCCACGGGTTCGCACACGGCGACCTATGCGGTTATTGCGCCAGATGGCCAGCCCGTACTCAATACCGTTGACGGCTTGATGGGCTATGCCAGTTCCGGCGGCGCGGATGCGTTTGTATCGGATCACGTCAATTTCACCATCACGGACGGTTCAACCGACAACGTGGTAGGGACGTACTTCAACATCATCGTTGCTGGCTATTCCGCGCCAGAAGGTCTGTTGTGGGACCCGACTGCTGTGAATGGCGTCAACGAAGTGTTTGGCATTGCGACGCATGGCGCTGCCGCTTCCGGGACTGTCGCTGTGTTGACCCGCCTCGCGGAAGTCAAGACCTCGGCGCTGACCTGGAAATCGACCGTGACCGCTGCGCAAAAAACGGAAGCCTATCGCCAGATGGCCGCTAACAATCTGATCGTTCGGAGCTAATGATGGACATCTACCGCGATTACTTCACTCGTGAAAACCTGCTGGCCTCGCTGGCCAATGCCCAGTACATCCCCCGGATGTTGGGGGAAATGGGCCTGTTTCGCACCTTGGGCCTGACCAGCACCACGCTGTCGATTGAGGCGCTGCCCGACAACAACGTCGCGGAAAGCGCGGCCATTGCCCGTGGCGGTCCCCCGAAGGCGCTGATGCTGGAAAAGCGCGGCGTGGAACCGTTCACGACCGCTTCTTATGCCTGGAATGGCGCGGTGATGGCCGATGAGGTGCTGTCGGCACGGGCCGCCGGAACCAGTGGGGCCGCTGAGATTATCCAGACCCGCATTGCGGAACAAACCGCCATGCTGCGCAACCAGGCGGATTTCCAGTTGGAATACCTGCGCATGGCGGTGATCAACAGCGCTACCAATGCCTTTGGCACGGCGGGCGCGGATCAGACCATCGCCTTTGGTGCGTCGGATACCGTCGCCGTGCATCAGTCGATTCACCAACACATTACGCTGCGCTTGGAGGCTGCCCTGGGCGGGTTGTCCTATTCGGGCGTCGATGTACTGTGCAGCGACGTGTTTTGGCAGGGGTTCATTCAGTCGAAAACGGTCCGGGAAACCTATCTGAATACCGCCGCTGCGGCTCAGTTACGCGGGATTCCGATGGATTACATGGACTATGGCAACGTCCGTTGGTGGCGTTACCGGGCGTCCGGCAACATCGCCATTACCAGCGGCGAAGCGAAGGCGATTCCGCGCGGCGTACCGGGTCTGTTTATTCAGGCGTTTGCCCCGAATGACACGGTGGACTCCGTGGGAGCGGGCGCGATGGGCAGTCCGTACTACCTGAACAGCGAACCGTTGCGGACGCCGGCGGGCATCAAGGGTTATCAAATGACCCTGCAAACCCATCCGGTGATGGTCTGCACTCGCCCGCAGTGCGTCCTGACGGTGAGCCTGTCCTAATGGCTTATTGCACGGTTGCGGAAATGACAGCGCGGTTCGGCGAAATTGAACTGGCGCAGTTGACTGATCTTGAGGATCGGGAAACGGTCAACGAGGCGACCGTGCAAGCGGCGATCACGGATGCCAGCGGGGAAATCGACAGCTATCTGAGCGGTCGGTACGCCCTGCCCATCACCGATGTGACGCCCGATATGCTGCGGGCCGGCTGTATGGATTTGGCGCGGTATCGGCTGTATGACGATCATCCGCCCGATGTGGTGAAAGCCCGCCGGGCCGATTTCGTCACCTGGCTGAATCGCGTCGCCTTGGGCCATGTTCAGTTGCCGTTGACCGGGATTAGCGCAGATTCTTTGGTCAGCGGTATCGCCTCCACGGACCCGGCTACCGATGATGACGTGCCGACCTTTACCCGGTTGGTCTGGTAATGGCGAATCCATACACCCTGCCTGATTTGATGCTCACCCGGCTATCCACACTGGAATGGCCAGTGGTGCATGTGGCTGATTTGAACCGGGCGCTGGAGGAAACTCAGTTATCCCCAGCGCTTTTGGTGATTCCCTACGGTGTGCGCGTGGCGGATGATGGCGATGATGCGGCAATGCGGGAAACGGTACTGATTACTGCATTAGTGCGTTCCGTGAACCAGCGGGCCGGGACGCAAGCCCGGCAACAGGCCGGCGAATTATTGACGGCGGCGTCGCTGTTATTACGCGGCTGGCAACCCACCACGGGTTACACGCCCCTGGAATTGGAAAGCCCTCCACAACCGCAGTTCGTCAACGGCGTGGCGTTGTATCCCCTGCAATTTTCCTCGAATTATTCCATGGAGTGACTCCTTGATCTCATTGAGCGTTTGCGTACCGACCACGGGATTTTGCCGGGCGGAACATACCCTGAGCCTCGTTAATTTCGGCCTGTTCTTCATGCGGGAGCGAATTTTTGAAGGCGAAGATCAGAGCGTAGTGTTTCGGCATTATCAGTCCAGTTGCATCAGCAATGGCCGGGAATACCTCGTTCAGCAATCGCTCGATGAAGGCGCAACGCACGTGCTGTTCATTGATGAGGATATTCAGTTTTCCATGGAGGCTGTGCATACCATGGCCGCTCGCCGGCAACCGCTGATTTGTGCCAACTACAAAATCCGCTATGAAGGCGCGCCGTTTGCGGCGATTAGCCCGGATTTTGAGACGCGCATCGCCACGACAACGGATTCCCCTGATGTGGAGCCGTGCGGCGCATGTGGATTCGGACTGGCATTGATTGCGCGGGAAGTCTTTGAGTCGATTCCTCAACCGTGGTTTCCCATTCACTGGTCAGATGAATCCAAAACCTACAGCACTGAAGACGTGCCGTTTTTCCTGGCAGTGCAAAAAGCGGGGTTTGTCCCGCTGATTGATCACGTCGCGAGCCGCAAGGTGGCTCATATTGGCAGTTATCGTTACCGCTGGGACGGTCCCGGCTCAACTCAAGGATAAGCCCCATGGCTACTCTTACCAATGCCGGTGTCTACTATGAGTCCGGCCAGTCTCAACAGTCCTTCGCG
>Ga0268298_10004426_pt1 | contig 13723 bp, 11 predicted proteins | sample WWTPWeurt_MetaG_FD_194462 | JGI IMG/M metagenome (GOLD analysis project Ga0268298, IMG submission 194462) | Activated sludge microbial communities from WWTP in Nijmegen, Gelderland, Netherland - WWTP Weurt | ecosystem: Engineered > WWTP > Aerobic digester > Activated sludge | place... | reverse complement strand
CCATTTGCCTCCAATCGCGTTCGGCCTCGAGCAAGAATCGCTCGTGGAGTGCGTTCCCCCGTTCTGGCGAATAGTCGGGAGTCTCGGTCGCGAAGCGGGTGAGGAATTCGCGGCGCCGGCTGGCGTCACCCGCGAGGCTCAACGCCTCCTCGAGGGGACGTGCCTTGGCCATGCTCCGCTGCCGCTGGGCGATCAATCGATCGACCACGGTTTCGGGGCCATGGACGCGAGCTTCGGCAAGGAGGGTGGAGATGGTGCTCGCCGTCGCGCCCAGGACGTGCGATGGCAGGTCGCGAAGCTCGGCCAGCGACGCCTTGACATCGTCTTCGGTCACTTCGGTCGGTCGCGCCGGCACGCGAAGGTAAGTCCGCAGGCCTTCCAGGATGAGTTCGTGCTGCGAGCCGAACAGCCCCTGAATCAACCGGGTGATCGCCATCTGCCGTTGCAAGTCGACGAATTGGTCAACGTGAATCCCGCGCTTCAATCCCCAATATCCACTCCAGGGAATCGACATTTCCGCTTCGGATGGTCTGCCGGAGAAGCGTTGCCACAGTGTTTCGGCCAGCTGGAATTGAACCTGCTGCAGGTCACCCGCTGCATTCAATGCATTCGGGCACACACGGACCGGACGATCGGAGAACGCGCCGACCCTCGCGGTGAACGCCAGCTGTACCTTGTAGACCGTCGCGCAGCCGGGGCAACGCTCCTCGCCTCGCGCCATGCGTTCGAAGCGCCTGAGGCTCGGCGTCGGAACATCTGCGTCGATGGCGATCGGTACCACCGGGCTGAGCGCAGCTTCGCAGCGCGAGCATCTAAGATCGATCGTGGCGAATGTCGATCCGTCCTCTTTGGGCAGGACGGTCAGCCATTGGCGGGCCTGTGCGTCGATGTTTTGATGCAGCAGCAAGGTCACGACGAGTTCGCTCGCTGATTCGCTCTGCCGTGGCAGTCGACCGCGATACACCGCGCAGCCGATCCGTTCGGGGTCTTCAGTCGGTGGCGCAGGTCCTTCGCTGGTCACGCAATCGAGTGCCTGCAACCTCCAATACACGGACTCGACGTGCTGTCCCAAGGCGGTTCTTGTGGCCTCGGACACCGCGCCAAGCGCTTCGTCGATCGCCTTGTGAGCTCGCCCGCGCGGCCACGGACGGCCAGGCTGCGCCAACATGGCCGCGATGCTAGCGAGGTTCACATTGGCGGTCAATCGCTCCTCGCCTTCGCTGACGTCTATGGCCTGGCCGAGCACGTCCAGGCACCGCTCGGCCAGGTCCATCTCCCCACGGCGAGTCACCCGCCGAGCCAGCGCAATGCCGAGGAGCCGGAGCACCGGCGGGACCAGAGACGCTTCGCTCGTTTCGCTCGTTTCGCTCGCTGCGCGCGCATGTGCCAGTGCAGTCTCGAAGGCTGCACATGCCCGCACGAGATCATCGCCTGCCGGACCTTCCGCAGCATCTCCATCGTCTTCGTCCGTGCCGATCAGGGTGCTGCCGACCAGTTTGAACGCATTGGCGCCGATCGTGTGGTCTTCGGCAGTGGCGGCCAAGGCTGCGGCTTCTTCTGCCAGCAGTCGTACGCGTTCGAGGAGGGAATGAAGCCCGTCCGGCGACACCGTGGACTCGGTCTTCATCAGCGCGTTGGCGCGCTTGAGTTGCACGTTGGCGCGTAGGTGAGGATCAGCTGCAAAGTCTCGAGCGCTTTCGAAATCGTCCAGATACGCCATGTAGCGATTGGCCAGTTTCTCCGGCCACGGCGCTGGAATCGATACCATTTCATTCAGAATCTGCGCTGCAACCAGGGCTGTCTGGCCTTGATCGCCGATCGTCTTGAAAGCAGAAAGCGCGCGATTCAGACAGCGAACGACGCCATTTACCCGAGCGAAATTCTCGGCATCCGGCCGCAGCGCCATCAGTTCGCCCGCCAAGAGGTTCAGGCTGCCCCAGGCGGCAGCGTCGCGAGCCTCGCTGTGAATCATCAGCGCCTCGTTCATTTTTCGCTCGGCCCCATCGAACCACTGGCGCATCTCGTCAGGCGAGCCCATACAAGCGCGCAGGCGCTGGATTGCAATTCTGACGAGGTAGGTTGCGGCTTCCGCCGCCTGGGTCGTCAATCCCGACAGCCGATAGCATCGGTGAGCGGTCGAGAACAGCTCATCAAGCCGAGATAAGGTCGCGGCATCGTCAGGCAGCACGCCGCGCTGGATCATGAACCTCGCCGCATTGAAGGACATCGGCCCGAGGTGGGCGGCGCTGCTCTGTACCTTCGGTGTGGCCATCGCATCCAGGCAGGCCTGTGTTGCGTCCGTCAGCTGATCAGGGCGGAGATGATCTGCTGCACGCATGTAGGCCGATGCCCGCAGGCCGCTGATGGCTTGTGCAGTCTCCGGCGGGTAATCAACGGGGAGAGCTGTCGTGGCATCGTCCAAGTGAACCAGTATGCGTGTGAGCTCGTTGCTCGTTCGACCGCCTTGCATGTCAATGAGCAGGCTGGCAGCGCACGCATGGAGGGCAAGCAACCAACCCAAGTGGCCTGACAAGTCGAACTCGGTCAGCAACCGGTCGGCATCCGCCGCAAACTGCAGTCGTTCGGAGTCGTCGAGATCCTTCCCTTCCATCTGTTTAAAAAAGTCCGGAATGCACTGGGTCGGATCGCGTTGCTTCATGCGACTTATCGTGTCGTTGGTCTCCATTCCACGTCTCCATTCTTGGCGCATTGCGCGATCCATTCAAGTCGGATGCCGCAAAAACCACTTCACTTTCAAGTGAATCGAGGTCCAAAGAATTACAACCGGACAGGTGCTACCCCACTTCTTTGAGCGGTTTGTAGAAGCTTTTGTTTCAACCCATGGCACCTATTTGTGCTCAGGCGCTATTTGACCGGTCGAGCGGAACAAGCCCTATTCGTCATACTCGGCAACAGGACAAAATAAACCTCTTGGCATCGCAGGAACTAGCGAGTAATAATGATATTCCAATAACTCTTTGGCAAGCTGTTCGTTTTTTTGATCTTGGAGGGAAATATGCCCATCGTTTTTGTGCATGGAGTCAATAATCGCCAAGAGGACGCTGGCTTTGCTTCATGTCAGTCTCAGATTGAAACCTATCTAAAGAATATCTTTGCACCCCGTGTTGGATTAGATTCATCCCTCGTCTCCGTTTTCTTTCCATACTGGGGCGGGCATGGAGTAAAGTTCAGGTGGAATCAAGCATCGCTTCCCTTGAGTTCAGATGCCGTTGAGTCATTTACCTTGAATGCACTCGGCCCTGATTCCAGCGACCTGGAAATGTGGATTGGTGAAGCGCGCTACCAGCACGGTCCCATTGTTGTCAGCTTAGGACAGGTTAGTCGGACAAAAGGCTTCGAAGCCGCTATTGACTTGGTCTGGGACACTGCATCGGCAGTTGCACAACAATCGAATGGGTACGAGGATGTGGTTGAAGGGTACGCTGCATCGATAGCCTTTGCGAAGGCGCAACCTGCGCCGCTTTGGGCGCTACAGGGACAACCTCTAACAAATGAAGCGTTCGTGCTCAAGTTGCTTCAGGAGATCGAGCCATACCGGCCTTCAAAGTCAGGCGAAGCACACGAATCACTCGGGTTGTCGGATTGGTTTCAGTCGCTCAAGGAGGCCGTGAGCCGCTTGGGCTCGGCTCCGACGGACGCAGCGACTTCACTATTGGTCGGGCTAGGACGTAAGTCCGTGCACGAGAAAGCCACACGGTTCCTCGGGGATATTTTTGTTTATTTGAGCGAGCGCGGTACCGTAGATGCTCTTGGGGCCATAGTAAAAGACGTTCTGAACGAACTCATACTAGCCAATGCCGCCAGAAAACCGGGCGACGATAAACTCATCGTCATTGGGCACAGCCTGGGCGGGGTTATCGTCTATGACATCTTGACCTATTTCAAGCCAGATCTGAAGGTAGACGTATTTGCCTCCGTTGGCTCGCAAGTCGCGGTATTCGAGGAAATGACTCTTTACCGTGCCAGTAAGCTCGGTGTTCCTCCCAATCCACCCGCAGACCGCTTGGGCAAGCCGAAAGGCATCGGGAAGTGGCTGAATGTCTTCGACACTAACGACGTATTTTCATTTCGTACACAAGGTGTATTTGAGGGGCCGACAGACTATCAATTCGATACAGGATACGGTCTTTTACAGGCGCATGGTGGCTATTTCGCTCGTCCTAGCTTCTATAAGCGGCTTGCAGCACGACTTTCATAGGACTGAGTCATGAGCCTCGTGTTTGAGTCGGATGCTTTAAAGCTAAACTCGACAGCACCTGCCACACATGTGCTGCTGGTCGCTTGCGGTGAGTATCCTGACCTTGCAAAAGCCGGGTATGGTGGGCTGGCGCCGCTGACATCCCCTCGTCAGTCTGTCGACGCGATGGCTAACTGGTTTTTGAGTGGCGTCGATGGCATGTTTCCCTCTGTTGGCCTACCTGCTGAGCAGGCATTTCATAATCCCGAAGCGCCTCTGGGAAGCATTGAAATGTTGGCATCGCCAGCACATGACTACGTCACCCCGCTGGGCCAATCCAAACCGGTAACGCGATCCGTTCTCATCAACGTCCGCGAGGCTTATAAGCGATGGTTGAAACGGTTGGGGGAGAATCCGAACAGCCGCGGGGTATTCTATTTCTGTGGCCATGGGGTTGGTGACGGTGTTGACCAAGTGTTGATCGCCGATGACTTCGGCACGGATTCGGAGGCACCGTGGACTGCCACTTTCCACGTATCCAACACCTGCCAGGCATCGATTCGGAAGACTAAGGCGACCTTGCTATTCCTAATAGATGCGTGCATGGAGTTCAGCCCAGATCTGGTGTTTCAGATCAATGCTCCACAGGCGCTCGTTGACGGGAAGAAGAGCGGAGAGCCGCTCTGTACCGAGTGGCAGGTATTGAGAGCGACCACCACCAACCGCCAGGCCTACGCACAGCCCAACGACACTGCAAGGTTTACCGCCGCGCTACTGCAGGCACTGCGTGGTTACTGCGGACAGCAGCGTGCTGGTCAAATGTATTTTGATGTGACAGCAGCACAGCTTCGTGAAGCGACCTCTGCGTTTCTGTCAAAAATGCAGAAACCTGGTGATGCAAAGTGGCAGAAGCTAGGGTTATCTCAAGGCGACGGAACGTGGAACGTCGGCATCCATGTACTGACAAAACGGCCATCAGTCTTAGTCGAACTCGACATCAATCCCGTTGGGTTTCGCCCGGTAGCACAAGTGTTCATGGAACGAAATGGGACACCAAGAGATCTGAAAACGTTAAATGGTGGGCCGGCGCAGTTCGTGGTGCCAAGAGGTGATTGGACCTACGGTGCCTGTGCGGTGGGTAACTTGTTCCCCGAAAAACTGTGCACGGATCAACAACTGTCACAAGCGGTCGTTACCTACCGCTTTGATATCGCCTGAGGAACTGCGATGAAACAGCTAATAGTCTCAGTCCCAGGTGCATACAGCGATGAGCGTTTGCTGACGGTGCCCTTTGATGTATTGGGCCCGGATGGCGAACTGCTCGCCAATGGAATTGCCTCTCCAATAAACCACGAAGCCATCGTTCTTGAAGACAATGTTCAAAGGGTTCATGTGGTAGCCCGGCTACCCAACAACCAATGCGTACAGCGGGTATGTCGTTTGGATAGTGAGGTAAACGTCGTTCAGATTCCGATTGTTACAGATAGTCCGCACGAGTGGTTGCAATGGGTCACACCATTTCGTTCGCTGTCGCATTTGCGTTCGCAGCAGAGTGGCCAGCAGTCCGAACCGGTGAGGCGCATTGGTCAGGTTTGGATGACGCTGTGGGCATTGCGAAACGGGAGCTGGGCGGCAGAGGACGTTACTCCAAACGAACAAATGCGTGACATGGGAATGCGCCAAGTGTCATTAGACATTCCGGATGGGCAGCACTTGCTACAGGTTGGTGGCGATAGTGTGGCTTGGCGTCTGGTTTCGCTTCCGCCCCGAGGGTTGGTGCGTGTTGCATTGACGCGAAGCACCACCAACGAGGGTGACTCGATTGATGTCACGGTCGGGCGTAGCCACCCAATGAATGAGTTGATCATGTCCTACCTGACGCGTGGTGCTGCGATGGAGGCTTCGCTACTGGGTGATAACTGGAAGGCCGCGGATCTGATGCTCTACGAGAAGCTAGATGATCCGGTGTCTGCCGCCGCAGGAGCTTACTTTCTGCTAAAGCTCAAACGGTTAGATAGTCGGCGGCATTGGGTTGAAAATCTCGTCAACTGGTTCCCGTATCTTGCCGATAGCGCTATCGTTGCCGCAGCCTTGGCACTGCAAAGCAACGACTCAAATGAGGAAGAGGTTCGCGCTTATCTCAAACTAGCTGTTGATCGCGGACTTCCTGTCTTTGGACTTGGTGCCTCAATCTTGGTGGAAACAATGGCAGCGGTTCATCGGGGTGACAATGAATCGGAGATGTTTCGTGCGGCGTATAGATCTGCACAGATATATAACCAAGCGCGCTGCTCTAAGGGGGCGTACTTTGCGTTTTATGGCAGGAGCCCGGAACAGCCATCTTGGGGTCAGACATACGGAACCCCAGATAACCCATTGACTGAGTTAGCGGATTCTAATTATCCCAGTTGGCAACATAGTGTTCAAAAGCCACAAAGTATTGAACGCAAATTATTTGGGGTACGTGGAGTTGAAAATCGATTGATAGTCCATTCCTACCCAGTCATAAAGAGTCGCGATATTGCCGAAAATATGAGTATGCAGCGCCAGACTAAGGCTTTCAGCATTTTTGACGGCGATGAGTAGGCACCTTTGCTGACGACTTGCTTTCAAAAAGCTGGCGCTCAACATCTGAACCGCTACTAATAGTGGAGTAGTTGTGCACAATAAAAGCATTCGTCGCGACTTTGGCCTGACTTGGAAATCTCGTCTTGGCGAGGCGCGTGCGCGAGCCGCTGCCCGTGGCCCGCAATTGAGTAGAGAGCAGATCGCCAACCTGCAAGGCGAAGTTTTTTCTGTCGACGTTTCATCGCCGGAGAACATGGCCCTTCTGTGGTCGGGGAGAGACATCCTGACGGGAGTCCCCATGGACGAGGCGACACCTGATGGCTCGAAATGGTGGGACAAGCTCTCATGCCGCGAAGCGGAAGTATTCCGGGCACTTGGAATCGCTTGTTGTCTGGAAGACACGACTGGCGGAGAGTTCTTGATCGGCTCGCACCTGAACTACCCGGAAAAGGATCCACTTTTCTTGGTTGCTCGAAACTTGTGGGACGTCCTTTCGAGTCGTTTCGCTGGCGCTGCGACTGGACGGATTGAAATCATCGCTGAGGGCGCGTTCAACGATAGTGTGTTTAGGACCGTCGAACTTGAGACACTTCTCTCTAACGACAAAATAACAACGATAAATGGACTAGATCGAGAATATTTCCCATCCAACGCTGGTGACGCGTTTTCCCTTCTTCGACGCTGGGACGTAGAGCGTAGCTGGCGATATTCGGAGTTCATCAGCTCGACTTCCGACGCGACGCCTCATGAGCGCGCAACGGCCCTTGATGACTTCCGAGAAATTCAACTCTGGTACGAGCAAGACTTCTTCGAGCACCTCGGACCAAGTCGCGAACTCCAAGCCTTGCCCAAAGAGGTGATTGACGCCGTGGACCAGTCCAAAGCGGCTGGTGCTTGGAAGTACTCTACAGAATGGCGGGAATTCATTCGACAGGCGGAAGAAGAACTGTAAAGCGATCCGTATTGCACACGCAAGATCATAACCACCAAAATGGGAAGAAGCAAAATGGCCGAGAAAAAAGTGATTTTTGTGGCATTTGCTATCGAAGATGAGCGGCAGCGAGACTTTCTAAAAGGCCAGTCACTGCATACAAACTCACCATTCGAGTACATGGACATGTCCGTCAAGGAGCCTTACGACTCCAATTGGAAGGATCGGGTTTGTACTCGTATCCGGCGATCAGATGGCGTTATCGCGCTTGTTAGCAGGAACTCGCTGAATTCGAGCGGCCAGAAGTGGGAGATTCAATGTGCACGAGAAGAAAAGAAAAAGGTTTGGAGTTTGGGCATTCAAAGACGATCAAACAAATCTTGTCGGCGTCAATACAGTAGTGTGGACATGGCCGGCAATCGAGAAATTCATCGATAGCCTCTAGCTGACAGGGGACAAATACTATGCGAATAGCACTAATTGTCGGCATTAACTACTACGAGCATGGCAGTCCACTGTTTGGTTGCGTTGATGATGCGCATGCGGTCAAAGCTGTTCTGGCTCGCCATGATGGTGGTGGAGTTAATTTTGATTGCATCCTGCGTACAGGCACGGGGCCGAGTGATCGCGTAGATCGTGGCAAACTGAAAGATCAAATTGAGAAACTATTCAAGACTAAAGCTGAAATTGCTTTGTTCTATTTCGCTGGGCATGGCCATGTTGAGGCGACTGGTGGATATCTCCTTGCCACTGATTCACGGCGCGGCGACGAAGGCGTTTCTCTGTCTGAAATCTTAATATTGGCAAATGATTCACCTGCAGAGAATAAAATTATCGTTTTGGATAGCTGCCACTCAGGAATTGCTGGGAGCGCACCTTCCGCCGGGCAGCTAGCCTCATTAGCAGAGGGGCTAACTGTTCTCACCGCCTCAACGAAAGAACAGTATGCAACCGAAGAGAATGGAAGAGGCGTATTTACTACTCTCTTTGTCGATGCGCTCAATGGAAGCGCAGCGAATCTTACCGGCGACATAACCCCTGGCAGTATTTATGCCCACATAGACCAATCACTCGGTGCTTGGGAGCAGAGGCCGGTTTTTAAAACGAATGTAAAGCAGTTCGTTTCTTTAAGAAAGGTGGCTCCACCGATTCCCATTTCTGATCTGCAAAGAATCACAGAGTTTTTCCCTTCTCCTGGGTTTGAGTATCCCCTAGACCCGACCTACGAGCCGGAAATGAAGGGACGAGATCCAGGCATGCCTGCTCCGAATCCTGAAAACACAAGGACATTCGCAATCCTGCAAAAATACAACCGGCTCAATCTACTTGTGCCAGTGAACGCACCTCACATGTGGAACGCTGCAATGGAGAGTGAGTTTTGCAGACTTACTGCTCTGGGTGAGCACTATCGTAGGCTTGTTGAAAAGAACCGAATATAACAATTGCCGCAACAAGGCATTCCGGAGGACCGCCAACGGCTACACGAAGGTCATTAGGTGGCTTGTGCTGCCGGGGGACGGCTACATGCGGGTCCTGGACCGAATCCGGCTGGGCGGCCCGACAACGCCTCAGCGCTGGTGAACACGCAATTGAGTAAAGAGCAAACAGAAATGACTCCGAGGACAAGGCAGTAACTAGATACACTGAATGCTTGCGCGTTGATTAAGCGTCGCCATAAGCCCATGAGTGGCATATAAATTGTTGAATTCGCGACCTGATCTGACAGTTCCTCGTTTTGATGGATTAGCCATTTTCCACCTTAATGATGCGAGCGCTTTCACTGAAACGGCGGTGCAATTCTGAGTCTGCGGCACCTTGCTGCTCAACGAAAACCAATTCCTTACCCAACGCATCGGCTAGTCCAACTTCATAATTAACCCAAGGGGAGAGATCGCTGCCTTCGGACGAAACTACAACTACCGTGCGTGCCTCCTCAATTGCAGATTTGATTGACTTCCTGATATCTACACCGACTTCCAGGTCGGATCGAACGTCGAAAATCTCTGTGGTTTCAATGTTGTCGTGTGGTAGCAGTTCGTTGATCTTTGATTTCACCAATTCGGCAAAAGCAGTGTCTCTAGTGGCGTAAGAAATGAAAACCTTAGAACTCATGATTGGTCACCTTTAACAAGGTTTCGAATATCTTCAACAACTTTCCTCCACTCCATTGCCGAATTACACTGACTTGCGAGGAGTAGTGGTGGTACACCACGGTCTTTGCTTTTTAAATCGTTATAGTCAAGGTGGTGCAAAAGCACAAAAGTCTCAACCTCAAATGCATCTGAGTAGGCAAGTTCCATCCACTGTGCGGCACCGGCTTCGATTGTACTGGGAGAGACGATAAACACCGTGGCCATGGAATCTTGCACGGACTTCTTGAGAGCCTTGGCAACTTCCTTCTCCGACCGAGATTGGTCTCGTTGATACGTCCAAGCGGTAACGCGCTGCGGCGCGAGTAGGGTCTCGATTGAGAACTGTAGCAACGAAGCCTCAAACGAATCGTGACCTGCGTATGAGATAAAGACCTGTGCTGGTTTCATAAAATCGGGCGAGATGGTCAATTGAAAATTGTTATTCGATAGGCATAATAGACGCAGCGTCTTGCGATTTCGAAACATAAAGTCATGCACAACTCGAAGCTTATTGACCTTGTGGTGAGTCACAACCAAGAGGCCTCAGATGCGGCACTCCGTATTGTCGATTCGGTCGAAGCACATAGCTACTTCGCCTGGGCGGATGTAAAGGCATTCTATTCCCCTCTTGTCTCAGCGGAGAAGCAAATCTCTCGGGCATTCTCCAACGCACGTGTCATCTGTATCTTTGTGGGCGACAATTACCGCGATACGCGATGGTGCCAGGAGGAGTACGCACTCGGTTTGCGATCGGAGCAGGATCTGTCGATTGACCGGGTGATTTCGGTTCACGCCAGTGACTCAGCAAGATCGCTTATTCCCTCCATGCTGGCCGACAGGCCAACTTTTCCCTTCACCGATGCAGGGTTCCAAGGCATCGTCTCATTCCTGTCCAAACTGCCTGACCACTCCGAGGCACTCAACAAGTGGGCATCGCACGACATTGCGGGCCGGGCCGATCTATTAGGTCGGCTGCCGGTCAACGAGCGGACCAGATTGATCGTCAAGCATGTGGAATACCTCGTGAAGAACTTTGCCATGGGTCAGTTTGAGCAGGGAAGTGAGATACATGCTTTGCGTCTGGGCCTCGTAGGGGCGCCGCCTTCCAATACCATAGTGCATCTCACCCCGGCGCTTCTGATGGAATTCGCATGGAACTGGACACTAGACATTCTGGGCAAGTACAGCGTACACCACCTTATCCATACAGTTGAGAGCACAGAGCAGCAAAGCGTAGACACCGCGGCCGTCATGCCCTTCTTGCGATTGCCAGCACTTTTTCATCAATACCTTGTGGTTGCTCGCGAGAGAAGGGAGCCCCCCATCAACACTGAGACCGAGCTTCTATCTGTCGTGGATTATGTTCTATGCGGCTTTTGCCTGCTATGCACTCGCGCCGGGCTTCAGGTAGAAGAGACCTTTCGAGATGTTGGGCAACTACTCTCGACATTTGCAGGGAGTGAACCTCGAGTGTCTCGAACTGCCGCGTACTTGCGGGGCAACCTGCCGGACATTGCGTTCCCGGAGAATTCTGTACAACGCAGAACATCGATTTATTCGTTAATCCGCGCATCTTGAGCCCTAGCACGTTGACGCCTAATCCTTTTCTCCAGAGGGAGGCTTCGCCGGCAAGCTGGCTTTGCACCCCTGAGCTAACACGTTGAAGGTCAGCTTACCGACGGATTCTGTTGAAAAACCCCCGCAGCCACCGGGTCAGCGGTAAAATATGCTTACAGCATTTAATGCCGAGGTGGCGAGATGATGGGGCAGCAGAGAGGTGGGCAGGATCGGTTGTTCTACAGCTTCAACCTTGAGGATCGCATCCCGTCGAACCACCTGCTGCGGGCCATCGATCACCACTTGGACCTAAGCGGCCTGCGCGCCCATCTGGCAGACGCCTACAGTGCCACAGGCCGTCCTTCAGTCGATCCCGAACTGATGCTACGGATGTTGATCGTCGGCTACTGCTATGGCATCCGATCCGAGCGGCGGCTGTGTGAGGAAGTCCACCTCAATCTCGCCTATCGCTGGTTCTGCCGGCTTGGTTTGGAAGATGCCGTTCCGGATCATTCCACCTTCTCGAAGAACCGCCATGGTCGCTTCCGGGAAAGCGGCACTTTCCGCTGGCTCTTCGAGCGCGTCGTGCGCCAATGCATGGCCGCCCACCTGGTCAAGGGCGAAGGATTCGCTGTAGATGCGAGCATCGTGGCGGCCGACGCCAGCCGTCATCCGGCCGTGGCGCCGGGCCAGGCGATTGACTGGGCGGATAAATCCGAGGCTAGCCGGGCGGTGAAGGAGTACCTGGCAGGGCTAGACGATGAAGTGGCCAAGCAGCCGGCCTCCCGCACCCTTTCCCTGAGCGACCCGCAGGCTCGGCTAACCGGTGCCACGGGGGAGCCGTCCTTCTTTGCCTATTCGACCAACTACCTCATCGACACGGCCCATGGCGTGATCGTCGATGTCGAGGCAACACCCGCCCACCGGACGCTGGAAGTCGAATCGACGAAGATCATGGTGGACCGGGTCGAAGAACGATTTGACCTCAAACCCGAACGGCTCATCGGCGATACGGCCTACGGTACGGCGCCAATGCTGGCTTGGATGGTCGAGGAGAAAGGCATCGAACCGCACGTGCCGGTCTGGGACAGGACCGGGCGCCAAGACGGCACCCTCTCCAGCCAGGACTTCGCGTGGAACGAAGCCGCCAACGAATACCGCTGCCCGGCCGAAAAGCCCTTGCGCTGCGATTGGCGAAAGCTGGAGCGCACGCACATCACCAAGGCCGACACCATCATCTACCGCAGTCGTACGGCGGACTGTGCAGGTTGTCCGCTGAAGACTCGCTGCTGTCCCAACACGACGCACCGCAAGATTCACCGCAGCATCCATGAGAATGCGCGTGACGTCGCCCGGCGCATCGCCAGGACCGCGGCGTATCGGCAATCCTGCTTCGAGCGCAAGAAGGTTGAGATGCTCTTCGCCCATCTCAAAAGCATCCTGCGCTTGGACCGCTTGCGGTTGCGCGGGCTGAGCGGCGCCACCGACGAGTTCACTTTGGCAGCCGTGGCGCAGAATCTGCGGCGTTTAGCCAAGCTGGCCATGCCAACCTTACCTCAAGACGGGAGAGGTGCGCCTGGAGTAGCAAAAATGGCCTGAAATGGGGCTAGAAAACCACTCGCCGAGGCGATTTTAGGCCCTGGAGTCCGCCAAAACGGCTTGAAATGGCCGGGACTGCCAACTCGTTGGCGAGTTTTTCAACAGAATCCGACGCATTGCTGACCGAATCAGACAACCATCCCAATGACCGCAAAGGCCGACCTGCAGCCGTCTACTCTGCCCACGCTGAGCCTTGGCAATTGCCTGCACCTCATCCTTAAACGAGCCGCATTTCTTGAACTTCTGCCGCCACGCAGTGCCTCGCATTGCTCCTCAACCATTCAATCAGGCCCTTGAACTGCCTTTGCCACAGTGATCGGCACCGCATTGCTCGCGGACTCGCATGCCACAAGAAATTGAGCCCACTTTTCCAATGCCTCCTTGCGCTCGTCGAAGTAGGTATGTTGGTCGTAAATCCCCTCCACGCCCGACAGCTTGTGATTTAGGCACATCTCGGAGATGTCCCTCGGCACACCCAGCGCCCGCATGTGTGACTTCATCGTGCTGCGCAGGTCGTGCGGCGTGAAGCGGCGCACCGCCGGCTTGTCGGTGTCGAGCCAGTAGCCGATCGTTTCACGGATGCTGTCCTTGCTGACGTGGGTATCGCCACCGTTTCGCGCAGCGCGGCCCCGTGTCCAGGCGGGCAGCACATAGGCCGACTCGCCGGCCATCTCTCGCAGTTCCCGGAACCACCCGACGACGACAGGCGCCAGCGGGATATCCATCGCAGGGCCGGTC
>Ga0268298_10004425_pt1 | contig 13726 bp, 9 predicted proteins | sample WWTPWeurt_MetaG_FD_194462 | JGI IMG/M metagenome (GOLD analysis project Ga0268298, IMG submission 194462) | Activated sludge microbial communities from WWTP in Nijmegen, Gelderland, Netherland - WWTP Weurt | ecosystem: Engineered > WWTP > Aerobic digester > Activated sludge | place: Netherlands... | reverse complement strand
GGCGGCCGCGGCGGCGTCGGTCGCCGGGGCGAGGGCGCGGGCCGCGGCGGCGTCGGCGCGGCGCGGGCGCCACTGGCCGATCAGCGACGTCTGCGCCAGCGCGGCCGAGAACGCGGCCGCGTCGGCGAAGCGGTGCGCCGGCTCCTTGGCCAGCGCGCGCATGATCAGCGCGTCGAGCTCGTCCGGCACCGCGGCCTGGCTGGCCAGCCGCGCCGGCTGATCGCGCAGCTGCGCGGCCAGCATCTGCTCCGGCGTCGCGCCGTCGAAGATCGGGTGCCCGGTGATCGCGAAGTAGCAGGTCGCGGCGAGCGCGTAGACGTCGGTGGCCGGCGAGACCTCGCCGCCGGTCGCCTGCTCGGGCGCCATGTACGCCGGCGTGCCGACGACCATGTCGGCGGCGGTCAGCGTGGCCTGGCCGCGACCGCGATCGCGCGCGATGCCGAAGTCGATCAGCTTGACGACGTCGGGCTCGCCGCCGGCGGTGGTCACCAGCAGGTTCGACGGCTTGATGTCGCGGTGGACCATCTCGCGCGCGTGGGCCTCGGCCAGCGCGGCGGCGGCCTGGGCGATCAGGTAGACGGCGCGCGCCGGCGGCAGCGGGCCGCCCTGGGTCACCAGCTCCTGCAGCGTAATGCCGTCGAGCAGCTCCATCGCGAAGTACGACAGGCCGTCGTGGGTGACGCCGTAGTCGAGGACGCGGACGGTGTTGGGGTGGGTGAGCGCCGCGGTGGCGGCGGCCTCGCGCTCGAACCGCGCGGCGGCGGCGGGGTCGGCGTTGTCGAGCCGCAGGATCTTCACCGCGACGTCGCGCTTGAGCGCGCCGTGCCACGCGCGCCACACCTCGCCCATGCCGCCGACGGCGATCCGCGCCTTGAGCTGGTAGCCGCCCAGCCGGCGCGCCTCGAACAGCTCGCGGCGCAGCGCCCAGAACGCGTGGCCGGCGGCGAGCAACAGCAGCGTGCTCATGAACAGCACGGTGACGTCGACCAGGAACGACAGCCCCGACGCCTCGGCGCCGAGCTGCGCGGCGACCGCCGGCGACGCGAGCGCCGCGACCGCGATCGTGGCCGGGTACGCCAGCGCGGTCGGGCCGAGCACGCGCAGGCCGCGGCGCCAGTGATCGGGCGTCGCCAGGCCGCTGGCCACGACGATCACCGACGCGCCGTGGGCGTAGGGGCCGCTGACGTGGCCGAGCGCGAGCTGGAACCCGGCCTGCGCCGCGTTGGCGCCGACGAACACCGCCAGCCACGCCAGCCGGGTGACCAGCGGCCGCGGCCGACGCCCGAGCAGCACGATCGCGATCACCAGGAGCGCGATCACGCCCAGCCGCATGGCGATCATCGCGCCGAGCGCGCCGCCGGGGTGGACCCGCTGGCTCATGATCCAGTCGATCGGCGCCGCCGCGGACCACAGCACGGTGCCGGCGATCAGCACCTGCCGCATCCGCAAGATCGCCGCGCGGTAGTCGCGCTCGCTGTCGGCGCGCCCCAGCACGGCGGCGTGCGGCGTGGTCACGGCGCCAGGATCGCACCGATCGCGCGTCGCGATCCAGCGCGGCTGTGAGCCCCGATACCAGCGCGACGCGGCGAGGTCAGCGCGTGCAACCCGGCGCGGCGCCGCGTGTCTCATGGAATAGCGGCGCGCCGGGCCTGGTTCCCAGATCATCCGCGGCCGTCACACGTAGGAGATGCCATGAAGAAGCGCAGCGCCCCCCTCAGCCTGTGGTCGATCGTCGAGTCGCTCCAGCGCCGGCTGGAGCGCCAGGGATGCTCGCGCGAGGTCATCGACGCCGCGGTCGTGACGACGCTGGCGCGCGCGATGGCCCAGGCCTGATCGCCGCGGTCTCGTCGAACCGCCCCGCTCGACGCGCGCGCGGCGGGTGATTGCCGAGGATGGTGTGCGTGCCGTAGGCTCGTGCGGGTGAAGCGTGATGTCGTGTCGTCGGCGCGGTCGGTCCGGACCGCGCTGGATCAGGCGGCTCGTGGGCTGGTCGATCGCCAGGTGCTGGTCGACCTGGTGGCGCTGGCCGCGGTCGCCGGTGAGCACCTGCTGGTGCTGGGGCCGCCGGGCACTGCCAAGAGCCAGGCGGTGCGCCAGGTGGCGCGGGCGCTGGGCGGGCGGTACTTCGAGTACCTGCTGGGGCGGTTCACCGAGCCGAGCGAGCTGGTCGGCCCGATCGATCTGCGCCGCCTGAAGGACGGCGTCGTCGAGACCCAGACCGCGGGCATGCTGCCCGAGGCCGAGGTGGCGTTCCTCGACGAGGTGTTCCTCGGGTCGACGGCGATCCTGAACACGCTCCTGTCGTTGCTCAACGAGCGCACGTTCCGCCGCGGCGCGACCGCGCTCGCGGTGCCGCTGCGGGTGTGCGTCGGCGCGGCCAACCAGCTGCCCGACGACGAGGCGCTGGCGGCGTTCGCCGATCGCTTCCTCCTGCGCTGCTTCGTGACGCCGGTGGCCGACGCGCAGCTCGAGGAGCTGCTCGAGGGCGGCTGGCGAGTCGAGCGCGGCGCCGCGGCGACCGGCGCGAGCCTGGCCGAGATCGACGCGCTCGCGGCGGTGGCGCGCGACGCCGACCTGACCGCGGCGCGGCCGGCGCTGGCGGCGGCGATCCGCGCGCTGCGCGCCGCCGGCGTGGCGCTGAGCGATCGCCGCGTGGTCAAGCTGCAGCGGCTGGTGGCAGCGGCGGCGGCGCTCGACGGGCGCGCCGCGGCGACCACCGCGGATCTTTGGCCGATCGTCTACGCGGTGCCGACCGCCGAGGCGCAGGCCCAGGCGCGCGAGGTGCTGCGCGAGCTGCTCGCGGCCAGCGCCAGCGACGGCCTGGCGGCGGCGGCGGCCGAGGCGTCGATGGCGGCGCCAGCGCGCGCGGCCCGGCTGGTGGCGACGGCGCAGGCGCTGCTCGCCGAGCCGGCCGACGACGCGACCCGGGCGCTGCGGCTCGAGAGCGTGGTCCGCGAGATCGACGCGGGCTTCGCCGCCGACGCGCGGCCGGCGGCGCTGGCCGAGGCGCGGGCCGCGATCGTGGCGGCGCTGGCGCAGGCGCGTGGCGAGTGACGCGACGATCGCGCTCGCGTGGGCGGCGCGCGCCGTCCCGCTGGCGCCGCGCGCGGTGGTCGCGATCGGCGCGCCGGCGCGCGCGCTGGCGCGGCGGCTCACGGCGCTCGCCGACGCCGAGCTGGCGGCGCTGACGGCGGTGGCGGGGCCCGCCGCGCTGGTGATCCTCGGAGACGCCGCGGCGCTGCCGTGGGTCGACGGCGTGATCTACGTCGGCCGCGACGACGCGGCGCCGGGGCTGCTCTTGCCGACGACGCTGGCGCCGACGGTGGCCGCGCCGGTGGTGGCGCGCGCGGTGGCCGCGTGGCTCGGCGCGCGCGGCGCGGCGGTGGCGTGGCCGGTCGCGCTGGTGCCGGCGCCGCTGGCGATCATCCCGTGCGGCGCCGCGCGGCCGATCGAGCGCGGGCGGCTGGCGGCCTGGCTGGAGGCCGCGTGATCGCGCTGCCGTCGGCGCTCGCGGCGTGGGCCGACGAGCTGGCCGCGCTGCCGACCGAGCTGGCGCTGGCGCTGGCGCCGTGGGTCGGTCGGCTGGCGCTGGTGGTGGGCCCGATGGCCGAGCGGCGCAGCCTGCGCGCCGGTGAGCCCGACGGCTTCACCGGGCTGGCGCGGCGCGGCTCGTACGAGCGGCTGGTGGCGAGCGAGTGGGCGCTGGCCGAGCACTTCCCCGACGAGTTCGTGCGGCGCGCGGCGGCCGGCGAGCACCTGTTCCACGAGCTGGCGCGGCGGAGCCACCACGGCGCGCAGCGCGCGGTGGCGATCGTGTCGGCGGGGCCGGGCCAGCTCGGCGCGCCGCGGCTGGCGCAGCTGGCGCTGCTGGTGGTGCTGGCGCGCCGCGCGCGCGTCGCCGGCGCCGACTTCGCGTGGGGCGTGCTCGAGGATCCGGCGCGTGCGCTGTCGGTCGGCGTCGACGTCGACGGCGTGGCCCGGCTGCTGGCGGCGCGGACCACCCGCTGCGACGACGGCGACGTGGCCGGCTGGCGCGCCGCGCTGGGTGGCGGCCCGGGGTGCGAGGCGTGGTGGATCGGCGGCGCCGCCGAGCTGGCGGCGGTGCGCGCCGCCGGCGACCGGGTGATCGCGATCGCCGACGTGCTCGAGCCCGACGTGCGCGCGCTCGACGTCGCGGTCGAGCACCGCGGCCCGGCGCGGCGGCTGCGCCTCGCGCTGCCCTCCGACGACGCGTGCGCGCGGCTGCTGCGCGCGCCGGTGCCAGGCGCCGCCGGCCGCCGCACCGCGCACACCGCCGGGCGCGCCGTCGCGGTGCAGTTCGGCGCCGGCGGCCGCCGGCTGCTGGTGACGCTCGAGGGCGGCCGCGTCGAGTGCTGGCCGGTGCCCAACTCGCCGCGCGACGTGATCGGCCGGCCGCGCCCGTGGACGCCGCCCGCGGGCGCCCAGCTCGTGGCGCTCGGCAGCGAGCAGCGGACGGTGCTGGCGGTGATCGTGTCGGCCGACACCCGCGACGTCGTCGAGGTCACGACGCCGGCGAGCCCCGCACGGGTGCTGGTGCGGCTGCCGCCCGAGGTCCGGCTGGGGGGCGGCGGGCCGCGCCGCGTCGGCGCGTGCGGGCTGGTCGACCTCGGTGGCGTCGGCCGCGCGCTGGTGTTCGAACTCGACGACGCGCTGCTGATCGTCGACAGCTTCCCCGGCACCCAGCGCACGTACCAGACCGCGGCGCGGCGCCTGCGCGACGGCGCCGGCGGATCGATGGGCGCGCGAATCTACGGCCGCCACGTGGTGTGGATCGCCCGATTGGACGACGGCGTCGAGGTGTGGCTGGCGGATCGCGACGGCGCCCGCCGGGTCGCCGCCGCCGACGCGCCGATCCAGGCGTCGACCTTCGGCCATGACGCGGGCGCGGTCGGCGTGTGGGGCCCGATCGCGATCGCCAGCGACGTGCGCTGCACGCTCCTGGCCGACGGCCGCAGCCCACGCCACGTCCCCGCCGCCGGCGCGCTGGTCGGCGTCGCCGGCAACCGCGCGCTGCTCCAGGTCGACGCCCATCGCCTCGCGTGGCAGGACGCCGAGGTGCGGGTCGCGCTGCCGGCGACCGCCGCCGCGATCGTCGACGTCGCCACTGCCACCGCGGTGCCCTACGTCGCGGTGCTGACCGCGGGCGGCGAGATCATCGTGCGCCAAACCGCCAACGGCGACGTGCTGCTGCGCCTGGTGCCCGGCGCGCGGAGCGCGGCGTGACCGCGCCGGTGCGGCCGCGCCAGCTCGCGCACCGCGGCAGCGTGGTCGCGTGCGGCTGCGCGTTCGACGTCGAGACGCTCGGCGTCGTCGAGGCCCGTCGCCGCGTGCTGGCGTCGTGGGCGCCGGGCGCGCAGGTGCTCGACGTCGGCGCGGTGATCGCGGTGACCGGCCTGGCGCCGCACCGGCTGCGCGTCGAGCTCGCGCCGGGCGCGCCGCTGGTCGACCAAGGCGGGGTGGTGGCGTCGGCGCCGCTGACCGAGGACGAGCGCGCGGCGCTGCCGGCCGGTGCGGCGGTCGTGGTGCGCGGCGGCGTGGCCGAGGTGATCGGCGCCGACCGCGCGGTCGACGTGGCGACGTGGCTGGCGCTGGGCGAGGTGACGCTGATCGCCACCGCGGCGCTGGCGGCGCCGCCGCCGATCGCGAGCGCGCCGCCGCCGACGACGATCGATCTGCGCGCGGCGGCCGGCATCGCGGCGCCGGTCGACGACGCGGCCGGGTTCGCGGCGGCGCTGGCGCGGGCGAGCGCGGCGGCTGGTGCCGCGGGTGCGGCGAGCGGGGCGGGCGGGGCGGCGCGCGACGACGGCGCGGGCGCGCGGCCGTCGCGCTGGCAGCGGCTGCTCGGCTGGCTGGGCGAACGGCTGACGCGGCCGGCGCCGAGCGCGGGCGACGGCGTCGCGTCCCCTTGGCCGCGCGCGGCGGCGGACGGGAGCGGCGGCAGCGGCACCGCGGTCGCGCGCGCGCCGGCGCCGCCGTCGTGGTGGACGCGGCTGCGGGCGCGGCTCGCCGAGGCCGCGTGGCGCAGCCGGCTCGGCGACGCGCTGGGCCGCCGCCACGCCGAGTACCTGCGGCGCATGCTCGAGATGTTCGACCAGGGCGATCTCGAGCAGGCGCTGCGCCACGCGATCCCGATGGGCGGTGGCGACGACGGGCCGCGCCAGCTCGGGCTCACGCCGCCGAAGCCGCGCGCCGACGTCGCGCTGTCGATGGCGCCGCGCCGCGGCGGGTCGGCGCTGCCGGTCGGGCTGTCGGCCGCCGACGCGATCCGCGCGCGCTACCGCCAGGCGCTCGACCGCCTGGTCCGCGAGGGCCGGATCGACGAGGCCGCGTTCGTGCTCGCCGATCTGCTGGGCGACGTCGCGGGCGCGGTGGCGCTGCTCGAGCAGCACCGCCGCTTCGCGCTGGCGGCGCGCCTGGCCGAGGGGCACCAGCTGGCGCCCGGGTTGATCGTCCGGATGTGGTGGCTGGCCGACGATCGCGCCCGCGCGGTGGCGGCGGCGCGGCGCCACCAGGCCTGGGCCGACGCGGTGTCCCGCCTCGAGCGCGCCGGCGAGCTCGACGCGGCGCTGGCGCTGCGGCTGACCTGGGCCGACCACGCGGCGACCACCGGCGACTACGGCCTCGCGGTGAAGCTGGCCGCCGGCGTCGCCGCTGCGCGGGCGCTGGTGCTGGTGTGGATCGAGCGCGGCCTCGCGGTCGGCGGCAGCGGGGCGGGGCGCCTGCTGATCACCAAGCTGACGCTGGCGCCCGAGCGGTTCGCCGAGGTGGCGCCGGCGGTGACGGCGATCCTGGCCGACCTCGACGACGACGCGGTGGCCGCGCGGCGGGTGCTGGCCGAGGCGATGCTCGAGGCGCCGGCCAGCCCGGCGCTGGCGACGCTGGCCCGCGCGACGGTGCGCGCGCTCGCCAAGGACGTCGGCCGCGGCGTCGACGGCGACGCGCCGGCGCTGCTGCCGCGGCTGGTGCGGGTGGCCGACGACGCCGCGCTGCGCACCGACCTGCCGCCGCTGAAGATGGGGCCGCGCGCGCCGGCGCTGGTCGATCGGCCGACGCCGTGGACCTGCCGCTGGAGCGCCAGCGACGTCGGCGCGTTGCCGGTCCACGACGCGGCGCTCCTGCCCGACGGCCGCCTGCTGCTCGCGCTCGGCGAGCTCGGCGCGCGGCTGGTCAGCGCGAGCGGCGCGCGGATCGCCACGTTCGATCAGCCCGCGAGCGCGCTGGTCGTCGCCGATCACGGCGGGCGCGCGCTGGCGACGGTGCGCCGCGGCGGCTACCTGCGGGTGGCGCAGCTCGATCTCGCAACGCGCGCCGGCCGCTGGTGGTGCGACGCGACCTGCGATGACGGCGCCGACACCTACGACGGCGACGTGTGGTTGACGACGCGCGGCCGCGAGGTGCTGGCGATCGACACCACCGCGGCGCGCTGGACCGCGACCTGGGGCGTCGACACCGGGGCGAGCGGTAACGCCGTCACCCGCGACGGCGGCCGGTTCGCCGTCGACGTGCACACCGGCGATGTCAGGCAGGCGTGGTTCTACGACGGCTTCATCATGCGCCAGCGCACCGAGCTCACCGACGCAGCCCTCGGCCCGGCCGCGGCGCTCGTCGCGACGCTGCGCCCGGGGCCGCAGGACTGGGTCGCCGTCGCCGCGCTCGCCGCGCGCGCCCCGGCGGCGGCGGGCTGCGCGCTGCGGTGGCCCGGCGGCACGCTGGCGTTGCCCGACGGCATGATCGGCGGGGTCACCGCCGACGCGCGCTTCGTCGCGGCGGTGCAGCGCGCGCCGACCGGCGTGACCGTCACCATCGCGTACCTCGCGCGGCCCGCGGTGATCGCGACGCTCCACCTCGACGGCGCCGGCGCGGCGCGGGTGCGGCTCACCGAGCTGTGCGCGATCGTCGCCGACGATCGCGGCCGGGTGATCGTGCTCGACCTGCGCACCGGCGCGGTGGTCAGCGATCTGCGCATCGCGCCGTGACCGAACGCCGCACCTGACGACGGCACGACTTGTCGCGCAGACAACGGCGCGACCGTCGCGCGTGTGCAGCGATCGCACAGGCGACGGCTTCGTGCACAGCGAACGCGGTCCGCCGCGGCGCTCGATGCGCGGCAGCTTGTCGCAGCTCATCGTCGAAGTGCGCGAGACGTCGTTGGGCATATCGCGTGCAACCGCGCGGCCCATGGTCTGCTTGGCTCCGAGGTGCGCGTGAGCGTCACCGCGTCGGCGATGCCCACCGCGCTCGGCAAGTACGAGGTGCTGCGGCGCCTCGGCGCCGGCGGCATGGCCGAGGTGTTCCTGTGCCGGTTGAGCGGCATCGGTGGGTTCGACAAGCGCGTCGTCGTGAAGCGGGTGATCCCGCACCACGCCCACGAGCCGCTGTTCGTCGAGATGTTCCTCGACGAGGCGCGGGTGGCCGCGAACCTCACCCATCCCAACATCGTGCAGATCTACGAGATCGGCGAGGTCGACGGGGTGCCGTTCATCGCGATGGAGTACGTGCGCGGCCCGACGCTCAGCCAGGTGCTGCGGGCCGCCGTGGAGCGCGACGCCGTGTCGATCGGCGCCGCCGCGCGCTTGCTCGCCGGGGTGTGCGAGGGCCTCGATCATGCTCACGAGGCCCGCGACCACGACGACCAGCCCCTCGGCATCGTCCACCGCGACGTCAGCCCGCAGAACATCTTGATCGGCCACGACGGCACGTCGAAGGTGTTCGACTTCGGCATCGCCCGCGCCGCGGGTCGGCTGGTCGAGACCCAGGTCGCGTCGCTCAAGGGCAAGCTCGCGTACATGGCGCCGGAGCAGCTCCGCGCCCAGCCGATCGATCGCCGCGCCGATGTCTACGCGGCGGGCGTGTGTCTGTTCGAGGCGACGACCGGGCGGCGGCTGTTCGCGGCGGCCACCGACCTCGATCTGTACGCGCTGCGCATGACCCAGCGAGCGCCCGCGCCGTCGGCCGTCGTGCCGGGGTATCCGCCCGAGCTCGAGCGCATCGTGGTCGCGGCGCTCGCCGAAGATCCCGCCGAGCGCACGCCGTCGTGTCGCGCGCTGGCCGATCAGCTCGACGAGTTCGTCGCGGCGGGGCCGCATGCGGCCACCACCAAGACCGTCGCCGCCTGGATCGCGAGCCTGCAGATCGAGGTGGTGGGCGCGGGGCCCGAGAGCCGCCCCGGCGCCACGCCCGCGCGCCGCGCCACCTTGCGGTTGCCGTCGGTGAGCTCGTCCGGGGGCGCCGGGTCGACCGGCCCCGCCCCCGCGAGCGCACCGACGACCGCGCCGCCGACGACCGCGCCGCCGACCGCGCCGCGCCACGGCCGCGCGGGCGCCGTCCTCCTGGGGGCCGCGGTCACGATCGTCCTCGGGGGCCTGGCGTGGTGGCGGTTCGGTGCCAGCGCGGCGACGCCGCCGGCAGCGCCCGTCGGCGCGACCACGTCGCCGTCGCCCGATGCCGCGGTGGCCGCCGTCGCCACCGCCGACGTCGTCGCGGCCACGGCTGCGCCGCCGCCGCTCGCGCCGATCCCGCCGGCGCTCGACGCGGGCCTCGCCAGCGCCAGCACGATCTCGATCCGCGGCGACACCGCGGGGCGGGTGTACGTCGACGACGCGCTGATCGGATCGCTGCCCGTCGACCAGCGCGCGATCGCGCCGGGGCCCCACCTGATCGAGGTGCGCCGCCCTGGACAGCCGACGGTGCGCAAGCGGATCCGGCTCGCGGAGGGCGCGGCCTGGTCGCTCGACCTCGGGGCCGCCGATCCGGCGGCCGCGGTCGGGGCCGCGCCGTCGACGCGGCCACCGGATCCGCGCGCGGCGGCCGCCGTCGCCGCGGCCGCGCCGCCGGTCGTCGCGCCGCCGGTCACTGCGCCGCCGGTCACGGCGCCGCCCGTCACGGCGCCGCCGGTCGTCGCGCCGCCGCCGGTCGCGCCGCCACCGGTCGCGCCGCCCAGGGCGCCGGTGGTCACGCCGCCGCCGGCGACCGCGCCGCTACCACCTCGGCTGCCGCCGACCTACGCCGCGCGCAGCCTCAAGGAGGTGGAGTCGGTGCTCGCCGCGATCGAGAACGAGGCGGTCGCGCGCGGTCGCGTGAGCCCGGCCGCGGTCCGCGGGACCACGCGCAAGCTCGCCGAGCGGATCGTCGCCGAGTACACCCCCGGGACCCCCATCGCGCTCCGCCCGCGCGCGATCTACCAGTACATCGTCGACGGTGCGATCGCAGGCCAGCGCGCCGCGGCGATCGCGAGCGGGCTGTCCAGCGCCTACGCCAAGGGCGCGCTGTAGCTCACCGCAATCGGAGTCGCATGTCGTCAAGGTCGTTCCTCGTCGTCGCGCTGGCGCTCGGCATCGCCGGCGCCCCGGTCGTCGCGCAGCCCGCGCCGCCACCGCCGCCCACGCCGTCACCGCCGCCCGTGGCGTCACCCCCGCCGACCGCGGCGCCCCCGCTGGCCTCGCCGCCGGCCGCGCCGCCCGCGGACCCGCCCCAGGATCCGGATCCACCCGGCGCGCCGGCGGCGGACGCGCCGGGCGGCGATGTCGGCGATGCGCCGGGCGGCGCGGCGGCGGACGCGCCGCTCGCCGAGGACGAAGACGTCCTCGCCCACATCCGGGACGAGGCGGCGTCGACGGAGGCGGCCGCCGGCGGCGAGTCGTTCGGCACCGCGCTGCGCGCGTTCAACCTCGAGGCGACCTGGTCGGGCTATGGCGACCTCGCCGTCCTCGCGGTCCCCCAGGCGGACACGCTGACGTTCGACGCGGCGCACTTCAACCCGATCCTCGGCGCGCACGTGAGCGACGCGGTCAGCGCCGAGATCGAGCTCGAGGTCGAGCACGGCGGCGCGACGATCCGGATCGAGTACGCGCTGGTCGACGTCGCGATCACGCCGGCGGTCGGGGTGCGGGTCGGGCGGTTCCTGGTGCCGATCGGCCGCTTCAACGACACGCTGCACCCATCGTTCCGCTGGCCGCAGGTGTCGCGGCCGCTGATGTTCCGCGACGTCGTGCCGGCGGTGTGGTCCGAGGTCGGGGCGCAGGTGCGTGGCCACGTCGATCGCGGCGCGACGCGGCTCGACTACGCGGCGTACGCGGTCAACGGCCTCGGCGTGCACGACCCCGCCGCGGCGCCCGCCGAGTTCATCCGCTCGCTCCGCGAGAACACCGTCGACAACAACCTCGACAAGGGCGTGGGCGGCCGGCTCGGGCTGACCCTCCGCAAGGGCGAGTTCGGCGAGGCGGTCGTCGGCGCGTCGGCCTACAGCGGCGCGATCGACGACGCGCGGCGGCTCACGATCGTCGACGTCGACGCCGCGATCAAGCTGGGCGCGCTCGTGGTGTCGGGCGAGGCGGCGCAGACCCTCGTCGACGCCGGCTACTACACCCGCGGCGCGTACCTCGCGGCGTCGTACGGTGTCGGGCGCACGACCGCGACCGCGCGCTGGGACTACGTCGTCAACCGTCCGGACCAGGGGGCGCGTGCGGTCACGCACCAGGCGGTCGCCAGCGCCAAGTTCGCCCCGACGCCGATGTGGAGCCTGCGCGGCGAGGTCGTCGTCCCCGTGATCGTGCCGGCCGCGGCGGCGCGTGAGCTCGGCGCCAGCGCGATGCTGGCGTTCGTGTTCTGACGGCCCCGCGCGTCGGCGCCGACCGCCGCCGTCACCCCGCGGTGGGCAGGTGGGCCTGGACCAGCGCGAGCATCTGCTCGGCGGGGAACGGCTTGGTCAGCACGCCGGCGACGCGCGGGTTGCCGGCGACCAGCCGCCCCACGTCGAGCTCGCCCGACACGACGTAGAACGGCACGTCGCGCTCGAGGCGCTGCAGCAGCTCGAGCGCGTTCATCCGCGGCATCCGGTAGTCGCACAGCACCACCGCCACCGGGTTGGCCTGCAGGTACGCCAGGCCGGCGAGCGGATCGGTGAACGTCGTCACCGCGATGCCGCTGTAGCCGAGGATCGCCTCGGTCGCGCGGCACAGCAGCGGCTCGTCGTCGATGTAGACCACCGGCGCCGTCATCGCTGCACCGCCGGCAGCCGCAGCACGAACCGGGTGCACGCGGCGGTCGCGTCGAGCGTGAGCGTGCCGCGGTGACGCTCGACGATGCTGCGGCTGATGCTGAGGCCGAGCCCGGTGCCCTCGCCGACCTTCTTGGTGGTGAAGAACGGGCGGAAGATCCGCTCGGCGGCGTCGGCCGGCAGCGGCGGGCCGGCGTCCTCGACCGCGATCTCGACCGCGCGCGCGTCGGCGACGTCGTGCGCGGTGAGCCGGATCCACGCCGGCTCGACGGCGCGCGCCGCGTCGCGGGCGTTGTTGAGCAGGTTGACCAGCACCTGGGTCAGCTCGATCGCGTGGCCCTCGACCCGGGCCGTGGTCGTCACGTCGACGGTCAGCGCGATCGCGTCGCCGGCGATCCGCGCGCGGCACAGCCCGACCGCGTCGGCCACCACCGCGGCGACGACGACGTCGGCGCGCGCCTCGCCCTGGCTCTCGCGGCTGAACCGGCTCAACCCCTGGACGATCGCGCCGGCCCGGCTCGCGGCGGCGCGGATGCCGGCGATCGCCTCGCGGGCGCCGGCGGCGTCGCCGCGATCGATCGCGCCCTGCAGGGTGTACGCGAACAGCTCGATGATGCCGAGCGGGTTGTTGATCTCGTGGGCGATGCCGGCGGCCATCTCGCCGAGCATCGCCAGCTTGGACGCCTGGATGGCCTTCAGCCGCTCCTCCTCGACCTTGCGCTCGAGCGCGCGCTGCTCGGTCATGTCCTCGATCAGCGACCAGATCAGCGTCTCGGCCTCGCGCTCGATCAGGAACCCGTGCAGGCGGACCGGGATCGTCGTGCCGTCCTTGCGGATGAACTCCTTCTCGTACGGGCCGTAGCGCCGGGTGGTGCGCAGCAGCTCGAGCTGCGCCGCCTCGTCGGCGTCGTACCGGCGCGGCGTCAGCTGCCAGTAGGTCAGGCCGCCGTCGGCCTCGGCCGGCGTGTAGCCGATGATCCGCAAGAACGCCGGGTTCGACTCGAGCCACAGCCCGTCCATCCGGCACAGGTTCAGGCCGAGCGGCGCCTGCGCGAAGAAGTCGCGGATCGTGCTCTCGCGCTGATCGAGCCGACGGCGCGTGTCGACCTGCTCGGAGATGTTCTCGGTGTAGATCAACAGGCCGGCGACCGCGCCGTCGGCGTCGTGCCACGGCGCGACCAGCCAGCGCAGCCACACCCGCCGGCCGTCGGCGCGCTCGAAGTAGTCCTGGTCGCGGTGCTGGGTCTCGCCGGCCAGGCCGCGGCGGTGGATCTCGCGCCACTCGGCGCGGATCTCGGGGAACACCTCGTAGTGGCTGAGCCCGACGATCGCGCGCGTCGACGCGTCGCCGTGGGCGGCGAGCCAGCCGTCGCTGTGCGCCAGGTAGCGCATGTCGCGATCGAACACCGCGGCCGCGAGCGGCACCTGGCGGACGAAGTCCGCGAACAGCCGCCGCAGCGACTCGACCGGGAGCGCCACGCTCACCGCCGCATCGTACACTGGCGCGCGCGCCGACCGGGTGATTTCGCGCGGCGCGTCGGCGGCGGTGCCGCGCGGCGCCGGCGACTAGCGGCCGGGGCGCTCGAGCATCGCCAGCGCCTTGAGGATGGCGTGGCGGCGGCGGGTCGGCGGGCCGGGCAGGCAGCTCAGCAGGCGCTGGTGGCCCTCGGCGCCGACGACCTTGGCGCCCAGCTTCGCGATGCCGAAGCC
>Ga0268298_10004424_pt1 | contig 13726 bp, 11 predicted proteins | sample WWTPWeurt_MetaG_FD_194462 | JGI IMG/M metagenome (GOLD analysis project Ga0268298, IMG submission 194462) | Activated sludge microbial communities from WWTP in Nijmegen, Gelderland, Netherland - WWTP Weurt | ecosystem: Engineered > WWTP > Aerobic digester > Activated sludge | place... | reverse complement strand
ATGGCTCCGGTGCGGACCCGGCCGGTAGATGGCCTGGATGGGGATGTGCGCCCAGCGCAGCTTCCAGTCCGCGGCCTTCATGGCGATCTCCATCTCGATGGCGAACCCCGAGGCGCGGAGCTGGAGCCGGTCCAGCACCTTCTTCCGGATCATGCGGAAGCCGCTCTGGCTGTCCTCCCAGGTCACGCCGGCGATGCGGCCCAGGGTCCAGGTGCCCAAAGCATTCGTCCGCCACCGCTTGGCGGGGATCTTGGCCCGGTCCTGGAAGCGCGAGCCGATGAGGAAGTCCGCACCGGGATGGGCCGCCAGGTGGTCCAGGAAGCGCTGGAGGTCGGCTGGATCGTGCTGGCCATCCGCATCCAGGAACAGGTAGAAGTCGAAGTCGTCGGACTGGAGGCGCCTGATGCCGGCCCGCATGGCCTGACCCTTGCCCCCGCCAGTTCCAGGCTCCAGGCGCAGGACCTCGGCGCCACCTTCCACGGCCACGGCCCCGGTGCCATCGGTGGAGCCGTCATCCACCACCAGGATCCGGTGGAGGCCGAAGACCTTGAGTCCTTCTAGCACCGGTGCGATGTGGTCCGCCTCGTTGTGGGCGGCGATGATGGCGGCGATCTTCAAGGACGCTTCCCGCGTTTCGGGGCGGGAACAGGCCAGGGCTGGCCGTATGCAGCCTCGAAGGCCGACCGTTGGGTCACGCTGGCGGCCGGATCGGGGACCAGCCGGAACCCGCGCTCGGGGTTCTCGATGACCGGCACCTCGACCTCGAACACCCGGCCGCGATCCGCCGCGAGGATGCGGGCGCTGCCGCCGGGTCCGGGCTGGGCCAGGCCACGCTGGACCTCGGCCGGCGTCTTCGTGCGCCAGCCGTCCACCGCCAGGATCTCCATGCCGAAGCTGAGGCCCGCCGCCGCGGCGGGGCTGCCGGGGATCACGTTCTGCACGACCGGTCCATTGGCGGTCAGCTGGAGTCCGGTCCAGGACCGGGCCCGCTGGAGGGACACTGGATCCCGCTGTTCCTCCTGGGAGAGGGCCTGCCAGGGGGCCTGCGCCTCCAGCGACAGCCCCAGGGCCCGCCGCAGGAGGGCGGCGTCGAGCTCGGCCCGACCGGAGACATAGGCTTCCCAGAAGGGCCCGGGATCCCGTCCCGAGAGCTCCTGGAAGGCCGCCCGCACGTCGGCATCGGTGAGTCCCCGCTCGCCGTGCCGCGCCCACAGCAGGGCGAAGAGCTCCGGCAGCCCGGCCTTGCCGCGGCTCCCCTCCCGCAGGGCGGCATCCATGAGCCAGCCCACCAGCTCGCCCTTGTCGTAGTAGCTGACGGTGCTGTTGGGGCTGAACTCGTGGGGTTTGTAGAGGCGGATCCAGGTGTCCCAGCTGGATTCCTCCAGGCTCTGCTCCAGGCGGCCCGGGCGCTGCGCCTGCTCGCTCCAGCAGCGGGCCAGCTCCTTCGAGGCATGGCTCCAGGGCACCACGCCTGCCCGCAGGACGATCACGTGCTCCATGTAGGAGGTGAGCCCCTCATGGAACCACAGCAGCTTCGTGGGGTTCTCGCGGCTGTAGTCGAAGGGCCCCAGGGCAGGGTCGTGCAGCCGCTTCACGTTCCAGGCGTGGAAGAACTCGTGGGCCACCAGCTGATGCAGGGCGTGGTAGCCCTCCTGGCGGTCGAAGGCGTGGCTGTCGGAGATGAGGCTGGTGCAGTCCCGATGCTCGAGGCCCCCCCGGAGGCCCGGCGCGAAGGTGAAGAGGAACAGGTAGCGCCGGAAGGGGAAGCCACCGAAGAGCGCGCCCGCAGCCTCGACGATCTTGCGGGTGGCCTCGGTGATGCGGGCTTCGTCCCCGTTGTGGTCGCCCGTGAAGGCCAGCTCGAAGGCCGTTCCCCCGGCCTTGAAGCTGCGCGTGCGGAACGCGCCCAGCTCGAAGGGGGAGTCCACCAGCGTGTCGAAGTCCCGGGCCTGGTAGGCGCCCTGCTTGAGGGGGAGGGCTGAGGCCACGTTCCAGGCGGGAGGGAACCCCTCGAAGCGCACAGTGACGGGCCGGTCCAGCTGACCTTCCAGGTAGAGGAAGGTCGCGGCGGGGATGATCTGGGCGTGAGTGGCGTCCACGTGGTTGGTGCGGACGGTCAGGTCATTGCCGTAGACGCGGTAGCGGACCGTGAGGTCCCTCCCGGAGGCGGGAAGGGCCCAGCGTTGCTTGTCGAGCTTCTCGAGGGTGCGTTCCTGCGGACCATCCACCCAGCGGACGCGATCCACGAACCGCGCATAATCACGCACCAGGTAGGAGCCCGGCGTCCACGCCGGCATGGCGGCGACCGCGCCCCTGGCCAGGGCCTCCGCCGGGAAGACCAGCTCCACTTCGAACAGGTGCTGGGCGAGGTCCAGGGGACGCAGGGTGGCCCGGATCGGGGCAGGCTTGGACATGGGCGGCCTCAGCCCAGGACGCCGTGCAGCCAGCGCTGCGACACCCACCGGATCTCCTCGTCAGTGATCTGGTAGTGGGGGTCGCGCAGCTTCTCCTCGATGAGCGAGCCCACCAGCGACGTGAAGAGCAGCACCTCCTTGCGGGCCTGCTCCAGGGCCGTGCCGAAGGCGTGGTGCATGAACATGCCGAGGGGGCTCAGGCCCTTCTCCACCAGGGGCATCAGGTCACGGAAGCTGGAATCCGGCGAGGGCACGGCGATGGAGCGCAGGATGAAGCCCGTGAACTCCTGGCTCTCGAGCAGCAGGCCCAGGTAGGCGCGGCAGAGGTCCAGGCAGGCGGCCTCAAGGGCAGGCCTGCCCTTGAGCGGGGCGGCCAGGTAGGGATCCACCATGGCCTGGATGCGCACGGCCATGCTGGCCAGGGAGACCAGGCAGAGCTGGCGGAAGAGCCCCTCCTTGCTGCCGAAGTGATAGTAGAGGGTGGGTTTGGAGACACCGGCCTCCTCGGCCACCTCCTTCACCTGCACGCCGTCATAGCCCTTGGCCGCGAAATGGGACAGGGCCGAGAGCAGGAGCCGGGCCTTGAGGTCGCCCTCGCCGCTGAGCCGCTCGAGGGCGGCATGGAAGCTGCCGTGGGCGCCGACGCCCAGGGCCTCGGGCCCGAAGACCGGCACCATCTCTTTGAGACCATGGTCTGGAACAGTGGACATAGGCTGCCTCGGAAGACGCCTCAGAATGCCACGAAAGGCCTTACTGGGGGTTAAACCACCTAGTGGACCGCAGACCGCCACGGCAGGGTCTGGATCACCTCGGCCTCGCGGTCCAGCCACCACTCCAGCCGGGCTTCGGCCTGGGCGCCGAAGCGCTCCTCAGCCAGGCTCCGGTAGGCCACCGCATGGCCCGCCTCGCAGCGCTCCAGTTCCAGGAGGAAGGCCAGCCAGCCCGCGGAACCCAGCTCGGCCTGGGCCGGGCCCGCCTGCTCCAGCAGCCACAGCCGCTCGCAGCTGCGGGCCTCGATGAGCGCGGCGATGAGCAGGCGGTCCAGCAGGCCCTTGGAGGCCAGCTTGTGCAGGGCCTGGGCGTAGGGGGTGCCCAGGTCCGGTCGCAACACCCAGCCGAAGCCCTGGAGGGCCTCCAGCACGCGCCGGTAGTGGTTGAGCTCCTCCTCGGCGAGGCGCGCCAGCAGGACCGCGGACCGCGGCGTGTCCGCGAAGGACTGGCTCAGGTTGAGGGCGTTCAGGGCGGCCTTCTTCTCGCAGTGGGCATGGTCGGACAGCAGGGCCGCGGGGTCGGCGGTGGCCGCCTCCGCCCAGGCGGCGGGGGTGCTGGTGCGGAGGGCCAGGGGCGGTCGGAATCCACTCATGGGCGTCCTCCAGAAAAACCATTGAGCGCGAGGGCGAGAACGATGACCGACCCGCCCAGGACGAGCCTGGGCCAGTCGATGGTCTCTCGGAACACGAGCCCCGAGGCCAGGATCGCCAGAGGGATCTTCACGTTGTTGAAGATGGCGAGCGTCCCTAGGTCCGTCCTCCGGGCACCCGCGTTGAAGAGGAAGAAGCCCAGCCCTGAGGCCACCGCGCCCAGGTAGACGAGCACCATCCCCTGCCGGAAGGTCATGGCGAGGACCTTGTCCCAGGAGATCGAGGGTGCGGCGAAGGCCACGGCCACCGCGGCGGCACCGAGGTAGAGCAACCCCATGAGCTGGTGGTCGCGCCTCCCGGCCGCGGGCGCCTCGCGGCGATAGAGCACCTGGCCCAGGGCGAAGCAGAGGTTCGCCCCCTGCATGAGGAGGAAACCCCAGAGCAGTCCTGCCCGCCCCAGTCCGGACCAGATGCAGATGCCCGTCCCCAGCACCGCCACCACCACCGCGAGCCAGACCCGGCCGGTGCTGCGCCCTTCCAGCAGGTCGCCCACCAGCGTCACGAAGAGGGGCGTGAAGATGGTGAAAAGGGCCACTTCCGAAGGGCGCAGCCACTGGAACGACGCGATGTAGAGCAGGTACATGAGCCCGAACTGCAGCGCGCCGATGGCCGCGAAGGCGGCCACCCGCTTGGGTGCCAGCCTCTTCAGGTTCAGGAAGGGCAGGAAGACCAGCGCCGCGAGCAGGGTGCGGACCGCCGTCACGAAGGGTGCGCCCAGGCCGCTCACCTGGGCCGTGAGGCCGAAGGACAGGGCCCACAGGACCGAGACGACGAGCAGCAGGAACATGGCACTCCAGGAGGTGCAAGGTCAGTCGAGCGCGCGGCCGAGCTGCAGGAAGATCTCGCGCCAGGGCCCCGGCAGGGCCTCGGCATCGCGGGCGATGGTGGCCTCGTCACCACGCATGAAGGGCCCGGTGCGACCCGCGGCGCCGGCGGCCCCCACGTTGCGAAGGGTGGCTTCCGCCAGGGGCAGCAGACCGCGGCCCGGCAGCGCCACGCCCTGGGCGCGGAGGAGGGCCTCGGCCCCCAGCCACAGGGTGGCCGCATGGCCCGATGTGAGCACGGCAGCCGCGTGGTAGAGCGGCTTCAGCTCCGCCGGCAGGTCGAAGGCCAGGAAGCCCAGGTCGCCAAAGGCGCGGCGCAGCTCATCCGGCAGGGACCCGGTGACTGCGAGGGGTGTGCCCGTCCAGTCGTGGGCCCGGCCGTCGAAGCTCGTGAGGGGGTGGGCGCAGGGCACGCCCTCCAGGTGCAGGCTGCCCGCCAGGTGCGCGCAGCGACCCGGGAACAGCGCCGCCAGTCCAGGAACGACCCGGTCCGGCACCGCCAGCAGTACCAGCCCCTCGGGCCGGGCCGCGTGCTCCCGCAGCGCCACCCGCGGGCCCCAGGCCTCCGCCAGGGCGCGCCCCGCTCGGCCCCGGCCCAGGATGGTGAATTCGGTGGTCATGGGGATAGTGTGGCGTACCTCGGGCTGGAGGCTGGAGGTGCGGCCTATGGCCGCGAGGCTGGAGTCTGGAGATACGGTTGCCTGTGGCCGCCTGCGGCGGCGCCTTTGATTCGCCTTTGGGCCGTCCAGGTGGGTCGGCGCCAGACTGGATCACCGGCGCGGCGCAGAGCGCCGCCACAGAAAGCAGTACCTCCAGACTCCGGACTCCAGACTCTAGACTTCTGTCCATGCCCCATCCCCCCACCACTCCCTGGGCGCTTCCGCCCGATGTCCCCTGGCCGCGCTTCCTGCGGCTCCTGCGGCACACGGATCCGCCCAGGGGCTGGCTGGAAGCCGCGGCGGAGCTGCCCGAGCTGAAGAAGCGGCCCCTCCTGCTGCGCTGGATCGCCCAGCACCCGAAGGCCCCGGCGCACCTCCGCGCCCGCCTGCTGGGCCGCCTGCCCTGGCGGGCCCTGGCCGCGGTGGCGACGGACGCGGCGGCCCACCCCCAGGCCGCCCAGCAGGCCACGGAGAAGCTGCTGCAGCTGTGGCCGGTCATGACCACCGGCGAGCGGCGCAGCCTGGCCATCCATGCCCCGAGACAGCTCTGGCCCATGGTGTGGAAGGGTCCCGCGCCTCTGGTGCTGGCGGCCTTCCTCCACCATCCCAAGCTGGGACTGGAAGCCCTGGTCGCCCTCATCCAGCCGCCCCTGCGTCCGCCTCAGGCCGAAGCCCTGGCCCTCTCGCGCTGGCGCGAGGCCGGGCCCGTAGCTGAACAGGTGCTGCAGGCGCTGGACCGCAGCCTCCCCCTGCCCGATTCGGGCCTGGCCCTGGGTCACGCCGCACCGTGGATCAAGGTGCTGGACGAAGAGGCCCGCATCCTCGTCGCCAGCCGCATCCTGACGCCGGCGCTCCGGAGGATGGTGCATCCGCGGCGGGGCGAGGGAGGCTAGGCCCGCTTGAGCACTTCCGCCACGCAGCGCTCGATACCCACGAAGACATCGCTCAGCCGGGCATCGTCGAACATGTAGGCGGGCGTGGTGACGAGGTTGAGCGCGTCGTCGATGACGATCTCGCGGGCGCTGGGCGTGTCCTGGTGCAGGTGCCCCAGGCGCCGCATGGCGTCCGCGCAGCCCGGGTCGCCGCCCAGGGTGAGGCGGGCGGCACTCTGTCCCGAAAGTGCCAGGGCCACCAGGGCCGGGGCGATGCAGATGGCGCCCACGGGCTTCTTCGCCGCGAAGAAGGCGCGCAGGAAGGCGGCTACATCGGGCCGGACCTCGCCTTCTGGCCCCTTGAACGCGAAGGTGCAGAGGTTCTTGGCCACGCCGTAGCCCCCGGGCATGAGCAGCGCGTCGTAGTCCTCGACGCGGGCCTTGGCCAGGTCCAGGCACTGCCCCACGCGGGCGATGCGGCTGGCCTCCTCCAGGATGTTGCGCACGGCGCCGGGCACGGGCTGGCCGGTGGCGTGGTTGATGACGTGGTGCTGGTCGGCATTGGGCGCGATGCACTGGAAGGCGGCCCCGTGCTGGTCGAGGGCCAGCAGCGTCAACACCGCCTCGCGCGCTTCGGCACCGTCCAGGTGACCGCACCCCGCCAGCAGCACCGCGACCTTGAGCGTCCTAGCCATGGGAGCCTCCTGAGCCTTCCAGTGATTATCGCGTCAATCCCACTGGCTGATCGCGGAAGACACAGAAATTCACAGAAGGCGCAGGAGGAGGAGAAACCATTGCAGCGTCCTCATCCTCATTCTTCCGCGGCTTTCGCGAGGCCTCCGCGCCTTCCGCGACCAGTCGCCACGAGACCAAGCATCTCGTCTAGTCTGGTCGAATGCGCCTCTCCTCCCGCCTGCCGCAGGGTTTCGAGCCGAACGCCCTCGCGGCCTCGCTGGCCCGGCTCCGGGCCCAGGGCCAGGAGGTCCTGGATCTCACGGTCTCCAACCCCACGCGCTGCGGCTTCACCTATCCCGAGTTGGAGATCCGCCAGGCGCTCTCCCTGCCCTCCGTGCTGGCCTACGATCCTGATGCCCAGGGATCCAGGAGCGCACGGGAGGCCATCGCCGCCCACCACGGCCATGGCCTGCGGGCCGAGGATCTGCTGCTCACGGCCTCCACCAGCGAGGGCTACGGGCTGCTCTTCAAGCTGCTGGGCGACCCGGGGGACGAGGTGCTCGTGCCCAGCCCAAGCTACCCCCTCTTCGAGTGGCTGGCGCGGCTGGAGGGCCTGACGGCGCGACCGGTTCCCTCCTACTTCCACGACCGCTGGCACCTGGACCTGGGCGCCCTGGAGGCCGCCGTCTCGCCGCGGACCCGGGCCGTGGTGGTGGTGAACCCCAACAACCCCACCGGACACTTCCTGACAACGGTGGAGTGGGCCGAACTGACCAACCTATGCGCCCAGCGCGGCCTCGCCCTGCTCGTCGACGAGGTCTTCGCGGACTATGCCCTGGAGGTGGCCGATGACCAACTGGCAACGGCCCTCCTGGATCTGACTCCATCCTGCCCCGTCTTCCTCCTCTCGGGCCTCAGCAAGGTGGCCGGCCTGCCCCAGCTGAAGCTCGGCTGGATCGCGGTGCGTGGCCCCGGAGCGGAGGACGCCCTGGAGGCCCTGGCCTTCCTCGCCGACCAGTACCTCTCCGTCTCCGCGCCCGTGCAGGCCGCGGCCCCACGCCTCCTCGAGCTGGCCGCCCCCATTCGGACCCGGATCCTGGGGCGGCTGTGGACCAACCTCGCCACCCTCGACGCCGCCCTGGCCCACCAGCCGCAGCTGTCGAGGCTGCCGGTGGAGGGTGGCTGGTCGGTCCTGCTGCGGCGCCCCGCCGTGGATGCGGATGAGGCCTGCGCCCTGCGCCTGCTAGAGGAGGCCTCGGTGCTGGCGTATCCGGGGTCATTCTTCGATCTCCATGGAGATGGCTACCTTGTGCTGAGCCTCCTGGCCCGGGAGCTCGTCTTTGAGGAGGGTTTACGGCGCATCTCCGCGAGGCTGTAGGAATTCAGGACAAAGCCCCTGCAGGTCGAACAGAGGGTATGCATGGGCCCAAGGAGTTTCCCTGATGTCGCCAAGTCACTGGCTACGTGATCGTCGCTTCCATTCGAAATTCCGGCTACTTCTGGGCGTTCAGGTGACACCCCTCCTTCTCATGGGGGGCATGGGCTGGTGGTCCCTGGGCCAGTTCGAGGCTGAACTCGCCAGGGCGACCGGCCAGGCCCTGAGTGGAGATACGGCCCAACTCATGCTTAGCCTCAAGGTTGCCATGGGTATCTTCGTGGTGATGGCCCTCGCCCTCGGCATCTGGATCAGCCGCAGTGTCGGAGGGCATATCACGCGCACCGTCACGGCCATCGATGCCTCCATGCAAAGCCTGGCCAAGGGCGACCTGACCAGGCCCCCCAGCGTCCAAGGGCAGGATGAACTCGGCCAGATCGGGAGGGGGCTCGCTGAAATCATCAGGAACCTGAACACCGACATCCGCGCCATTGTGGGCATCAGCGAACGCACCGCCTCCGGCGCCACTGAGCTTTCAGCCACCACGGACCTGCTGAGCCAGAACACACAGAACATTAGGGACAGCGTGGATTCCCAGCGAACTGCCATGCGGCAGTCGTCTATCGCTCTGGCGGATGTCAGTCGATCCCTTAGCGATGTGCGGGCTCAGGCCCGGGAGGCCGGTGGCGTTTCCGAGAATGCCCTCAGCATCAGCGCCCAGGGGCTGGCGGAGGCCGAGGAATCCCAGCGGGCCATGGCCGCCATCGAGGAGAGCTCGGCCAAGGTGGGTCGGATCACCTCGGTGATCGCGGACATCGCAAGACAGACCAACCTGCTTTCGCTGAACGCGGCCATCGAGGCGGCCAAAGCAGGGGCCCAGGGCAAAGGGTTCGCCGTTGTCGCCGAGGAGATCCGCAAGCTGGCAGAACGTTCGGGCCAGGCGGCCAAGGAGATCAATGCCCTCATCCAGGAGAGCACAGAGCGGGTCGACATCGGCTCCTCGGCCGTGGGCTCCGTGAGCAGGGCCCTGGCCTCCCTGGAAGCCTCCATCCGCGACAACGCCGAGCGCATCCAGGCCATCATCCAGGCCACGGAGTCCCAGGCCCGTGCCACCGAGGAAGTGGTCGATGCCGTAGGCACCACTGCCCAATCGACCGAACTGAGTGCCTCCTCCACCACCGAGCTGGCCTCGAGCCTGGAGGAGACCTCCCGCACGGTGGAGGATCTGGCCAGGAGCGCCAACCACCTCCGCGAGCTCGGGGCACGCTTCCGGCTGGCCTGATTTCAGCTGGTCGCGCAAATCCTGGACAGGCTCCGGGGGTTCCGTATCATCAGCAGAACCCATGAGCATCCTCGCCTCCTGCCCCAGCTGCGGTGCCGCCCTGAGCTTCCGCCCCGGAACCATGGTGGCGGTCTGCGCCTACTGCAAGGCCCTGGCCGCCCGGAAGGACCGCGATACGGCGCTGCTCGGCAAGGTGGCCGACCTGGTGGACACCGGCTCCCCGCTGGGGCTCGGCGCCTCGGGAACCTACACGGGGCGGTCCTTCACCCTGGCCGGGCGCGTCCAGCTGAAGCACCCGCTCGGCGGCGTCTGGGACGAGTGGTACCTGGCCCTGGACGACGGCCGCTGGGGCTGGCTCGCCGAGGCCCAGGGCCGTTTCTACCTCACTTTCACCCAGGATCCGCATGGCACCCTGCCCTCGGCCGGCAGCCTGCAGGCCGGGGGGCTTGCCGACCTGGGCCCGGCTGGGCTCTGGACCGTGGGCGAAATCAGCGAAGCCACCCTCCACAGCGCCGAGGGGGAGATCCCCTGGGCCGTGGAGCCAGGCGCCACCTACCGCTTCGCGGACCTCTCCGGCCGCAATGGCGCCTTCGCCACGCTGGACTACAGCGAGGAGCCCCCGCTCTTCTTCCTGGGCCGTGAGATCCCTCTGGCCGACCTGCGCATTCAGGGCGGTACGAGGAAGCCCCCCAAGGTCGGCGCCCAGGGCCTCAACTGCCCCAAGTGCGGCGGGGCCCTCGCGCTGCATGCGCCGGACCAGACTCAGCGCGTGGGCTGCCCCAGCTGCGGCAGCCTGCTCTCGGCGGAAAACGGGAAGCTGGCCTTCCTGAAGAGCCTCAAGCAGCCGCACCAGGAGGTGGTCATCCCCCTGGGCACCGAAGGCGTGCTGCAGGGCGAGAAAGTCATCTGCATCGGCCAGCTGCGCCGCAGCTGCACGGTGGAGGGCACCGCCTATCCCTGGACCGAATACCTGCTCCTCGACTCCCAGCACGGCTTCAAGTGGCTGGTGGAGAGCGATGGCCACTGGAGCCTGGCCGTGGCCCTGCCGCCCGGTGAAGTGCCCCAGGCGCTGGATGGCCAGAAGAACATCCATGCGCTTGGTGGCAATTGGCGGCGCTTCCAGGATGTCGAGGCCGTCGTCGAAGGTGTCTGGGGCGAGTTCTACTGGATGGTGGAGCAGGGCGAGCGCGTGCAGGTGGCGGAGTTCGTCGCCCCGCCGCGCAGCCTCACCCGCGAACGCCAGAAGCACAAGGGCGTCGGCGAGGAGGTGAACTGGAGCCTCTCCACATATCTGGACCCAGAGGCAGTCTGGACCGCCTTCAAGCTCAAGGACGCGCCGTCGGCCCCCCGTGGCATCGCCTCCTTCCAGCCCAATCCCCACAAGGCGACGCTCGCCAAGTCCGCGTTGTGGATCGTGGGGGCCCTCGGCCTGCTGCTGATCCTCGTCATGGTGGAGTCCGCCACGCACCGCAACGTGGAGCTGTTCCGGAAGCGCCTGGACCTCTACGACCTGGCTCCGGGCCTCCGCCAGGAAGCCGCCGAGGCCGTGCGCAAAGGCATTCCCCTGCGCAGGCCCAACCCGCCCAGCGCGCCGTCCACCGCCGAGGTCCAGGAACCGGTCTACTTCTCCGGTCCCATCGAGATCAAGGATGGCCGCCGCAACCTGGCCGTCACCCTCAGCGCCCCGGTCAACAACGCCTGGATCGGCCTGGAGGGGGCCCTGGTGAGCGAGACCACGGGCGTGGCCGAACTCTTCCTGCTGGAGAGCAGCTTCTACCATGGCGTGGATGGTGGCGAGTCCTGGGCCGAAGGCGGGCAGACCAGCACCGTCTTTCTGAGCGCCGTGCCACCGGGCTCCTACGTCCTGCGTCTGGCCCCCCAGTGGGACGGGAAGTTCCCCCCCGTCGGCGTCCTCGACGTGCAGCTGCGCCAGGGCGTCATGCGCTGGCTCTACCCCGGACTCGCCCTGCTGGCCATCCTCGTGGTGCCCCTGATACTGGTGTTCCAGGTGGCGGCCTTCGAGGGCCGCCGCTGGCAGGAGAGCATGTACGGCACGGCGGCGACTGCCAGCGGAGATGATGAATGATGCGGATCCTCTACATGCTGTTCCTCGGCGGCGGCTTCAGCCTCATGGTCGCCAACGGCTTCTTCGGCCGGGAGTTTTTCGGCAAACGGCGCCGGGCCGATCTCCCCCCCAGCGTCCGCCAGACGCCCGGCGCCTACCGCACCTTCCTGCACAACAACGGCTTCCACGGAGGTAAGTGATGATCACGAACCAGATGCTGCACCAGCTCCTCGTCGCCGCCGTCTTCTCCGTCCTGGGCCTGGTCATCCTGGGCCTGGTCTGGCTCTTCCTCGTGAAGGTGCTCCCCTTCTCCCTGCGCAAGGAGATGGAGGACGACCAGAACGTCGCCCTCGGGATCGTCCTGGGCTGCCTCATCCTGGGCATCAGCATCATCATCGCCGCCGCGATCCATGGGTGACGGAATGGGGGAAGACCAACCACGAAGACAGGAAGGCCACGAAGCAGGACTGAAATAGGTCGTTGCCTTCAACCCGCCGTGGGAATGTTCCGAACCGGCCTCGTCCCTGCATTTCCTGGTCTCTTGGTGGTGGTTTTTTCACTTCTGCATTTCTTCGTGGTCTTCCTGTCTTCGTGGTGAATCCTTTGACCTCTGCGCTTCAAGATGTCTGAACCGACCGAACAATCCCAACCCGCGCTGAAGGCTCCGCTCCTCTTCATCAGTGTGCTGCTCATCGCAAGCTGCGGGCTGATCTACGAGCTGGTGGCGGGGACGCTGTCGAGCTACCTGCTGGGCGATTCGGTCACGCAGTTCTCCACGGTCATCGGCGTGTATCTCAGCGCCATGGGCCTGGGCTCGTGGCTGTCGAAGTTCCTGCAACGGGGCCTCGCCAGGCGCTTCGTGGACCTGGAGCTGGCGGTGGCCCTGGTCGGTGGTTTCTCGGCGCCCCTCCTCTTCATGGCCTTCGCCCACACCCACGCCTTCCGCGTGGTGCTCTACGGCACCGTGGTCGCCGTGGGCACCCTGGTGGGGCTGGAGATCCCCATCCTCATGCGGATCCTCAAGGACCAGGTGCGTTTCAAGGACCTGGTGGCGGGCGTGCTGACCCTCGACTACATCGGCGCCCTCTTCGCCTCCCTGCTCTTTCCCCTGCTGCTCATGCCCAAGCTGGGCCTGGTGCGCACCAGCCTGCTGTTCGGCCTGCTGAACGCCGGCGTGGGCCTCTGGTCCACGCACCTGTTGCAGTCGCAGCTGGGCCCCACCCGCATGATCCGCCTGCGCTGCCTTGCGGTCATGGCGCTGCTGGCCGTGGGCCTGGCCTTCGCCGGGAAGTTCACCCTGGCGGTGGAGGAGGAGGTCTTCGCGGACGAGATCGTCTACGCGAAGGACAGCGCCTACCAGCGCATCGTGCTCACGCGCGGGCGGGGCAGCTTCCAGCTCTTCCTCAACGGCAACCTGCAGTTCTCCAGCGCCGACGAGTACCGCTATCACGAAGCCCTGGTGCATCCCGCCTTCGGCGTGAGGCCCGGCGCGAAGCGCGTGCTCGTCTGCGGGGGCGGCGACGGCCTCGCCGTGCGCGAGGTGTTGAAGCACCCCTCGGTACAGGAGGTGGTGCTGGTGGACCTGGATCCCGCCATGACCGACATGGCGCAGTACCAACCCATGGTGCGCCAGCTCAACGGCGCCGCCCTGGACGATCCCCGGGTGAAGGTCGTCAACGCCGATGCCATGGTGTGGCTGCAGGAGACCACCGGGGCCCCCTTCGACCTGGCCTTCGTGGACTTCCCCGATCCCAACACCTACGCCCTGGGCAAGCTCTACACCTCCCGCTTCTACCGCCTGCTCCAGCGCCGTCTGGCCGACGACGCCATGATCACCGTGCAGAGCACCTCGCCCCTGATGGCGCGGCAGTCCTTCTGGTGCATCACCACCACCATGGAGGCCTCGGGCCTGAAGGTCCGCCCCTTCCACCTGGCCGTGCCCTCCTTCGGCGTGTGGGGTTTCGCCCTGGCCTCGAAGCGCGACTTCGCGCCCCCCACCCGCGTGCTGCCGGGCCTGCGCCACCTGTCCGACGAGGCCACCGCCGCCATGTTCGCCTTTCCGAAGGACATGGACCGGGTGCCGGTGGAAGTGAACCGCCTGGACAATCAGGTCCTCGTCCACCTCTATACCCGGGAGTG
>Ga0268298_10004422_pt1 | contig 13729 bp, 9 predicted proteins | sample WWTPWeurt_MetaG_FD_194462 | JGI IMG/M metagenome (GOLD analysis project Ga0268298, IMG submission 194462) | Activated sludge microbial communities from WWTP in Nijmegen, Gelderland, Netherland - WWTP Weurt | ecosystem: Engineered > WWTP > Aerobic digester > Activated sludge | place: Netherlands... | reverse complement strand
AACAATTCACTCTTTACTTTATCAGCAAATTCTTTGACGTTTATTGTGTCGGATTTCTGTGCTTTCTTCCATATGTCGGTGAGTTGGGATTTGGTTGAAAAACCTTTTTCGTTTTGAATATTTGCGAATATTGTTTTTTCTCCATTTATAAGTTGTTGAGCTACTCTGTGATTTCCAGCTTGTAATGAGTATGTTCCATCACTATTTTTTATCACTTCGATTGGCATTGATACTTTACCATTTGCAGACATCATTTCATTATCGGGAAGAATATTATTTGCTTGGTCTAGTGTAAGTTTTTTATTTTTTGCTAAAGCAGAATCAAGTTCAGTATAGTCAGAACCTTTAATTTTACTTAATGGTATGGTTTCAAATTTCCCCTGTTGAGATATATTACTTTCATTCATTACTTTCTTCACAAATTCCTCCGCACTCTTATACTTCTTGGCTTCTGAGAAGATAAGTGGATTGTCTGAGCCTCTTGTCATATCCTCTAGCACTTGTCGTGTTATATCTCGTTCTACTTGTTTTAATTCTCCTCTGTTTGTAGCATCGAGTATATACTGTTTTGATACAGTAGTTTTACCTTCTAGGTCTTTGAGGATTTTAGTGGTTAAGTTTCCTTCGTTTTTATAGGATATGCCTGTCGCAAAGCCACCTTGTTTGTTAGGAATTTCCTTGACATAGTCTTTTGCTTTTTGTATAGTATTAGATATGCCATTCATAACAGGATTATTGGTTGTCGCTTGGTTAATTTGGCGATTACCTAAACTATTTGACTTAGATTGAGCCAATTCTAAAGGAGGAGCGTTTTTAACCTTTAGTGCTTCAGTTATAACCTCTGCTTGTTGAGGTATCTTTCCTGTTCTACCCCCAAAAGAACGAGCCATCATTCCTCCTTTGACTCTACCACCTAGTTCTGCACCAGCAACAGCTCCTACTGGACCTAATTGTCCTCCAACTATTGCTCCTACTGTTTGAGCAAAGTATTTACCTAATTTACCTCCATCTACTTTTTTGTTATCTAGTTTATTTAAATAATCAATCACAGCAAAGTGTTTTGATAGTTCTCCATTTATCTTTTTAATATCAGCAGAAGTTGTTGTTTCTTCTACAATTTCTTTTAGTGCTTTAGCAACAGTTTTATCATATTTTTTAGTAGCACCTTCTGTAAAGAAGTTAATACCATTATATTTGTCTATCTTTGCATCGTGAATAATAGCAACAGGAATATTTCCTTGTTCATTAGCTCTTAGCATATAACCTGCTACTTCGTCATCTATTGCTTTTAAAGCACTGGTAAGGTTTTTACCTTCTATACCAGCATTTTTAACTTGTTGGATAAGTCTAGCTTTTACTAAGGAAGGGGATATTGACCTGTTTTCTTTTTTTAGTAAGTCTGAAACAATAGACTCATTACCATCAATAAATTGTTTTGTGTATTGTGCAATAGCGCCATCTTCTCCTTTAGTTGTTATTGTTCCTGTGTTATCTACAGTTCCAGCTAATACATCAGTTTCAGATAGTAATTTTTTAATATCAATACCTCTTTCATTTCCTTTTTCTGTCGCTTTTTTAATAGTTTGGTACTTATCAAGTTTGTTTAATGCAAATTGTCTTTTCTTTATAAGTTTGTCATCTTTAAATTCTGGGCTAGTTAAATTCTTTACTGTTTGTGTAGCTTCCGATACTACTGGTATTGTAGTTCCGATAGCAGTTCCAAGTCCAGGAATTAAAGATTTAGTACCTTCTCTGTCTTCTCCACGAAGTCCTTGTAGACCCATAGATACATCGTTTGCGTATCCTATTCCAGCTCCTGTAAGTACATTTCCAACTCCTTTTTTAGTAAATAATCCACCAGCTTTTTGTTTAGCAATAGCTCCTAATTCTGGAAGACCTGCACTTGTTGCTATTTTTTCAGTAAGGCTTGATGCAGAAGGTGCAAGTTTACCGCTAGTCATTAAGCCAGTTTTAGCTTTGCTGTATGTTCCTGCTGTAAGTAAATCAAGTGCAGTACCACCTAATTGACCTGCTACTTTAGCCCTTGAAGGTAAGTCACTTTCTTCTGCAAGATTTTTATTTATTTCTCTAAGTTGGTTTACATTGTCATTATAGATACGCTTTAAAGAAGTAGCATCACCACCACTTGCTTCTTTGTTTCTGATTGCTTTTAATAAATTAGCTTGCTGATTTGATGTATCTTGTATTATTTTAGAGTATGTTTCAGTATTATTTCCTGCTAGTTTACCTATTGTTCTACCTAGACCTACTTCACTTGGTGCTATATTTTCTACAAATGCCTTACCAAAGTTTGCTAGTTTTCCACCAAATGAATTAGCTTTCTTTGATTCTACTTGGGCTTGTGATGCTTGTTGTGTTGCACTAGCCATTTTCTGTTGTGGAGTTTTTGTTATTTCTGGAACATCAAAAGTATGTGTAACCTTTTCTTGGTACTGTGGGTATTTTGTAAGTGTTTTCTGTCCTATTTCGTAATCAGGAAGACCCGAGTATTGAGGATACTTTTGTTTTATCGTTGCCCCAAATTCTTGAATCGTTAATTTATCCATGTTTAAATTCCTAGACCTAATGGGTCTGGGTTACTATTTAATGAGTTGTCATCAAATGCAGTTCCATAATTTGTAAGACTGTTGCCCTCTCCTGATTTAGCTTTATCAATTCTTTTTTGGTACTGTGAATATGTATTATCGTATGCTTTCTTTGCAGAATTTAAAGATGTCTCTAATGTTTTTTGCATAGCAGTTCTTGCTTCAGGAGTAAGAATACCAGTTGCTGTAAATACTCTAGCTACTTTTAGCCCTGCTCTTTGTAATAAAGCTTGTGAGTATTTTTCTATTGAACTGTACTCTCCCTCTTTAACAGCAGAATTAGGGTCTGCTACTTTTGCAAAAGTATATACTCTTTGAATATCATCAGTAGCTGAATTGCCTAAATTTTTATAAGTATTCACGTTTCTTGCTATGGTGTTATATTCCTTTACTATTGGTTCATTATCAAAAGAACCTGCTATTGAGTTTATAGTTGAATTTATTTGAGAATTTGAGAACATACCTCCTAATCCATTTCCTGCACCAGCTACTTTTGCTTTTCTGTTTGCATCTTCATTTTGGTATTGTGAGAATGAACCTGTGTAACCACCTGCTTTAGCGTACTCATATTCAGCGACACTTGCAGGAGGTGTTGGAGCATCTTTTATAGCTTTTTGTTTACTTTCATATTCTTTCTGTTTATATGCTGAAATAATATCATTTGTAGATACTTTTAGTTTATCTGCAATACCTTTTAATTCATCTGGTGTCATAGTACTTGGGTCTATTCCTTGTGCAATAAATGCAGAAGCAAATTGTCCAAGATTATCTTTTTTAGTTATTTCTTGATTTTTAACGAAATCAATATAAGAAGTTGCACCACCTTCGATAGCTTGTCTTCTTCTTGCTGCTTCTTCTACAGCCATTTCAGAAGCCTTTCCGTATAATTCTTGTATAGCTAAATTCTTTTCATTTGCAATAGCATCTTCTATCTGTTTGTTTTGGTCAAGTGTTCCTTCTGCGATTGCACCACCTCTCATAGAACCTGCAAGCCCTCTATTAGCTAGTATTGCTGTTGTTTGTCCTACTCTGCCTACTCCTTGCTGTTTAGCTTCAGACAATTTCTGTGCGTAAATACTATTTAGTGAATTTATTCTATCTTGAAAACCAGCAAGAACGTCTGAACGTATTGCATTTGTATCTACAATATCCTCACCTCTCATTTTTTTTGTAATTATATCTTGAGCGTATGTATAGTTTGGGTCTGATTCATAAGAATTTGCAATTGTAGGTTCTACAAAAGTAGATTTAGTTGCAGTAGATGTGCCTGTTGGTGTGTTGTATTTTGCATAAGCAGCTGCGGTTAAAGGTCCGTATAGTGCATCTTCTTTAAGACCTGCACCTTGTGCGTTTAATTGTTTTTGTAAAGCTAGTACAGCTGAACCTGATGTGCCTTGTACTGGTGTTGCTCCTATTGCTAATGGTTTATATATTGTTGTCATAGTATTATATTTTTGTTACTGGATATAATTTAATTGTTTGACCAATAACTGCTGATGCACTTGAAATATTTTCAGGTTTTCCAATGTAAAGTCTTTCAGCATCAATAGGAAGAATAATTCCTGTTGATGGAAGTGAACTTGCACTAATATTTGGTATTCTGTCTACATATATTTGAGTCCAACCTGTAAGGGTTATGTCATTAAATTTAAAAAATGATGGTTCATTACCAGTATTAGAAGCATTAACATACATTGTTGTTCCATCAAACCAAGTAAACCAATATGTACTACCAGCAGCACCCATAGTTGTACCTGTTGCAATCTGTGTAAGAGTTGTACCACTTATTGAAAGTTTATAATAAGTGGTAGATACTTTGTCATTAGTAAGATAAATATTTGTTCCATCTGTCCAAGATAATTGTATGTAATTAGTACCTGAAGTATCGTAATTAGGCATTGTCATTAGTGTTTCACCACTTAAATCTGCAAGAAGGTAACGATAACAAACTGTATTATTTCCACCATCATAAAAAATATAAATATATGAACCAACAATAACTACTGATGATGTATTAACAGTAGGAGTTATTCCTGTTTCATTTGTCATATAATAATATCCAGTTTTTGTATCTTTAGCATATCTAGTTAATTCACGACTCGTACTTCCGCTAGTAAGTGTTACAAAAACAGAACCATCTTGGTTTGATGCACCTTTATATATGGTCTGTGTATATTCAATCATTCTAACATCTTGTTGAAAGAAAGGTGTTCTTTGTGTAGAAGGATTAACAAACAATCTTGCACCTGTTGCACCTGTTGCTGTACCAGCGTCTACTTCAGATTGAGTAGCTTCTTCTACTACACCCCGTTGTGTTGTTGAAGCAAATGTTGAGTTTGCAGAAACCATTTGCATATTTGTTCCATCATATTCCACCTCTATAATTTGATTTGCGAGAATATCTCCAGTATCTAAGTCACTTGATACGTCTTTTTTAATTGTTTTTGCACCTAGTCCTGATACATTTAAAGTACAAGCACCTGTGTTTGCAGTACCTGCTTTGAAAGTAAATCTTTGTCCTGCTGTATAAGCAGTAATTGCTGGAGTGATAGTAATTGCATAATCATCAGAACCTACTGAATCTACTGCGTAATCATTGAAATTTCTTGCACGAAGTGTATCTGGTGTAACAACTAAAGGACCTGCTCCTCCACTTGCTGTACCAGCATCTACTTCTGATTGTACTGGAAGTTCTACAACTCCTGGTGTTGTTGTACTTGCATTTGTAGCACCTGCAAAAGAAGCATCATCTACATACTTTTTAGTAGCGAGCATATAGTCTGTTGTTGGTGTTGTTGCAGAAGCATATCCTACTTCTAAAACATTCTGTATTCCTTTTATAGCACTCCAATCTGTAATAGTTACTTTAGCACCACGTCTATGAGCACGAGCAAATCCTGATGTTGTTACTCCTTGTCTTGTTGCTGTATAAATAGCTGTTAATGCTGTTGAAGTTAGAGTACATATTATATATTCTTTTGATGAGTTTCCTGCATCAATAGTAAATCCATAAGTTCCATTAGGAATTGTGTTTCCGTCATCATCTGTTACTGAAACTATGGTTGCTGTTGTATCACCTGCTGATACTGGTGCAGCTAGTTGTGTGTCGAAATCTGCGATTATTTTTGTTAGTTGTATAGACATTTTATTGTCCCCCTTTGTTAATTATATAATATTTATTTTTAATGGTCAAAGTTTGGAAGGTTTACTTGTTCTCCACTTAATGAAACATGTTGCTTCTGTCTAAATCTTATTGGTATTCTCTGGTCAAATTTTAATATGTCCACATCATTACTCCATTGAATGGAAGCATAACCTATTTGTGTTGCAATAAACTTTAACATTCTCACACGAAACTTAGGTACACGACATCTTATTTCCATTTCAAACGGATATGCAATACTCGGGTCTCCTCCTCCAAGTGTATTTGTACCTAACATATTTGAACCTATTGTTTGTGGGTCTGTATAGTCTACATAACTCCCATTTCCAACTATTGTACCAAGCTGTGTATAACCTGCATTATCAAAGTTAGCCCATATTTCTATTTTCTGTGCTGGGTCAATCAATCCTTTAAAACGTAAAAATCTAAATCTTTTTAACCAGTCACTTCCATAGTCTTCATCTTTACCTTCCCAATAGTTTTCAATTAAATCTGCTAAATCATCAAAGCCTGAAAAAACTTGATACACAGTTTCAGTAAGTGAGTCACCAACATAAAGTAATCCTTCATTTTTTGCAAAAGTATTTCCTCCATAATATGTAATGTCCACAGAATAGTTTTGTGCAACATTCACTAAAAATAATCTATCATTAAATCCTCCTGTGATAGTTTTTGCAGAAATGACAATGTTCTCTCCCCATGTGTCTACAACACAGTTTGTTAGAGTGTAATCTTCCCACTTAAAGAATGGTGTTAGGTTTATTGGTTCGAGATTTCCACCAATAGGGTTGCGTTGTAATATTGAAAGTATTGGCTTGTCTGGGTTTGCTGTATCCATGTATATCATTCCTTTTCCTACTGATACACAAGAAGCCATATTTGGTATACCAATATCAGAACGATATACCTTGTTTGTTGCGTTTGTATCATCAGCAGTTAAATCAAGTTCGTATACACAAGTCTTTTTAAATGAATAATATTTACCTTCAAAAACTAAAACATTTTGTATTGGTTCGCCTAGATATTCTTGAGGGATAATGTCACCTTGTCCTGCTGTTCTTGGAGCAGAGAAAGTAAAATCAGTAATTCCGCCAACATTACTATCTTCCCATAAGTAAGTTGCTAAAATATTTCCTGATGTTGTTACAGCACTGAATGTTACAGAATATGCACCTGTTGCATAGTTGATTGTTCCTGTGCCTCCTAGAGAGCCTGTAAGCACACCAGAGCCATTATCTGTGAATGTTTCAGCTCCACCACCAGTTGTACCTGTAACAGTAGAAACACGACAAAATCTAGTACCTGTAACAGCACTTAGTGTTCCTGTATATGTAGTTGAGCCACTAGCACCTAATACCTCGTTAGTGACAGTTGTATAGTTAGTACCTTGAGGGTCTATCTTAGATAGATAGAGAGCAGTTTTGTCTACGTTAGGACTTGAGATATTCCACATAAACATACGTTGCTCATTTACTAGAGCATATCCTTTATAGTTTTTTGTAGCATCATACATTTGTTTATATGAAGCAGGGTTTGCAGTAGCAATTTTATATATTCCATCCACTCCACAAGCGTATAAATATGCACCAAGTTGTGATATGTATGATGAAAAAGTATATACTGAAGCACTTGTAAGACCTGTGATTACATCTTGCCATGTTGTACCATCGAAGTATTGTATTTTTGTATTTATTTTTCTGTAGTGTACTTTAGTACCATCTCTTTTTGGTACAAATATTTCTGCGTATACTTTACCAAGTCCTCCTGCTGAACCTATAAGTTTTCTTCCACGAACTAATTCTAATACACCATCAGTAGAGAACCAAGAAAGAGCATCAGAAGATGCTTCCCTTTTTATGTCTTCACTAGGAATTTTATTCTGTACCCCAGAAACATATCCTTCTACTTTGTGTTCAATCATTATATACCGTATGTATTAAATGCTGATAATTTATCGTTCCAAGATTTCATATTGTTTAAGAAACTTTCGTATTTAGCTTGATTTAATGAAGCGTATGAACGTGCTTTGTCAGACATATTTATAATATCTGCATCAATACACATAGCATGGTAAAGCATATCGTAGAAACGTATAGGGAATAGTGGATTACTAGATACTAGGTCAAGTGCTGGTGGTACATAAATGTAATCGAATGAATAACTATCAGAAACACTTTGTGTTGATACAAATTTACCATTTCTTGCATCGTAGTAAAAATATCCACGTTGATTTTCAAAATCACGTCTTCCTGTGTATGGAACTACTTGAAAATTTTGGCTTCCTGAACCGATATATATTTGCTGGTCAGTTGTAAGTCTATCAAAGTCAGTAGGTTGAGTAATGTCAGTACCAGACATTGTGCCTGTTGCTGGTTTCTTTAAAAACTCCCATTCAGCACTTTGTAAAACCTCGTTATATTTCTTTTGAACCAATGCTAATTCTTCCACAGATGAAAGACTGGTCTCATCTCCGAAGTAAAGCTCAAATGCAGTTATAATATCTTGTGTACTATTCATATATTTGTTTTAACCCCCTTATCCCAAAACCCCAAAAGGGGTTCTGAGTAAAAGGACTAAGCAGCGTTAATTAAAACGTCTAAGAACTTTTGTTTTCCATCATTAAATGTCTTTACTCCGTAAAGTACGCGAGAAATGATATTTGTTGTTGGTTGTTTTGGCTCTGGTCTCATGTCAGCCTTAACATCTTTTTGTACAACTACATCAATCGCACCTTCTTTACCAAAGTAACAGTGAAGCATATTCTTATCCCAAGAGAAGTTAGTAGCAGTTTCTGAAAGAACAAGTCTTCCTGAACCTTTACCAACTATTGTTAGAACAGTTGCTGATGTAGCTGTTGCAGTCAAACGAAGTGTCTTTGTGAAGATTGTTTGGTTTGCTGATGACAATGCTACACCTTGTGCTGTTGTTGTTCCTGGTGTGTTTATAATTGCAGCAAGGTTTGTAATTGAAGCAGCAGCGTCAGCACCAATAAGGACGTTACCTGGTGTTGCACCAAGGGTTGTCTTCATTGTAAGTGTTACACCACCGATAACTACTGTATCACCATCTGAAAAAGTACCAGTTGAAGTTAAAGTAGCTTCACCTGTGAGGTTTTCTGAAACGTAAACTTTAGCACCTGCAACTTGTTCGTTCACATATCCGTTTTGGAATAATGCGTTTACGAAGTCTGCATTCTTACCTAATAGGTATTGGAATGTATCAGCAATACCGTATGAGTCAATAACGAAAGCAAGGTTTGCACCAGCATTGATTATTTGGTTTGTCTTAGCACGAAGTTTAGCAGGCATACGCATTACCATTTGAGGTACAGTTGTACTTGAAAGTGTAATAGGTGTTCCTGTTGAAGAACCTGTTGTAAGGTCTCCATTGTCAAAGTCATACAAAGCGTTTGTTGTCTCGAAAAGTACATCAGCATCAACATAGATTGCTACTTTTTGAGCAAGCTGTGAACCAATAAACTCTGCTGGGTTAAGAGGACCAGCTTGAACGATTTCCTTTTCAGAAATCTGGAACATTATACCTTTGTTTTTGTCTACTGTAAGAGTTTCTGAAGTATCAGATACTGTTTGTGAAGTCATATCTACATACTGAGTGATATCTTCTACGTTTGCAGCAGTGATATCTATGTAAACACGTTCGATTGATTTACCGTAGTAAAGGTCTGATAATAGACGAGTGTTAGCAACTTTCATAGCAACGAGAACCTTTTGGAAGATTTCTTGGTATGTATTGCTAAACGCCGTCTTAAAAGCATCTAAATTTGCAGCCACGTTTTTTAATATTTAATTATATTAGTAAATTTTCTGATATTACATTTTATACATAATGGTTGGATATTCTCTATTAAATCTGACCCTCCTTTTGATAAAGGAATTATATGGTCTTGTGTCAATTTAATTTCTGGTTCTCGTTTTTTACAACAAGGACAAATTAAATTATATTGCTTTTTTAATAGTTCCCATTCCCCAAACGTATGAGTCCCTAATTCTTTTACCACATTCTTTTTAAGACGATTTCTTCTGTTTTTAGACCATCTCTTAAATCTTAATGCTAGTTCTGGGTTATTAGGATACTTTTTATTTGGAGGAGCTTTACCTTTTTTGGCAACACTCATCTTATGTTTAGAATGTTCAGAATGTTTCTTACCACTAAAATTTGCTTTACCTTTTTGAGAATTAGACATCTTTTCTAAAACATCTTTGGATAAATGATTTTTAAGTCCTTTATTCCATGGTATTGCTCCTTTATTTTGTGGCATAACTCTAAATTTCTTAAATATTGGAATTATTTCTTAATAATCCCCCCTTGTACTACATAGCTCTCCTTACTCTATCAAGTAGTCCTTTAGACCATTCTTTTCTTAGCTCTGGGTCAGAATCTAGTTTTAGATACTGTTCGTCAGATAAAGGTTTTGAATTGTCTGTCATTTCTACTTGTTTTGAAGCATGGGAAGTTTCAATAGTCTTTTTACCTGTTATAAAGCGAGAATATTTCTGCTCTATAAGCTGTGGTAATGTGAGTTTTGAGTACTGTCCAGATTTTATCCAAATCTTTAAGTCATCTGTATCAACCAAGCTAGAGTATTCGGGCATTTCTTTAAGAACTCGTGATACATCGTTTGAAAGTTTTTCATCAAATGATTTTACCTCTCGTTCTCTCTTAATACCTTCTAATTCTGCTAACTTTGGATTGATTTCTTTCTCAATCTCTTGTAGGACTTTTTCTTTCGTCATATTGTATGAAGCATTTAAAATGTCCGACAAAACTTCTTCATCAATTTGGTGCTTTTCCGATAGTGATTTCACATCTAGCTTTATGTCTTCGTTGCTTTTATAAGGATTTTTCCTTAGTTCAGCAATCTCAGCTTCGAGCTGTTGTGATTTCTGTTCGGCTTCACGCTTAGCGTGCTTTTCAGCCATATATTTTTTAAGAGGGACACTGTCATCTGATTTCTCAGAGAGTGTTTCTAAAGTTTCTAATGTTTCCTCTGGAGCTTTTTCAGCTTCCTTTGAAGTTTCCTCAATAGGAGTATCCTCCTGTTTTGGTTCTTCTTTTATTTCTGTGTTTAACTCCACAGATGAGCCTAGAATTTCTTCCATAATTAGTTAAGGCATAACTGCCAGTCTTACTTCACGGAGACTATCCGCAAAAGGCTTTCGCCCGAATAATAATATTATACTACCAATCAATTTATTATGCAAATGTGTAGTATTTTCTTATGCCAGTAGGGGGGATTACTAGCACAAGAAAGCACTACATATTAGTGCTCTGTAGTGCCTTGTTCTTCGTATAAGGATTTTATTGCTTCAATCTGGTCTTCAATCTTTGTTAAAAGCTGATACATAGATAGATTAGAGGATAGTTTTGCACACATTTGAATGAGTTCTATATGTGTCTTACTATCATAACTATTAGCTATCGAATACACCGCATTTATGATTGAATCTTTTGCAGTATCACGCAAAACTTTTCCATCAGATGTCTCTGTATATAGTTTTATACTTTCAAGTTTTTCTAATTCGTTTTTATCCATTTTTATTCTACTATTACTTCTTCATTAACAACATCTTCTTTTGGTTCAGTAGATAAACCAAGTTCTTTTTTAATATATTCAATTTGTTCTGTGTAACTAGCGATAGTCTTTTCAGCAGTTTCAATTACTGAAAGTGAAATAGGTCTCTGTATTTGTCGTTGAGCATAAGCATCTACCAAGTTCCATTTGTCTTCTGGTATTTCTTTTAAGATTGGCAATATTTCTAATGCCATTTTGTCTTGAATCTCACCTGCATCATTTTGTGCTTTTGCTGTTCTTAGTGACTTATTAGTAAATGACAAGTGGTCAAGAATATCTTGTAAAGTAAATTGTGTTGTTAAATTACCTTTTTCAATAACTGTTTCTAAATCGTTTTCTTTTTTTTCTATTATTTTAAATGTGTACTCCATATTTATTGTATTGGTGAGCTTGGATTTATTCCATTTGGCTCGTTCGTTGTTAATTGTTCTTCCGTTTGCCCCATTGTTTCTGGTTGTATACCAGCCGTATCGCCCCCAGCTTGGCTACTCATCATCGTTGGGTCAAGTCCTTGTTTTGTTATCTGGTCAATAAATTGTGTTCCCATATTTCTAACTACTATCGGTTCAATTCTAGTCATGTAGTCTGTGAATAATGTCCATTGGTCATCTGACAAATCTTCTTTGTGGTCTCGCATATAATCAAGTATATGTTTTGCGTATGCTACATTAGCTCTTTCGTTTGGTTCAATAAAGTTTTTATTTATCAAATCTTCCATATCTCTTTCAGCTTCACTAATAAGCTCTGCTTCGCCATACTCTGATACATCTAGGAACTCACGAATGTCTTCATCATTAAATCCTGCGATAGATGCAGATTTTTCAAATATTGATTTCTGATTAACACTAGGGTCTCCTCTATAACCAGACATAAATGTTATTTTATTTCTCTTATCTACTGCGTCTGCTTGTTCTTCTGCATTAGAACTCTCGATGATTATGTTCCAATCAGCACTTGGTTTTACATCTCTTTTAGAAATAAATACTGTTTCTTCTAGTCCTCTTGAGCCAAGTATCTTAACTGCTACTTTCATTGTTAAGTGGTCTTCCACGCCATAACGCCACAATCTAGCAAATCTTTTGTATCCTTGAGAATAGGCTTTATTCCATACTCCATATCTATCAGCAGAATTAGATTGATTTCCTTCATAAATTCCTACCTTGTCTTCTTCAGCAACTCCTTTAGCTCCTGCTGTAATACCACTCTCTAATTGTTGAATGCCTTCTAATGTGTTGTATGTTGTTATAGGGGTATTTATAGAGTTTACTTCTAGTATCTTAAAGGCGTTGTTTATGTTTGTGCCAGGCTTTACTCTAATTATTCCATTACGTTTATATACAAGGTCTGCTACGTTTTCTATTGCTCCGACATCTATTGCTCTTTGTGGTTTGTTGATTGCTTCTGCGTTGTCTAGCATTTGGTTTATTGATACACCTTGTGCATAGAATATTTCACGGACATAGTCTACCTTTGATGGTGTCCAGAACTCTGTGAGGTTTGGCATGAAAGCGTATGACCAGAAAGGAAATGGTGCATCACCAAGTTTTTCGTCTACTTTAAATAATTCTGATAGAAGTTCACAACGAATACACTGACCTGCTTCTGTCATCAGTAAGTAATATCTTTCTCCGTTATATGTTGTGTACCATTCCCAGAATTTCCATAAGTTAGGATTTTCTAAAGTTCTATTTGCTGGACTTCCAATATAAGCGTACTTGTTTTCCTTGTTTATATCTTCTTGTGTGAATTGGTTTGCATCATTACCACTTCCATTTATAAGACTTGTTACTTCATTGTTTATATAAATACCTTCTTTACGTCCTTTCTCTAAGTCTGATTTAGATAAACGCACGTTGTATCTTCCAAGATATTGAGCATTGTCTATGTCGTAACCTCCACCATTTGGGTCAATTAAAAAGTCATAGACTGATACGTTATCTAGATAGGAACGATAACCTTTCATACTATCTGCATGGTATGAGAATATTGCACGTCCATAGATGATAGCATCTACTTTACCTAGTAAGTCTTTATAGTTCCAGTCGTTATCATTAGCGTCCTTTTCTTTAAGAGCATTAAGTAATTTAGCTCTCTTGTAGTCAGACATTGTAGCCTTTTTGAATTTAAAGGTTAAAGGACTATCTATTTTAGATAACATTGTTTCTACGAATGAAAGTGTCTTAGCAGAAGCTATGTTTACATTAGAACGTGCTTCTGGTTTGTTGTTATTAAAAGCTCCATTGTATTCACTTGAAGCTGGTGTACCATAAAATTGGTTATCTTTCTTGCCGTAATATAAGTCTTCATTCTTCCACCAACGCCATATAATACCTTGGCGGTAGTTCCTAGCAAATTGTATTTCCGTTA
>Ga0268298_10004421_pt1 | contig 13730 bp, 12 predicted proteins | sample WWTPWeurt_MetaG_FD_194462 | JGI IMG/M metagenome (GOLD analysis project Ga0268298, IMG submission 194462) | Activated sludge microbial communities from WWTP in Nijmegen, Gelderland, Netherland - WWTP Weurt | ecosystem: Engineered > WWTP > Aerobic digester > Activated sludge | place... | reverse complement strand
CTGCTACGAAACATTTACCCCCAGTTGTCAATCATGAAGGAATCACGTGGTGTTCTCTGCACTTAAAAGCTTTAGTTTTGTGAGGTTTATCGGTTATCTGGCTTTTGCCGCAAGCTGGCTGGCATTTGCGTATTTCTTGGGCCGCTTAATCCCGGACCGACAGTTGTGGTTCGCTTTATTAGTGACGCTGTTTTTTGGTTTGCCGATTTACATTGCGGCAATTTATGCGGTAACGATTGAAAGAATTTATTTGTCCAGTCAATTTAAAAAACTGGGCATCCTGCATTGGTTTTTTACCCGGCGGATTCTGTCGTATATCGGGTGGTTGTTGTGGTCAGTTGTCTTCTCCTTTTTACTGTTGTTTTATCTCGGTTCCGCTGAAAAGCAGGAATGGATTGTATTCTTTACCTCCATTCCGGTTTTTGCCGTCATTTATGCGTTTTTCTATCCCATCGCGGCACGTGAATACAAACCCTACATTGCTGTGCATAAATCGCTGGCTTGGTCGCGCTGGGCAGCTGCATTAACCATGGCGGTATTTTTTGTCCTATTTGCCGATCCTAGTGATGTGAATCGCCAATATGCATCGTTAACGGAAGCCATTGCACAGGAAAGCCAGCGGCTCGATGGCACCACAAACAGCATCTTGATTCTTGAAACCAACCGGCTGCTGGGTTTCATCGAAGGCTTGAAGCGTTACGCGCTGGGCAGTCTGCATTCGTTGAACGACCCGCTTTATCTCGGCGCCGTTTTCCTCGGCAGTTTGCTGTTCTTTTATAATGTGGCGCTGGGGATTTCCAGTTTTATGGTGCCCCTATCGGAATACCGCCGTGTGTTTGCGCCGCTGCAGGATAGTGATGAACCGCCCGCCGTTTCACCGTGGGCTTGGGCAATCACTTCGGCATTTGCCACTTTCTTTGTTTTCTTTATCTATGTTCCGTCAACGGTTTATGTCGATGCCTGGTTGCGCTCCAACCCTGAGACTATCGAAGAGATTCACGCTTCAAGGCAAATTGTCGTGCAAAAAGTGGAAATGATCGGTGATGAATACTATAAGCCCGGAACCGCCGCGCAGATTGAACAAGCCTACCTCGATAGCCTCAGCAAGATGGAAGCATCATTGGGAAAACTGCGCGAAACCACCGGCACCGGTTTTCAGCAGATGACCGACAACGTCGATGCCTATCTCGACTGGTATTACAGCCTGCCGGGTGAATATGAGCGGATTGTGGCATTGGCAACCGGTGTGCTGGAAAATTGGATGGCTGAGAAACTGCAAAATTATCTTATGAAAGGCAATGTGTTCGGTCCGGTGCAACAATCCATCGAGGAAGTTTTGCAGAGTAATCAGCAGTTACGCACCGAGCACATGCAGAAAGTGGAACAGATCCTGGCCGAGAATCGCGTTGAGCATCTCGATAATTCCCAGCTTGAAGTCGTCCGGCACGCTTCATTAAGCGCGCTCAAGGAACCGCCGGCACATAGCGTAATCGTCAATTTGGAAAACCGCATGCTGATTTCCGGCGGCATTGGCACCGCCGGTGCGATTACTGGTGCCATCGCCGGTAAAATTACCGCAAAAGTGGCCGGAAAAGGCATTATCAAGCTCGGCGCGCAAGCCCTGATCAAAGTAACCGCCGGTAAAGCGGTCAGTGCTTTGGGCGGTGCCGCGGCGGGCGCTGCAACGGGAGCTGCATTGGGATCATTCATCCCCGGCATCGGCACAGCCATCGGCGCGGCTATCGGTGGTATCATTGGCGGTATTACCATTGGTTTGACCGTAGAGAAACTCCTGCTGATGCTGGAAGAAGCATTTTCACGCGAAGAATTTAAACTTCAAATCCTGGAAGCGATCGAAGAAGAGCGCATCGAATTTGAAAAATTCTTGAACACACCGGCTTTGTCGGATAAAACTCCGGACAACACCGTTACAATTGAAACACCCTGAAGTTCAAGCCAATAAACCATAACCTTGGGATTTGAATGGAACATAACGTTGCCCTGATCACGACGATTGCAGCCGGCTTTGGCTTGGCTTTAATTTTTGGTTTCATTGCCGAAAAGCTTAAAACGCCCGCATTGGTTGGTTACCTCCTGGCCGGGATTGCCATCAGTCCGACCACACCGGGATTTGTCGCGGATGTCGAGATTGCCTCGCAATTGTCGGAAATCGGTGTCATGTTATTGATGTTCGGCGTCGGATTACACTTCTCGCTGGATGATTTACTGTCGGTCAAGCGCATCGCAGTACCCGGTGCGATCGTGCAAATGGCCGTTGCAACCGGTCTGGGTATGGCTTTGGCGTCCTGGTGGGATTGGAGTCTGGGCGCCGGATTGGTGTTGGGTTTGTCGCTATCATGTGCCAGCACGGTCGTGCTGCTCAAAGCACTCGAGTCGCGCGGTCTTTTGGAAACAATGAACGGTCGTATTGCCGTCGGCTGGCTGATCGTCGAAGATCTGGTGACCGTTATGATTCTGGTATTGTTGCCGTCGTTTGCGACCATGCTGGGCGGCACGAATGAAAGCGGAAGCCCAGCCGATCCGCTATGGCGCACCATCGGCATCACATTATTGCTGGTTTCCGCGTTTATCGCTTTGATGCTGATCGTGGGCCGCCGCTTCCTGCCTTGGCTGCTATGGCAGGTCGCCCGCACCGGTTCGCGGGAAATGTTCACCCTGGCCGTCGTTGCGGTCGCCATTTGTATCGCCTACGGCGCCGCCGCGCTATTTAATGTGTCGTTTGCGCTGGGCGCTTTCTTTGCCGGTATGGTGATGCGCGAATCCAAATTCAGTCAGCGTGCCGCCGAAGAGTCACTACCATTGCGCGATGCGTTTGCGGTGTTATTTTTTGTCTCTGTCGGCATGCTGTTTGACCCCGCCGTACTGATCGAAGAACCGATGCGTGTTCTCGCGGTGGTTGCCATTATCATCGTCGGTAAATCGATGGCAGCCATGCTGTTAGTTCTTATTTTGCGTTATCCGCTCAATACTTCGCTGACCGTTGCCGCCAGCCTGGGGCAAATTGGTGAATTCTCTTTTATTCTCGCCGGATTGGGCTTATCGCTTGGATTGATGCCAGCGGAAGGAATGAGCTTGGTGCTGGCTGGAGCGTTAATTTCCATCGCGTTCAACCCGATTGCATTTGCCGCGGTTACGCCGTTCAGAAACTTGATATTGAAGCACTCCACTGTGGCTCGAAAATACGAAAATCGCGACGATCCCTACGCGGAACTGCCAATGAGCACGGAACGTAAGTTTCTTAAGGGTCAGGTGGTGCTGGTGGGTTACGGGCATGTCGGTCAAAGTATCGCCCTGGCGTTGAACGAAAAAAATATTCCCTACATTGTTGCGGAGCAAAATCGCGAGCTGGTGCAGGATTTGCGTAAAAAAGGTACTACCGCGGTATCCGGCGATGCCACGGAACCTTCCGTGCTGATCCAAGCGCATATCAAGGATGCCGCCATGCTGGTCATTGCCACGGCGGATCCGCTGAATGTGCGGCAAATGATCGATACCGCGCGCACGTTGAATCCGGATATCGAGATTGTGTTACGCAGCCGCAGCGAAGACGAGACCACATTGCTGCGGAAAGATCAGATCGGCATGGTATTTTTTGCCGAGGAAGAGCTTGCCAACAGCATGTCGTATCACATCCTGAACCGATTCAACAAAAAATCGGAACCGGCGCCGGAATCGGCGTCGTAGCATCAGGTTCGATTGTTAAGTTTTAAACAGCTTCCCGTGAATTGAAATTTTTATGAGATTATTGCAATGACAAATCAGCGATATGCCGGTATCAATCAAGATGCAAATGAAGGACTCACCCACTTAGGCCGCATCGTGCGTGACGCCTGGGTGTTTGGTATTCTGCCGGAAACGGAAACCTGCGTGGGCTGGAGCGGTTCACAGATGCAGACTTTGTACGAAAAAGTCCATGCGGCATGGGAACCTTACGCACACTTACCCAGCCGCTTGCCGGATGACTTACGTGAGCGTCACATGCGGCTGTATTCCGAGGCGATAACAAGTGCCAAGGCGAAAGGCTGGGATGCCGAGTTGAAAGAAGACGATTAATTTCTCGCCGGGAAATGAATAATCCGCGCCGGACCTTCAAGCACGGTTTTATTGACCAGCGTCTGCAACGCCGCGGGAAATTCACTTTGTAAGCGCTTCATCACAGCCGCCATGTTCTCGCGGTAATACACAGCTTCGTACGCAACCGGCTGATCCAATGCATCACGCGCTTGCCGTTCAAAATTCCGCCATGCGATATCGACCCAGCACTTACGTTCGCCATCGATGAATACAAATTCTTCATGGTCAACGATTGCCATGTATTGCATGCTGCGGATGGGAACAAACAAATGCCGTGTCGGACAACGCGATAATAAGGTAATCGCCAGGTTGTAAGTACTTGCCGGCAAGTGACGCGCTTCCCGGCTGATTTCAAGATCTCGATAACAAGTAATTTCCATAATGAATGCGACACAACCTATTAAATTTCACCGGAGTAATGCTTTGTTTAGTCTCAACCCAATAGCGGAAAAGCAGAATAATCGTACTTATGTTACCTTAATGCCGTAGCGCAAAGAAACCCAATTTACACAACCCCTTTATTTTCAGTTACTTCCATACATTACATCGTTGACCGCTTCTAATGCGCCCCACCCGTCTTGAGAAACCTGCTGCCACGCGCAATAACCTGAAAACCATCGCCGCACTATTACCCTATTTGTGGGAATTCAAAGTGCGGGTGATCTTGGCACTCAGCCTGCTGATATTGGCCAAACTGGCCAATGTCTCGGTACCGCTGGTTCTGAAGGAAATCGTCGATGCTCTGGATCAACCGCGCGCGGAACTGGTGCTACCGGTATTTTTGTTGATCGGATATGGTGTTTTGCGTTTGTGCAGCACTTTGTTTGGTGAGCTACGCGACGCAATTTTCGCCAAAGTGACGCAGCGGGCGATCCGGCGGGTAGCGAACAGAGTATTCAGTCATCTGCATTCGCTGTCGCTGCGATTTCACCTGGAGCGCCAGACTGGCGGTGTTTCACGCGATATTGAACGCGGTACGCGCGGTATCTCCTTTTTGCTGAATTTCATGCTGTTCAATATTCTGCCGACGTTGCTGGAAATCGGTTTGGTACTGGCCATCCTGATCAAGCAATACGATATCCGGTTTTCCATCATCATTTCCCTGACGCTGCTGGCTTATATCGCACTGACCTTGGTCGTCACCGAATGGCGCATGATTTTCCGCCGCACCATGAACAATATGGACTCCAAAGCCAATACCCAGGCGATCGACAGCTTATTGAATTACGAAACGGTAAAATATTTTGGCAACGAAGCCTGGGAAGCGCGACGCTACGATGAGCATTTGCAATCGTGGGAAAAAGCCGCTGTCCGCAATCAAACCTCACTGGCCACGCTGAACGCCGGACAAAGCGCAATCATCGCAGTCGGTGTTACCTTACTGATGCTGTTGGCGGCTGATCAAGTCATCGACGGCGTCATGACATTGGGCGATTTGGTGCTGATTAATGCCTTTATGCTGCAACTGTACATGCCACTGCATTTTCTCGGTTTTGTTTACCGCGAAATCAAACATTCGCTGGCCGATATGGAACGCATGTTCACATTATTGGATGAAAACCGGGAAATTCAGGATCAACCGGATGCCAAAGTTCTCGCTGCCGATCAGGCAACCATCCGCTTTCATCATGTCGATTTCAGCTATGAAACTAACCGTCAGATACTGTTCGACGTCAGTTTCGATATTCCCGCCGGGCAAAACATTGCCGTTGTCGGTCACAGCGGTTCTGGTAAATCGACGCTGGCACGCTTACTGTTCCGTTTTTATGATGTGCGATCGGGATGCATTCAAATCAATGATCAGGATATTCGCACGGTGACCCAGCAAAGCCTGCGCGCCGCGATGGGTATCGTGCCGCAGGACACCGTGTTGTTCAACGACAGTATTTATTACAACATCGCGTACGGACGGCCGGAGGCCACACAAGAGGAAGTATTTGCTGCCGCACGTGCTGCCCATATCCATGATTTCATTGAAAGCCTGCCGGAAAAATATGCCACGATCGTGGGCGAGCGCGGCTTGAAGCTATCCGGCGGTGAAAAACAACGCGTCGCCATCGCCCGTACCATTCTGAAGAATCCGGTTATTCTGATTTTTGATGAAGCAACATCGGCGCTCGATTCCAATTCCGAGAAGCGTATTCAGGCGGAACTGAAACGCATCGCCCAAAACCGCACCACACTGACCATCGCGCACCGGCTATCCACGATCGCCGATGCCGATCAGATTCTGGTGATGGATCATGGCCGCATTATCGAACGCGGCACGCATCAGCAATTGCTGGCAAGCGGCGGCACGTATGCACAGATGTGGGAATTACAACAGCAGGAAGAAATCGATCAACACCAGCAAGAAAGCACTATTTCCGCATCATAATCAATCGTTATTCATGCAAAAGTTATCTTTTTCATGAAGAAATCACAGCATCTTCTTGAACAACTTTACTTGTTGTTTCCATGAAATAAATTCTTACGTAATACAAAAAACCCGGAAATACCGGGAAAAAACCAACCTTATCCCCAAGAATGAATTCCGGAGTGATGTGTTAACTTCCCACTCCAGAATTTGCCATCAAAAAATTGCGTAATTACATTCGAGGGAGTCATCGCAATGCTTGTATCCGTTGGTTATCTCATCATCATTATTTCTGTTTTTGGCGGCTTTGCACTGGCGGGCGGGCATCTCGCTTCGCTGTGGCAGCCGGTCGAATTGCTCATGATTGGCGGTGGCGCAGTGGGCGCTTTTGTCGTCGGTAACTCGAACAAAGCGCTCAAGGCCACGTTGAAAGCGTTACCGACCGTTTTCAAAGGCTCCAAATATACCAAAGCACTGTACATGGATTTGATGACGCTGCTGTATGAAGTGCTTGGGAAAATCCGCAAAGAAGGGTTGATGTCGATTGAAGGCGATGTTGATGATCCCGCCAGCAGCCCTATTTTCACCAAATACCCGGATATTCTGGCCGATCATCATATCACCGATTATTTGCGCTTAATGGTCGGCGGCAACCTCAATTCGCTCGAAATCGAAAGCCTGATGGACAGTGAATTGGAAACACACCATCAGGAAGGCGAAGTGCCGATTCATGTGGTCGCCAAGCTCGGCGATGGATTACCGGCTTTCGGTATTGTCGCCGCGGTGATGGGGGTGGTGCATACGATGGAATCCGTTCATCTTCCACCCTCCGAATTGGGTATTTTGATTGCTGCGGCGCTGGTCGGGACATTCCTGGGAATTTTATTGGCGTATGGATTCGTCAGTCCCCTGTCGAGCAAACTCGAACATAATCTCCATGAGTCCAGCAAGATGTTTGAGTGCATCAAAATCACATTACTGGCCAATTTGAACGGCTATTCACCGGTTCTGGCCATTGAGTTTGGCCGCAAAGTGCTATTCACGACCGAAAGACCGTCTTTCCTGGAACTGGAAGAGCATGTCAAACAAAGTAAATCAAAATAACCGCTTCGGAATGATGTTCCATTTGAATTGCGAGAATAATTATGGCTGATGATCTTTCACAACGCCCGATAGTCATCAAGCGAATCAAGAAAGTTGCTGGTGGTCACCACGGCGGCGCTTGGAAAATCGCTTATGCTGACTTTGTCACCGCCATGATGGCATTCTTCTTACTCATGTGGCTGCTGGGATCATCCACCAAGAGTCAACTGGAAGGTATCTCGGAATATTTCAAAACACCACTCAAGGTCGCCATGACAGGCGGATCGTCCATAGGCGAAACCAGCAGCATCTTGAAAGGTGGCGGCACCGATCTGACCCGTCAGCACGGCGAAGTGAAAAAAGGTGAAATTAAAGACGACATCCAAGCCAAGAAAATTATCAAGGAACGCATTGAGCGCATTAAATTGGAAGGCTTGAAGAAAAAAATAGAAGAAGCGGTTGAAAACAATCCCACATTGAAAAAATTCGCCAATCAGCTTTTGCTGGATATCACGTCCGATGGTTTAAGAATTCAGATCGTCGATGAGCAAAATCGTCCCATGTTTGCACTGGGAAAAGCCGATTTGCAGCCGTACACCAAAACCATTTTGCGCGAGATTGGCAAAATGCTCAATGACGTGGAAAACAAAATCAGTCTCTCTGGCCATACCGACGGAAAACCTTTCCCTACCGGGGACAAAGGTTACAGTAACTGGGAATTATCGGCGGATCGCGCGAACGCTTCGCGCCGCGAGCTGATTATTGGCGGTATGGATACCAACAAGGTTCTACAAGTGATCGGTTTGTCATCCGCGGTGTTGTTTGACAAGGAAGATCCTGTCAATCCGATCAACCGCCGGATCAGCATCGTCGTCATGAACGAAAAAGCCGAGAAAGCCGTGACGATGGATGGCCAAACCATTGATGTTGATATGCAGGCCGAACCGAATAAAGAAATACTGCAAAATCCATAAATCATTCAATAGCCTATCATGTTAAAACGAATCCATCCCGGTATTGCCGCATTAGTTGTTCAGATTGTGACCATTTTGACGGTGTATCTGATTATCCTGTCACAAGCTTTTCCCGGTTTGAGTGTATTTGAATGGAGTTTGGCACAAGGGTTATTGGCGGGATTACTCAGTTACTTCATTCGCATGCCGGTATGGTGGGTTGCTATCCATCTGGGTTTCATACCGCTGGTTGTTGTTGCACTGGCATGGAATATTTCCTCGACATGGTTCCTGGTATTTTTTCTCGGCCTATGGCTGGTCTATGGAAAAACCTACAGAACCCAAGTACCGCTGTATCTTTCCAGTCAACGTGCAAATCAAGCATTGGAATCACTATTGCCGGGCAAAGAGCGATTTTCTTTTGTCGATCTGGGCAGCGGCTGTGGCGGTCTGTTGAATAATCTAGCTAGAACACACAAGAATGGTCAGTTTCACGGAATTGAATCCGCTCCCTTACCTTTCCTGATCAGCAAATTAAGAAGCTTTCTGGGTGTTCCAAACTGCAAAATCATGTGGGGAGATTTCTGGCAGCAGGATTTCTCACAATACGATGTCGTTTATGCTTATCTGTCGCCGGTACCGATGGCCGCATTGTGGGAAAAGGCCGGTAAGGAAATGCGCCCGGGAAGTCTGCTGATTAGCAATACATTCACTATCCCTGGTGTGGCAGCGGATAAAAGTATCAAGCTCGATGATTTCTCCAATTCCACGCTATATCTGTGGAAAATTTAGCTTGAGTGAAATGGTGCGCTAAGTGCGGCGCCAAGTCGTTCCTTGCGCGCCATCTTCGAGGATAATGCCCTGTTGTTGCAGATTTTTACGAATAGCGTCGGCATCGGAGTACCGGCCTTCTTTACGTGCGCTAATGCGCTGTTGAATCAGCAGCTCAATGTCATCCGGCGTCAAAGCATCCGATGAGCCGGTAGCGATTGTATTCTGCAAATACTCTTGCGGATTCTGCTGCAAAAGACCGAGTAAACCACCCAGTGTTTTCAGTAGCCCGGCATTCTCTTTTGAACCCGATTTATTGATATCGCTCGCCAGATCAAACAAAACTGCAATTGCATCCGGCGTATTGAAATCATCATCCATGGCAATTTTAAATCGTTGCGCGTAAGCGTTATTCCAATCCAGCGCTATTGCATTGACCGGGCCGGCATCTTTGAGTGCAATATACAAGCGATCCAACGCAAGCTTAGTATCTTTGAGATGCTGATCGGAATAATTCAATGGGCTGCGATAGTGCGCACGCAGAATAAAAAAGCGCACCACCTCCGGTTGGTAGAATTTTAAAATCTCCCGGACAGTAAAGAAGTTGCCCAATGATTTCGACATCTTTTCGTTGTCGACGCGGACGAATCCATTATGCATCCAGTAATTGACAAAAGGATGATCATGCGCGCCTTCACTTTGTGCGATTTCATTCTCATGATGCGGGAACTGCAAATCCTGTCCACCACCATGAATATCAAAGTGAATGCCTAATAACTGTTCGCTCATCGCGGAGCATTCGATGTGCCAGCCCGGACGCCCCCTTCCCCAAGGAGATTCCCAGAACGGCTCGCCCGGTTTTGCCGATTTCCACAACACAAAATCCAGCGGGTCTTTTTTATTTGAATCAATTTCCACACGCTCGCCAGCGCGCAGGTCGTTCAGGGATTTACCGGAAAGTTTTCCATAATTGGGAAAATCATGCACGGAATAATACACATCGCCATTTTTCGCATGATAAGCCAAGCGTTTTTCCACCAGCGTGCTGATCATTGCAATCATATGCTCAACAAAATCCGTCGCGCGCGGCTCGTGGCTCGGCGGCAAAACACCCAGCGCGGCCGAATCCTCATTCATTGCTTGAATGAAACGTTGTGTCAGCGTTTCGATCGATTCATTATTTTCCTGCGCACGCTTGATAATTTTGTCATCAATATCAGTCACATTCCGTACATAGCTGACTGCGAAATCATTAGCTGTGAACCAGCGGCTAACCGTATCGAAAACCACCAAAACTCGCGCATGTCCCAAATGACAATAATCATAAACCGTCATACCGCATACATAAATTTTTACTTTTCCAGGCGTTATTGAAACAAAATCTTGTTTTTCCCGGGCGATTGAGTTATAAATTTTGAGCATAAGGTCAACAGATAAAATTGTAGAGTTAGCCATCTTCTTGATAGAATCTGGCCGTTCCAGCGCTTTTTGAAATAGCCTTCGAGTATAACATAACGTAGGCGCAAAGCCCTTACCCGCTACTTGCCAATTAGGAAACTTAACTATGCATCGCTGTCAAATTCTGATTTTTTTATTGTTAATTGCACTGTGCTTACCTGTTCATGCCACAGAGACCCGAGTTGAAATGAAAACCAATTTGGGCAGTATCGTTCTCGAGCTTTACCCGGAAAAAGCACCGAAAACCGTCGAGAATTTCCTGCAATATGTTGAGGATGGATTTTACAAAAATACCGTATTTCACCGCGTGATTGCTGGTTTTATGATACAAGGCGGCGGATTCGATACAGCATTGAAACAAAAACCGGCACGATCACCGATCCAAAATGAGGCCGATAACGGTTTAAAAAATGAACCCGGAACCATTGCGATGGCGCGCACTTCGGATCCGCACTCGGCATCGGCGCAATTCTTTATTAATGTCGCCAATAATGCATTCTTGAATTACAAAGCACCGACTCAAAATGGCTACGGATATGCGGTATTCGGCAAGGTGGTTTCCGGCATGGAAGTTGTCAACAAGATTGCATCGTTGCCGACCGGATCAGGCGGCCCTTTTGGCGGTGATGTACCCAAAAATAGCGTCGTTATTGAAGATGTGATAAAACTGCCTGCGCTTGAGAAAAATACGCAATAACAAAAATCATCACTTTACATAGGATAGATATGGTCAGACTACAAACCAATTATGGTGTTATTACGCTTGAACTGGATAGCGAGAAAGCGCCGGAAACCGTGCAGAATTTCTTAAATTACGTTACCAGCGGATTCTATGACAACACATTGTTTCATCGTGTTATTGACGACTTTATGATTCAAGGCGGTGGGTTTGAGCCTGGAATGAAGCAAAAAAAGACACAACCACCTATCCAGAATGAAGCTGCCAACGGGCTTAAAAATGATTCGTACACTATCGCAATGGCTCGTACCGCCGATGTTCATTCCGCAACGGCGCAATTCTTCATCAATGTCACTAATAATGGCTTTTTGAATTACAAATCTTCAACACCGCAGGGTTTCGGTTATTGCGTGTTCGGTAAAGTGATTGAAGGTCAGGATGTTGTGGATAAAATCAAGAAAGTCAAAACGGGTGATCACGCAGGCCACCAGAATGTTCCACTTGAAAATGTCATCATCGAAAAAGCCGAAGTGATTTAACCGCAATCCGGCAGCCGCTCATCACGATGACATCGTGCCATTATGTCAGCCCGCGGTGCAAATCAGCTTGCAGATCCTGCACCGCTTCCAGTCCAACTGCAATACGCAACAATCCATCGGTGATACCGGCAGCAGCCCGTGCTTCTTGACTGATACGTGCATGGGTTGTTGTGGCTGGGTGGGTCAGCGTGCTTTTCGCATCGCCCAGATTGGCGGTAATCGATATCAAACGCGTCGAATCAATGACACGCCAAGCGGCTTCTTTACCGCCCTTGACTTCGAAAGTCACAATCCCGCCACCGGATTTTTGCTGACGTTGTGCTAATGCATGTTGCGGATGCGAGGCTAAGCCAGGATAAAAGACACGCGTCACATTCGGTTGTGCCTCAAGCCATTGTGCCATTTGCAACGCATTTGATGAGTGCGCTTCTATGCGTAACTTCAGCGTTTCCAAACCCTTCAGTATCACCCAGGCATTGAAAGCACTGAGTGTCGGCCCGGCAGTACGCAAGAATCCATAGATTCCGACATCCATCAACAATTCGCGCTTACCGAGCACAGCACCGCCCAAAACTCTGCCTTGTCCGTCCAAATATTTAGTCGCGGAATGAATAACGATATCAGCGCCTAACTCAAGCGGCTTCTGCAGAATAGGGGTACAAAAACAATTATCGACCGCTAGCCAAACGCCTGCTTTCTTGGCAATTTTACTCAGTTCCGCGATATCGGAGATTTCCGTTAACGGATTGGACGGTGTTTCCAAAAAAAACAGCTTGGTATTGGGTTGTATCGCGGCTTGCCATGACTGTACATCGGTCGCCGATACAAAAGTTGTGTCGATATTGAAGCGTTTCAATATGTTATTGAATAAATTAACGGTTGCGCCAAACAAACTGCGCGATGCAACGATATGATCACCTGCCGACAATAACCCCATTGTGCAGGCCAATATGGCCGACATGCCGGAGGACGTCGCAATGCAGGCTTCGGCTCCTTCCAATGCGGCCAGCCGTTCTTCAAACGCAGTCACGGTGGGATTGGTAAACCTAGAATAGATGTTACCCGGTTCATTGCCGGAAAATCGCGCAGCTGCTTGAGCGGCACTCTCAAAAACGAAACTTGAAGTCAGATACATGGCTTCTGAGTGTTCGTTGAATTGACTGCGATGAACTCCGGTATGGAGCGCCAGCGTTTCAGGCTGTAAGTGATCTGTCATAGCGTGAACCTTGAGCGAAAACGATATTTATAGAAATTAGGAAAAGTTTATTATGAACAGAAAAATGAGCGGCAAATAGCAAGACTCAAAATGACATGATGTTTATTGAACGCTCTGCTCAGTGTGTTATTCGGAAAAAACCAAGCTCAAATCCAATTGAGTATTGAGTTTAGTCTGTAATATCGAATGATTGGAATTGCGCTGTGATTCCAGGGTTTGTAAGTATTCGGAAGTAATATCCCCGGTTATATAATTACCGTTGAAACATGAAGTTTCAAAACTTTTAACCGCAGGCAATACTTTTGAGACAGCATGATTTAGTGCATCCAAATCTTGAAAAATCAAATAATCTGCGCCAATTTCATTACAAATTTCTTCTGTCGTGCGATCAGTCGCGATCAATTCCTGTCGCGTCGGCATGTCAATACCGTATACATTCGGATATCGCACCGGGGGTGCCGCAGAAGCGAAGTAAATTTTATTTGCGCCCGCCTCGCGTGCCATCTGAACAATTTCCCGGCTCGTTGTACCGCGAACGATGGAATCGTCCACCAACATAACATTCTTGCCGCGAAATTCG
>Ga0268298_10004420_pt1 | contig 13732 bp, 14 predicted proteins | sample WWTPWeurt_MetaG_FD_194462 | JGI IMG/M metagenome (GOLD analysis project Ga0268298, IMG submission 194462) | Activated sludge microbial communities from WWTP in Nijmegen, Gelderland, Netherland - WWTP Weurt | ecosystem: Engineered > WWTP > Aerobic digester > Activated sludge | place... | reverse complement strand
CCGACCTTGCCGATGTCCGACAGGTTCTGCATCACTTGGATCAGGCCAAGCACGGCGCCGATGATGCCGACGGTCGGTGCGTACCCGCCGATGGCTTCCCAGACTTTGGCGATGTCCTCGCCACCTTCTTCGGCGTGCTCGATGGTCGTCTCCAGCGTGGCGCGCATCTGATTGGAATCGGCTCCGTCCACGGCGAGCATGAGGGCGCGCGCCAAGAACGGATCGGTGGCCTTGGGCGCAGCGGACTCGAGGGCGAGGATGCCGTCGCGCCGTGCGGTGGTGGCATAGCCGACGATCTCCTCGATCAGGGCGACGTTGCGGCTGGCTGGAGGACTCAGTACCTGTTTGAAGCTCTTCATCGCTCCGACGAAGGTCGAGAGCGGGAATTGGAGCATCGTGGCGCCGATGGTGCCGCCGGCCACGATGAAGAATGCGATGGGGTTCACGACCTGCGAGATCTTGCCGCCCTCGAGCACGTTGCCGCCGAACACGGCCACGATGCCGAGGATGAGTCCGATCAAGGATGCCTTGTCCATCGTGCTACCTCATGGCGAGTGCGAGCGACGCCCCGGCAGGTGGCTCGGGCGCTCGACGTGGCTCGCGCTTTCCTTGGCGTTGGCCAGCACCTCTCGGGACGGCGGATGCGCCCCCGATTCGTGGAACGGCGAGCGAACCGAGCGCCGGAAGTCGATGACCCGCTCCATCACCTCGTGCAGCGACTCCCGCACCATGATGCGGTCGCCGTTCAAGAACTCGATGGTGGTGTCCGGCGTCACCTCGATCCAGGTCACGAGATCGGGGTTGATGGCGATGATGCTGCCGTTCAGACGCGAAAGCTGGATCACGTGGGCCTCCTGCTGCAATCAGCGGACCAGGCGCGGAGCTGCCTCTGAGCGCGCACTCCGGCCTCGGGGTGACGTCGGCCCGGCGCGTCAGCGTCAACCGCTTGGCGGCTCACGGCCCACCTTCCCGGGTGAGCTCGGCCTCGACGACCTCGGAAATGCCGTGCCACGCCAAGATGTGGAGCTCCTGGATGCGCGGCGTCTCGCGGGACGGCGCCCGGAACGTGAGCTCGGCTGCAGCAGCCATCGGCCCATCCGCCATGCCCGTGAACGCGATGGCCGTTGCGCCGCGCTCGCGGGCAGCTTCGAGCGCGCGCAGCACGTTGGGTGAGCGTCCGCTCGTGCTGATGCCCACGACGACGTCGTGGGGCCGCGCCAGCCCGCGCACCTGCCGAGAGAACACCTGCTCGAAGTCCCAGTCGTTGCCGACGGCGGTCAGGATGGAGCTGTCGGTGGTGAGGGCGATGGCGGGCCACGGGTCTCGCTCTCGGGCGAAGCGCCCGACGAACTCGGCTGCCACGTGTTGGCTGTCCGCCGCGCTGCCGCCGTTGCCGCAGAGCAGAAGCTTGTTCCCTGCGCGGATCGCCCGCGCTACGCGCTCGGCGATCTTCGCCAAAGTGGCGGTGCTCTCGTCGAGCATGCGCTGGTGGGCTTCGATGCTCGACGACACGATTTGGGCGAGCCGGCTCTGCCGTTCCGCGTGCTCCTCGGGGCGCTCCAGGCTGTCCAAGAGCAGGCTGACCGCCTCTGCCACCGCCCCGGCGCCGCCCGCGCAGCTGAGCACGCGGTGAGCGCGCGCCCGCGCCGAGGGCGCGGCGTCCGCGGGCGCGAGCGCCAGCCCCACGCTGTCGAAGGCCAAGGCGTCGCGGTCGGCGTCGCCCACGAAGCACATCGACTCGGGGGTCGTGCGCATACGGCTCGAGAGCTCGACGATGGCGAGGCGCTTGTCTTTGGCACCGCGCACGACTTCTTCGGCGCCCGCCCGCGCCGCGATGATGTCGACCAGTGGGCCATCCTCGCCGGTGACCAGGGCGATGCGCAGCCCGGCGCGACGCGCGCGCGCCAGCGCGTCGAGGTCGCGGAAGGCGATGCCCTTGGTCTCTTCCCCCGACCGCGTGAGCTCGACCCGGCCGTCGGTGAGTACGCCGTCCACGTCCAATGCCAGTACCGAGAGTGCGCTCATCGAGTTCTCCTCAACCGGGGTAGCGAATCGTTCGGCCGACGGCCGCCTCCCGCGCGGGTGCGCGGAGAGCGCGCTCGAGCTCGGGGATCTGATCGGCGTAATCGAGATCGGGGACGCTCTCGTCGATTACGAACGGTAGAATGTTCTCTCCGTTCATCGAGTGGAGCTCGAGAATGGTGCGCGCACGCACGAGATCGACGTAGCCGTTCCCGCGGTAGACCAAGGGCAGACGCTGTCGCGGCAGGTTGTAAGCCTCGCGCACGCCTGGGAGCTCCACCACGGGACGCAGCTGGCCCGCGTCGATCCGGTACATCTTGTACGGCGTGTGCTCGGCGAGCTCCACCGAGCGCAGCGAATCGGCTTCGGGGTGCGAGAGGAACGTCTCGATGGCGCGATCGATGACTCGCACCTCGCGCGCCGGCTGGGTGGGGCGAAGGTGGAGCAGCACCTCTGGCCGGTAGTTCTCGTGGGCCGCGAGCCAACCGAGCGCGTGCTCGAACACGACGAGGTCGGTGGCGTCGTCGCTGGCGAACTCGTCGGGGCGCCGGAACGGAACGTCGGCGCCCGCGGCCCGCGCGACCTCGGCGATCTCCGCGTCGTCGGTCGAAACGAGGGTGCGGGTCACGAGCCGGCTCTCGAGCGCTTGCAGGATCGAATGGACGATGAGCGGGCGTCCCCCCACGGGCAGGAGGTTCTTGCGCGGCACGCTCTTGCTGCCACCCCGTGCCGGGATCAGGGCCAAGACCTCGGTCACGCAGCGTCTCCCAAGGCGCCCCTCGCGCACATGAGGCGCACGAAATTCAGCGCGCGAAGCGCGTCGAACTCGGCGTCGGCACCCACGTGGTGGCAGAGCACGATTTGGGCAGGGAGTCGCTCCCGCGTCACGCGTGCCAGGAGCTCCGGCAATCCCGCGCGTCCGCGCCCGAGTGAACACGGTCCGCTGCCGGGCTCGGCGTCCCCGACGCGGAGCTCGATCAGGCGCGGCGCGAGCAAGTCGAGGTCTTGGGCGTTCGACAGGCCGGCCTCCGCCGCCATGCCGGTGTCGTAGGCGAGGCCGAGGTTCGGGTGGTCGATGCGCAGGATGAGCGCGCTGAGTGCCCGCGCCGGTACCGGCGCGCCGAGCGCAATGGAGATGCCGCGCGCGCTGGCGAGACCCAGGGCGGGCGCGAGCTGTTTCGAGAGCTCGAGGCCGAGTTCGGCAACCGTCGCAACCTCGGGCGCGATGGGCAGTGAAACGTAGCTTGCGCCGAGCTCCGAGGCCCAATCCACCACCCGCTCCAGGACGAACTGGGGCCCGCCGCCGCCGGTAACCAGGCGATGACCGAGGAAGTACTCGGCGTAGATGCTGCCGATGGCGAGCCCGTGCGTGCGTGCGAGCGCGGCGAGGGCCGTGCGCCGGCGGGCCGTGAGCAGAGGTTCGTCGCGCCTGCCGCCGAAGCACAGACTCAGCCGTTCGAATCCGAGACAGGCGGTGCGCTCCATCTCGGCCTCCAGCGAGAGCGGAGGCCCCGCCGGGCTGCCCAGGCGCCCGAACGAGAGACTGACGGCAGGGTGGGCGGGGTTCATGCTCGCCTCAAGCCACGCGGCGGAGCTTCTTCATCACGCTCTCTTCGTCCGCGCTGACCTTCTTGACACCGTCGCCCATGGCGCGCTCCACGGCACGGATGTCCCGCACCAGCTTCATGACGCCCTGCGGCTCCACGCTGGCGGCTTGGTCCGAACCCCACATGGCGCGATCCAGCGTGATGTGGCGCTCGATCATGCAGGCGCCGAGCGCGACGGCTGCGACACTGGTGGCGAGCCCCACTTCGTGGCCCGAGTAGCCCACGGGCACCCCGTAGCGCTCCTTCAGCTTGGGAATCATCTGCAGGTTCAGGTCGTCGAGCTTCGCCGGATAGGCGCTCGTGGTGTGGAGCAGCACGAGGTTCTCCGGACCGATCACTTCGATGGCCTTGTCCACCTGGGCCTCGGTGCTCATGCCGGTCGACACGATGAGGGGGCGGCCCATGCTGCGGTGATGACGCAGGAGTGCGTGATCGGTGAGGCACGCCGACGCGATCTTGTAGGCCGGTGGGTTGAACTGCTCGATGAAGTCCACGCTCGGTTCATCCCAACACGACGCGAACCAGTGGATGCCCTTGTCCCGGCAGTAGCGGTGGATGTCCCAATATTGGCCGAGCCCGAACTCGAGGCCCCGCTTCAGGTCACCGTTGGTGCTTCCGAACGGGCTCTCGCGCGGGCGGGCCAGCTCTTCGGCCGAGTACACGATTTCGACGGTCCGCTTCTGGAGCTTCACGGCCTGGCAGCCGGAAAATGCAGCCACGTCGACCAGGCGCTTGCAGACGTCGAGGTCTCCGTTGTGATTGATGCCAATTTCCCCCACAACGTAGCAAGGCGCGCCGTCACCGACGTTCGTTCCGCCAATCTTCACGAGAGCCATGAGTCGGTCCTCCGGAAGGAGGCCTTAGCAACGCCCGTGCCTCACTCGGCCGAGCGGCGCTCGCTGCCGTCGCCGCCCAGAATTCGCATGGCGCTGCGCGAGAGCTCGTCGGCGATCGCCATGGCACTGACGAAGGGCGTGTCACTTTCCTCGCCGAGCGCCTGTACGAGCTCGGGCGAAAGCTCCATGCCCGCGACGCTGCGCGGGCGCGACACCGGTAGATCGAGTCGGGCCTTCGCCCCCGGCGCGCCCTCGCCGAGCGCGTCGAACCCGCGCTCGAGGGCGGCGCTCGCCATGGACGTCACCGAACGCGTGTAGGCCCCTTCGTTCCCGGTGAAGTAGCCGCGCGCCTTCAGCTCCCGCACGAACCCCGCGGCGTCCCCGCGCTCCGCTGCCGCCAAGGCGCCTGGGAAGCGCTTCTCCAAAAGCGCGAGGTAGTCACCCGCGCCTTCTTCGGCCGTGTGATACGCCCGGAAGCGATCGGTGATGGTCACTTCGGTGGCGCCAGACCCTTCGCGCGTTCGCTGCTCGACGGAGAGTCCGCTCGGCCCAGTGCCTTTGATGCCGCCGAAGTTGAAGTTGTACATCGACGCGCCGCGACCGGTCTCGTGGGCCCACTGAGCCGTGAGGACGGCGACGGTCTCCCGGGTGGGAGCCCGTCCATGACGAGCGGTCCACGCTCGTTCGAGCGCCTGCGCTGCGTCGTTTCCCGATAGCCGTGTGCGCCGCGCCTCCACCTTCCCTGCTCCACCGACCGCGCGGTCGAGCGCCGAGCCGAAGCCCGGCGCGGCAGGTGCTGGCTGCGAAGTGCCTTCGGCCGCGGGCAAGCTGACGGGGAAGATGGGGTTCATCCGCCCGACCACTGGCGCAAGAAGCGGGCCAGCTTCTCGCCGAGCGAACACCGCGCTCGTGAGGGGCCGGCGCCAGGATCGTGACGAACCGAGGTGTCAAACGCCCGGTCGGACGCCATGCGAGCGAGAAAGGCGAAGCCTCGGGTGCGAAGCGACTCGCGCCCGCCGAGGGGCCTCGACAGGTGGGACGGTAATTGCATGGGGACCCGCACATGGTTTCGGAAGGCTCCGCGACGCTCCGGCTCTTGCTGCTCGACGACGAGGCCATCGTGCGGCGCAGTGTGGAGCGCCTGCTGCGGAACGCCGAGCCCGCCTGGGAGGTGGTGCCGGTGGGGACCGCAGACGACGCGGTGTCCGCCCTCGAGGCGACGCCGTTCGACATCATCGTCAGCGACCTGAACCTCGGACCGGGCAGCATGACGGGCGCCGAGCTACTGGCGTTCTCCCAGGAGCGGCACCCGGACGCCGTGCGCATCGTCCTTTCGGGTCAGACCGGCACCGACTTGTCGGCGCGCACGGTGCCCACGGCGCACCTGGTGCTGCCGAAGCCGTTCGACCCACTCGAGCTCCGCGACCAATTGAAGCGCGCCGCGGAGCTCCGACTCTTGCTCTCCGATCTGAAGCTCCGGAGCCTCGTGGGCTCCAGCAACCGCCTACCGTCGCCTCCGCGCCTCTTCCGCGAGATGACCCGACTGCTCTCGAGCCGCCGATCGGCCATCGAGGACATCGCGAGCCTGATCGAGCAAGACGTCGCGCTTTCGGCACAGCTGATGCGCCTCGTGGCGAGTGCCTTCTTCGGCTTGCCCCAGAAGGTCAGAACCGTGCGCGGCGCCGTTGCCTATCTCGGGTTCAACACGGTGAAAACCCTGGTACTCGGCGTGGCCATCGCGCAGGAGTACAAGACGCCGCGGCCGGTTCGCGGCTTCGACATCGACGCGCTCCAGCGCCACTCCTTGCTGACCGCGCGGCTGGCCCGGGAGATCCTGGCGGGCAGCGGCCTCGCCGATGACGCGTTCAGCGCCGGCATGCTGCACAACGTCGGACAGCTGCTGCTCGCGTCGCGTGCACCCGAAGAGTACTCCGAGGTGATGATCCGCGCGCGCGAGGGCCAGGATCTCTGCGCGTCGGAGCGCGCGACGTTCGGCGTGACTCATCCAGAAGTGGGGGCCTACCTCCTCGGGATCTGGGGGTTGCCCCAACCGCTGGTGCGCGCCGTCGCCCGCCATCACCTGCCCGACGCGGCGGTGAGCGAGGACCTCGACCCGGCGCTCGCCGTGGCGTTGGCTCAGAAGCTCACCTCGAATCCAGATGCGCCGGCCATGGACGGTGCGTCCGACCCGGCCTCCGCCATCGACCTCCGCCACTTGCGCGAAGTCGGGGTGGTCGGCCGCTTGGAATCGTGGCGCGACTCGGCGCGAGCTCACCAGAAAGGCGAAACAGGCTGAGATGGCTACCGGGATTTGGTCGGCGGCGTCGGGCGCAGTGGCGCAGAGCTTCTCCCTCGACGTTGCGGCGAACAACGTCGCCAACGCTGGCACGCCCGGCTTTCGCGCGGACCGCGCGGTGTTCCGGCAAGAGCTCGCACGCGCCACCGCCCGCGGCGAAGCGCGGGGCCTTCGCTACAACTTGACGCGCACCGCTGCGCCTAGCTTCGTCCCCGGCGAGCTCGTGAGCACGGGGCGCCCCCTCGACGTGGCGCTGCGCAGCGAGAACAGCCTGTTCGCCGTGCGATCCGCTGACGGCGTGCGCTACACCCGAGCGGGCAGCCTGACGCTGTCGGCCGACGGCAAGCTCACTACGCCCGAAGGGCTTCCCTACCTCGGCGCAGACGGACAACCGCTGAGCGTGCCGAGCGAGGCCAAGAGCGTCAGCGTGAATCGCGAGGGACAGATCCTGGTGGACGGCGTGGAAAGCGGCTCGAAGCTCCGAGTCGTCACCTTCGCGCGCATGGACGCCCTCGAACGCGAAGGCCAGAACCTGTTTCGGGCTCCGCCCGCCGCTGGGCGTCCGACCGAAACCCCCGCCGAGCTCGAGCCGGGCGCCGTCGAGATGTCCAATGCCTCGGCCATCACCAGCATGACCACGCTGGTCACGGCCAGTCGCCACTTCGAGATGCTCACCCGAGTGATCGAGGCGTTTTCGACCATCGACCGACGCGCCGCCACCGACGTGATGGCGAAGCGCTGAGCGCGCTCACACGTTGAAGCGGAAGTGCATCACGTCGCCGTCGCGGACGACGTAATCGCGACCTTCGATGTGGAGCTTGCCCGCCTCGCGACACTTGGCCTCGCTGCCGAGCGTGACGAGGTCCTCCCACCAGATGACTTCGGCTTTGATGAAGCCGCGTTCGAAGTCCGTGTGGATGGCGCCGGCGGCTTGCGGGGCCACGGACCCGGCGGGCACGGTCCAGGCGCGGCACTCCTTCTTGCCTCCCGTTAGGAAGGTGATGAGGCCGAGCATGTCGTATCCCGCTCGGATCACGTGATGGAGGCCCGGCTCGGTCAGGCCGACGCTGGCCAAGAACTCCGGACGGTCCGCCGGGTCGAGCTCGGCGATCTGGGCCTCGAGGGCGGCGCAGATCGCCACGACGGGGGCCTTCTCTTCCGCCGCCAGGGCCGACAGCGCTCGATAGTGTGGGTTTTCGTCCAGCGCGAGCAGCGATGCCTCGTCGACGTTCGCGACGTAGAAGGTGGGCTTGGCCGTGAGCAGCTGCATCTCTTTGGCGATGTCGCGCTCCTTTTCGTCGGCGAGCTCCAGGGACCGCACGGGCTTGCCTTGATCGAGGTGCGCAGCGAGCCGCTCGCACAGACCGATGGCGAGCTTCTCGACCGGATCGCCGCCCTTGGACTGCTTGCGGGCGCGATCGAGGCGCTTGTTCACGGTGTCGAGGTCGCGCAGGCAAAGCTCGGTGCCGATGGTGGCCACGTCCGCCGCCGGATCCACGCGCCCCTCGACGTGAGTCACGTTCTCGTCGACGAAGCAGCGCACGACATGGGCGATGGCGTCGACCTCGCGAATGTGGGCGAGAAACTGATTGCCGAGCCCCTCGCCCTTGCTCGCGCCGCGCACGAGGCCCGCGATGTCGACGAAGCGAATCGTCGTGGGCGTGACCTTCTCGGGCTCGTAGATCTGGGCCAGGGCGTCGAGTCGATCGTCCGGTACGCTGACGATCCCGACGTTGGGCTCGATGGTGCAAAAGGGGAAGTTTTGCGCCTCGGCCTTGGCGCTCGACAACGCGTTGAAGAGGGTGCTCTTGCCGACGTTGGGGAGCCCGACGATTCCGCAGGAAAAGCCCATGGGGGCGAGGGGTCTACATCACGGTCCCCGCTTCGGCTAGAAGGCTCGCGGGTGAGGCGGCGAATCCCCTGAAAAAATCCCTGCGCGAGCCTTCCGCCGCGCCACGCGCCGGAGCCCGACGCGCGCCGAAGCCCGAGCGGGGCGGCAGCCTTCGCGGGCGAAGGAGGAACGCGGCCGGGGCGTGAGGTGAGTCGGCTCACACCCCGACCGCGCTCGAGCGCGCCGCACGTGGGAGCGGGCGTGCGCTCGGGAAGCGTCAGCCGCGGATGAGGTCCATCGCCATCTGGGGCAGCTGGTTGGCTTGAGCCACCACTGCCGTCCCTGCCTGTGCCAAGACCTGGTTTCGCGCGAGCGTCGCCGTCTCCTCTGCCACGTCTACGTCGCGGATGCGCGAGTTGGCGGCCGAGAGGTTGGTGCGCATGGTCTGGATCGCCGACGCCGTGACCTCCAGGCGGTTCATGGCGGCGCCGTAGTCGGCGCGCTGAGAAGCGACCACCTGGAACGCGGTGTCGATGCGGCCAATGGCAGTGAGCGCGTTGCCCTGGGTGGCGCCCGAGAGCACCGTCGAGGCTGCCAAGAGCGTGGTCAGCGCGAGCCCGCCGAAGGTCACGGAGATCTTGTCTGCGGCGGTGTCGTTGATGCCGACCTGGAACGTGATGGCGGCGCCCGTGGTGGACAAGAGCTTCACGCCATTGAAGCGTGCGTTGCCTTGGATGCGGGAGATCTCGGCTTTGAGCTGCTGGAACTCGGTGTCGATGTAGCTCCGGTCGGTCGAAGTCATCGAGCCGTTGGCGCTCTGCATCGCCAGTTCGCGCATGCGCCCGAGGATTCCGTGGATTTCACCCAGGGAGCCCTCCGCAGTCTGCACCATGGAGATGGCATCGTTGGCGTTGCGCTCGGCCACTACGTAGGACCGAATCTGCGCCTTCATGCTCTCGCTGATGGCGAGACCTGCAGCGTCGTCGGCTGCACTGTTGATGCGATACCCGCTCGAGAGCTTCGCGAAGCTCCTCATCAACGCGGAACGCGATCGCCCGAGGTTCTGCTGGGCCTCGAGGGACGCTGTGTTGGTACTGATGACTACGGACATGACTCACCTCGTTGTTCGACGGACATCATTGCCGGACGCGGCTCCACTCCGGGTGCCCAGAGCTCGAACGGCTCCCTCACGCCGTAGCTCCTGCGCGGGGTCACCACCTGCGTCGCTCGCCGCGACGCGGTGCCGACCACGATGGGCGCGATCAGGTTCACCGTGGGCATGCCGAACTCGAAGCACGCGACCACGAAGAGCGCGAGTTGATCCAAGGGGTCCGGAACCTCGGCCATCTCGGCGAGGACGTTGAGCGGTTCTTCCGGATACTCCATTGCCAACAGGTGCGCGGGCACCAGTGGCAACGCGAGGTCGGGCGACGTCAGGGACTGCAGCCAGTGGATCACACTGGTGGTCCGGTGCTTGATCAGCAGGAACTCGCGCTCGGACGGCATGCCGAGCAGGCCGCGTTCGAAGACGAGGATCTCGTCGTCGTTCGCCGTCAGCGTGCCGAAGCGTGTCGACTCGATGTGTCGCATGCGACCACGGCATCGCAACCGCCGTGCCATCGACTGGCCGAACGCGCGCCGCCCGGGTCGAGCCGCACCAAATCCGCCGTTTCGCAGCGGGGGAAGCGACGAGCCCCGCACACAAGCGCAGTGTTTTCGCAGCGCTCGCGCCGCCATTCCGCTGCGAAGCGCGCCGCGGCCCGTCGATGCGTTGTCGCCGGAGACGTCAAGCGACCGTCACCTCGCAGCTCGGGCGTCGGCTTTGGCGCGTCGTGTTATAAGGCGCCGGCGCCGCTTGGCGCGTGAGGCACCATGGACCTTTCGTTCAGCCCCGAAGAGCTCGCATTCCGTGACGAAGTTCGCGCTTGGGTCAAGAGCGCGCTGCCCGCCCATCTGGCTCAGAAGGCCGAGATGGACGCCGAGTTTTCCCACGCCGAAGTGATGGAGTGGCACAAGATCCTGGCCAAGAAAGGCTGGGCTGCGCCGCACTGGCCCGCCGAGGTCGGTGGCACGGGTTGGGACGCTGCGCGGCGTTTCTTGTTCACCGAAGAGCTCGAGCTCTCGGGCGCGCCGCGCCTCTCACCGTTCGGCCTCTCGATGGTCGGTCCGCTCCTCATCCAGTTCGGAAACGCCGCCCAGAAGGCGCGCTACCTGCCGAAGATCCTGAGCGGTGAAGAAGTGTGGTGTCAGGGCTATTCCGAGCCCAACGCCGGGAGCGATCTCGCATCGCTCACGCTCCGCGCAGAAGACCGCGGGGACCACTTCGTCCTGAACGGTCAGAAGACCTGGACCACCTACGCGCAGTACGCCGACTTCATCTTCGTGCTCGCACGGACGAATTCCGAGGCGAAGAAGAAGCAAGAAGGCATCAGCTTCATCCTGTGCGACATGAGAGCGGCGGGCGTGACGGCCAAGCCATTCTTGACTACGGGCGGCACCCCGGCGTTCTGCGAGACCTGGTTCGAGAACGTGAAGGTGCCCAAGGAGAACCTGGTCGGGGAGCAGAATCAGGGCTGGACCTACGCCAAGGCGCTACTCGGCCACGAGCGCACGCTGGTGGCGGGCATCGGCATCAGCGCCCGCGCGCTGCTCCGCGCCAAACGCATCGCCAAGGAGACGCTGGTCGGAGGCCGGCCGCTCCTCGACGACCCGGTGATTCGCCAGCGCATCGCCACGCTCGAGATCCGACTCGAGGCGCTGCGCATGGCAAACTACCGCGCGCTCGCGGGCGCCAAGCTCGGACATGCGCCCGGCCCAGAGTCGAGCATCTTGAAGCTCCGCGGCACCGAGATCCAGCAGGCGGCCATGGACCTGAACATGTTCCTCATGGGGCAAAACTCGCTGTCTTGGTACAACGAGCCCAACGTCGTTCCGCCGCGTGAACAGTGGGTCGCGCCGGCGTTCAACTACCTTCGAGCCGCGACCATCTACGCAGGCTCGAACGAGATTCAGAAGAACATCATCGCCAAGATGATCTTGGGCCTTCCGGGCTGAGCGAGGTACGTCGTGGATTTCGAGCTGAGTGAAGACCAGAGGCTGCTCGTCGACACCGTTCGCGAGTTCATCAAGAAAGACTCCCCAGTCGAGCGCATGCGCAAGCTCCGCTCGAGCGATCTCGGCTGGGATCGCGCCGTCTGGAAGAAGATGGGGGAGCTCGGCTGGCTCGGCGTCATGTTCCCGGAAGAAGCCGGCGGCGCGGGCATGACCTTCGTCGAGGCGGGCCTCATCCTACAAGAGCTCGGCTCGACGCTGGTGCCAGAGCCCTACGTGCCGCTGCTCTTGGCCGGCCTGGCCATCAGCCGCGCCGGGAACGCCGAGCAGGTGAACCAGTTCCTCGCCCCGAGCCTTTCGGGCGACGAGAGCTTGGCTTGGGCCTGGGCAGAGCTCCAGGGCCGGCACGACGTGCACGATGTCGCGACGACGGCGAAGCCGAGCGGCAAGCGCTGGCTCATCTCGGGCAAGAAGCGCTGGGTCCAGAACGGTCATGGGGCAAATCACATCGTGCTCAGCGCGCGCACGTCCGGCAGCGGCCGTGAGTCGAACGGGCTCAGCCTGTTCGTGATCGACCCGGGCATGGCGGGGTTGAAGGTCGAACGCGTCGACATGATGGACGGCCAGAAGGGCGCCATGCTCACGCTCGAGAACGTGGAGGTCGACGAGAGCCGCCTGCTCGGCGCGCCCGGCAGCGCGGGGCCGCTGCTCGACCAGCTGATGGACTACGGCGCGGCGGCCGCGGTGTGCGAAGCGAGCGGCATCCTACAAGCGGTCCTCTGGATGACCCGCGGCTACCTGATGGAGCGCAAGCAGTTCGGCGTTGCCATCGGCACCTTCCAAGCGCTCCAGCACCGCGCAGTAGACATGTTCGTCGAAACCGAACTCGCCAAGTCGTGCGCCATGCTCGCGATGATTCGCGCCGACGAGAGCGACGCCGCCGAACGCAGCCGCGCCATCAGCGCCGCCAAGGCCAGCGTAATCGAGAGCGGCGCGTTCGTGACCCGCCAGGGCATCCAGCTCCACGGCGGCATCGGCGTCACCGACGAGCACGACGTGGGCCTCTACTTCAAGCGCATGCACATTCTCGGCACGCTGTTCGGCGACGAGGCGTTCCACGTCGCACGCTACGCGGACCAGCCGAGCTTCCTCGCCAACGTGTGACGCTTCAGGCGTCCCGAACGTGCTCCCGCACGAAGCGCGAGAGCACGCTCCGGCCCGGCAGCGCGTCGTGGACGCCCGCCAGCATGGCGTCGACGTCGAAGCCCTCGCCTTCGAGGATCGCCCGCCGCGATTCCACGTAGGCGCGCATGGTCACGGCGTCGAACTCGGGGTGACCCTGCACGCCGAACACCTTCGGTCCGAAGCGCACGAACGCGTGCGGATCTTTCTCGGTGCGTCCCAACACGCGCGCGCCTTCCGGCAGCCGCTGCACCACGTCGCGATGGGTCGTGTTGACGGAAAACGGGCGCGCGTCCGGGTCGAGAACGGGATCCTCTCCGGTGATCTCGGCCTCGAGCGTCCCCATCTGCCGTCCGAGCGGATTCTGCGCCACGAGCCCGCCGAGGGCCTGACCGAGCAGTTGATGTCCGAAGCAGATGCCGAAGACCGGCGTGCCGTCTCGCACCAAAGCGGCGAGCCAAGCCTCGGTGCGGAGGATCCAGGGAGCGCGCTCGGTGACGCTCGCGCTCGACCCGGTGACGATGACGCCCGAAAGCTCGCCGCTCACGGGAAACGGGCCATCGCCTTTGGCATCGAGCTCCCGCCACCCCCCCGCATACGCATCACCGACGGCGCGACGGATCATGTCGAAGAAGGAGCCACGAGCCGCGCGCGCGGGCGCGACGGGCTCCCCGGTCACCAGAATCACGAGCGGCCGCGTCACGCGGAGAGCTTAGAGCGCATCGGGGAGCGCGGCCAGGTCGAGACTTCTTTTGATGTTGCGGATATTTTTCTCACTCCGTGGACGGATATTTTCTCACTCCGTGGACGGATATTTTTCTCACTCCGTGGACGACCGTCGACGCCCTGCGACTGTTCCTCGCTTCGAAACAGCCGGCGCCGGTCCCGGAGATTCTTGATTCTCACC
>Ga0268298_10004418_pt1 | contig 13736 bp, 8 predicted proteins | sample WWTPWeurt_MetaG_FD_194462 | JGI IMG/M metagenome (GOLD analysis project Ga0268298, IMG submission 194462) | Activated sludge microbial communities from WWTP in Nijmegen, Gelderland, Netherland - WWTP Weurt | ecosystem: Engineered > WWTP > Aerobic digester > Activated sludge | place: Netherlands... | reverse complement strand
CACGTATTTTACTAGCCTTCAAGATAAGCCAATCTGATGGAAACGCCCCTATCTAGTCCGGTAGTCCGGCATTTATCCCTCCGTTTTCCCTTCGGAGAAATTTTCTTTTATGGCTTTCAATCGAGAATTAGAAAATCCGGCCACAAGCGCCGACTCAAGGCAAGTTGAAAACAAACTGCAAATAGACATTGTAGATTTGTATTTTCAGTCGCAGCTCAAGCCGCCCGAACTAATCAAGAATGACCAGGCTTACGACAGAGCCGGCCCGGCTCTAATGGATGGTCGAGAAAACCTTTTACTAAACGCCTCTCTCCAGATCGATAACAAGCAGGAACTCTCGCAGTTCAAAAAAGATATGACTGACTTTGAGAAGCAGGCAAAAGAGCACAACATTCCCGAGAGCGAAGTGGCAAAAACCTATCAAGCTGTAGATAAATTGCTGACTAGTTCCGAAGGAGTATTGAATCAAGACAGTCGGCGCCTGCTAGCTGAAAACTTCATGCATCTGGCCGCCTACCCGTCTAAGTCCGACCAGGGCATTTACAGCACCTGCAATGCCACCTCTCTGCAAGAGATGCTGCTCAGCCGCAAACCTGGGCTCATTGCTGCCGACCTGGCCGATGCCGCTATAAATGGTAGTTTCGTCGCTCCTGACGGGCAGAAAATAGTTCTTGATGCTGAAAGTATGCAACCTAATTACAGTTTCCCCGGTGAAGCAGCAAGCTTGCCCCAGGACAATGTTCGCGCTTATGGCACACAGGTGCTCAATCATATGTTGGTGAACGAGATGACGCAGCGTGTCACTCCCGAGCACAATACCATGCTCTACCAGCAGCGACACCAGCGCACTGAGACAGACAGCGGTGAACGGCTCATTTCACCTCGTGACGGCAGCGAGATGACCAATATCAGCGGTGCTGCCATTCGTGGTCCCGGCCTGGGAGAGGGAGATTTGGCCACCGCTGTGAAACGATACTTCCCGGAAGATTCTCAATTTCTGGTGCGCAGCGGCGGTAAGGACAGAGAAGGCGTGGTGCAGATTGATACACCGGAAGAACTGAGCGCCATTGTGCAAAAGGCCAAGCAAGAAAGTAAGCTCCCCCTCATGGTGGAAGTAAACGGGGCAGATCCTCTCTTCGGTGGTGGATTCGAGCCGGGCAAGCATGCCAGTCATGTTCTTTCCATCAAGGACGCCGATAAGGGAGGCAAGCAATTATCAATCTCCAATCAGTGGGGTGAGGCCGGCGATATTCAAGTTTCTTCCAATCAATTCTTCCAGACCATGATTTACGAGAAGGACTGAACGGTGTTTTGAGCGGAATAGGGAACTTTACACCATTTCGTCCACACGAAAGGGTCGTTGATTCCGAATGGAGTTCTACCTAGAATGACGGGTGGTCAAAACAACTGGACATCAGGTCCAGGATGCCTGGACCATTTCACCTCTTACTAGTTACTGAAAATTCATTCGGAGGGCAAGTCACCATGACTTCATCAATGATGCCGCTCTTAGCCTTGGCCTTGATTCTTTCCCCAGGCTGCCCCGCTTTTGCTCAATCGAAATTGCCGCCGGTGAGAATGGATAGCTTTGTTGAGCAGGCCGGGAGCTCGGCCGAACTCATATATGGTGATGAAGGAGAGCATGGTTTGCCACCATACTATAACTTCACGAGAGAACACCGTATCAATAGTGGTATCAAGGACACTAGAGACTCCGGTCTCACTACCGGTCATGGTTCCATTCTGCCTTCAGCCTGGGGGGCTGATGAATACCTGGTTCCCGGCGGCGAGTGGGATAGATCCGGATTCTCGGGAGACGGTGCCGCACCGCCCAAACCACCCGGAGATAAACTTGGAGACCTGACTGAATTAGAGGCCCGGGGCAAAGAGGCGCTCAAGAATTACATTTACCTGGATAGCCTTGTAAACGATATGCAGATTGATATGATGTCCCCCGACCTTGATCCGATTGCCAGAGCCAGGGCCGCGCTTGAATTGGCTTCTATTCTCAAACAGAGGGCGGAAGCGGCGCGTATCCTGGCTTTGCTGGCCCGGCGCCGGGCTTACCTGAACGGCACGTAGGGGCGGTAGCTGCATCTCCACGGGCTTATTGTCCAAAAGGTATAATTGAGTTGTGAACTCCGGCATCCTGGACATTAGCAATCTGGAGATTATTCTATGTATAGAGCCGGCGAGCGTCTCAATTGTACTGTCGTGTCAAAGGAACCGGACTCTTACAGCGTAGCTGTCGCCGACAAGGGGCTACCGGGCGTACTCCGCAGCGCTGAAGAGCTGGAGATAGGAACCTGTTTAGAAGTCTTTTTTGTATGCATGCACGGCGATCTTTTAGTGGTTAAACAAATAGACACCACTGCCTTGAGCAAGATCTCCGAAAGGCTCAGGCAAGAGAGCCTTGAGTTGGAGCAAGCCTCGACGTCTGTAGCGGACGTTGGGCTAGGGCAGAAGCTTCTGGAATTGCTTGCCGGTTGTGGGACAATTGATGCTCAAACTGCCCGAGAATTTGCCGCAGGCTTGGATGGTGCTCCGGAAGTAGAAGCGATCTTTTCGCATCTCAGGCAGAGCAGTTACCTCAGCCCCAGACAGATTGATGAACTGCGTGAAGTGCTGGCCCTGGTCCAGACCGGCAGAATCAAATTTGAGCAGCTAGCCGTTGCCCATTATGATTCTGTCACGGCGGGGGTGCCCTTGCGAGAGTCTCTGACTGTGCGTGGTTGGCTTTAAGGTGGTGTTTTGCCTGGGAAGTTTCGATATACGCTTGAAGAGTAAATCGTCGGAGTTTCGCTTTAGTGTGAATGCGGTAGTGTGATTTGGTCAGTTGAGAGTAAGGCTGATGCGATTGGCAAAGTGGTACGCAATGGTTTGTTCTATCCTTCTCGCGCTACTTGTCTTTTGGCAGGGCGGGGCAGTTGCACGACACAAAAGCCGACCGGCTCTTTGCCGTCATTCTGAGTTGGCGAGGACTGTCGGTCACTCACTCGCCCTGTCTCAGGCTGGTATCCGTCCAGATTCGATTCGATGTTGTATCCCGAAGTTGGTTAAAAAGTCAAAACCAGTTCTAATTACGGTTACCAACACGGGCATGGGCGGCGGTCCTTACTTGGAGTTCTTACTCTTTGAGGACGGGCAAGCTATTTTGGACAGCGACCAGAGTGCAACAGGCTTGTTGACATGGCAGCTCTCAGAGCGCGAAATGAATGAATTCAAGGCGCTTTTTGAGCGCTTGGGTCAAGTGAAGCAGTCCGATTTGAGAAATAACATTTTTTGTGTCACTGATTTGGGTTCTTCGGCATACTCGTTCAGAAAAGCCGATGGCACAATGGCAGCCATATCAGTTGAGGGAAGTATTGGCGATTCATTTTGGCTTATGAATAGTGAAGAACAAGCCACGTTTTCTTCTGTGCCGGAGTCCGTTTTGGATATTTACTACCAGACTCATGCTATGCCGGAGACTGCTGAACCCTGGTTTCCGGAGGAGTTGGTTTTAACAATTTCACCGTTAGCCGCAAACGACAAGACAGATTTACCCGATAAAACCTCAGTTTGGAAACCTTCTGCTGAAACTGCCTCAAAGGTTTTGGAAAAACGCACAATTCAGTCAAATGAAATAGGAGCAGCAGAGTTTCTGGCTCTATGCAAATTAAGGGGGCGAATCTTGCGAGCCGTGATAGGCACTGAAAATTATGCCCTGGAACTGGCAAGCGGCGTTTCTCCGGCAAGGTAGAATGGTTTGTATGGACGGTCGCTAATCAAACTCAATTGTTTGTTTATGTAAGTATCGATTGTTTAAAACCAACGATTTTTCAACTGTTGCGGCCACTTCCGCAATTGCGCCTAAACCCAATATCATCAAACAAGAGTAAATTTGGTGGAGTAATCGTGAATGGCCAAGAAGGGCTTCCAACGTCGGTGGGTCTTTGCCTCTACGCTGACATTAGTAACGCTGCTTGTCAGCCCTGTCTGTGCGGTAGGTCAAGAAGACAAAGCTAAGAGTGATTTGCCAAAAACTGCTGAGCATAATGATTGGCTAGAAACTGGCAAGGTCAGAAGAGGCTTAAAGGCAATTCAGTACTACTTCCTCGCCGAAGCAGCCGCGAAAAATTGTGATCTACGCACTGTCTTAGAATGCCACCAGCTACTGCAGCAGTATACGCCCAGGGACGAAGCGCAAGGGTATCTTACGGCAGTGCAAGAGACCTTGGTCCCGAAGTATCCAGTTGATCGTAAGTGTCTTGAATTGTATGAAAAGGCAGTCGCTGCCAAAGGTGATGAGGGTGGGAAGCAGAGCTTGTCGGAGGCATTGATTAGAAAGTATCCAAAATTTGAGTATGGCTACCTGCTGAGAGTCAATGGCAATCCTTTTGGGTGGAATAAAGAAGCTGACAACAGCATCTATAAGCAAGTTCATAGTCTCAATCCGAATAATGCCCTCATTTTGGCGGCCCTATGTGCTAAGGCCTATCAAAACTACGAGGTGGAACAGTGTAGAGAGCTATATCTGCGACTACGCAAACTTAATCCCTATTTTAAAGGTTCTGAGCTGCGCACTATAGATAGTGCCTATGAGCAGTGGCAGTTGACCAACCGGCAGAAAACTGCCCCTGAAGATGATGGTGCAGCCAGGTCTCCCTTCGAAAAGCCGAGGCCAAAATTTTATCCTCGGGGTGGTTCACTGCCATCTGGTGCCAGTGGCAAGACCGGCTCTTTGTTGCCTTCATTCATGAAAGATGCAGAAGGTAAGCTCATAATGGTGCCGGAAGAACTTCAAAAGCTTGTTCGAGAAAAGAAAGTTAAGGTTATCGAGAGAGTCAAGCCGACCATCGCCTTCATTGACAAGAGCGGAGTTGTAGCCTTTGACCCCGGACCGAATGTCTCTCTTGGCCGTTGTTATCAGGACGGTATGCTTGTGGTAAATGCCTCAGAGGGGCATGGAAGCAACTGCAATAACGGCAGAACTCAATACTGGAATAGCAAAGGCGAACTGGCGATTGATGCCACTTTCAGTGACGGGAAGAGTTCGACGGAGGGCCTGTGTGCTATAGAACAAAACAACAGATGGGGCTTTGTCGATCACGAGGGCAAAGTAGTAATCGATTGCAAATATCTGGAGGTAAAACCATTCAGGCAAGGGCTTGCAGCGGTTCGCAACGCTCAGGGATGGGGCTTTATCAACAGGTCTGGCGTCCTTGTAGCTGAGCATATTTACACAAGTTGCTTGCCTTTTAGCGAGGGGTTGGCAGCTGTCAAACTGGGCGATAGAATTGGTTATATTGACACAGACGGCATCCTGACAATACCAGCTACCTTTACCGCGGCGCGCAGCTTCAATTCTGGTGTGGCGCGAGTGCGGTCTCCGCAGATAGAGGGATTAGATGGTGGCGGCTACATCGATAAGTCTGGTAGACATTGTATAGATTTGGGTTTGCTCGAAAAGAGACAAGGCCCTGATTTGGTTTTGTCTTTAATGTCCAGTGACAGTGATTCGGATGACCAAATCTCTTCAGGAAGTTTTGGCTACATGAACGTGGCTTTCATGAGCCTTCGCAGTAAGTCTCAGGCGCCGGAGGACTTCGCTGAGGGCTTACTCCCATTTAAGCTGGAGCAAAAAGTAGGCTACGTTGATATAACCGGCAAGGTGGTTATAGAGCCTCAATTCGATAAGGTAGAGCCGTTTAGTGAAGGGCTGGCAAAGGTAATTGTAGGCAACCGAAGTGGCTTTATAGATAAGTCTGGCAAATTTATCATTTCTCCAAGATACAGGGGCGCGGGCTCATTCAGTGAGGGACTGGCGGCTGTGTCGGAAGACGGAGAGAACTGGGGCTACATTGATACATCCGGTCGGCTGGCTATACCCTCAAATTATGCAATGGCTGAGAGGTTTTCTGGTGGGATGGCTCGGGTTGGTATCTTGCCGGAGAAGCTGACATTGGTAACGCAGACTAATAGAGATGACAATGCGAGCACTTTAAATGCGCATGCATCTACCGTGGATCTGGGCGGTACGTCGATTTCTCTAAGCGGATACGAAGCAAAAATGGCAAATAGCATTAGGGAGCATTGGCAGTGTCAGGAGGCGATTCCTGCTCTGAAAGAGCAATTCGCTTTTAAGTTGACTAAAAAGGGACTGCCCTATGATTTGCAAATCACACAAGGCATGGTCGACTACGCCGCTATAGTCAGCACTATAGATGCAATTTTGTTAGCGGCACCATATCAGTCGCAGCCGAGTTCTGTGGTTTCGGGAGATGCGACGATGGTTTGCACGGTTACTGGAAGTAGCAACTCGCCTCAGGTTGAGGTGAAGGCAATTAGAGTGCAAGAGTCTCCGGCGCAGGTCCGCAGTAAGTTATTGCAAGAAGCTTTGAAGGCAATAAAATACCCGGATTCCAAACCTCATGATGATAAGATAATCCGGCTCTGGATGATGAATAACGTCGCTGACCTTTGCCAGATAGCGGCTCAGTATCCCGACTCACCGGAAATACAGGCACGGCTGGCTTTGGCGCTGGACCAGATCGGACTGGATAGCAGGAATACAGCTGACTGGTTGGCCTTGGCCAGAGCTTGCGGTACGAGTATCTTTATCGAGCGCAATCCTGACACAACGAGCAGGCAGGGTGTAAATGCATCCATCGGTGCATTTTCTCAAGCATACATGCTCAGTCACAATAAATTGTATGGTTTGGAGCTAAGCAGGGCCTGGGCCGACAGTGTTGCATTGCAGGTATTAGCCTATTCCAAGTCTGACCCGCTTATGCTCGGCACTGCAGCCGCCTTGAGTGACAACTGGAGTGCTGCAAGAGAGCAATATCTGAAGGCTCAGGCTAAGCAGTCGAAGGAGGCAACTGCTTTGCTGGAGCGACTTGATACAGAGAAAGACCAACCCTATCGCATGCCGTCTATCAAAGCGGCTCCTCAGATGATGCCTGGCGGCACCAAGAACGATTTGTCTATTCTTCGGCGGTGGTTACCGGTTGACACCGAAAGCCTGATCGCCAATCGTGGACTTTATAAGATCGCGAAAGATACACCTTCAAATCCATTGAGACCTCCCGACGTTACCCTGGTAGACACCCTGCGACGGTTTTGCTGCGGACCAATTGCAGAGGGCGCCGACCAGAAACAAGGAGAAGGCGACAAAGGACAGAGAGTTTCTTTCGATAAACTGGAATTTTCAGCAGGAATAATGGCTGGTCGCAATTTCAAACTTCCCAATGGTTTGGGTTGTGGCGCCAGTAGCGGTGCTACAATATTGGTGCTGTCGCGCCGAGATTTTGCACAAACGCGAGCTGTCATGTCTTTGCTCAAAGCAAAGGCGAATCTGTGTACGAGAATTGGAGGCATTGAGACCCTGGTTTTTCACACTGCAGGCGGCAGATTTGAGCAGGGTGGAAGTAAGTACGTTTTTGCGCCAATGGAAGGCGTGATTGTACAGGCAAACGACAAAGCCTACATGCTCGAAATGCTGGAGCGTCTCAAGTGCGCGCCGGCGGAAAAGGCATTTGCAGAAATTGTCTTTGACATCAAAGACCTGCAGACCGGGTGCGAATCTTGGGCCGTTCGAAAAGTGCCCAGAAGTATTATGCCGTTCGACTATACGTCTAGAGATTACATAAAGGGAAGACCAGGTAAAGATGAGGACGACGGATTCAGGTTAGACCGGCGTTTTGTTGGCACGGTGGTAAGCATCAAGCCTGATAACGTAGTTAACATCAAACTGATTGGCGGCGATAGTGAGTCGCTCAAAGAGCAGGCTAAGGGTTGGAAACGACTGCTAACTTCAGATAGTACCAGCGCTGGCTACTTATTCAACCCAGACCTGAAGCAAGATGCTCAGACGGTCAAGATTACCTACAAAGCTAACTCAGTCGAGATAGAACAAAAGTGTAAAGACTACCAGAGTGCTATGTTCGGCCTGGCGCTTCTTAGCGCAATGGGTTATGTAGTGTTTCTCTAGAGCCCTTTTATGGACAGGTCTTAGTGAATTCACCAGGGTTTTCAGCCTCACCCCGCCTGGTAGAAAACCTGGGCGCCGTCGAAGAGGGCCGAGAGCGGCAGAATGTCTGAGCGCAGGCGGCAGAGCCTATCGAAGTAGTACTGGGTAAGTTGTCCCATTTCAAACTTGAGGGCGCAATCCAGAGGCGCGCCTGTTTCGCTCAGGCGCCGGCAGTACATGGTTGAATTAGTCTGGCGCGATTGCCTGAGGCGGTCTTCTATTTCTTTGCGCCAGAGTGCCGCGGCTTTTTCGTTCATCGGCTTTGCCATTACCAGCGGTGCACGTCCCGTCAATAGGTTGAGAGCCAGGTGGCAGTGTGCCGTATCAGCGGCGGCTTTCGCCCCGTCCGCCGCTATTACCGGTTTGAGCGGCTCAGTCAGCTTCTCTGTCAGATGCTGCCCATAGGCCTTTTCTAGAATGGCCAGATAGTCAAAGCCTCTCAGGTCGCAGGCTCCGTAACAGCGCTCGCCCTGGGAGAGGGGGCTGACTTTCAAGGGCGCCGCACCCGGGAAAGTCACCAGGTAGCTGTTCTCCAAAGGCTTGATTTTGTTTTTTAAGCCTGCCGTAGCACAGGGCAGGCAGCTAAAGAGAAAAGCGAGAAGGAAGTTTTGGCTGGGTGCAAAGCCGGCTACGATTTCTTCGCCGGCCTCTAAGAAACCCTGCTTGTCCGGCAAGAGTGCCCCTTCAAGGCGTTTGCCTTCCAAAAGACTGAACCGGTCAGCGGCAAAATAGGCAAAGCTCTCCGAATCTTCCAGGGTCGGTTCCAGAGAAGTTTGACTGTTATGGTAGTAACCTGCCGTCAGGGCGGCTATGGTGGCTATGGGTCCGGTTACCGTAGGGTCTGAAACTATTGCTCTTACCGCTCTCAGGAGGGCCAGGCGCTTCTCATCTTCGGAGCCGTGATGGGTCAAGTTGACGTTCTCGCCCAGCGACTGTAGCAAGGTCAGACAGGCCCGCTCCAGATCGCGGGCCAGCAAATCTCTTGGGAGGGCGCCTTCCTCCTGCCGGTTTCTGCGAAATTGATCGGGTGGCGGCTGCAGGTAATGCTCTAGCGCCTTCTCGTGGGGATTGGGTAAGTCAGGTTTGACACGCTTCGAGGCCAGCACCGCCTCCTCTTCAATGATTTCGAAAGTGGCAGCCTGCTCTTTTGCCGCCAGGTCGGTCATTGATTGAAACTGCTTCTGGTCAACCTGGCGGCTTTTGCGTAAGCTGAGATTTTCAGGCGGCTTCTTTGAGCCTGGCTGCTTTTCATCATCGGATTGCGCCATGTTTCCACTTTCCTTCAAGGCGATTAGTCTATTTTCTGATAACCAGGTAAAATTTGCAGACGAGGATAGCTCCTCTTTGCTCTATCTATTCTTTCATCTCAAGGGGGCGGGCAGTGAAAACGGGAAATCCCGTGTTGTTCATTATGATAGCGGGAGTGCTCTATTTGAGTTATGCCCTTTATGCCCAGAAAGGGTCTATGCAGACCCAGCGCGGTCCGGAGATGCCAGGGGAACTTGCCGGTGATAGCCCGGCGGCGGACGAGCCTGCCCTTGCTTCGCTTTCGGTGAATGTGCCCAAGAAACTTTCGGAGCAGGCCAGGCAGCAAATCGCTTACTTGAAGCAACCCATTAAGGTCAGACCCTTTTCCAGTCATCATAATTCTCTCAGTCACTATGCATATTTGAGAATATTGGACCGTTCCCAGGAAGGGGACCGAGTCGGTGAAATCAATCGCTTGAAGGAAGCCCTGCCCAAGCAGTCCAATCAAGCTTTTGCTTCTCTCGTTTTACAGATTCTCGCTGATGGAGAGAAGAACGATCCAAAGAACGGTCTCAAGCATGCTCTGGCTGCCGTGGATCTAATAGACCGTGATGAGAAGCTGGTTGCCGACAAGAAAATGCCGCCGCTGGCCTTACTGGTGCCCTTTGTTTATGGTGCTCGTTTTGCACTCATGCTCGATGATGAGGCGGAAGCTTGTGCCTTGGCGCAGGAGTCGTTAACTTATTGCCGCCAGGCCAATGACTTTGCCTTGAAAGACATGGAGGCTCTCTATTACAGCGCTGAGAAGCAGGGGGCGGATTTTGCCCTCTTCAACAAGACTTCCGAGAGCTTTATTGAGAGTCTGAAAGCCGGCAAGGAAATGGAGTTTCGTGCATACAGCGACGACCTTCTCAAGTCTCTCGGTAATTTGAACAAGTATTCTTATCACGTTCTTAATGCCCGGCTGGCCGGAGTGCTCATGCTGGAGATGACGCAGAAGCGCATCGCCGCCATTGAAGAAGCTAAGTCGATTCGCGACAGAGCCAGAGAGTGTGGAGACGCTGCTGTATGCGAAGATGCCGGAAAAATTGCGGATAGGCTGGAGCATCCCTGATAGGTACGTCGCCGCTTGTTTGGGAATGTTTTTTTTCTGTATGCGGCAGGCTCCAATGTCTGACTGTCGGATCTTAGAAAAAGAGAGGGAGCCAACCGGCTCCCTCTCTCATCTTCCCCTCTAAAAGTTCTTCGATGTTTGCCGGCGTGCCGGTCTGCATTCGATGTACTTATTATTGGCGGTCAGACTTACAAAAGTGTGACCGGTTTAGCGCAAATCTAATCGGCGCGCTCGCCCGGCGTCACTAACTAGTCCTGATACCTTGAAAGTTTCTGATGTCCTTCAAGGGCGGTGCTCTACATTAGCCTTCACCAGAGGTGCCAGTTCTTGCGCTCTTTTGAAATAGGTTTCTGCTTCTGCCGGCTTACCCATACGAATTAGCAAGCTGCCGTAACTGTTGAGACTCCGGCTCAATAGGTCGAGGTCTTTCTTGGGCAGATTTTCGGCTGTTTTGATAGCTTTCTCCAGCTCAACTTTCGCCTGGTCGAAATTTCCTTCGTCGCGGTCCAACTGTCCCAGATCAACCAGGGCCAAAGTTCGTTTCCGCTCATCGGCGCGGGCGGCCCCTTCGTAGATTTTCAGCGCTTCTTGCAATAGGGGGCGCACCTTATTCTGCCGTTCCTGCCGGTGGTAGCATTCGGCCAGCATGACGTTCAAGTCGGCTACCAGTGAGTCTTGCTTGCCCAGTAGGTTGCTCATGATTTGCTTGGCGCGCAGCAATATTACTTCTGCTCGCTGGTCCTTAGACTGGCTGGCCAGTCCATTCACGGCATGTCTGAGCCGGTCGATTACATAGGGGGCAATCACACGGTTGACACTACTGGTGGCATTACTGTCGCCGGCTTCCAGTTCGTCCAGATCCTTTTCCAATCTGTCGCACATATTTACTATGATCTCTTCATGGGTGAGGGCAATGAGATCACTAACCCGCTCCAGGTCTTCGAACATACGTGCTTTTTTGTAGAGATTGTATTCAAGATTGAGACAGGTGAGCAGTCTTGCCCTGTTGCTGAACTTGGTTGTGGCGGTGTGCTCCGTGTGCAGCAGGATGGCCCGGGACAGTTCGTACCAGTGCCAATCCATACAGGTCTGGGCCATAGTGGTTTCGGCGTTCCAGATGGTTTTTTCCAGCACGGTGCCCTTGTCGTTGTCGGCGCCGTCATCGACAATCATGTAAGAGAGCACCGCAGCAAGCAGCACGAAAAGCGTCCAGAAGGCATAGCGAAGTCGCTTCATCTCTCGCTTTTGCTTGGTGGGGTGCTCCACTTGCTTTATTTTCATTGAGCCTGATTCAGGCAAAATGGTGGGAAGATCGGAAAGTATTTCTGCGGCAGACTGGTATCTGTCAATGGGGCGCTTTTCCAGACAGCGGAAGACCAGGGCTTCAATGCTGGGATCGATCTTCAGTTCAGGGGCGGCTTTGCTGAAGGGCTCTGGCTTTCCCGAGACATGCAGAGCCATGGTTTCATAGGCGGTGCTGCCCACAATGGGCGGCTTGCCGGTCAGGCTCTCATACATGAGGCAGCCCAGGGAATAAATGTCCGAGCGGTTGTCCAGGCTTTTGCCGGTGCACTGCTCAGGGCTCATATAAAGAGGTGAGCCGAAGACCTCGCCGGTCTGAGTTAGCTGTAGTTGCTGCAAGCCGGTTTTATTCATGAGCTTGGCGATGCCGAAGTCGACTATCTTCAAGTGTTCATGTCCGTTTTCGTCAGGTACCAGGCAAATATTGCTGGGCTTCAAGTCCCGGTGGATGACGCCGTGTTTGTGGGCGTTTTCCAGGGCCAGGCAAGCCTGCCGGAAAAGTTTCACGGCTCGGTCGGCGTTCAAATGACCTTCCGTTTCTAGCACGTCAGCGAGGGTCTTGCCCTCCAGGCAGTCCATGACCAGATAAGCCTGTTCGCCAAAAATGCCGAAGTCGTAGATGCTGATAATATTTGGATGATTGAGCAGGCTGGCCGATTTTGCTTCCTGTTTAAAGCGCTCGATGGCGATGGCTTCCGCATCGCCCTGTAAGACCTTGATGGCCACGATGCGATCCATGAGGCGATGACGGGCCCGGTAGACAACGCTCATGCCGCCTTTGCCTAGAATCGACAAGATCTCGTACTGTCCGGCGAAAATATGGCCGGGGCCGAGGGTACTTTTGGGCTGGTTCTCATCCAGAATCAGGTCAGCGTCGTCCTTGGGACATTTGCTGATATCGTCAGCGAAGTTAGTAAGGCAGGTGGGGCAGATTTTCAAGCTTCACCGGGGCGCTAATCGAATAATTAACAGTTAACGGCTATTTATAGCTGCCCAGGATATTCCACGCAAGCGCCTTTTCCTATCGAAGCGAAGAGGCTATGGTTTTCACATAGAGACCGGGCATGCTGCCGTGGGGGCCCTGCTTGCCGTCCGTCACATCGCTGCGTTTGAAAACTATGGATTTATTAGCCAGTTGCTCCGGCTGTAGAGGGCGCTTAGCATTTCCCTGGTCCACCAGTAATCCCCCTTGCGGTAGCCCCCGTTCGCCCAGTATGTCTTTGATGGTTTTAAGCTGCCGCTGGCTTTCCTCGCTGGTGCCGTGATATATGTTGGTGAAGCGCTTCTCTCCCCGGGCCAGGGCTGGTGCATTTGCCCTGAGCCAGCCTTCCATGCCGGCGGGGTTGTAGGCTGAATCGAGCAATGTGAGGCTTTTTACTTTCGGTCCCAGGGTGCCATCGGCCAGCATTTTCTCGGTGGGATTGTAACCGGCGGAATGGGAGATTATGCCGATGTTCTCTATGTCTTTCAGTTTCTTGCCCTGTAGCCCCGGTGTCTTGTCCAATATTTCTTGCAGCATGCCCGCATACATGCCCGGCTTGCTCAAATTCCCTTGTCTGCCGCTTTCAGCCCCAGGCGATTGTTGCCATTCCGGCACGATCAAGACGGTATTGGCCGGCGCACCGGCCATTTGTTCGCCCAGTTTGGCGTCTCTGTAGGACTTCCCGGCGGTGGTGTTCCAGCCGTGGTTGTAGATCATTAGATTGACCGGTTTGCCGGGGTCAAAGCCCCGGGGTAGATAGACTAAGGCATCGGGGTGTCCGTGCCGGTCGGAATTATGCTTTAAGTTCATTTCCCAGGCTCTTGCCGGAGCTTCTCCTTCCGTCTTCGTCTGAGAGGGTAGGTCTCCCTGAAAATCCCTGCTGCTTCCGCGTTCCTGTGCCTGGGCCAGGATGATTGGCTCTCTCTTCAGGCTATTGCCTGTGTCCATCACATCTACTCGGGGAAGAGTAGCGGAGCCCTGGTCCGAGTGCTTCGGCAAGTCGCTGAAGCCCCGATAGAGCTCAAGACTGTTAAAGGCAGCCTGGGTGTCTTTGCTCAAGTTGAAGCGCGACTCAG
>Ga0268298_10004416_pt1 | contig 13739 bp, 12 predicted proteins | sample WWTPWeurt_MetaG_FD_194462 | JGI IMG/M metagenome (GOLD analysis project Ga0268298, IMG submission 194462) | Activated sludge microbial communities from WWTP in Nijmegen, Gelderland, Netherland - WWTP Weurt | ecosystem: Engineered > WWTP > Aerobic digester > Activated sludge | place... | reverse complement strand
CGAATACGGTACGGCATTTCTCCGCCACCACCTCGGCGTGGCCGTCGAAATCCAGTTCGGGCATGACCAGGACGAACTCGTCACCCCCCAGGCGGGCCAGGGTGTCGGTTTCCCGGATGACCGAATGGAGCCGGGAAGCCACGGCCTTGAGTAGCCGGTCACCGGTTTCGTGGCCATAGGTATCGTTGACCGGCTTGAAATTGTCCAGGTCGATGAACAGCACGGCGACGCTCTTGCCGGTGCGGCGCGCGCCTGCCACGGCCTGACTGAGGCGGTCCCCCAGCAGGAGGCGATTGGGCAGTTCGGTCAGGGTGTCGTAATGCACCAGGAAGTGCAGGCGCCGGCCGTCGAACTTGTGGGCCGTGGCGTCGGAGAAGATGCCGATATGGTGGGTGAGGGTGCCCTTGCTGTCGCGTACTTCGCAGACGGAGAGCCATTCCGGATACTTCTCCCCGTCCTTGCGGCGATTGACCACCTCCCCATGCCAGGAACCGCTCTCCCGCAGGCTGCACCACATTTCCTGGTAGGTTTCGCGGGGAGTTGCGCCGGACCCCAGGAAGCGGGGGTTGCGTCCGATGACTTCTTCCACCCCGTAGCCGGTGATGGTCGAGAAGGCCCGATTGACCGTGAGGATGCGGTTTTCGCCGTCGCAGATCATGATGCCGTCGCTGCTTTCCTCGAATACCTTGGCGCTCAGGCGAACCTGCTCCAGGGCGGCGCGGGTGCGCTCCTCGGCTTCGCGCAGGCGCAGCGAACGGCGGTAAAGCACGGCGGTGAGCCCCAGGATGACGAGGCTGACGGCGGCCCCCAGCCCGGTCCACTCCATGCGCCGGATCGCCAGATCGGCCAGGGCGTGGTCCTCACCCATGCCGACCACCACGGCAAAGGGATAGCGCTCCATGACACGATAGGCGTACAGGCGGCTGACGCCGTCCACCGGACTGGGGCCTTGCAGGGTGCCCTGGGGGTTGCGTTGGAGCACCTCCCGCAGGGTGGCGGGGGCGAGGGTTTCGTCGTGCCGGACGGAAACCTCGCCGGCGGCAGGGCGGACGTGGCGGGCACGGACCCTGCCGTCCAGGCTCACCAGGGAGACGCTGCCCCCCGCACCCAGATCGAAGCTGGAATAGAAGCGGGTGAAGTACTCGGGCGCCACGGAGGCGACCACGACGCCGCCAAAATTGCCGTCACCCCCACTCACGCGATGGGAAAGCAAGAGGGAAATCCGGCCCGACGCCGTGCCCGCCACCGGCTCGCTCACCAGGAGGCCGCCGTCCGGTCGCTCCCGCTGCCGGGCGAAAAAGGACTGCCCCTCCACGGAGTCGCCGGATCCGCTACCGCTGCGCACCCGGATGCGCCCCCGGGTGTCTGCAACCGCAAGCTCGTGGAAGAGCGGGTCACCACCGACACGGTCACCGACGATGTCGCCGAAATCTTCCGGAAAGCCCTCGCGCGCCACGGAGAGGGCGACGGCGGCGAGAATCTGGTCGATATTGTCCAGGGAGCGCTCCACGTGGCCCTCGAAGGAACGGGCCAGATTGGCGAGCACCCTGTGGGCGCTGGCCTTCTCGCTGCGCTCCAGGGAAGCCAGACCAAGGGCGATGACGGTCCACAGCACCAGCACCGCGCCCACGCCGAAGCTGAGCGCCAGGGCAGGAAAATGGCGCAGGGAGGGTGCCGGCCCGGGCGAGGGCGCGGTTTCGGCCAAGGGCCGGGGGCTGACCGGGGGGTCGGAGCCGGGAGGCGCAATATCCATGAAGCCTCCTGCAAGGGAAGCACCCAAAGTACGCCGAGCGGCGGTCGCTGGCAAGCCTGCGGGTCCGGAAAGATGCCCATGGTGGAGGGGGCGCTCAAGGCGGGAAGAAGGGCTGTACACTTGCGCCCGGGGCCGATCTCGCCGTCGCCCGGCGTCGGCATTCAGACCGGGCGCGCAGGGGGAGCCCGGCCCATCGTTCCCCTCCAATGCGGGGAATGTCCCTTGCACGGAAGTCAGGACCGCATGCACCTGTTTGCCGACATTTCTAGCCACGGCCTGGGCCATCTGGCCATCGCCGCGCCCATCATCAACGCCCTGGCCGCTGCCGTCCCCAGGCTGCGCCTGACCCTGCGCAGCGCCCTGCCGGCTGCGGCGCTGCGCAAGCGGCTTGCGCCGGCGTTCAGCCATCTGCCGCAAGGGTCCGACTTCGGCTTCCTCATGCGCGACGCCCTGGCCCTGGACCTTGCCGCCAGCGCCGCCGCCTACCTCCGCGACCACGCCGACTGGCCCCGGCGGGTCGCCACCGAGGCTCGCTCCTTGCGGGAATCAGGGGCCGATCTGGTTCTCTCCTCGGTCAGTTACCTGCCCCTTGCCGGGGCGGCGGCGGCCGGCATCCCCGCCGCGGCCGTGTGCTCCCTCAACTGGGCCGACCTCTTCGCCCACTACTTCCGCCACCAACCCTGGGCGGCAAGCATCCACGGCGAGATGCTCGCCGCCTACCGCTCCGCCAGCGCCTTCCTGCGCCTGACACCGGCCATGCCCATGAACGACCTGAGCAACCGGGTGGATATCGGCGTGGTCACTCACCCCGGGCAGCGCCGCCTCCTGGGCTTCCCGGATGGTCGGCGCAACGTCCTGATCGCCCTGGGCGGCATCGCCCATCGCCTGCCTCTCGAAGCCTGGCCGCACCAATCCGGCCTGCGCTGGCTGGTCCCGGCGGGCTGGGATTGTCGCCACCCGGACGCCGTGGCGGCGGAATCCTGCGGCCTGGATTTTCCGGACTTGCTCGCCTCGGTGGATGCGGTGCTCACCAAGCCTGGTTACGGAACCTTCACCGAAGCCGCGGCCTGCGCAACGCCGGTGCTCTACGTGCGCCGGGACGACTGGCCGGAACAGGACTGCCTCATCGCCTGGCTGCACGCCCACGGGGCCTGCCGGGAGGTGCCCGCCCGGGCCCTGGCCGAGGGCGGGCTGGAGGGCGAGTTGCAGGCACTGTGGAGCCAGCCCCCGCCGACGCCGCCCGCAACCGCCGGCGCGGCTGAAGCGGTGGCGCATCTGCTGGCGCTTGTGCGGTAGAAATCCGCGCTTCCTTCGACAAGCCTGTCCTGAGTTGTATCGAAGGGCCTGTCCTGAGCCCAGCCGAGGCGCTGCTTACGCTCCCGGCCAGGATGGGTATCAAAAACGCCAGCCGGCGGCTTTGAGAAGTTCTGCGGTTTCGCAGACCGGCAGCCCCATCACGCCGGTGTAGCTGCCGGCGAGATGGCGCACGAAGATGCCGGCGCGCCCCTGAATGCCGTAGGCGCCGGCCTTGTCCAGGGGGTCGCCGCTGGCGACGTAGTGCCGGATTTCGTCGTCGTCCAGGGGGCGGAAGACTACCTCGCTGACCGACAGGCCGAATTCGGTGCGGCCCCCGTGGTACAGGGCCACGCCGGTGAGGACGCGATGGCTCTGTCCCGACAGGCGACGCAGAATGGCCTCGGCGTCGCCGGGACCGTTCGGTTTGCCGATGATGGAACCGGCGAATTCCAGCGTGGTGTCGGCCGCCAGCACCGGCTGGCGCACCAGCTTGCGCCAGTCGAGGATGCGCCCGCCGTGGTCCGCCTTGGCCCGGGCGACCCGTTCCACGTAGGCGACGGGATCCTCTCCGGGCAACGGTGTCTCGTCGGTCTCCGGGTCGGCCCGCTCGCCGGTGCGAAAAATCATGGTGTCGAAGGCCACGCCGATCTGGTCGAGAATCTCGCGGCGGCGGGGACTGCGGGAGGCAAGATGGATGCGCATGGCTCGGTTCTCGGGATCAGGGGCAAGCGGGAGGAGCGGATCACCCTTCCCGGTGATAAGGGTGATTCTTGAGGACGCTCACCGCCCGGTACAACTGCTCGCACAGTAGCAGGCGCGCCAGACCATGAGGAAGGGTGAGGCTGGAGAGGCGCAGGCGCTCGTCGGCTTCGCGCTTCAGTTCCTCATCCAGGCCATCGGCGCCGCCGACGAGCAGGGCGGCGTCGCGGCCGTCGTGCATCCAGCTCTCCAGGCGGCGCGCCAGTTGCAGGGTGGTGAGGTCGTCCCCCCGCTCGTCGAGGACGACCAGGCGGGGGTTGGCGGGCAGCGCGTCGCGGATGCGCCCCTTCTCCGCCGCCAGCAGTTGTTCCCGGGACTTCGATCCGCGGGGCTCGGGCTTGATTTCGACCAGGGTGGCGGGAAGTTCCCGGGGCATGCGGCGCAGGTACTCCGTGCAGCCTGCGTCGATCCACGCCGGCTGCCGGTGGCCCACGGCCACCACAGCCAGCTTCATGCGGCCCGGGATTCGGCCGCTGCGGCGCGGCGCTGGGCAGGCGTCACCTGCCAGAGTTCTTCCAGGTTGTAGTACTGGCGGACGGCCGGCTGCATGACGTGGACCACCAGATCGCCCAGATCCACCAGAACCCACTCGCCGAATTCCTCGCCCTCCACCGAGACGACTTCGCCGCCGGCTTCGCGTACCTTTTCCTGCACGTTGCGGGCCAGGGCCTTGACCTGGCGGTTGGAATCCCCGGACGCGATGACGATGCGGTCGAACAGGGAGGTGAGGCGGGTGGTGTTGATGACTTCGATGTCCTTGCCCTTGATGTCTTCCAGGGCAGCGACGACGATTTTCTGCAGTTTGCGGACGTCCATCAGGCGCTTTGGTAAAGGTGGTGCCGTTGAATATAGTCGACAAGGGCGTCGGGCAGCAAATAGCGGGGACTGGCGCCCCGGGCGACGATGCCGCGAATCTGGGTGGCGGAAATGGCCAGTTGGGTCATGGCGAAGGTGACGATGCCGCCGCCGGGCGCCTGTCCCAGGCCATCCGGGGAGGCCAGGCGCCGGCGGGCGAAGACTTCCGCCAGGGCCGGCGGCAGGCCGTCGGGCTCTACCGGGTAGCCGGGGCGGTGGGAAACCGCCACATGGGCGAGTTCGAACAGCGTCGTCCAGCGATGCCAGGTGGGCAAGCCGCCAAAGGCATCGGCCCCCAGCAGCAGGACCAGGGGCCGCTCGCGGCCCAGTTCGTCCCGCAGCCGCTCCAGGGTGGGGACGGTGTAGCTCGGGCGCTCGGCCTCCACCTCGCTGGCGTCGACGGAGAAGGCCGGGTTGCCGGTCACGGCCAGGCGCACCATGGCCAACCGGTGGACAGCCCCGACGCCCGGCCTGTCCCGGTGGGGGGGCTGGCCGGCCGGAATCCAACGCACACCCTCGAGAGCGAGGCCCTCGCGGGCCTCTTCGGCCAGGCGCAGATGCCCGCTGTGAACCGGGTCGAAGGTGCCCCCGAAAACGCCCAGGGGTTCAAGCCGCGGCATCGATTCCGAACACGTCGCGGTAACTGACGTAAAAGCTGGCGAAGACGATAGGGGCCAGCACCAGCATGGCCGGCACGGTGACCAGGGCGGTGAGGAAATTGGCCGCGCCGGGGAAGATGAGCAGGAGGAGGGCCAGCACCACGCCGGGCAGCACCGCTGCCACCAGGGCCAGGGCGATGCCGTAGGTCAGGAAGGCGCGCCAGTTGATCCAGCAGGCCATCAGGCTGAAGAACAGCGCCTTGCCCACCGACAGCCCGTGCCAGGCGGCGAGGACCGGGGCGAACCAGTAGGCCATGAGCACCGGGGCAAGCAGCAGGATGACGATGGTGGCGGGTGCCATGAGGCGGCCGCTCTCCACCGTCTCCCGGTCCAGGGGCTGGCCCGAGAGCATGAAGCGCAGCAACTCGCCGCCATCGGCCAGGGAAGAAAGCATCAGGATGGCCAGGGTGCAGGCCAGATAAAGGGCGCCGAGGGCCGCGAGGGTACGCGGGTTTTCGCGCAGGCCGCCGTAGAGCGTTTGCAGCGCCGGGGTCTGGCGGCGCTCCAGCTGGCGGCAACTGTGCATGAGTCCCACCGAGAGCCCGGGAACGGCCAGGGAGGCGAGCACCGTGCCGATGAGGGGCATGGCCGAGAGCAGGACGACGGTGAACCAGTAGGCAACGACGAGAAGGCCGAGGACGGGCGGATTGCGGCGGTACAGGCTGGCGCCGCCGACGATCCAGTTCCAGCCCGCGGCGGGGGGGAGTTGTTGGGCACGCATCAGCTGGTGGGAAAGACGTCGCGGTAGGACGCGTACAGGGCGCCGGAGAAGACGGGCAGGAGGACGAGAAAGCCCAGGCCCAGGGGCAGGGTGGCGAAGAAGCAGAGCACCGTGAGGATGACGCTGAAGACCAGGAAAGGCAGCCAGTTGGCGAGGCAGGCGGCGAAGCTCGCCTTCATGGCGGCCACCGGAGCCATGCCGTTGAAATACACCAGGGCGGGGGCGAACCACATGGCCATGGTCAGGGGCACCAGGGCCAGGGAGATCAGCAGACCACCGAGCAAAAGCCCCCCCAGAACGACACCGAAACCGGCGCCCGCCACGACCGGCCGCCCGGTGGAGGCGCCGAACAGGCCACCGGCAACGCCGCCGCCGATGAGGATGCCGATGACCACCACGACGGCGACGATGGCCACGGTGAACACCACGCCCAGGAGAACGAGCTCACCCGTGCGGTGGCGAAAGCCGTTGAACAGCCCGCCTACGTCGATGTCCTCGCCGCGGGACTGGCGGCGGGCCTGGTCGAGGAGGCCGGCGCTCAGGATGGGCATCAGGAGGTTGGTCGCCACGCCGCCCACCAGGGGGACGATGGTGGGGCTGATGCCGATGAGGAGGGTGAGCAGGGAACAGGCCAGCCAGGTTCCGGGATCGGCCAGGAAGAGCGCCCAGCCCTGGCGCAGCCAGTCGAAGCAGGCGCCGGGGTCGACGTGGCGGCTGGCGCCGTCGAAGGGACGGGGCGCGACCGGAAAGGGAGAGGGATCTGCCATTGCTGCGGGGGGGCGGAATCAGCCCTCCCCAAGTCCTTTACCAGCTATGGATCACCCACATGGGCGGCTTGACCACCGGGCCGCCCACCATGTCCGCCTCGATGAACTGGCCATTGCCCTGGTGATCGACCAGGTAATAGGGCTTGCCGCCCACTGGCGTGACCTTGACCATGTACAGCTTGCCGTTGGCGCGGAATTCCTCGCGGGTTTCCTTGTCGTTGCGCACGATGGTGACCTGGGGTTCGAGCGCCGCGTCGAAGGCCTCCATGCCCGGCGGGGGCGGGGGCACGGCGGGAAGCGGCTGCAGGTCGTTGGGGCGCGGCGCCTCAGCCCAGACGGGCAGGGCGGCGAGGAACAAAAGGGGAATGAGGCGGCGCATGGTGTTTCCTGGGGGGCGGGAGCCCCATTTTATTACAGGTTGAGCATCATCTCCCGCTCGTTGGGCAGGGGCGCGAAGGGGCGGGCCTCGTAATGCTTGAAGATGGCTTCGACCACCCGGTCCGGTTCGTCGATGACCTGGATGAGATCCATGTCGGCGGGGTCGATCATTTTCTCCTCGGCCAAGCGGTTGCGGAACCAATCGACCAGCCCGGCCCAGAAGGCCGAGCAGACCAGGATGATGGGTATCTTGCGGCTCTTGCCCGTCTGGATCAGGGTCAGGGCTTCGAGCAATTCGTCCAGGGTGCCGAAACCGCCGGGCATGACCACGTAGGCGCTGGCAAAGCGCACGAACATGTACTTGCGGGCAAAGAAGTGGCGGAAGGTCTGGGAGACGTCCTGGTAGGGATTGGCCCGCTGCTCGTGGGGCAACTGGATGTTGAGCCCCACCGAGGGCGACCTGCCGTCGAAAGCGCCCTTGTTGGCCGCTTCCATGATGCCGGGGCCGCCGCCCGAGATGACCGCGAAGCCGGAATCGGACAGCAGGCGGGCGATGGTCTCGGTCAGCACATAGTAGGGAGAGTCGACGGGCACCCGGGCGCTGCCGAAGACGGTGACCGCCGGCCGGATCGAGGAGAGCCTTTCGGTGGCCTCGACGAACTCTGACATAATGCCGAAGATGCGCCAGGATTCCCGGGCCGAGGCCGCCTGGATGGCGGCGTCACCCTCCGCCGGGCAAACGAATTTATTGTTCTCTGTCATATGCCTCTGCTCCTCTTGGTGGACGGTTCGTCCTACCTCTATCGCGCCTTCCATGCCCTGCCCGACCTGAGAAACAAGGCCGGCGAGCCCACGGGCGCGCTGTATGGGGTGCTTTCCATGCTACGCCGGCTGGAAAGCGACTACAAGGCAGACTACAAGGCCGTCGTCTTCGATGCCAAGGGCAAGACCTTCCGCGACGACTGGTTCCCTGAATACAAGGCCCACCGCCCCCCCATGCCCGAAGACCTGGTGCGCCAGATCGAGCCCATCCATGCCGCCGTGCAGGCTGCCGGCTGGCCGCTGCTCATGGTCGATGGCGTGGAAGCCGACGACGTCATCGGCACCCTGGCCGCCCGGGCCTCTTCCGCCGGCCTGGAAACTCTAATCTCCACCGGTGACAAGGATTTGACACAACTGGTCAGCCCCTCGGTGCGCTGGTTCAACACCATGAGCAACGAGCTGCTCGACCCGGCTGGGGTGGAGGCCAAGTTCGGCGTGCCGCCGCAGCGCATCGTCGATTACCTGGCGCTGATCGGCGACAGCGTGGACGGCGTTCCCGGCGTCGCCAAATGCGGCCCCAAGACGGCCCTCAAGTGGTTGGCGCAGTACGGCGACCTGGATGGCGTCGTGGCCCATGCCGGCGAAATCGGTGGCGTGGTGGGGGAAAATCTGCGCGCCCACCTGGAATTCCTGCCCCTGGGCCGCAAGCTGGTGACCGTCGTCTGTGACCTGCCCGACCTGCCGGCGCCGGGCGAACTGACACCCCAGCCCCGTGACGCGGAGACGTTGAAAACCCTGTTCAGCCGCTTCGAGTTCAAGACCTGGCTGAAGGAACTGGAATCCGGCGTCGCCCCGGCGGCCGATCCGGCAACGCCCGCCCCGGCCCCGACCCTGGATGCGTCGGGCGACCATCGCGCCGCCTACGAAACGGTGTTCACCTGGGAGCACCTGGAAGCCTGGCTGGCCCGCATCGACGCCGCGCTCCTCACCGCCCTGGACACCGAAACCACCAGCCTCGACGCCTTCGCCGCCCGCATCGTCGGCATCTCGCTCTCCGTGAAGGCCGGCGAGGCCTGCTACATCCCGGTGGCCCACACGGCGCCCGGCGCCCCGGACCAGCTCGACCGGGAGCAGGTGCTGGCCCGCTTGAAGCCCTGGCTGGAGGATGCAGGCAAGCCCAAGCTGCTGCAGAACGCCAAGTACGACCGGCACGTCTTCGCCAACCACGGCATTGCGCTGGCCGGCGTCGCCCACGACACCATGCTCCAGTCCTACGTCCTGGAGTCCGACAAAGGCCACGACCTCGGCCAGCTGTGCAGCCGCCACCTGGGCCTGGCCACCATCGCCTACGAAGACCTGTGCGGCAAGGGCGCCAGGCAGATCGGCTTCGATCAGGTGGACGTGGAGCGGGCCGCGGCCTATTCCGCCGAGGACGCCGACGTCACCCTGCGCGTCCATGAAACCCTCCTCCCGCGCTTCGCCCAGGAGCCCGGCCTGGCCCGCATCTACGGCGAGCTGGAAGTGCCGGTGCAGCAGGTCATCTGGCGCATGGAGAGGAACGGCGTCCTCATCGACACGACTGCCCTGGCGCGGCAAAGCCACGAACTCGGCCAGAAGATCATGGCCCTGGAGACCCAGGCCCACGCACTGGCCGGCCAACCCTTCAACCTGGCTTCCCCCAAACAGCTCGCCGAAATCCTTTTCGAGCGCCAGGGCCTGCCGGTGAAGAAGAAGACGCCCTCGGGCACGCCCTCCACCGATGAGGAGGTGCTCTCCGAACTGGCTCTGGACTACCCCCTGCCCAAGCTGCTGCTGGAACACCGCAGCCTCTCGAAGCTGAAGGGCACCTACACCGACAAGCTGCCCCGCTCGGTGAATCCCGCCACCGGCCGCGTCCATACCCATTACGCCCAGGCCAGCGTCGCCACCGGCCGGCTCGCGTCCAGCGACCCCAACCTGCAGAACATCCCCGTGCGCACCGAGGAAGGCCGGCGCATCCGCACCGCCTTTGTGGCGCCGGCCGGCAGCAGCATCGTTTCCGCCGACTACTCGCAGATCGAGCTGCGCATCATGGCCCACCTCTCCCGCGACCCCCGCCTGCTCGACGCCTTCGCCCAGGGCGAGGACGTGCACCGGGCCACCGCCGCCGAAATCTTCGGCGTTACGCCCCTGGAAGTCGGCCCCGACCAGCGCCGCGTCGCCAAGACCATCAACTTCGGCCTCATCTACGGCATGAGCGCCTTTGGGCTGGCCCGCCAGCTCGACCTGGAGCGCGGCGCCGCCCAGACCTACATCGACCGCTACTTCGCCCGCTACCCCGGTGTCGCCCGCTACATGGAAGAAACCCGCAACTCCGCCCGCCAGCAAGGCTACGTCGAGACCGCCTTTGGCCGTCGCCTGTGGTTCGCCGACATCCGCGCCAGCCAGCAGGGCCGCCGCCAGGGCGCCGAACGTGCCGCCATCAACGCCCCCATGCAGGGCACGGCCGCCGACCTCATCAAGATGGCCATGATCGCCGTGCAGAAGTGGCTGGACGAAAAGCGCATGGCCTCAAAGCTGGTCCTCCAGGTGCACGACGAGCTGGTGCTGGAAGTGCCGGATGCCGAGCTGATGGACGTCCGCACCCACCTGCCCCGGCTGATGACCCAGGTGGCGCAACTCTCGGTGCCGCTGGTGGTTGAGGTGGGGGTCGGAGCGAATTGGGAAGCGGCGCACTGAAGAGTCGGCGGCAGGGTTACCTCAATGCAATGACCCAAGCATTCCTGTTTTCCCCGCAAGGATGCTAACCAACTACCGCCCCCCGGCCCCAGGTTTTATACCTTGACGCCAGAGGCAAACCGAGAAAAATGTCCGCATTAACAATCTTAAACTGATTACGGGTTGTTTTTGGGGACATGAAACACAGCGAAGCCCCTCCGCTTTCAGCACAACACCTCACCGAAGCGCAAGCCCTTGGCGAGAAACTGGCACGCTTGCGCATTGCTCGGCGCTTGCGTCAAGCGGATGCGGCGCAGCGTGCGGGTTTGTCGCGGTCGACGGCGGCATGAACGATCACGTCGCCAAACCGGTGGACCCGGACCTGCTCTACCAGACCCTGCTCTACTGGCTGCAGGCGCGGGGCGAGGCTTGATGAGGCGCGTCGGCGCCAGGTCGCCGGCAGAGCTGGCCTGCTGCATTCCCTGCAAGACAAGTGCCACGACAAGCGTTGCCAGCGCCAAGCGTCGGATACCGGATTGATTCATTCCCCTCCTCCTTTGTCCAATCGGAGCCAAACCCATTGTTCAGGCCATCCCCCGGGCAGTTCGACGCATTCACCCAGAATTGGTTCATGACAGCAGAAACCTCCCCAAGGCGGTCTGTTCGGGTTAAGAATCCGCAGCGTGATGCCGTTACCAATGCCATGAAACTCGACCGCCTCTCTTCCACCACCCGCAACCCCATCCGTGACGCCGCCGAGCGCGCCCGGGCGCTGGAAGCCGACGCCCTGCGGCGGGTGGGCCCGGCGGAACCGGTCGATGCCGACCGGGAACGGTCGCTGCAACAGGAGCTGGAGGCGGCCAAGTCGCACCTCCCGGATTCCGGCAGCGCCGACCCGACCCTGGCCGAAGCCCGGGCACTGGCCGAACGCCTGGTGCATCTGGGCGCAGAGGCGGAAACCTTGTTGAAGCCCGGCCTCACAGGCCCTTCGGTCGATATCGAAGCGTGAGGTAGAATCCCCTGATCCCCACCGCCTACGCCCCGGTCCGCCGGGGCGTTCCCTTTTCATGTCCGGCTTGAACCCCCCGCAGCGCGAAGCGATCCGCTACCTCGACGGCCCCCTCCTGGTGCTGGCCGGCGCCGGTTCGGGCAAGACGCGGGTCATCACGCAGAAGATCGCCTATCTGATCCAGGATTGCGGCTTCCGGCCCGGCACCGTGGCGGCGATCACCTTCACCAACAAGGCGGCCAAGGAGATGCACGAGCGGGTGGCCCGCCTGTTGGGGGGCCAGACGGCGGCCGAAGTGCAGATTTCCACCTTTCATTCCCTGGGGGTGCGCTTCCTGCGGGAGGAAGCCCGCGCCCTGGGCTACAAGCCGCGCTTTTCCATCTTCGACGCCGCCGACTGCGCCGGCATCATTGGCGACCTGGCCAAGACGGTGGATAAGGCGACCCTGCGCCGCCTGCAATCCCTCATCTCCCACTGGAAGAACGGCATGGTCAGCCCCGAGGAGGCCTTGCACCGGGCCGCCAGCGACACCGAGACTCTGGCCGCCCGCAGTTACCTGTCCTACGAGGCCACCCTCAAGGCCTATCAGGCGGTGGATTTCGACGACCTGATCCGCCTGCCGGTGCAGATCCTGGAGAGCCACCCCGAAGTGCGCGAAAAGTGGCAGAACCGCCTGCGCTATCTGCTGGTGGATGAGTACCAGGACACCAATGCCTGTCAGTACCAGCTCCTGAAGCTGCTCACCGGCGTCCGCGCCCAGTTCACCGCCGTGGGGGACGACGACCAGGCCATCTACGCCTGGCGGGGGGCGGACATCGCCAACCTGAAGCGCCTGCCGGACGAGTTCCCGGCCCTGCGGGTCATCAAGCTGGAGCAGAACTACCGCTCCACGGTGCGCATCCTCAAGGCGGCCAACGCCGTCATCGCCCATAACGAAAAGTTGTTCGAGAAAACCCTGTGGTCGGAACTGGGCCACGGGGAGCCCATTACCGTCACCGCCTGCCGCGACAACGAGGGCGAAGCGGAGGGCGTAGTGATGAAGCTCCAGGCCCACCGTTTCGAGCACCGGAGCCGTTTCCGCGACTACGCCATCCTTTACCGCTCCAACCATCTGGCACGGGTCTTCGAGCAACAGTTGCGCAACGCCAAGATTCCCTACCGCCTCTCCGGCGGCCAGTCTTTTTTCGACAAGACGGAAATCAAGGATCTCACCAGTTACCTGCGCCTTTTCGCCAACGAGGACGACGATCCCGCCTTCATCCGCGCCGCGACCACCCCCAAGCGGGGCATCGGCGCCGCCACCCTGCAAGTGCTGGGCCAGTACGCCGGGGAGCGTCACCTGTCGCTCTTCGCGGCCGCCTTCCAGGAAGGCTTTGCCCAGCGGGTGCAGGCCCGCCAGCTCGAACCCCTGCTGGCGTTCTGCCACTTCATCAATCGCTTCCAGCAAAGGGCGGGGAAGGAACCGGCCCAGCAGGTGGTGCCCGATTTGTTGCAGGCCATCGACTACGAAGCCCACCTCCATGACCACGAGGAGGAGCGCAGCGCCCAGACCCGCTGGGGCAATGTGCTGGAATTCGCCGACTGGCTGAACAGGAAGGGCGAAGAGGAAGGCAAGACCCTCCTCGACCTCACCCAGAGCATCGCCCTCATCAACATGCTGGACAAGGACGAGGCCGACCTGGACGCCGTCCAGCTTTCCACCCTGCACGCCGCCAAGGGCCTGGAATACCCCCACGTCTTCCTGGTGGGCGTCGAGGAAGGCATCCTCCCCCACCGGGAATCGGTGGATACCGGCAAGGTCGAGGAAGAGCGTCGCCTGATGTACGTGGGCATCACCCGCGCCCAGCGCTCCCTGCATATCTCCTACTGCGAGCGGCGCAAACAGGCCCGTGAGCTGATCCCCTGCGAAGCTTCGCGCTTCATCGCCGAAATGGGCAAGGAAGACATTCGCTTCTGCGGCGGCAAGGCGGCTGCGGAACCGGACAAGGCCACCGGCAGCGCCCGCCTGGCGGCCATGAAGGCCCTCCTGGGGGGCAAAACGCCGTAACCGGCCCGTCACCGGGCGTTACACGGCCTTACCCTT
>Ga0268298_10004414_pt1 | contig 13744 bp, 13 predicted proteins | sample WWTPWeurt_MetaG_FD_194462 | JGI IMG/M metagenome (GOLD analysis project Ga0268298, IMG submission 194462) | Activated sludge microbial communities from WWTP in Nijmegen, Gelderland, Netherland - WWTP Weurt | ecosystem: Engineered > WWTP > Aerobic digester > Activated sludge | place... | reverse complement strand
TACGTGGCGGACGTGGTGACGAGCTACGGCGAGCTTCCCCTTTTGACGTGCCATGTCGGGGACATCAATCAGGCCGTTCTCAACATCGTCGTGAATGCGGCTCACGCCATCGGCGATGTCGTCGAAGACACACAAGCGAGAGGCCGTATCTCCGTGTCCACGCGGCACGAGTCGGAGCACGTGGCGATAGAGATCTCCGACACCGGCGGAGGGATCCCGCCCGCAATCCAGAGCCGCATTTTCGACCCGTTTTTCACGACGAAGGCCGTGGGAAGGGGCACAGGACAAGGCCTGGCCATCGCGCGGAGTGTCGTCGTCGACAAGCACGGCGGCGAGCTCAGCTTCGAGACCCACGCCGGCGTAGGGACGACGTTCGTCATCCGCTTGCCCATCCACGGCAAAGAGCATCCGCCGGGAGCCTGAAACCTGGCGGAACGTCACGCGAACGTACAGCCGCGCTAGCCGGTCTGGTATGAGCAGTGCATGAAACTCGACGACGTTCGGCAGAGCAGCAACGTCCAGGATCGGCGAGCGACCGGAGGTCGGACCGGCGCAGTCGCGGTCTCGGGAGGCACGCTGCTCGTCGTCTTGGTGCTGGCGGTGGTGCTCGGCAAGAACCCGCTCACCTTGCTCCAATCGCTGTCCGGTGGTGCCGGTGGGGCGAAGGTCTCCGCAGCTGGCTCGGCGAACCCGAACGATCCGGAGGTGATCTTCACGCGCAAGGTGCTGGCGACTACCGAAGACGCCTGGGCGGAGGCGTTCGCGAAGAAGGGCAAGCGCTACGAGCCACCCGCTCTCGTGCTCTTCCGCGACGCAGTCCCGACCGCGTGCGGCTTTCAGCAGGCGGCCGTCGGTCCGTTCTACTGCCCCGGCGACCGCATGGCCTACCTGGATCTCGATTTTCTGTCCGAGCTCCAACGCAAGTTGGGCGCGCCGGGCGATTTCGCCGCGGGCTACGTCATCGCCCACGAGATCGGCCATCACCTCCAGAAGCTCCTCGGTACGTCCGATCGCGTGCGAGCAGACGGCAAGGACAAGGGCCCCAGCGGCAATGCGGTGCGGCTCGAGCTCCAGGCGGACTGCTACGCCGGCGTGTGGGGCGCCTACGTGAAGAAGAAGGGCTTGCTCGAAGTGGGCGACGTCGACGAGGCGCTCGGGGCCGCTCGCGCCATCGGCGACGACACGTTGCAGAAGCGCGCGCGCGGGCGCGTCTCACCCGAGACGTTCTCCCATGGCACGAGCGAACAGCGCGCCCGCTGGTTCAAGCGCGGAATGGATCGAGCAGAGCCCGACGACTGCGACACGTTTCGCGCAGGCGAGCTCTGAAGGCGATTCGCGAGGCCGCGCTCAGAGCGCCTTGGCCGCAGCGAGCGCCGCGTCGTAGTTGGGCTCGCTCGTCGCGTCCGCCACGTATTCGACGTGCCGAATCACGTCGTCCGCCCCGATCACGAACACGGCGCGGGCGTGGAGGCCCTTGGACGGCGCGAAGGTGCCGAACGCCGGGCCGAAGGAGCGATCCTTGTAGTCGCTCAGCGTGACCACGTTGCTGACGCCGGCGGCGCCGCACCAGCGCTTCTGCGCGAACGGCAGGTCCATGCTGACGACGAACACCTTGACGCCGCCCACGCTGGTCGCTTCTTGGTTGAAGCGGCGCGTCTCGGTGTCGCACACGGGCGTATCCAGGGACGGCACCGTGAGCACGATGCGCTTCTGCCCCGCCATGTCCTTGGCCTGCGTGGCGCTCATGTCGTTTCCGACGAGCGTCCAATCGGTGGGCGCGCGGTCTCCCGCCTTGAGCCCCGGCCCCACGAGATCGGTGGGGTTCCCCTTCCAATTCACTGCACCCTTGCGCGTCTCGGCCATCTTTCTCGTCTCCTGTGAGGCGCGGAGGATGGGTCCCGACCCTGGCTTCGTCAAGCGGGGGGTTTCGTCAAGCGGGGGCAGGGGCGTCGGGGCTCCACGGGCAGTCTCGCCCGAGGGCTCGCTCCACGAGCTCGAGTCGGTCGCGCCCCCAATAGACCTGCCCGTCGACCACGGCACAGGGAGCGCCCGGGAGCTCGAGCCGAAGCGCCTCGTCGGTGGACTCGCGGAGTCTCTGTTTCGCCTCGTCGGAGCGTGCGGCGTCCACGACGCCCGCATCGACCCCGACCGCGCGCGCGAGCTCTCGAAGCACGGCTTCGTCTTCGATGTCGCGTCCGTCCGCCCAGGCGGCACGGAACACGGCGTGGATGAACGGCGCCAAGCGCTCGGGGGCGCGTGCCTCGGTCATGCAGGCGACTCGTAGCGGGAGCACCGTGCGAATGGGGAAACGCGGCGGAAAGCTCAAGCCCACGCCGCACTCCTTGGCGCCGCGCTGAAGGTCGAGCTCGTAGTAGCGGCGCTTGGCTTCGGGAAAGCCGAGCAGGGGCACGTCGGGCGTCCCGATGGCTTTGAACAACGCGCCGAGCAGGAACGGTCGAAAGCGGAGCGTCGCGCCGGCGCGCGCGGCCAGCGCCTCGATCTCGGTCGACGCGAGGTAAGCGAACGGGCTCGCGAAGTCGTACCAGAAGTCGACGTGGGCGGGGCTCCTGGGACTCTCTGCGGCTCGGCGCGGCGGTGTGCCGCCCAGCGCGCGCTCCACGGCCTGCATGCGGTCTTGGCCCCAGTGGAGCTCGCCATTCACGAAAAACGCCGGCGCGCCGAACACGCCGCGCGCGAGCGCTTCGTCGGTGCGCGTTCGGAGCTCGTCCCGTCGGGAGTCGGCCGAGTTCACCAATCCCGGGCCATCGAAGCCCCCACGCGTGAGCGTGTTCGCGACCACCTCCGGATCGGAAAGGTTCAGCGCTTCCACCCAATAGGCGTGGAAGAGCGCGTGCGTCGCTCGCGGAAGGTCGTCGCTCGCGAGCGTCGCGCGCAGGGCGAGCACGGTGCGATTCGGGTGCGTGATCGGCATGACCAGCGGCACGTCGAAGTGTCGCGCCCAGCGCTGCATGTCGATGCCGTTCATGCGGGCGCGCACCGGAGAGAGGCTCGCCATGGGCTCACTGCCGAGCCCACGGAAGACGCCGCCGAGCAGGAACGGCTTGTACACGAGGTCGGCGCCCGTGCGTTCGGCGAGCGCGCGCACTCGGGTGGACGCGAGGTACGCGTACGGGCACGAGTAGTCGTAGAACCATTCGAGCGTCGGCATTCAGTCTCGCTTCAGCTCCGGCGTCGCCGGAGCCCGGCGGCGAGCGCCAAGAGTAGCAGTGCGTGGAGCGAAGTGCGCTGGCCCCCGACTCGGCAGCCGCAGCCTGCTTCGACCTCGCTCGCGTCGGCACCTGGCGCCGCCGTCGAGCCGCCCGCGCTCGGGCCGCTCCCGCTGCCGCCGTTGCCGCCGATGGCGACGAAACCGGCTTGGCCGCCGATGCCCGCCACTCCGCCACTCGAGGTGCTGCCGCCGGTGCCTCCGCTCGCAGTGCTCGACACCACGATGTCGACGTGGAGCGTGGCGCCGAACGCTCCCTTGCCCGAGTGATCCATGCGGAAGTCGCCGGAGTAGCTGCCGGGTTGCGACGGGGCGACGAACGCGAGCGTCCACGTCTTGGTGGCGCCGGGGGCGATGCTCTCAGCGCCGCCCAGCGACGCGGGCGGGCTCGATCCGAGCGCGTCTCCGCCGCTCAACGCGAGGCTGTAGCCGCCGCTGGTCGACCATGTCGTGTTGCCGCTGTTGGTGAGCACCCAGGTCTTCTGGAAGCTCGCTCCGGCCGTGACGCTGGGAGTTCCCGTGGGTGATTCGCTGGTCAGTGTGCTGTCGTCTTTCTCGGGGGGCGGAGGGGTCTCGCACTGGTCGCTCGGCAGCCCTTTGTAGCTGCCTTGGCTCAGCCAAAGACTGCCGCTGGCTCCGCACGGACCCGAAAAAGGCTCCTCGGAGCTCGTGCCGGTGCGCGGCTCGAAGTGCAAGTGAGGACCGGTCGAGTTGCCGCTCGAACCGACCTTGCCGAGGTGTTGTCCGCACTTCACCTCTTGGCCCACGCTCACCGTCAGCGAGCCGTTCATCAAATGGCCGTAGTAGGTCGAGCGCCCGTCGGGGTGGTCGATCTTCACGTAGTTGCCGAAGCCGCTGCCGCAACCGCAGTCCCCGGTCGAACACCGGTCGTAGCAGCCGTCGTTGGTGAACGAGACTTTGCCGTCGGCGGCCGCGACGGCCCAGCGGCTCCCGGCGTCCATCACGGGCCAGCTGCCGATGCCGAAATCGCTGCCCTTGTGTCCGTTGTACGTCGTCGTTCCGCAGTTCCAGTCTTGGAGGCCTCCGGCGCTGTCGTGATCCCGGTACGCCGTGACGTAGGGCTGCGTGCCCGACGCCGGCAGCTCCATCGGGAAGCGATACTTCTGCGCGAGCGCGGGCGTCGTCACGAGAAAGAGCGACAGGAGCGGAGCGAGTCTCACCGCGACTCCTCCTCGCCTCGACCATTCGCGAGGTGAACGCGCCAGCGCCGCCCGCTGCCGTCATCGTAGGCGAGCGCGCCGGACATTTCCCGGAAATCACGCGCCGGCGGAGGTGCGAATCCGCGCCACGGCTTGCCCGCCACGAGCCCGCGATTCGTGAGCTGCGCGAGCGCGCCGCTGTTCGGATCGACGATCCAGATCGAAGCTACCGTGCTCCGACCCGAAACGAATGCGACGCGGCCGTCGGCCAGCGCGAGCGGGAGCTCGTCGGGGCCCGCTGCGGGCGCGAGCGGCGTCGCTTTTCCATCGGCGTCGACCAGAAAGAGATCGCTCTCGCCGGGCTCCGCGCCTCGTCTCGCCTCTACCCGTCGCCCGCCGGGCAGGACCGCGGCGTGCCCGAGCACGGGCGGCGCGGGCAGGTCCGACTCTGCGCGCGGGACGACGGCAGCGTGCGACTCCCCGAGATCGGCGGGCGCCTCGCCGCTGCCGCATGCAGATACCACGAGCAAGATGGCGAAGAGCGCGCTCCTCATCGACGACTCAGGATACCGCTCCGAGCTCCGGGCGTCACTCCGAGCGGGGTGAGCTCAGCCGAAACGCTTGCCGCCGATGGTGATGCCGCCTTCGAGCACGACACAGAACACGCAGGGAGCGTCGGGCAGAACTACGTACGAATGCGCGCTGCCGCTCGCCATCTCTTGGCTCTGGCCCGCACCGTACGTGGTCCCGCTCGAGTCAAGGTATCCGCCCGAAAGCACGAGCACTCGCTCCTTCCCGAGGTGTTCGTGGAGCGGAAATTCGCTGCCGGCCTCCATGCGGACGAGGCCAGTGTCCGCACCGGCCAACGCCGGACCGCCCTCGAAGTGGAAGAGGGACATGCCGGCGATGGGCGGGCGTTCCCAGTTCGACTCGTCGGCGGCCGCGCGGAAAATCTGAGTGAGGCGCTCGACGCCGAGGTCCAAGAGCCTGGACAAGCGAGTGTGGAATGGGGCGTAGCGCTCCTCGGGGCGCGCCGCCGAGGCGAGCAGGCGAGCGCGGAGCTCGTCGCGCGGGCGGACGGGAGGCAAGGCGACTGCGAGCGCCCCCAAAACGTCTCGCGCGGCGCGATCGACGCCGCCTTCCGCTTCGAGAGCGACAGCTGCGAACTCCGGAACGTCGTCGTCGCGCTTCATGGCTCGTCCTTCCCATCCCGAAAGATCTGGCGCAGCCGCCCGAGCGCCGTGGCGACCCTGGATTTGACGGTTCCCACCGGGATCCCGACGTGCTCGGCGATCTCGCTCGAGCTGAGACCTTGGAAGTAGCCGAGAAACAGCACGTGCTGCTGGTCCTCGGGCAGCGCGACGAGCGCGCTTCGCACCCGCGCTCGATCGGGCGCCGGGACTCCCGGTTCGCCCGTCCCCAGGATGCGCTCCCACTCGCGGGGCTCAGCGACGCTGACCCGGCGCGCGACCCCCGCGGACTTCAGGTGGTCGAGGGCACGGCTCCGGGCTCGCAGCGCGAGCCACGTTCGGACGCTGCCTCGGCTCGCGTCGTAGTCTGCTGCGCGGCGCCAGGCTTCGAGGAACACGTCGTGAACCAGGTCTTCGGCGGTGTCCGTGTCACCCACGATACGTTGGATCAAGCTCGAGAGAAGCGGAGCGTGGGCGTCGTAGAGCCTGCCAAGCGCTTCCTGGCTTCCCCGCGCCATCTCTTCGACGCAGGCGACGTCGTCTGCATCGTCCGCCACGCCGGGAACGTAATAGCACGCGCTACGGCCCGCTAGTCCTGGGGTAGAGGGGGGAGCGGCCGAGAGCACGATCGCAGTACGAGCGAGCCCCGGGATCGGATCGCCTCGCGCCCGGAGGCGCCCCCCCTCTCAGCTGCGGCGAGCTATGCTGCGCGGCCCGTGGCCGCCCTGCCCGAAGAAATCAGCGTCGAGCTCGGTCTCGACGACGCCGACGATCCCGAGGCACTCCGTGTCCGAGCGGCGCGCGAGCTCGGGCTCCCGGCCGCCGACCTGCCGGAGATCGAGGTCCGAAAGCGATCGCTCGACGCGCGCAAAGGCCGAGTCCGGTTCCACTTGGTGCTGGGCCTCGGCAGGCCGACCACGGCCGAGCTCGGCGGGCCGCCGCCTCGCGAGGTGGGCCGAGGCGCGCCGGTCATCGTGGTCGGCGACGGGCCTGCAGGGATGTTCGCGGCCTACGAGCTCGCGCGCCGGGGCATCGGCTCCCTGGTGCTCGAGCGGGGCAAGCCCGTCCAGCCGCGCCGCCGCGATCTGAAACTCCTGAATCGAGCCGGCAGCGTCGACCCGGACAGCAACTACTGCTTCGGCGAAGGCGGCGCCGGCACCTACAGCGACGGCAAGCTGTACACGCGCTCGCACAAGCGAGGCAGCGTACGCGACGTGCTCGAGGTTCTGGCGCTGCACGGCGCTCCGAGCTCCGTTCTCGTCGACGCGCGGCCTCACATCGGCTCGAACCGCCTGCCACAGGTCGTGACCGCGATTCGCGAGCGCCTCGAGAGCGTGGGCGTCGAGTTCCGCTTCGGCGCGCGCGTCACGGACCTCGTGACCGAAGGTGCGGGCACGAGTCGTCGCGTCACGGGCGTCCGCCTCGCCGACGGGAGCGAGCTCGGTGCACGCGCGGTGGTGCTCGCGACGGGACACTCGGCTCGCGACGTGCATCGCCTGCTCGAGCGCGCGGGCGTGAAGCTCGAACCCAAGCCGTTCGCGCTGGGCGTGCGCATCGAGCACCCCCAAGCCCTGGTCAACCGCATCCAATACGGATCGCACGCCGGGCACCCGAAGCTCCCGGCGGCCAACTATCGACTGGCCGAAGAGGTCGACGGGCGAGGCGTGTTCTCGTTTTGCATGTGTCCGGGGGGCTGGGTCGTCCCTGCAAGCACCGAGTCCGAGGCGCTCGTAGTGAACGGGATGAGTCTCTCGCGCCGCGACTCGCCCTTCGCCAACTCCGGTCTCGTCGTCGCCGTCGAGCTCGCCGACCTCGGGCGCGCCGGCTACTCGGGCGCATTCGCGGGGGTCGAGCTCCAGAGCGCCATCGAGCGCAGCGCCTTCGGGGCGGGTGGCGGCAAGCTCGTCGCGCCGGCGGTGCGGGCCACCGATTTCGTTGCCGGGCGTTCGTCGAGCACGCTGCCCGACACCAGCTACATTCCCGGGCTCGCTTGCGCAGATCTCGCCGCGGTCCTCGACTCGGGGGGCGTGGCTCTGAGCGAACGCCTGCGACGAGCGCTCCGCGCGTTCGACCGCCGCATGCGCGGCTATCTGACCGAAGACGCAGTGCTCATCGGCGTCGAAAGTCGCACCTCGTCTCCGGTCCGCGTGCTGCGCGATGCGGAGAGCCTGTCGGCGGTCGGACTCTCGGGCCTCTACCCCGCCGGCGAGGGCGCAGGCTACGCCGGCGGCATCGTCAGCGCGGCCGTCGATGGTCTCCGGATCGCCGAGCGGGTCGCCCTCGAGATGGCTCGGCACTAGCGCCGACGCGGCCGAAGGTCGCCGCGCTGTCCAGCGTCACGCGCTCTCGTCGACGGACTCGAGGACGATCTCGCTGATCTCGGCCGGCGCACCCAGTCGCAGCGGCGGTCCCCAGTAGCCGGTGCCGTTGCTGACGTAGACGAGCGCGCGGCCGAATCGCTCGAGGCCCGAGACGACGGGTTGCTGGAGGCGCACGAAGAAGTTCCAGGGGAAGATCTGACCCCCATGGGTGTGGCCCGAAAGCATGAGCCCGACGCCCCGGCGATCGGCCTCGAAGATCTGGCGCGGCTGGTGGGCGAGGAGTACGAGCTCGCGCGACTCGTCCCGTCCTTCGAGGGCGCGCTCGAGATTGGCGCCGTGGCCACGGCCGAATCGGTGCGCCGAGAAGTCGTCGACGCCGGCCAGGTCGAAGCTTCCGTCGCCTTCGCCGATGCTGACCCGCTCGTTGCGGAGCACGCGGACGCCGAGCCGCGTGAGCTCCCGGCACCAGGCTTCCGCGCCCGAGTAGTATTCGTGATTGCCGGTGACGAAGTAGACGCCATATTTCGCCCGGAGCTCCGCCAGGGGCGCGACGTGCTCGCGGAGCTGTTCGACGGAGCCGTCCACCAAATCGCCGGTGATGGCGACCACGTCGGGCTCGAGGGCGTTGGTCTCGCGCACCACCCGCTCGATGAAGCGACGCTGGATGGTCGAGCCCACGTGCACGTCCGAGAGTTGCACGATGCGCGTTCCGTGCATCGACGCCGCCAGTCGAGGGAGCGGCACGCGCACGCGTTTCACCACCAGCTCCGTCAGCCCCGACTTGGCGGCGAACGTAGTGGCGCTGCCGGTGACCAGCGCGACTCCGAGGCCCAGCATGCGCGCCATGCCGAGGCGACGCTCCGGGTCCTCGGGGGCGGCGTCGGAGAGCAAGCGCACGCCGAGCGACACCAGCAATCGTCCGACGTCGACCACGGCGAGCAGCATCACGGTCATGAACAGCACCCCGATCCAGCCGAAGGTCGCGAGGAACACCGGGCGCATGCCTTCCACGCGGAAGCCCCGGGCGAGGGTGAAGGTGGCGGGTACGCTCAAGAACAGCACGACCATCAAGGCGCTCAGTCCCCGGTGCCAACCGAGCGGGAGCGCCAGGTCTCGCACGAGGCGCGCCCAGACGTAGTAGTGGAGGCTGGCGGCGAGACTCAGGGCCACGCCGAAGAACACGACGAACGACAGCGCGCGAGGCACGACCCGGCCTCTATAGGCGCCGCTCGGGGGAGCGACCAGCCCCGTGGCGCGCGAGGACGGTCGCCGGCCGCCGAGGAGTCCTGTAGACTGGATTTTCAATGATCGATCTCAAGTCGGCGATCTGGGCGGTTTTTGTGGCGGTTCCTCTCTTGGGCTGCGGGGAAGACGGGGAGTCGAGCGGCAGCGGAGGGGCCGGTGGGACTGGCGGCAGCGGCGGCAGCGGGGGCTCGGGCGCCGCGCCGAGCTGTCCGGGCGGCGAAGACGTGAGCGGTTGCAGCGTCGCGCTTTCGCCGTCGGCCGACGACACCACGGCGCTCCAGTCGGCGTTCATCGACGCGAAGAGCGGCGACACCGTCTGCCTGTGCAAGGGGAGCTACTCTTTCACCAAGGAGCTCTCGCTGGCCGTTCCGCAGGTCACGCTGAAGGGGCTCGGTGCGAGCCCCGACGACGTGGTCTTGGATTTCGCTGGCCAGACCCAGGGCGACGACGGAATGACGGTGACGAGCGACGGCTTCACTGCAGAAAACTTCGCTCTGAAGAACTCCCCGGGCAACGGCCTCGTGGTGAGCGGCGCCGAAGACGTGACGTTCCGCAAGCTCAAGGTGTCCTGGGATGCCGGCTCGGTGACGAAGAACGGGGCGTATGCCGTCTACCCGGTCAAGAGCAAGCGGGTCCTGATCGAAGACTCCGAGATCATCGGCGCAGCCGACGCGGGCGTGTACGTCGGGCAATGCAACCAGGCCATCGTGCGCCGGAACAAGGTGCACGGAAACGTGGCTGGTATCGAGATCGAGAACAGCAGCGACGCCGAAGTGTACGAGAACGAGGCCTACGACAACACCGCGGGCATTCTGGTCTTCACGCTGCCGAACCTCGAGAAGAAGGACGGCAACCGGGCGCTCGTGCGCGACAACTCGGTTCACGACAACAACCGGGACAACTTCGCCGAGGCTGGCAGCATCGTGAGCAACGTGCCGACCGGGACGGGTCTGTTGATTCTGGCGGCCGATCAGACGGAAATCCGCCAGAATCAGGTCAAGAACAACAAGAGCGCCGGGGTCGTGATCGTGAGCATGACCACCTTGAACATCGTGCTCCAGACGCAGCCGGATCCGGCCACCGATCCCGATCCGGAGCAGACCTTCATCCACGGCAACACGTTTTCGGGCAACGGCACGGACCCCCAGGGCATCCTGGCGACGTTCAACGTGAAGCCGCTCGAAGACGTCGCATGGGACGGCGTCGTCAAGGCGGGGGTGACCGACCCGATGCTCTGTCTCGGCGACCCGCCGCTGCCGAGCTTCCGGAACCTCCACGCGCCGGGCGGGCTCTTGAACCCGGCGCAACACACCACCGACGCGACCCCGCACCAATGCACGCTCGCCGCGCTTCCAGCGGTCACGTGGTGATGCTGCGCGCGCTCGGCGCGTTCGCCACGCTCTGCGCCGTCTCGTGCTCGTCACCCGAAGCGCACGAGCCGGAGTATTCGGGGCCGCCCTTGCCTTGGGCCTACGCGCCGTTTCCGAAGGCGCGCCCTCCCCAAAAGAACCCCGCGACACCCGAGAAAGCCGAGCTCGGCCGGCTGCTCTTTTACGATCCCGTCCTCTCCACCGATCGCAAGGTCGCGTGCGCGACCTGCCACAGCGAGGTCTGGGGCCTTTCGGACGGGCTTGCCCGTTCCGTTGGCATCGGTGGGACCGGGCCGACGGGGCCGGGCCGGACGGGGCCCAACGTGACGCGCCGGAACGCGCCGACGCTGTGGAACGTCGCCCATCGGACCGAGCTCTTCTGGGACGGGCGCTCGAGCTCGCTCGAAGCCCAGGCCCTGGCCCCGCTCGACGAGCCGAAGGAGCTCGGCCGTCCCAGCGCCGAGCTCGCGGCGGAGCTCGATTCGATTCCGGAATATCGCGTGCGCTTCGCGCAGGCGTTTCCCGGGGAGGCGAATCCAATCCACGCCGACAACATCGCGCGCGCCATCGCGACGTTCGAGCGCGGCTTCGAGGCGAAGCTCGCGACCTACGACCGCTACGTGGCCGGAGACGCGGGCGCCCTGGACGAAGAGACGGTCCGCGGCATGTTCCTGTTCGGCGAAGCTGGCTGCGCGAGCTGTCACACGCCACCGCTCTTCACCAGCTCGCGTTACGCGAACCGCGGCGTGGGGAGCGCCGACGATGCTGGGCGCTTCGAGCTCACGGGCGTCGAGGCCGATCGGGGTGCGTTCCTCGTGCCCACGCTGCGCAACACGCGCGACTCGGAGCCGTATTTCCACGACGGTTCCGCGCCGGCCCTCCGCGACGCGGTGGCTCACGAAGCCAGCCGACAAGTGAGTGATGGCGAGAGCCGCGAGCTCGCGAGCGACGAGCTCGACGCCGTCACGCGTTTCCTGGACAAGGCGCTGACCGATCGCTCCCTCGAACCCAGTCGCCCCAAGCAGGTGCCGAGTGGCCTTCCCGTTCCCAAAGACGGATTCCGCATCCCACGTTGAGCGGCGTGCCGCATGGCGCTGGCTCTCTCTGGCCTTTCTGCTCTTTCTGGTGCTCGCGGTCCTCCAGGTGGACGTGGTTCATCTCGAAGGCGATCACACGAGCTACCTCGTGCTCGCGCCCTACCCGACGCTCGGATTCGTGCACGGAGGCGGCGAAGAGGGCCACTACCGAAGAACCCATCCGGGAGCTCCGCTCCCCTGGTGGCTCGTGGGGCGCTATCTGGTGTTGGCCGAGCTCACCGACGGCTGAACACGCTCAATCCATACGCTGCCCGGTCAGCGTCGCGTCGAACAGGTTCGTCAGGTCGTCGACGGCAACGACGATTTCGCTTCCGCTGACGCTGATCGTCACCTGCATTCGATCCGAGCCGGCGGGTTCGTGCCACTGGCTCACGAACTCGTTGGACGAGGTCCACTGTCCGCGGAGTCCGAGCCGCTGACCGGTGGGCGACGAGTCGGTGAAGCGGAAGAGGCCGTCGAGCCCGAGCGCGAGCGGGAACTTCGCCACGCTCGTCGAGAGCACGAGCTCGGCCTGTGCGGTCCCGTCGAACGTGAGCCGGAGTCCGGTCACGTCGAGCGGGTTCGGGTCCAGGGCGTAGGCGTGGCCGCTCATGTCGCTGCCGGCTTGGGGCAGCGCAGGCACCGGGCCCGGCGAAGGAGCGAGTGCCGCGTTCGCGAGCGACCCGTTCAGACGAGCGACGGCGCCCGGGTTCTCGGGGAGCGCGCCATCGGACTTCAGCGCCTGCGAGAGCCGGAGCGCGAGCTCCGACAGCATGGCCTCCGACCCCGCGCCGTTCAAGGCCACGACCACGTCTTTTGCCGGCCACATCACGGCGCGCTGTCCCCCGCGCCCCAGCGCCTGGACCGTTCCCGAAAACGCGCCGCTGGGGATCCAGAAGCCGAGACCGTACTGATCTCCGCTCGGCGTCGTCGCGCGAGGCGTGAAAGCATCCGTCAACCATTCGCTCGACAAGACCTGGCGCCCACGCCAGCTTCCACGCCCGAGCCAGAACGCACCGAGCCGTGCCAAGTCGTCGGGCCCGAGCCGGAGGTCACCGTATCCGCGCACGATGCCCTGCGGGTCTCGCGGCCATTCGTGGGTCGTGATGCCGAGCGGCGCGAACAGCGATTCCTCCGCGAAGTCCTCGAGGTCGCCGCCCACTGCGCGCGTCAGCGCGGCCGCCAAGAGGTGGGTCGCCGCGCTGCAATACGCCCACTCGGCCCCGGGAGCCGCCGCGACGGGTAGGTCGAGCGCGTACTGCACCCAATCTGCGCTCGCTTGCATGGCGCGGAGCTCGAGCTCGCCAGGAACCTTTCCGCAGTCGAAGCCCGCGGTCATCGCCGCCAGGTGCGCGAGGGTGATGTTCCCCTTGCCGGTCTTCTCGAGCATGTCGGCGTGCTCCGGGAACCAGCGCGTGAGCCGATCTTCGGACGCGACCAAACCGCGTTCCTCCGCGATGCCGAGCAACGTCGACGTGACGCTCTTGGTGACGGAGGCGAGCTCGTGCAAAGCCTGACAGTCGTAGGGCCAGAAGCACGCCCGGAGCACCACTCGATCGTGGCGAACGATCACGATCGAGTGGAGGCCGCCATCGGCCTCGCGGGCCCAATCGACGGCGTCGGCCAGCACCGAGGCGTCGAGCCCTCGAGACTCGGGGCTTGCATCCCGCCAGCCGGGATCGAACGCGCGTGCCGGCCCGGACTCTTCCGAGGTGCAGGCGCTCATCGTGGCCACGACCAGAGCGATTGCGCCCGCTCTACACGCGTCGTAGAGGCGAGCCGGCGTCGAGGGTGAGTTCGGCATGACGGTCTCCGTTCCGTGGCCAACCTACGACCGCGTGCGGAGCTCGCGGCGCCGCGTCCGACGAAAGGCGCATCCCGACGGACGAGCGCGCCGGGTTCGGCGCCGAGCGTCCGAACTGCCGCTCGACCGACCGTTCGTCGGCTCCCGGGAGCCACTCGTCGGCTCGCCCGGCGCGGGAAGCGACGGCGCCTCGTCGGCGGAGCGCTAACATGCAGGTGACCGCATGACGACCTCTGACGTGCCCGCGGACCTCCCGGCGGATCGCTCTGGACGGGCTCGCCCCGAGAGCCGCACGGCCGCGCCCCTTCCGCTCATGCCCACGAGCGCGGGCTGGCTCGTTGCGATTTACGTC
>Ga0268298_10004412_pt1 | contig 13749 bp, 11 predicted proteins | sample WWTPWeurt_MetaG_FD_194462 | JGI IMG/M metagenome (GOLD analysis project Ga0268298, IMG submission 194462) | Activated sludge microbial communities from WWTP in Nijmegen, Gelderland, Netherland - WWTP Weurt | ecosystem: Engineered > WWTP > Aerobic digester > Activated sludge | place... | reverse complement strand
CGTGCGCGACGTGGGAGGGCGTGGGTCCTGGCCGCCATCGCCGGCGTGACGCTCGCGATCGGCAGCGTCCTCTTCGTGCGCGGGGGAGCGATTTCGAGCTCGAGCACGCTCCCGAGCGCTGGCGCGGTCGTCGCGCCCACCGTCAAGAGCGCGCTCCTCGCCGTGCAGCCGGCGTCTGCCAGCGTTCGCGTGGACGGCAAGCCGGCGATCGTCACCGACGGTAACGTGCGCCTCCAGGGCACACCCGGGCAGAGCTTCGAGATTTCGATCGGTGACCAAGGCCGAGAGACGAGCGCACGCGTGGTGATGTCGAGCGACGGCACCCTCGCGCCGAGTCGAGTGACTTTGCCCGCAGAGCCTGCGGCCGTGGCGCCCAGCGCCAGCGCAGCGCCGACGACGAAGCCTCCGAAGCCAGGGGCTGCGAAGATCGATGCCAAGTCGAAGCCGCCGACGCCGGCGGGCACCGCGACTGGCATCGTTCCGAAAGAAGACTGGTGAGCTCCGCCTGCAAAGCCTGCGCGAACGACGGCCAAGAGCACGCTAGGAACGCGCACCCCAGAGCGTTGCTGCGAGCGCTAAGCTCGATGCGTGCTGCCTCGCTGGCTCATTCACGGAGTCGCATTGGCGATGGTGCTCGCTTGTCGCACCCTCGCGAGCGCCGAAGAGCCCGCGAACGTCGAGCCCCGAGCCGAGGAGCTCGAACGCGCGAAGCAGCTCTTCCGCCAAGGCAATGCAATGCGAAAGGCAGGCGACTTCCAGCGTGCGCTCGAGCTCTACCTCGAGTCGCGCGCCATCGTGCCCTCGGTCGCCAACACCTCCAATGCCGCCTATTGTCTCGACAAGCTCGGCCGAAGCGCCGAGGCGCTCGAGCTCCATGAAGAGCTGCTTACGCGCATGAGCGCGGAGCTCACCCAGGCCGAGCGCGACGCCATCGCCGCCAGCATGGCGGCCCTCAGACCCAGCGTCGGCAGCATCGAAGTGAGCGCGAACGTCACGGGGCTCGTGGTGATCGACGGGCGGATGCGCGGCAGCCTGCCGCTCCCGTCGCCCATTCGCGTCATGCCGGGTCGTCACACGCTCCGCGTCATGAAAGATGGGTTCGATACGTTCGAGAAGGAGGTCGAGGTGCGCGCGGGCGAGACCGTGCCCATCGACGCCCGGCTCACCCGACTCGCGCGCGCGGGGCGCCTCAGCGTGAAGGCCGCCGGTCTCGAGGGAGCACGCCTCTTCATCGACGGCGCTCCCGCGGGAACGTTGCCTTGGGAAGGCACGCTCGCCACGGGTACGCACCTCTATTGGATCGAGAAGGCGGATCAGGGCACGGCGCCCCGGGCCGTGGTGCTGCTCGAAGGGCGGAGCCTCGAGGTCGCACCGGTGGCTCGGCCGTTGAGCGCGGAGCTTCGCATCGTGGTCGAGCCACCGGAGGCCACGCTCTCGCTGGACGGCGTCGTGCTGGGCAAACGCGGCTTCGTCGGGCGGTTGCCCGTGGGCAAGCACGTGCTCGAGGCCCGCGACGAAGGCTACGTGAGCGCGAGACTCGAACCTTCGGTCACGCGGAGCTCGCGGGGGGAGATCCGGCTCGCGCTTCGCGTGGACGAACGTCACCCGCGCTGGCGCAAGGCCACGCCGGCGCGCAGCTTCGCCGAAGCCTACGCGGGCAGCGCCTTCGGTCCCGGTCTCGGGAGCGGCGCCGAGGCGTTCTGCGACTCGGCGGACTGCGCCACGAACGGCTGGGCCATCGGCGCCCTCGGTGGAGTGCTCGCGGGCTACGAGCTCACGCCCGGTTTCGCCGTCGAAGCTGGGCTCGGCTACGCCTTCTTTCATCAGAAGATCGAGCGCGCGAAGAGCGAGCGATCGGGCGCAGCGCCCGACGTGATCGACGTGCGTTGGACCTGGAACGACGCCATCACCTTACACGGGCCCTTCGTGGGCGCGGGCGCCAGCTACGGCTTGCCGCTGACCGGTCGCACGACCCTCGAGGGTCGCCTGCACCTCGGGGCGCTCCTCGCGCGCACGCGCGACGTGGTGACAGCGAGTGCCAGCGCCGGCGGGGATCGAGTGGACGCGACGGTGGAAGGCTCCGGGAAGGTCACGACCAGCGTCGCCCCATTCTTGATGCCGAGCTTGGGCGTGCGCATGCCTCTCGGGTCTTGGCACATGGGCGTCGGCATCGCCGCGGTCATCTTCCCGGTCAGCGGTCCCGAGAACGACCACGGCGAGACCCGTTTGCCCGCGTGCGACCCCGCAAAACCCGTCACTTGCGCGCGTCGCTCGGAAGCCGTGGCGCGCGAACGCAGCCATGGCCCCTTCGCCCTGTTCTGGCCGCGCTTGGCGTTGGGGAAGAGCTTCTGAATTCCCGAGCTCACTTCCGGATCAGCGCGGCTTCGGCATGCGTCCGGTGCGCAACAGGGGAGCGACGAATTCGCCCAGCTCCGACCTCCACTCGACCAAGTAGTCGATCAGGCCTTCGAAGAGTCGCTCACTGCTCTCGAGCTCCAAGCCCACACGGTCGACGGAGGAATGGTCACCCCACACCACCGGGCAAGTGGCGCCCGGCGCGGTCAAGTCCAAGAACCAGCCGCAGCCGGGCAGACTCTCCGTGATCTGAATCAGCCCTTCGAACCACTCGCGCTCGCCCAGATGGGACGCTTTGCGGATGGCGACCTGGCCGAAGGCGTGGATCTCCGGGTCGTAGCCCGCCGTCTGCCAGGCATCGGCGCGGATGCGATAGTGAATGACGACGCCCTCCGCGTGCTCGAGGTAGAAGGTCCGGAGCGGCTCCGGTATCCGCGTGCCGATTCGATTCTCCACGAGCTCGACGGTCGGAAGCGAGACCGGTGGATCCCGGCGAACGGTGAGCGCGAACAGATCCTCCCGTAGCGCCAGGAGCCGCTCGACGTCGGCGAGCTTCGCCGCGAGCTCGGCTGCGTTCATGGGCGAAGCGTAGCCTCATTCGTGCAGGACGGAAACGCACCTCCCAGCTCGCCCCGCCCCGTGGACTCGGGCTTCGGGCCCTATTGGTTGTCCGCGAGGCCCGGCGCGTTGTCGTACGTGTTGTCCTTGATCACGATGCCGCTGCCATTCTCGAACAGGTAGTGAGCGCCGTTGAAGAAGTCCTTGAAGGTGTTCTGGGTGATGAGCACGTCGGTGTTGCTCGATGCGCTCCACGCACCGACTACGCCGTTGCCGCCCACCTTGCACGTCTCGGCCTTGCTGCAGAAAAACAGGTTCTTTCGCACGGCGACGTGTTTGGCCTCCATGATTACCCAGCCCGTTTGCCCGGCGCCGTAGGCGTCCTCGAAGGTGTTGCCCTCGAGCAAGAGGTCTTGGTCGATGGTGATCCAGAACGTCTCCCAGTGCCCGTGGTCGGGCTTGCCCGGGCACGCTCCGCTCTCCGTCTCGTCGCCCATGAGCTGGAAGTAGGTGTTCCGGAACGCGTAGTTCGAGCCGTTCCGGAGATACGCGGCTCCGCCCGAGGCGTGATGGACGAACGAGTCGGAGACCCGGAAGTTCCCGTTGGGCTTCGCGCCGCCGATCTCGAAGCCCGTCGAATGACCACAAGGGCCCGCCGCCGTGCCGTTGTTCCAATCGATCTCGACGTGCCGGATTTCGACGTCGCTCACGTCGCCGACATCGTCCCAGGTTCCGCTCGAGTCCAGCGTGATCATGGCCACGCCTTCGCCCCGCCCGGCGCTGGAGAAGAGGCGGAATCCGTAACCCCCCGGGCTCTTGCCGCTCCCGACTTGGCCGTCCAAGAGGTAGTGCTTGGCGCCCGGCGCGAACACCCATGCGGAGGCACCCGACTCGAACACAGCTTCGCCGTCTCCCAGCTTCGCGTCGAAGCCCGTGTCGGTCCCGTGATCGGCACCCGTGGCCTTCTTGATGGTGATGAGCTCGTCACCGGCGACGTTGGGCAGCACGTAGCCCGGATACTTCCCCGTTGCGACGAAGTAGGTCACGCCGCGCACGAGCTCGGCCTTCGGCAGATCGAGATACGCGTGCACCTCACTCGAGGGCAGGCCTGCCCGCGCGTTGGCCCAGTCCGAGCCGTCTTTCGTTCCGCCGCCGGAGGGCGTCACGTACACGCAGGGCGTCGACGACGAGCACACGGTGGGGCTCCCACCCGTGCCTCCGCTGCTGGTTCCACCGCTGCCGCCGCCCGAGCCACCGGAGCCACCGGAGCCCGTGCCGCCCGTGTTGGTGCCGCCCGTGCTCGCTCCGCCGCTCTCTTGGTCGTCACCGCCGCAACCTGCCACGAAGAGGAGCGCCAACGTCCACGCGGCCCGGATCGCCTTCGCCACCGATCGAGCTTTCCGCTCTTCGGCGAGGTGGTCAAGCCGCGGCGGTCTCACTGCTTCGCAGAGTCGGCGGCCGCATTGGACGAACTGGCGGCGGGATTGGTGCGGTGCCGGCCGCCGCACCAAGGGTGGTGGGCGCGGCGCCGACGACCTTTCGGCGCCGCGGCGCCAGGCATGATTTCGACGGTTTCGCGCGCGGATCGAGGTCTCCTCGTGTGTGGAACGCCAGTTGCTCTCGTTGTCCGCATGAGTCAGCGCTTCGCCCGCCTTTCGGTTCTCTCTCTGGTCTCCGTCCTCGGGCTCACGGGGTGCGGTTCGGGCGACCCTGCCTCGCCCGAGCCTTCGCCAAAGGCAGCGGAGTCCAGCGGCGGCAGCGGCGGTGCGGCGCACGGGACGGGAGGCGCAGGCGGCACGAGCAGCGGAGGCTCCGCCTCACAAGGCAACTCCGGCGGCGGCGCCGGAGCGGGTGGCGCGACCGCTGGCATCAAGTACGACCCGGGCCACTACGCTTGGGTGATCCCGGACAAGGCGACGAGCGGCGGCGTCGAATACAACGGCTTCCGCGTCGATCAACCGGTGATCTACGAGCAAGTGCTCTCGTTCGTGGACGGCATTGCGAACCACCCAGGCGTGGTCGGGATCCAGGTAATCGCGGATTGGGCGGCGCTCGAAGGCGCTTCGCCCGGTGACCATGCGGCGGGCTTTGCCGCCATCGATGCGATCTTGGCGCGGCTCGCGCAGCATGGAAAGCACCTCATGCTGAGCGTCGCGACGGTGCATTTCGGCAGCTATCCGCCGTCCGACGTCGACCTGTTCTTCCCCAAGTACATCGTCGAAGACGACGCGTACGGAGTATCGAAGTTCAACCTGAATGGCGAAGGGCTCACTGCGCGCATCTGGCAGCCCGCGACCAACGATCGATTGATCGCGCTGTCCCAGGCGTATGCGGCTCGCTACGACGCGAACCCCGCGTTCGAGATGTTGGCGGCTGCCGAGACCTCGGTGAATCTGACGCTGGGCACCGATGGCTACACCGGCGAAGCTCTGGGGACCGAGCTCGTGCGCTTCTACGATGCCTCTCGTAAGGCTTGGCCGTCGACCGCTCTGCGCCTGAACGCGAACTTCTTTCCCGGAGGAAACTCGGCCATGGGCGCCCTGCTCGGTGAAATGGTCCAGCGTGGCGTGGCCATCGGTCCGCCCGACGTGGTGCCGAGCGAAGTCTGCGATGCGAACTTCGTGTTCTGTGGAGGCGGAGGTTCGCCCGATCACCGAGGGGTCGTGCCGTTCGTGGCCGAGGTCCAGTCGCCGGAGCTCGGCGGCAAGGAAGGCACCTGGACGCCGAAAGAGCTGTTCGATCACACCATGAACGGCGACGCGGCGCTCGGCGTCGAACCGACCTACCCCCAATACTTCGTCTGGTGCGACAACCGCTGGGAGGGCGGGCCTGCGCAGAAATGGGACACGGGCATCCTGCCCTTCATCGACGACATCGGTGGCGTCGTGGGAACGGGCGCCGCTGGTTCCCCCGTGCCCCCGAGTCAGGTGCCGTGTCCGACCGGCTATGCCACCGGCTGTCGCTCGGAGTGAGCACCAGAGGAACGTGACCGCTTCTTGACTGAGCTCGCCGCTCGGCAAGACAATCGGAACGTGCACTGGCGTGTCGTTCTGCCCCTGGTCGCGGTTCTATCGTCGCCGGCGTGGGTCCGAGCTCAAGACAAGGCCGCGTGTACGTCGGCTTTCGTGGATGCACAGAAGCTGCGCAAGGCAGGCTCGTTGGTCGCCGCGCGCGACGCGTTGGTGACGTGCGGGCAGGGGAGTTGCCCGGAAATCGTCCGTGACAAGTGCGTCGAGTGGCTGCCCGAGGTGGAGGCCGAGATCCCCACGGTGGTGCTGGTGGCAAAGTCGAGCGCCGGCGGCGACGTCGATGGCGTCGAAGTCCGGATCGACCAGGAAGGCGGGGCTCGCAGCATCGACGGGAGGCCCATCGCGCTCGATCCTGGGGAACACGTGTTCGAGTTTCGACACGGGGCCGAGCGCAAGCTCGAGCGAGCCGTGCTGACCTCGCGCCAGAAAGACCGTCGCATCGAGGTCACCTTCGGGACTCGAGCAGAGGCCCGCGCTCGCACCGATGATGCAGCCGCGGCGCCGCCGGCTCGATCGTCTGCGTGGCCGCTGTCGGTCTACGTGCTCGGTGGCGTGGGAGTCGTCGCCCTCGGAAGCTTCGGCTACTTCGGGTTCACGGCCCTCGACGAAAAATCCAGTCTGGAAGACGAATGTGCCCCTCGTTGCACGGAAGACCAGAAGGAAGGCGTCGATCGCAAGCTCCTCTTCGCGGACATCTCGCTCGGAGTGGCTGCGGTGTCCCTCGGCGGGGACCAGAACGGCCGGGCGCGCCCGGCGGCAGCGGCGGCTCGCTCACGCGAAGCGTGTCAGGACGTCTTTCGGCACGCCCCCGATGTGGTAGCCGACCACGAGCCCCTTCTCGACCTCGATGGCGCTCGGGGTCGCCATCACGCCGAGCGCCATGGCGATGTCGAGGCTTTGGCTGACGTCGACCACGAAGACGTCGGAGCGCTGCTGGCTGAGCTCGGTGAGCTTGGGCGTCCAAGCGCGGCATGCGCCGCAGCCGGGGCTCATGAAGTAGAGCAAGGCTCGCTCGCTCGCTTGCACCCTGGCACCGACGGGCCCGGGCAAGGCCGGCAGCGGGCGCCCCTCCATCGAGCGCGCGCGCAGGCGCACCAAGACTTGGAGGCCCACGGTGAGGAGCAGGAGCCCCCCGAGTACGACGGCGACGACGGTGGCCATTTTCACCGGTGAGAGCCCAGGTCCGGCCCGATGGATTCGCAGCCTCAGCGAGGCGCTTCCCGGCAGCCACCCGCCGCATCGACGCACTTGGGCACGTCGGCGGAAAACAGCGGAGGCACCGAGTGGGGCAAGCACACGACTCCGCTCGGCCAGAGCCGCAGCACGCTCTTTGCCCCGCCGTCGACGACGGCGACGCGGTCGGGCACGGCTGGCGATCCGCGCGGAACCCGCGAGCTCTCTCGGACGTACCAGCCGCTTTCCTCGTTGCCATGAGCCGAAGCGCAGCCCGCCCACTCGTCACACACGACGGCTGGAAGACACTTGCGTTCGAAGGGTTGAAAGCCTCCGTCGGATGGTTCTGCGATGCATTGCCCCGCCTGGCAGCGCGCGTGGGTGGGCCCCATGGGACACGCCAGCGGTGGGCACGAGCTCGGCGTGTGGCTGCCGCAATACAGCTCGAGCTCGGAATACCAGCGGCGACTGCCGGGCGTGACCTTGCATGCGTCGCAGCAGGCGAGCTCCCCGTCGACCTCGATGCGAGCCACCACGCAGTCGCGATCCACTTTGCACGCCGTGTCGATCCGAGGGGGACCGTCGATCTTCGCTGGCGCAGACGGGGGCGGCGCGGCCGTGCGTGGCGTTTCGCTGCCGAGGGGCGTCGCGCTGGAAGACGTCGGCGAGTTCTGCGTGCTCGACGTGTGGCAAGAGGCGAGCGCGAGCACGGCCCAGAGCGAGCTCGCGCGAAGAGTCATGCGTGAGTTTTGCCAGAGCGAATTGCTCACGGCAACTCGCGCTCAGAATCCGAGGCTCCGCTGCCGGTCTTCACCCGCATGGCGTGCGAGGTACTCCTTCATGCGGAGCTTCTTCAGCGTGGCGTCCGAGCTCATGTAGCGGATGACGCCGAAGATGGGTCGCTCGGGCGCCCAGGGGCGGTCGTAGCGGCCCAGACACCAGAAGATCCCACTGTAAGAGCTCGGGTCGCGGCCATCGAGGGCATACTTGTTGTTGAGCTCGATCATGATCGAGATGGCCTCTCTCGGCGACGCGCTCCACTCGAGGATCTTCTTGCCCCACAGCATGCGCAGGTAGTTGTGGAGCACGCCTTCGCTCGTGAGCTCACGCTGCGCCGCGTTCCACACCGGGTCGTGGCTACGCGCCGCCTCGAGCTCTTCCAGCCGGTAGAGATGAGGTCGAGGGTCGTTCGCGTGTCGTGCCAGCGTGTCGAGTGCCCAGCCGGGTAGTGACTCGTAGCGATCGAAGTCGTCGCGGAACGCGCAGAAGTTGTGGCCGAGCTCGCGCCAGGTCAGGAGCTCGTCCAGGAAGGCTTCGGCTGGCGCGCTCATGCCCCAGAAGTGCTCCTTCTGCCCCGAGGCCCGCGGCGAAAGCGCCGCCGGTGTCCAGTCTTCCGCCGCGGTCACGGCGGCGAACACCTCGTGCGCTCCGACGTGTCCGAAGTGGAGATGGGGCGAGAGCCCGCTCGAGGCGTGGCGATCGGGATGCTTGCGTTCTGCGTAGTGAGGCAGGCGAGCTCGCACGAACTCCTCGAGCCGCCGGTGGCCTGCGCGCGCGCCGCCTCGGAGCTCCACCTTTTCCACCGACGGGTCCACGGGCAGACGCGACAGCGCATCGAGTCGTCCTGCGAGAAGCTCTGGGCTCGCGTCGGGCCAGCGCTCCAGGATGTGCGCCGGGATCCGTTCGAGACGCGGCAAGGCCCGGAGCCCGCGCAGCGGATCGACAGCCGGCGTCTCTTCCAGGTGAGTCGCCAATGTACGCTGGAGGAACCGCCGGAAGTCCACTGCCCGCGCGAAGGCGCGATCGGCTGCGCGGAGCGGCAGGAGACCGACACCGTCGACGCTCTCCACGCGCACGCCGAGGCGCTCGGCCGCTCGGGCGGCCATGCGCGGCTGGAAGAAGCCGCGCTGCTCGTCGGTGATCACGACGGCGGCGCGCTCGGCCCAGGCGGCGAGGAGACCGCGCCCCGCACCCGGTGCGGGCTCGACGTAGGCGTGGTGACGAACTCCCGCGCTCTGCAGGCGTTCACGGTTGTCGGCCATGCCTTCGATGACGAAGGCGTGGAGCCGGCGGCTCGCCCAGCGGTAGTCGAGGCGGAGCGCCTCGAGCACGACCAGCGGGCGCTGGAGCTCGACGGCCAGCTCGACGGCGCGATCCAACGCGAAGCTGTGCCGCGTGCGCCGCGCGGCGGTCATCCAATACAGGACGTAGTCGCCGCGGGCGACGGGCGCCGCGTTCAGCAGCGTCCGCCGGAGCTCGGGAACCCGGCTCACGCCGACCTCGTCAGAAGCGCGCGCCGACCGGCACGTAGAAGCCGAGCGGGCTCGCACTGCTGGTCGTCGGGTGAAAGCGCGCGAGGTCGTCGCGATAGCGCTCGGCCCGCGCCGACGCGAAGAGGTCCAACGTCAGCATCACGGCGCTCTGGGCGGCGAGGCCGATGCCGACGCCCTCGAGCGTGTCTTTCTTCGCCAACGCACCGTAGGTGCCGAGGCCAGCGCCCGCCGCAATCAGCGCGATCTCGCCCCAGGTGAGCCAGGTGAACTCGCGCGACACGGCATCCATGCGCCGGGTTTCGTCGCGGCGATAGCCGGCCGGGTCCTTGGCGATCTGAGTCTCGAGGTCGGCGACCTGGCCGTCGGTGCGAACGAGCAGCACCGCGCCCGCAGCGATTTGGATCAAGCTCACCGCTGCGATGGGGTATGCGGCGCCACGCGCCACTCGGTCCTCCCGAGTGTAGAGAAACACGCTGCTGCCCGCGGCGGCGAGCCCGAGCCCGAGGAACACGTAGCCTTCGGTCTTCTCGCCCTCGAAGTAGTGCTCCATGCGCGTCTGCATGGTCCGCTGTTCGGGGTCGAGGCTTTGCGCGTGAGCTCGAGTCGGGGCGAGCGCGAGGGTCGAAAGCAGGAGCCCGCTCGCCACCCGAAACCGCATGGGGCGAGCATACACCGAGACTCGGGTTCAGCTCTCGACGGCGGGCGCCGGCAGCGAAGCGGCTGGCTCGCGCTTCGGACGGAGCCAGGACAGCACGACCCCACCCAAGACCAAGAGCGTCACGACCGCGAGCGAGACTCCGGTGGGGATCGGGGCGATCTTCGTCAGGCACAGCTTCACGCCCACGAAGGTGAGCACGATGGCCAGCGCCGGCTTCAAGTAGTGGAACTTGTGCACCACGCCCGCCAAGAGGAAGTAGAGGGAGCGCAAGCCGAGGATCGCGAAGATGTTGGATGTGAACACGATGAACGGATCGGTCGTCACGGCGAAGATGGCAGGGATGGAGTCCACCGCGAAGATCAAGTCCGTTGCCTCGACCAGGACCAGCACCGCGAAGAGCGGAGTAGCCAGCCACTTGCCGTTCGCTTTCACCCAGAACTTTCCGTCCTGGATCCGATCGGTGCTCGGCACGAGCTTCTTGAACCAGCGATAGACGAAACCTCGCGTCGGATCCGATTCGGCTTCGGCCTTGGCCAGCAGCAGCTTGGCTCCGGTCACCACCAAGAGTCCGCCGAAAACGTAGATCACGAAGTGGAAGCGCTGGAGCAGAGCCGCGCCGGCAGCGATGAAGGCTGCGCGCATCACCAATGCGCCGAGCACGCCCCAAAACAGGATCCTGTGTTGATGCACCGCGGGAATGGCGAACGCGGCGAAGATGATTACGAACACGAAGATGTTGTCGACGCTGAGCGCCTTCTCGATCACGTATCCGGTCGCGAACTCCATGGCCTTGGCGGAGCCGAACCAGTGCCAGAGGCCGAGGCCGAACAAGCCTGCCAGCGCGACCCACACGCTGCTCCAGATGCCCGCCTCCTTGAGCGAGACCTCGTGGGCCTTCTTGTGGAAGACGCCCAGGTCGAGCGCCAACATTGCCAAGACGAATACGACGAAAATGGCCCAGTGGACGGGGTTGCCGAGGGTCGACATCTCCTCCCATATGGGGCGCTCCGTCAGATTGCGCCAATAGATAGATCGGCATCGAGGTATCGGTATATTGGATGCGAGGGAATCCCCGATGGAATGGCTGAATTACCACCACTTGTTCTACTTCTGGCTGGCCGCAAAGGAGGGCGGAGTGAGCCGTGCGGCGAAGAAGCTGCGCTTGGCGCAGCCCACCCTGAGCGGGCAGATCCGCGCGCTCGGCGAGAGTCTCGGGGGCGATCTCTTCGAGCGCCGCGGACGTGGGCTCGTGCTCACCGACCTCGGACAGATCGTGTTTCGCCATGCGGACGAGATCTTCGACATCGGTCGTGACCTGCTGGACGCGGTGAAGGGACGCTCCACCGGGCGCCTCGCGAAGCTCGTCGTCGGCGTGAGCGACGTCTTGCCGAAGCTCGTCGTCTACCGCATGCTCGAGCCAGCGTTCGCCCTGCCCGAGCCGCTGCGCGTGATCTGCCGTGAAGATGACGGCGACCGACTGGTAGCAGCTTTGGCGGCCCACGAGGTCGACCTGGTTCTCACCGACGCTCCGCTCGCGCCGGGCTCGGGTACACGGGCCTTCAACCACGTGCTCGGCGAGAGCGGGACGACCTTCTTCGCAGCTCCCAAGCTCGCGCCGAAGGCCTCGCGTGCATTTCCCGATTCGCTGGCAGGGATGCCCATGGTGGTGCCGTGCGTGCAGAGCGTCATGCGTCGCGAGCTCGACGCCTGGTTCGATGCCCGCGGCGTCCACCCGCGGATCGTCGCCGAGGTGGAGGACAGCGCGCTCGCCAAGGTCCTGGGGCAGGCGGGCATCGGCGTGTTCGCGGCCCCCACGGCCATCGAGCGCGAGCTCGTGGAGCAATACTCCGTGAAGGTCGTAGGTCGCGTGCCGGAGCTCCGCGAGCGCTACTACGCCATCAGCCTCGAGCGCCGGCTCCGGCACCCCGGAGTCGTGGCCATTTCGTCGGCGGCGCGGGCCCTGCTCGGCACTTGAGCTGCCCCTTGGCAAGAAAAACCGGGGTTTCAGTCGCGTAACCTCCGGCCCGTCAGCACCAGGAACACGCCTTCGAGACTCGGTCGCTCGATGTGGAGCGAGGCGATGGCTGCTCCGCTCGCAGTGATTCGGTTCACCACTTTCCAGGGCTCCCGCGTGAGCACGCGCAGCGTCTCGTCGTTCACGCTCCCGAGGCCGACGAGGTCTTTGGGCACGTGGGATTCGAACGCCACCTCCAACGTGTAGCCGGAGCCGTGCCGTTCCGTCAGTTCTCCCAGCGTGCCCAAGGCCAAGAGGCGCCCGTGGTCCAGGATCGCGATGCGATCGCAGAGCCGCTCCGCCTCTTCCATGTAGTGCGTGGAGTAGACGATGGTCACTCCCTCCGCCGAGAGCCGCTCCAGGGCTTCGAAGATGTGATTGCGCGATTGAGGGTCGACGCCTGCGGTGGGCTCATCGAGCAAGACCACGCTTGGCTCGTGAACGATGGCGCAGGCGAGATTCAGGCGTCGCTGCATGCCCCCCGAGAACACTCCGACCCGATCGTCTGCCCGTTCGCTCAACGCCGCGACGCCGAGGGCGTAGTCGATGCGCTCGCGAAGCCGGCGACCCGAGAGCCCGTACAGGCGTCCCGCGAACGCCAGGTTCTCTCGCGCCGTGAGATTCCCGTAGAGCGCCACGTCTTGGGGAGCGATCCCGATGCGGGCACGTGTCTCGTCGCGGCCGACATCCCGACCTTCGAGGGTGATGCGACCCGAGTCGGGCGCGTCGGCGCCCACGAGCAGGGTGAGCAACGTCGTCTTTCCGGCTCCGTTGGGGCCGAGCAGGCCGAGGGTCTCCCCACGACGGACTTCGAGGTTCAGGTCGGCGAGCGCGACGAGGCGCCCGAACCGCCGCTCGACGTGGGCGACCTCGAGGCAGGCGGGAGCCGGCTCGCTTCGCGGCCGTGGGAGGGCGATGACCCGGGCTAGCGACATAGTCGACAAAAGTTAGACAGTCGGGTTGACGTTGGCAATGGTCTGGACAATATAATTAGACACAAATTGGAACCCGCCAGCCAATACCTAGACATCGTCATCGTCGGAGGGGGCCTCCAAGGGGGTCTTCTGGCGCTCGCGCTGCTCGCGCGACGGCCGGCCCCGCGGGTGCTCTTGCTCGAAGCGGGGCCGCGTCCCGGGGGCAACCACACCTGGTGCTTCCACGAAGCGGACGTGGCGCCGGAGCTGGCGGGGCTCGTCGAAGAGCTCACCGTGAAGAGCTGGTCGGGCTACGACGTCGCGTTCGAGCGGCTCACGCGCCGGCTCGCGTCCCGCTACTCGGCCGTCACGAGCGACCGCTTCGCCGAGGTGGTCGAGGCTCGTTTTCGCGAGCACCCCTCGTCGCAGCTGGTCGTCGATGCTCGGGCGCGTCGCATCGGAGCCCACGAGGTCGGGCTCGAGGGCGGCCGAACCTTCCGCGGCCGCATGGTGGTGGACGCGCGCGGCCCGGAGCAGTTCGCGACGGAAGGCGCCGTCGCGTACCAGAAGTTCCTGGGGCTCGAGCTCGCGCTCGACGCTCCTCACTCCATCGAGCTGCCGACACTCATGGATGCCAAGGTGCCTCAGGTCGACGGCTTTCGGTTCTTCTACTCGCTGCCGCTCGACGAACGTCGCGTGCTCGTGGAAGACACCTACTACTCCGATCGCCCCGAGCTCTCTCGCGCGCGTTTGCGAGCAGAAGTGCTCGCCTACG
>Ga0268298_10004411_pt1 | contig 13752 bp, 7 predicted proteins | sample WWTPWeurt_MetaG_FD_194462 | JGI IMG/M metagenome (GOLD analysis project Ga0268298, IMG submission 194462) | Activated sludge microbial communities from WWTP in Nijmegen, Gelderland, Netherland - WWTP Weurt | ecosystem: Engineered > WWTP > Aerobic digester > Activated sludge | place: Netherlands... | reverse complement strand
TGGGCTTGGGCGAGAGCGTGGGCTTGGGCGAGAGCGTGGGCTTGGGCGTGGGCGTGGGCGTGGGCGTGGGGCGCGGAGGGATGGAGCATCGGGACGGTGTTGTCGCGGGTTCGGAAAAGCCAGTGGCTCGAGCTGACTGGAAACGCGCCATCTGGAACCCATGGCTAGGGCCAGACGCTTCGGGTGTCGCGAAAACGGTCAGCTGAACGGTGTGAGATTCCGCTCGAGCGAGCCCGCGTCGTCCCTTGCGAGCGCGCATCGGAGGTCTCGCGGGCCGTGCCCTCGGCGGAGGGATCCGCTGGGAGTGGTTGGGCGGAATGAAAACGGCTGGGCGGGAAGTCGTCGCACCAGCGAGCCGTGGGGGGTAAGGCCGGTAAGGCCCCCCATTCTCAGTACCGGTACTGCCAGAGCAGATCGAGCCCGGTGCCCACGGTGCCGACTTCGGTGCGGAGGGACCAGTTTCGCTGGAAGCGCCAGTCGATGGTCCCGCTCACGTCGGTGGGCTCGGTGCTGGTGTTGTCCTGCTGTTGTTCGAGGCGGTTGCGGTAGGTGCCCTCGAACCAGATGTTCTCGCTGATGCGCACGGCGGCCGTGTAGCTCGCCTTGTTCTCGTCGGTGCCCGTGCGAAGCTCGACGCTGCCGACCAGCGCATCGGCGAACAGCGTGTTGAACGCCGTGGCGATGCCGCCGGCGGCCGCCGTTTCGCGGGTGCGTGCGCCCGAAGCCTCGTCGCTCGCGCCGCTCGAGGCACCACCGAAAAGGAGGGCCATGATCTCGGGCTCCGAGCGCGCGGGGTCGCTCGTGAGCGACAGCTTGGACTGCTTGAGCGTTCCGCGCACGTCGACGTAGACCAAGGTGCCGTCGGGGGCGCGCCAGCTCGCCGTCGCGAACACGTGCGGGTCTCCGGGGTCGGGCGTGTCGAAGATCACTCGGCCCCCGTCCACGACCCAGGTCTTGCCCCAGGACTGGAAGCGCCCGCCCGGCTCGAGCTCGACGTAGCCGCTGACGACGCCCTTCTTCCCGAGGTCGATGACCGGTTGCCCCACGAGGGGCAGGCTGAGATCCGCCCGCGTGATGCGCACACCCTTGCCCAGGTTCACGACGATGTGCCAGGGCAGGAGGGCGCCGGTAGACGCGGCTTTGGGCTCGCGCAGGGCTTGCTTGACCTCGATGGCCGGGTTGTCTGCCAGCTCCACCACCGCCCGCGACGTCGCTTGGGGCAGGCGCGCCGTCAGGTTCGGCACGTCGACCGTGACCACCATGCGCTCCTCTTCGCGGTCCAGTTTGGCGATGGCAGAGCCGCTCGCCGTCGCCTGGGGTACCCCTTGGAAGAGGACCGGGACTTCGGTCATGGACGCCGAGGCGATGCCGCGACTCAGGCGCAGCCCTTCGAAGTAGAGGGTGCCCTGGGCGCGCACCGTGGAGCGCTCGCCGCTGCCTTTGCCTGCCACGTCCCGGATTTCGACGATGGTGACGGCCCCGGACTTCTTGGCGTTGGCGTTCAGGCTGACGTCGTGGAACTCGATGCCGAGGGGCGCGAGTTGCAGGACGCCTTCGCGAACCTGGGCGTCGCCGTTGACCACCACGGCCTCGAAGTCCCCGATGGGAACGCCTTCGGAGTTCTGCTTCGTCTCCAGCGTGACGGCGAGCTTGCCGTCCACCTTGCCCGTGAGGCGCGAGAAGACGTCGCGCAGGAACGGCGTGAGCACGACCGCGTCGTAGCTCTTCGATTCGGCCGAGATCCGCACGGGGCGCGTGCGATCGACCGCGGGCAGCGGGCCCTTCCAGTCGAGCCCGAGGCGGGTCTCGGCGCTCAGGGATCCGCCCGCCGAGTCGTCGAGCCCAAGCTCGGCCCGAAGCTGCTTCCCGTCCGAACGCACGAGCATGTTGCCGCGGCCGACCGCGACGCCGTCGACGTTGGCCCGCGAGAGCTCGATGTTGGCCGAGAGCTGCGGGGGCTCGTCGGCTTTGGGTCGTTGCAGCGCAACATTGCCCTGGAGCTCCCCCTTCACCCGCGCCTCCGCCAAAGTCGGCACGACGCCGAGCGGCACGCCCTCGAGCGCGAGCTGCGCTCCCCCGGTCCACGAGCCGTCGAACAGGTTGGCGTTGCCGCGCGCGACCAGCTGGGCCACGCGATGCGCGCCGGCGCCGAGGTCGACGTTCATTCCGAAACGGCCGCTTTCGACTTCGTATTCGCCGTTCGCGCGCACGTCGACCGGCGTCGCCCGATGGCTCGCCTCCGACGCGAGCCCGTGCACCTCGAGGTTCACTCCGAGCTTGGGGGCGATCACTGCGCCCGAAACCAACACGCGCGCCCCGGCCGAGCCGAGCACTCCGCTCGGCCGAATCGCCGCCGGGAACTGTGCGAAGGGTCGCTCGTGGACGGTGATCATGGACATCACGGGTGATTCGGCGATGAGGTTCAGCCACTCTTCGGGTTCGGCGACGAGCTTCTTCCAGTCCACTCGCGCGCTGCCGCTGGCCGTGACGAGGGCGCCGGCATCGTCGTAGAGCTGGGTGGTTCCGCTGGCGTCCCCCTTCTCGCCGTGTACGCCCCCGACCATCTGCACCTCGATGCCTTTGACTTGGAGTGGGGAATCGCCCTTCTTTTCCGGCGCGCGAACCACCTCGAGGCCGCGGGTGCCCGCGAGCTCGACGCGGACGTTGGGAAGCTCTTTGGGAGCGAGGCGCTCGATGCGCAGTCGCGCGAAGGCGATGCCACCCACCTTGTCGATGCGCGCCGACTTGGGCAGGACGTGCTTCAAGAGCGAGAGCTGAATGTCGCTCAGCTGGAGCTCCCCGTCGCCGGTCATGCCCAGCCACGAGGCGGGCTCGGCCGGGTTTCCATCGAGCTCCGATTGGAACGTGGCGCCGAAGCCGCCGATGTCTTCCACCATGCCCGAGGCGCTGCCCTCGAGGTGTTCCCCATCGAGCGTGGCGTCGACCGAGAGCGAGATCCCGCGCACCGACGCGATGGAGCCCTTGCCCAGCGCGAGCCGCACGTGGCCGTTCGAGTCCTTCTTCCCGGCGACCACGTCGGCGTCGACGTTGAGCTTGCCGCCGAGGACGCCCCGGGGGAGCCCGAGTGCCCGCGAGATCACGTCCAGGTCGAGACCCTCGCCCTTGGCCTTCACCTCGACCTTGCCCTTGCTGATGCGGACCTTGCCGGCGAGCTCGCCACCGGCGCCGCTCAGCTTCAGGTCGTCCACCACCACCTCGCGCGACGCGAGGTTCAGCTCGGCGATCCGGCCGCCGAGTACGGCGCTGTCGCGTTTCACGCTGACCTCGAGGTTCTTCACGCTCGGTTCGCCCTGGGCGATCAGGACGGCCTTGGCGTTGACCTCCGGGCCGTACTCGTCGGTGAGCCGGGCGCTGAGCGACGGCCGGCGAACGGGTCCCTTCGCCGAGGCGCTCAGCTTGCTGAAGCTCTGCCCCTTGGCCGAAAACGCCGAGCCGACCACCTTCGCGTCGATCTGGATCTTGTCGAGGTCGGTGAGCGGTCCCTTCGCGCGCCCCGTCACGTGGCCGCGCGCGAGCTTCACGTCGCCCAGCTGAAACGCCGAGACGTCAGCCGCCAGTGTGGCGTCGAGTTGGCTCTTTTCGATGCGCGCCGTGACATGCGCATCGGCGCGGCCCTTGGCGGGCGTGAGCTTCTCGACTCGTGGGGCCTTTTCGATTTGGAACGAGCGAGCGCGCGCGTCGAGGTCGACGGCGCCGCTCGGGTGGACCGTGAACGACACCTTCACCGGCATGCCGGTTTCGTGGAGCGTGGCCTTGCCCGAGAAGCCCTTGTCGTTCCAGGTGCCGTTCACGTCGATGGGCGGCACGTTCTGCCCCGCGAGCCGCGTCGAACCGGTGGTTCCGTTGACGTCGACGGTCACTTTGCCCTGCTTGTTCCAGATGGCCACCGACGTGTCGACGTTCACGCGGGTGCGTGGCGCGTTGGGCCAGATGGAACGGATGTCGACGTGACGGCCCTCGACGTCGAGCTCGATGCCGAGCTCCTTGCCGAAGCGGATCGGACCGCTGGCCGTGAGCTTCGCGTCGCCGACCTCGAAGCGTGCGTTGCTGGCGAGCTCGGGGAAGTTCCCCGTCGCTTCCACGTGGGCGGAGACCGTGTCTTTCACCGGCCAATTCGCCAGGAGCGCGCCCACGTCTTCCGGCAGCGCCCGCGGCACGTCGACCGTGGCAGAGACCTTCTGACCCTTCACGTAGACCGAGGTCGACAGCGGCAGGTTGCCGAAATACCCGTTGAACGAGCTCCAGACCGCTCCGGGTGCGCGGATGTGGACTTCACCCGTGCCCGTTGCGTCGGTGCCTCCGAGCCCGCGCACGGTCATGCCGTAGCGACTCACGTCGATGGCCGCGCCTTTCGGCGTCACGAGGACCGACCCGCGCACGCCGCCCAGCGCCACTTCGAGGGTGGGCAACCCGGCGACGGTGCCGCGCCCGTACACCTTGCCGATCTCGATGGCGGGCAGCCACACTCGCAGCGGGCGTGACGGCGCCGACGGCGCGCTGGGCGCCTTGGGCGCGCTCGGCACGGGGGTCAGCGCGCGCCCGATGGTGGGGACCCCCTGCGCGTCCGGGACGATGAACGCATCGGCGCGCTCGGCGCGGATGTGGCGGATGGCGATGGTGACGCGGTCTTCGGCCGTGATCACTTCCTTGATCAAGCCCGCGACGTCCGTGCGCACGCGCACGTCGTTCAGCGTCAGCACCGTGGTGCCGCTCTCGTCTTTGACGATGATCTCGTTCAGTGTGGTGCCGTGGAGGCTGAGCTCGCCGATCTCGCCCGTGCGCACCTCACCGTAGAACGTGCCCGCCAGCGCTCGCGACAGGAGGCTCGACGCGACGCGCCGTGACGCTGGCAGGTTGATGTGGAGCACCGCCGCCGCTGCCAGGCTCAGCGCGAAGACCAAGAGCAGCCCGAGGGCCGTGAGCGCGCGACCGGCCCAGCGGAGAACGCGGCGCCGCCGCGTGCGGCGTGGGAGATCGGGCTCCGTCGGGGGCGGGGGCTCGGTGCGCGCCACTAGAACGACTCCCCCAACGCGATGTGGATGGCGATGGGGGCGCCGAAGACCGTCCCCGGGTCGCCTTCCTGCTTCGCGAGGTCCTGCTCGCCGATCTCCTGCAGCCACGGCGTGCGGTAGCCCGCGTCGATGCGGAGCGGGCCCACCGGGGTCTGGTAGCGGAGGCCCAGGCCCGGCGAGATGTGCGGCACGTCGAAGCGGATCTCGCCCACTCTCCGTGTGACGTCCGAGGCGTCGATGAAAGTCGCGCCGAACAGCGGGCCGATGATGGGGTAGCGGACTTCCAAGGAGGCCTCCCAAAGCGTGAGGCCGCCCAAGGGGCGAATGCAAGCTGCCGGGAGCTGGTCCAGCGGCCTACCGCAGTCTTCTCCGGTGGGTACGAGGAAACCCACCGGGCCGTGGGGACCTACGCCTCGGTAGGGGTAGCCGCGGTTCGAGTTGGGGCCGCCCGAATAGAACGCGCGAAACAGGAGCTTGTGCTGATCGCGCACCACAGCTGGATTCGTGGGGTCGTTCTGCGCCAGAGCACTGGTCAACGTCTCGCCGTAGTCGCTCGGGAACAGGAAGCCCGTGGTGAGTCTCGTCGCCAGCGTCACCTTGCGCGACATGGGGAGAAAGCCCCGGAGCTCCGGCCGGAGTCGGAGATCGCTCATGGTGCCGCCGAAGACGTAGCCGGCGACCTGGAACGAGTTCGAGAAGTAGATGCCCTTGTGGGGCTCGATGCGATCGTCACGCAAGTCGAGGATCGCGTAGAGCTCGGGGAACGACACGCGCACGGCGTCGAGGCCGTCCGGCACGTCGCCCTGGTAGGTGAACGGGAAGTTCGCTTGCCAGTTGTACGAAGGCGTGACGTAGAGCCGATGGCCGAAGAAAGCGCGCTCGACCCCGGTGGAGGCCTTGAGCTCGTGGTAGCCGATGATGCGCTCGCGGTTCGGGTCGGCTCCGTCGGGTAGGGGATAGAGCAGCGGGTAGATGCTGTAGTCCCCGGCGATGAAGCCGGTGGTCCGGCCTTCGATGAACGACGGTTGCCGGAGCTCGGTGTGGACACGGTTCTCCGGCAGGAGCTTGGTGGGGGTCTCGAAGCGCCCGATGCGCGTCGGGAAGTAGGTGACGCCCGGCCTAGCTTCCACCGTGAAGCGCCGCATGCCGCCGATGAAGTTTCGGTGCTCCCAGCCGATGCGGAAGTGGTTCGACAGACGCAGCACGTCGAAGCGCGCGCCGCCGCCCATGCGGAGCGTGCGCAGTGACGAAGGGCGCACCAGGACGGTGATGGGCACTTCGCCCGTATCGGGGTGAGACTTGTCTTGGGCGACCTCGACGCTGGCGAAGATCCCGAGCGACTGCAGCTCCTCCTGGGCGTCCACCAGCTCGCGGCGTGAGTAGCGCTGGCCTTCCTCGATCCCGAGCACCGCGCGCACCGGGGCCTCGGGGATGGTCTCGAGGCCCACGATGCGCACCCTGCCGTAGCGCGCGACCGGGCCCGGCTCGACCTCGAAGCTCACGTCGGCCGTGTGCGTGACGAGGTCGACCTTGGCGTGGTGCTTCACCTTGGCGAAGGCGTAGCCCGCGTCGCCCAAAACCTCGGCGATGCGCTGGGCGTTCTTCTCGAATTCGTCTTCGTCGAAGCGATCGCCCGGGTCCAGGGTCAGCGTGCGGAGCGCATCGGCGGCGACTTCGTGGGGGAGGGTCGCGAGGCCGCCGATGTCCGACCGCCCGACGCGCACCTCCGGGCCTTCGTGCACCAGGATGTCGACCTTGACGTGGAGCGCGTCGACTCGGTGGATGCGAGCGGCGCGGACCTTGGCTTCGTAGAAGCCCTTGGCGCGGTAGTAGCGTTCGACGCGTTCGAGGTCTCGCGCGAGCACCGTCTCGTCGAACACCGCGTAGTCGTAGAGGAGCCCTTCGAAAGCCCGCGGGAACGGCGGCGGACGCGTGGCGAGCCGCTCCTCGATGCTGCTGCCGTCGATGGCGCTACTGCCCACCACCTGGACGTCGGCCACCAGGTCCTTGCCGGGTGGCAGGGATTTCTTGATGCAGCCGGTGAGCGCCGGTGCAAGCAAGGCCACGAAGAGCAGCGCCCTCGCGCCTCGCGACGCCATGTTTCACGCTCGGAGCCGGGGCCCCATCACTTCTTCTTCGCCGGGTCCTTCGGCGGATCCATGCCCGGAAGCACGGCGAGCTCGGCGGCCTTCTCGTGCACCGTCATTTCCTCATAGGTCATGAGGCCCATGATCGGATCCGCTTCGGTGCCGGTCGTCGCGCGGACGAAGGTGGTCGAATAGTCGCCTTTCACGGTGACCTTCGCGCCCTTCATCGGGAGCGGGTTCGGGATCTTCACACCCCAGAAGTTGTCGCTCTTCTCGGCGTCTTCCTTCTTCTCGAACTCTTTGATGGCGTCGTACACCTGCGCGAAGTTCGAGGCCCACCCCATCACTTTGATGCACTCGTTTTCCGGCGCGTCCTTGGTGTCGCAGAGCCAGAAAGCCGGCACGGGCGCGTTGCAGCCTTCGGGATCCGCCTTGCCGCCCTTGTGCACCGCGCAGGCCGGAGCGTCGGGGAGATTGGTCTTGCCGATGTACCCGGTCAGGGCGAGCTTCTTGCCAGCGACCTCTTTGTGGTGCGTGCGGCTCCGGAGGTAGTAGCTCGCGCCCCACACCGTGTAGGCGTCGCCTGCCTTGATGGGCTTCTGCGGGACGTTGGGCACCGCGGGCATCGCCGCTTTCGGTCCGCTCGACGCGCCCCGAGGCTGATACTTCTCGTCGTCTTTGCCTCCTCCACAGCTCACCAGGGATGCGGAGAGCACGACGGTGGCGAGCGAGGCAGAGATTCGGCGGACAGTCTGCATGGGGCCTCCCTGAACGGAATGATTTCGCATGGCTACCATGCGGGCCCCCGCGTCCACAAGGCTACTCCGACGCCCGGGCCGAGGCCCGAGCCGGTCCCGTCGAAAATCCGCTCGGAGTGGCAGAAAGCGCGAGGGGCGGGGGGCTCTGCGGCGGCGGGCCAGGGTGTCTGGGCAGCGGGGCCGAGCTCGGGTGGGGAAGTGCCAGCGAGCACGAGACGGATGCCGGTTTCACCTGGACGTGTTTAATGAGGCGTGGCGCGCACGGTCGTCGTCGGAGATGTCCACGGCTGCCGGCGGGAGCTCGAGGAGCTCCTGTCGAAGGTCGGCCGGACCCGCGACGACCGCCTCTGCTTCGTCGGAGATCTCCTGGCGCGCGGTCCGGACGGTCTCGCCGTGCTCGAGCTCGTGGAGGGTCTCGGCGCCGACGTCGTGCTCGGCAACCACGAGCGACGCCTGCTCGAGGTGAGGCAAGCGCGGATGCGCGGGGAGCGCCCGCGCCGACTCGGTCCCTCCCACGCTCGGCTGTTCGACAGCATGGGCGAGGAGCACTTCCGGATGCTCGAGGCGTTCCCCTACTGGCTGGATCTCCCCGAGCACGAGCTCCGCATCGTGCACGCTGGCGTGGTGCCGGGTGTTCCCATCGAAGAGCAGGATCCCTGGGCGCTCACCCACATGCGCACGCTCACGCCGGACGGTCGAGCGAGCGACACGCGCGACGGTGTGCTGTGGGGCGAGCGCTACACCGAGAGGCCCCACGTGGTGTTCGGTCACAACGCCGTCGACGGATTGCAGATCCACGCACACGCGACCGGCATCGACACCGGCTGCGTCTACGGCAACACGTTGACCGCGCTGGTCCTCCCCAAAGGCTGCCGCGTGCCCGAACCGGACGATCGACGCGATGCGCTGGTCGATGTGCAGGCGCACCGAGCGTGGGCGGAGCTCCGCCCCGGCGCCTGACGGGGCTCCCGGGGCGAGTCGAACGAGGGTATGCTGGGGATCGATGCGGATCCTCTCCGGCACCGCGCTCGTCCTCTTCGCGTTGTCCTGCGGTTTGAATCAGACCGGCGAAGCGGAGCTCGGAAGCGGCGGAGCGGATGCGGCGGCGGGTGGCAGCCCAACCACGGGCGGCAGCTGGTCGTCGGGAGGCACCACGCCGAGCGGAGGCGGCGGGCTTTCGGGGGGTGGCTCGGGGGCGAGCGGCGGCGTAGTCGGCGGCGGGGGCGCGGGAACCGGCGGCGGCAGTGGTGGTAGCGGCGCCCAGCCGAGCGGCGGCGGCACGGGCGGTGTGCTGAGTGGAGGCACAGGCGGTCTCGAGACTGGCGGCAGCGGTGGGCTCGTGACCGGCGGCGCCGGTGGCACCGGCGGCAAGTGCGGCGCCCCCCACTCGTCGTGCGACAGCGACGGCGCGTGTTGTTCTGGGATCTGTGGTCCGGGCGTGTTGGCCGATTCCGACGACTGTGCCACGCCCAGCAAATGCGCCGAGTGCGACGACGACAGCCAGTGCCCGACCACGCGTTGCGAGTCTTGTTCCTGTCAACCGCGCGTCGGCTTCGGCGCCGGGTGCAACGAAGACTCGGACTGTCAGTCCACGTTGTGCGGCCCCTCCTTGCTCGCGGACTCGAAAGACTGCGCGGTCGACGCCAAGTGCGCCAACTGCGACAGCGACTCGGCGTGCCCCAGCGGTCGTTGCGATGGCTGCGTGTGTCAACCTCGGTTGGGGTTTGCGGGCGCGTGCGACGAAGACAGTGATTGCCAAAGCGGGCTGTGCGGACCCACCTTGCTGGCAGACGCCGCCGACTGCGCAGTCACCAACAAATGCGCGGAGTGCGACTCCGACGGCTCGTGTCCGAGCGGTCGTTGCGACGCCTGCCTGTGCCAGCCCAAGCTCGGAACGGGGGCGCTGTGTGACGAACCTTCCGACTGCGCGAATCAGAGCTGCGTCAACGGCAAGTGCATTTGAGGCTCACAGGAGCTCGCGCGCTCGGGTGAGGCCCCGGAGCGCGTGGCAGGCATCCCCGACGAGGTCGAGGTAGGTCTGCTCGCGATCTTTTCGGATGGCGTCCAACCGTTCGTAGACGCCGCCGTCGAGCAGCCCTTTGGCAACGTCGACCGTGTCCGCTGCGGCGAAGAAGATCACGCGGTCGACGTTCTTGCCGCCTTCGGTTTCGGGCTCGGTCAGGCCGAGCTTCTTGGCGAGAGTCAGCGTCTCGACCAGGTGGCCGAAGAACTTCTGCTGTTGGAGTCGGATCAAGAGACCTTGCTCGGGGTGGCGGAGGAGCAAGCTCGCGTAGGCGGGGCGCTCGAGCTCGTAGCGGTAGAGGAGCACGCCGAGTTGGCGACGGAAGCGTCGCTTCTGGTCGTCCGTGCCCGCCACTTTCACCGCGCTCGCGATGGCCTGGACCAGGTGGAGGCCACCGCAGCTGTGCCCGTAGATCCCGCTCTTGTCGCGCTTGGCACGATGGAGCGGGCTGCCCTCGTCGAAGGCGTGCTCCGGCGGTCCGCTGTATTCCTCGACCACCTTGTGATCCGCTTCGAGCCGCGCGAGGCCGAGCGCCAGGAGCGGACCGAGCGGCGGGGGCGTGTCGAGCGCTTTCGGTTCGCGTCGCACGTGCTCGGCGAGCGCCGAAATCTGCCACGCCACGTGTTGGTAGTCCGAGTCGCTTTCCGGAGCTTTGGCCGCCTTGCGCAGATCCGCCACGAGGCGCGCGAGTGTGAGTTTGTCCCCGCTCGAAGCGACGAAGCGCTGCTCCATGGGTACGTCGGTTTCGAGCAGGGTCTTGACCAAGAGAAAACGGTGGGGCTCCACCGGGTTCGCAGCTTTCGTCACGGGAAACAGGAACAGCTGGTCCGTGCCGATGGTCGTCGGTTCGGCAAACCCGACGATGACGTCCCGCGCGCTCCGCCCGTCCCGTGCGCTGAAGTCCGAGCCGAATGCCACCATGCCGTGTGCCAGCGCCCAAGGGCTCGCCGGATCTCCGGCTGGCGCACGCACGGCTCCGCCCAGCGCCTTCAGCGTCGCGTCGATCTCCGCCACCGTCACCCGGCGCGGCGGGCTCACGCTGGGCGCGCTCGGAGCACTCGCGCTCGGCAAGACGGGAAGTTCGGTCGTCTTGGGTTTTTGCCTGAGCCCGAGGTAGGCGCCGACGATGGCCGCCGCCGAGAGCAGGATCAGAAGGCCGCGCGTGCGCTCCGTCACTGGGCGCGGAGTATGGAGGGCGCCCGCCGTCGCGTCAGGCCAATTCGCGCCGGGGCGACGTCGGCGCCGGTTCCTGGGTTCCGCGCCGGCGGCCGTCGGGGCGCGGCCGGCGGAACGCGGAGCGTTTTTGTCGCCGATGGCGGGTGGTTGACTTAGAAGAGCCGCGTGCCGCTTCGCGTCCCGCTTGCCGGTCTCGAGCCGGGAGAACGCGTGCTCGATCTCGCGAGCTCGCGCTACCTCGTGCGAGTGCATCGGACGAAGGCCGGGGCGGCGTTCATCGCCTTCGATCCGGCGGCTGGGCTCGAAGCCGACGCCACGCTGGTCGACGCCGATCCACGTCGCGCTCGAGTGCGCCTCGGCGAGGTGCGCGCGGCCGCCGCCGTGGCTCCCCTCGCCGTGACGCTGCTCCAGGCACTGGGAAAGGGTGACAAGGCAGAGCTCGTCGTGCGCGACGCCACCGCGCTCGGCGTCGCGCGCATCGTGTTCGTGGAGACCGAGCGCAGCGTGCCCCGCGTAGGCGACCGGCGGGACGCCAAGCGCGAGCGGTGGCTCGAAGTGGCGCGACAAGCCGCACGCCAATCGGGGCGTGGGGACGTGCCCGAGATCGTCGGGCCCCTCGGGCTCGACGCCGCGCTCGCGCTGGCGGCTGGCCTCGCCGGCGTGGTGCTCGACCCCAAGGCAGGAGCGTCGTTCGCGACGGGCGTGAGCGAGGGCTCACGCGTGCTGCTCATCGGCCCGGAAGGCGGGCTCACGGAGCGGGAGCTCGCGCTGGCGGAGTCGAGCGGCTTTCGGCGGGTGCGCTTCGGTCGCTTGGTCTTGCGCACCGAGACCATGGCGGTGGCGGCGCTCGGCGCCATGCTCGCGCTCTGCGACGCCGGTTCGGACACGGTCGGGTAGAAACGCCCTTCGATCGTGGGTACGCTCGCGCTCTGCCATGAGAAGGCTGAAGAGCTTGTTCCTCACTGCGTGCCTGCTGTGCGCTCCGCTCTCGGCGCGCGCCGCCTTGACCGATTCCGAGAAGGCCCAGGTCCGGGGCTTCGTGCAAAAGGGCAAGGTGGGGAACGCCGCCCGCATTCGGGCGCTGGTGGCTCGGCCGGATCTCAGCGCCGACGAGGCCGCCGAGCCTCTCTCGGCCGGGTACGCCGCCGTGCCGTTCGACGACGCGCGCGAGAAGCTCACGCGCGAGCTCCTGCTCGGCCCGGGCTCGCTCGCCGCACGCAGCGAGCTGGCGGTGCCGGTGGTCCGCGCGCTGCTCGCTCGCGCGTCGCGCGCGCTCGGCAGCATGCCCGCGCTGGAGGTCGGTTCCGAGGCGGTGAAGACCGACGTGCTCGCGCGCGAGGTCGTGCGCATCCATCGCTTCGTCGCCGACGTCCTGGCCAACGCCGGGCATCCACCCGCCGACGGGCACGACGCAGCGCAGGGGATCCGCGACGACACGCTCGGGAAGCTGGTCGACCTCTACCGGGCTCACGTGGAGAGCCACGCCACGCTGTTCGGCCCTGGCCAGAAGCTGAGCCCGTCCCTCGTGCCGGTTCGGGTGCAGGCTGCCCTGACGCTGATCGATTTGGCACGGGGGATCCGCCAACGTCGCGAGGTATCGAAGATGCTCGGACTCGGCGGCGTGAAGCAGGAGCTGTTCGAGCGGCACGGGGTTTGGATCGAGGATGGCGGCGCCGCCAGCGACGCACGCCTCACCCGAGCCGTGCGTTTCGTCTCGAGCTCTCCGCGCGCCACCGAGGGTCTCGGCGCATGGTTGATCCACAAGGCACCCGCCAGCGGGCTCGGCGCCCGCGGCGCCGTCGTGCGGGCCAGCGTTACGCTGGGCAGCGCGGCGGGCAAGCCGACCGAGACCCAGCTTTTCACCGACGACGTGGAACCCGCGGCGGCCGACCGCGAGCTCGCCGAAGTGGCTTTTTCGGCCGCGTTGATCGTCGCGCGATCGGCCATGCGTCGCGAGCCGGCGTACGCGACCACGGCCCAGCGCATCGCCGAGCGCGCTCTCCGCGCGTCGGCATCCGGCGAGCTCGCGCGCGAGCTCGGCGCGTCGGTGCTCGTGCCCGAGGGTGCCACGGCCTCCACCTACCAGGGCGTGAGCGCCCCGCTCTACGCGGCCCACTCGCTCCAGCTCCTGATGCTGGACGCGCCTCGCGCGCTCGATTCGGCCGCCGCCCGCGCGCTCTCGGGGCGCGACGAGCCGCTCGCGCAGTTCGCGCTGGCGCTCAGCCTGCTGGCGGCCACGAGCGGCAGCGCGGACGAAGTGGAAGTCGGCGTCACCGAGGCCGACGGCAGCGTGACTCCGAAGCGCGTCACCGGGATTCGGCTGAGCGGGGGACTCGTGTCGGCGTTCGAGCTCGACGGCCGCAAGGTCGAGCTCGCGCTCTCCACCGACGGCAAGGTGGACCGCCTCCGCATCGATGGTCAGGAGCCCCGGCTGTCGAAGCTCCCGCGTGCGCGTCTCGTGCCCAAAGCGGCCGATAGCTGGCTGCTCGGCGACACCCGTTGGGAAAAGCTCGGGGGCGCGCCCCTCGGTCTGGCCGTCGACGACGGTCGTTTCGTCCTGGCCGCCGCCGAGGGCAGCGACGGGTTCGACGCGGTGGTGACCGGCGCGCCCGGCAAGGACCAGACGGTGCACGCCACGGTGCGGGTGAAGGGCCGGGGCGGCGGCCTGCTTCTGC
>Ga0268298_10004410_pt1 | contig 13756 bp, 8 predicted proteins | sample WWTPWeurt_MetaG_FD_194462 | JGI IMG/M metagenome (GOLD analysis project Ga0268298, IMG submission 194462) | Activated sludge microbial communities from WWTP in Nijmegen, Gelderland, Netherland - WWTP Weurt | ecosystem: Engineered > WWTP > Aerobic digester > Activated sludge | place: Netherlands... | reverse complement strand
CCCCAGGTCATAGGATTCGGTGTATCCGGCAGGGTTGGTCATAGCCGCGGCGGAGTCGTTATGTCCTGCGCCATAGATCATGACGCCGGTGTTGATGGCGGGGACATTGGTGAATGTCCAACTTCCGAAATTACCATCATTTGCATTTTGAGCAGTACCGCCTGCAACGATGGGGGTGGTTTGATCAACCCCGGATAAACAGGTGAGGTACACATCAGAACTCGTCCATGTTGCCCCGCCTGCGGTTTCTGTCACAGTAATTGGGTTTGCATTTCCGGCGATCTGTGTTTCGGTTAAGTAGCCGATCCACACATTAGTGCGGGTATTTTGAGTTGTAACAACAGCTTGAGTAAAATTAACTCCTGCACCTTTGTTTGCAGTCAGTGTCATTGCACTTGCGTTATTATATTCTGCAGTGACCACAGCCACCAACAGTCGGTTTGTTCCAGCAGCGCAACTGAAGTTAGCATTGGTGATAGAGATTGGCCCTGCAGTCCCGGAGGGCGCATGGAAGAAGGCCGTTACAGTGGCAACGGCCGCATAGGCCGGGGTGAGCGGCAGGGCAGCCAGGGCCAGCATCACGATCAGGATGGCGGAGAGTGCTTTTGTGGACCATTGTTGTTTCATACAGAATTCCCTTAAATTGCAAAGAATTACTTTCAAAAAAACAGATGTACTGGCATAAACCAGATATCAAAAAAATAATTGCTATAAGAAAATAATCCCCTTTATTCAAATTCAGACCAACCATTAAGATGACCCCTGGCGGCCAGTCAGGCCGCCAGGGGGATAGGTGTCCCACTACTTATTTATCCGTGATGATAGAGATGAGAACAGCGCGGACAAGACGGCGGTTGGAGAAAGAACCGGACTTGGCATCGAAGTTCTCACAAGTCACGAGCGAAAGCCAGGTGTCGTCTTCATGAGAGAAAAGGGTCTGGATGCTGGAAGGCAGAATGACACTGCTCTGGCGGACCTCATAGACATACAGGAAGCCATTGTTGTGGACATAGATCTTCTGGCCATCCTTGAGTTCATTGATGTAAGCGAAAGCACCAGGCTTGCCATTGGTATCGGTGACATGGCCGGTCAGGACCGTGTTGCCCGTCCAAGTGGGATAAGCCGACCCTTCGAGATACCCGGCATTACCGCCCAACCAGGTCACATCCCAACCGTTCTTGAACTGCACACCCACGATGGGGAGTTTCATACCGAGGGAAGGAATGTCGAGGACCAACTTGCTGGAAGCATACGCCTCAGACTGGACCGGGAGGTGAGTGGTCTTGTCAGGAGCAAAGCCGGTGACCGGAATGAGCAGACCGCTGGTGGAGATGGCTGTCTTGGAGGCATTGCCGCCGTTACCACCATTGCCACCACCGCCGCCATTGGAGGGAGCAGAGATGCGGAAGTTGCGGAGGAAATCGGTGCCGGGATTGACCCCATCGCCAGCAAGGACAAGGCTGGTGTTGGAAGCATCCACAATGGAAGTGGTACCGCAGACAAAGAGGCGATAGAAGCCTTCGATATTGAGCGGGAGGCCGCTGTTGATGGAAAGAGTGGAGACGAAGGGACCGGAGCCGCCGCCGTTGGAATAGGCGACCGAGTCGACCGAGACCTGGACATCGGGAGCCTTGACACCGGTGGCACAGGAAGTGGTGGCAAAGGTACCGGTGGCCGAGCGGACGAGAACATAGTTGGCAGGATTGGAGACATCGTCGGTGTCGGTATCGCCAGCGGGATCATAGACATCGCGGCTGAAGGTGACGGTGAATTTAGTGATGCCGAGAGTGGTGGAGATGGACTCGTTCTCGGAGATGGAGCCGTTGCCGGTATCGGGGGTGGAGTTGATGGTGGTGGTGACGGGGCCGTTGCGGACGGTGAGGGTGAAGTTCTGGATGCCGTCGGGCTTGACGCCGTTATTGGCGGTGAGGATGAGATTGTAGACGCCAGCGGAACCTGCGGCGGGAGTGCCCGCGAGGGAGGCGGAGCCGTCGCCGTTATCGGTGAAGGAGACGCCGGAGGGCAGGGAGCCGGTGAGGGAGATGGACATGGTGCTGGGATTGCCGGTGGCGGTGATGGTGAAGGAGCCTGCGAAGCCGAGATCGAACGAGGTGTTATCTCCACTCGTGAAGACGGGGCTTTCAGTGGCTGTCACATCTTCCTGAACTTGGGCGGCCGGGGTGAAGTTTGCATCGCCGGGCTGATCGTAGAAGACACTACAGGTTCCTGTACCGCTGGTCATGGTGATGGTGGCGGTATCAGTGCCGCTGCCCGAGCAGGAGCCAGAGGTGGTGATATCAACTGGCAGGCCGGAGGTGGCGGTGGCGGCCACATTGAAGGAAGAACCATTTGCAGCCGTGGCGGGAGCGCTGGTGGTAACGTTGATGACCTGACCTGCAATGGTGATATCTGCCGTGGTGGTGACGGTAGTGCTGGCAAGGTTGTAATTGCCAGAGTCTGTCCCGGTCAGGCTGAGGCCGTTGACCGTGACCAGTTTGCCGTTACCCACATTCGGGTCCGCGAAGGAAGCGGATGCAAAATTGACGGTCAGGATGTCACCGGAGATCCGGTCATCGGAGAGGTTGACGGTGGCGTTAGCGTTGCCATCGTAGATTTTGTTGACGCCGGTGGCTGTGACGGTCAGTGTTTGTGCGGAAATATCTGCGAGGTCAGTTGCAGTGGTGGATGCGAGTTCATATTTGGCCGCATCGGCATCAGCCAGGCTGAGGTTGATCGCAGTCACTGTTTTACCGACAGCAACGGTCTTGTCGTTGAATGTGGCTGTGCCGCCGGAGCAGCTGACAACATCAGGAGCAATGACACCCGTCAAAGTACAAGTGAAAGCCGCGGTGTCATTGCCATCGTAAACCTTGTCGGCGGCAACGATACTGGCTGTGACCGATGTCTGGCAGGTAACGGTGACGGATACGGTCGCTGTAGAAGTGCTGGTCAGGGTGTAGGTAAAGTTATCGGTCGGAACGCCGCCGTTACAATATTCTGTATTGGGCTGATAGGTGAGGTCGTTCCCGCCGTTGGTGATCACCACGACGCCATTGGCAGGTTGGGTGACAGACTGAATGAGATCGACTGTACCATCGACGTCGGAGTCGTTTCCGCGAACGTTGATAGTGTTTGCACCAGAGTCTTCGAACACAGTGGTATTGTCATTAACTGCTGTGGAGGGATCGTTCACTGGTGTGACGTTGATGACGAAAGTTTGAGGAGCGCTGGTATTGGTGCCGCCGCCGTTATCGCTGAGGGTCAGGGTAATGGTAGCGGAGCCATTGGCATTGGCAGCAGGAGTGTAGGTGAGGGTACCGTTGGCCGCCACAACAGGTGCAACAGAGAACAACCCGGGATTGGTGTTGCCGGTGACGTTGAAGGTCAGGGTTTGAGCCAATTCAGGATCACCATCATTGATTGCAGTGGCCCATCCAGCTACAGTTTGTGCGCCCGCATCTTCGTTGACCGTCTGATCTGCGCCTTTGGTGAAAGTAGGTGCGTCATTGACGGCATTGACGGTGATGGTGAAGGTCTGGGCAGCGCTGGTGTTGGTGCCCCCGCCGTTATCGCTAAGAGTGACTGTGATAGTAGACACGCCATTGGCATTGGCAGCGGGAGTGTAAGTGAGAGTCCCGTTGGCCGCCACAGCGGGCGCAACAGAGAACAACCCAGGATTGGTGTTACCAGTGATGTTGAACGTCAGGATCTGAGCGGCTTCATTGGCAGGACCGGCAGAGATGGCAGTCGCCCAACCGGCTACGGTCTGCGCCCCGGCATCTTCATTGACAACCTGGTTGGCGCCCTTGGTGAAGGACGGCACATCATTGACCGCATTGACCGTGATGGTGAAAGTCTGGGCGGCACTGGTGTCCACACCGCCGTTGGCCGTACCGCCATTGTCGCTCAAAGTCAGGGTGATGGTAGCCACGCCATTGGCATTGGCGGCGGGAGTGTAGGTGAGAGTCCCGTTGGCCGCCACAGTGGGGCCAGCGGAGAAGAGAGCCGCATTGGTGTTGCCGGTGATAGTGAAAGCCAGAGTCTGAACGGCTTCCGTATCGCCATCGTTCAGAGCAGTCGCCCAACCGGCCACGGTCTGGGCAGCCGCATCTTCATTGACGGCCTGGTTGGCACCGACCGTGAAGGAAGGCGCATCGTTGACATTGACCACGGAGACCGTACGAGTGACTGTGTTGGAGTTGCCGGTCCCGTCTGTGACCGTGAAACTGACAGTGCGGTTCCCGGCTGTGGGGGCTGCGGAGTTGTTGAGGAAATTGACAGCGCGCAGGGCGGTCTGGTAATTGGCGAGGGTGGTGGTACCGGTGAGGGTCATGGTGCCGCTGGCGGCGGTCCAGGTACCGGTGATACCGAGTTGATTGGTGAAGGTGAGCGAGTCCTGGCCGTTCTGGTAGCCAGCAGAGATCTGGATGGTGGCGCCGGTGAGATTGACGCTATCCGCATCGGAGACGGTGGTGGCAGCGGTGATGGCGCTGGCAGCCTGGTTCTCAAGATAGGTCATGGTGGCGGCTTCCATGTTCGCCAGCACCGGTGCCGCGGAAACTGCGGCGGGGTTGATGGAAACGGCCGCACCGGCGTAGCGGTTATTGGAGCCGAAGGTAACGGTGCCGGTTTCATTGCCGGTAGCGGTAACCGCCTTGAAACCAACACTGGTGCGATAACCACCGCCGCCGCCGACCCCCAGGTCATAGGATTCGGTGTATCCGGCAGGGTTGGTCATAGCCGCGGCGGAGTCGTTATGTCCTGCGCCATAGATCATGACGCCGGTGTTGATGGCGGGGACATTGGTGAATGTCCAACTTCCGGTATTGACATCTGAAGAGTTTTGAGCGGTACCGCCTGCAACGATGGGGGTGGTTTGATCAACCCCGGATAAGCAGGTGAGGTATACATCAGAACTATTCCAAGCTGACCCGCCTGCAGTTTCTGTGATGACGATTGAATTGACACCGCTGGAGGCGATTTGCGCCTCAGTCAGGTACCCGATCCAGACGCCGGTTCGGGTGGCAGTTGTGGTTGCAACGGCTTGGGTGAAATTGATCCCCGCCCCTTTATTGGCAGTTAAGGTCATGGAGTTTGTTGCAGCATATTCTGCAGTGACCACAGCCACCAACAGTCGGTTTGTTCCAGCAGCGCAACTGAAGTTAGCATTGGTAATGGTGAACGGGCCAGTGGTCCCGGAGGGTGCATGGAAGAAGGCCGTTACAGTGGCAACGGCCGCATAGGCCGGGGTGAGCGGCAGGGTAGCCAGGGCCAGCATCACGATCAGGATGGCGGAGAGTGCTTTTGTGGACCATTGTTGTTTCATACAGAATTCCTCGCTTTGTTATTCAAAAGATGAAAAAAAGAACTGCCCGAAATGTTGGGCAGGATGATCTACATTAATTATTGGGGAGCAAAGACCCGGGGAAAGACTTTAAGACAACAGCTGCTTTGCGCAGGCTGCTTAATTGAAGGTTGTTATCATTAAAATCCTCAAATACCTCATAGTCGCCGCGCCAGATCTTGATGGCGGTGGGTTCGCTGCAACCCAACTTGCGCATTTCCCCAATGAAGTCGTAGTAGGAGATTTGTGATTTTTCGGCTAATTCCTGAACTTTGCTTTTCATATATTTGCCTTTTTGTAAGGTAGGATTGCAATGAAAATGAAATTTATTTTGCATTACAAATCGAAATTAAAAATATATTTTTAAACCTGGGTAAAAAAACTGTGCCCATCGGCACAACCTTTCAACAATGAAAGGGAACTAAGGAAATTCTAATGCTTTTCAGCCGCCTGTCAATCTTGCTATATATTAAATCCGTTGCAAAGGGGGATAAAATAGACCTGCGGCTATTACTACGAAATTTGGAGTTTGCATGGAATCATCGTTAGAAATGCGTATAGGCAATATCCTGCTCGAACAACACCACACTCTGTCTACTGCTGAATCCTGCACGGGTGGCTTGGTCTCGGACAGAATTACGGATATACCCGGTTCGTCGGCCTACTTTTTAGGCGGAGTCGTTGCCTATTCTTACGAGGCCAAGGCTAAGTTATTGAAGGTCTCCTGGGATACCTTGAATACCAAGGGTGCTGTCTCGCATGAAACTGTTTTGGAAATGGCCCGTGGGGCACGCGAAGCCACGGGTTCAGATATTGCCGTCAGTGTGAGTGGGATCGCAGGGCCGGGGGGAGGGACGGCTGAGAAACCGGTGGGCACCACCTGGCTGGGGCTGGTCACGCCTCAGGGCGAATGGACGCGTCACTTCATCTGGGATGGAGACCGCGAGCAAAACAAATATCACTCCAGCGAGGCCGCGCTGCAATTCATCCTCGATTACTTGGAAGGAAATCTCAAATGAACGTGATTGTTCTGATCTCGGCGATTGCAGAATGGAATGCGGTTAAAGAAAGTTTTCCGTATCTAGAGATTACCGCCAGCCCTTATGGTGAAACCACAAAAATGAAACTCAAGGGTTGGGACCTGACCTTATATCATAGCGGCTGGGGGAAAGTTTCTTCGGCTGGTATGATGCAATATGTCATCGATCATGATAAGCTGGATCTTGTGGTCAATCTTGGAACCTGTGGCGGCTTTGAAGGCCTGGTGGAACAGGGCGATGTTATTTTGGTGGAGCGGACCTTCATCTATGATATTGTGGAGTTGATGGGCGACCTCAACATTGTGGAATATTACGCATCGAACTTGGACTTGAGTTGGTTGCCCGACCCATTGCCTCATCTCGTCCATCGCGGACTCATCGCCTCGGCGGATAGTGACCTGCCGCCCGAAAAGATACCCTACTTGAAATCAATGGGAGCCATTGCTGGAGACTGGGAGTCGGCAGCGCTGGCATGGGTGGCGGCAAAAAACAAAATCCGCCTGCTTATCCTGCGTGGGGTGAGTGATCTGGTAAATGAGCATGCTGGTGAGGCTTATGATAATCTGGCTTTGTTCGAAGAGCGTACGAAAGGCATTATGCGAAAACTTTTTGAACAATTGCCGGAATGGCTGGATAAAATCAAGATATAAAAAGAAGCAGATTGTGATTTATCAGCGGGATGATTCCGTCCCTTTTTGCATGCCCATTCTTTTATGAACCTCGAAGAAAAAGAAATACAAAGACGCAATTTCCGTTATGTACAGATCGACGGGATCGGCGTGAGCATTGCCAATGTTGCTGCGCCCTTCCTGCCGGTATTCCTCACCCGCCTTGGTGCGACGAATTTTCAAGTCGGCCTGCTGACCTCCATGCCCGGCGTGACCGGCTTGTTACTTGCCATTTTGGTCGGCCGCTTCTTGCAAAGCCGCCGCGACATCATCCCGTGGTACAGCCTTTCGCGTTTGCTGGTGATCGCCTGTTACGCGCTGACCGGCATGGTCACTTTTTTGATGACAGGCCAGTATGCCATTGCGGCCACTCTGCTCATTTGGGGTCTTGCCACCATCCCTCAGACCGGGCTGGCCGTGGCGTTCTCGGTCGTCATGAACGCGGTCGCAGGGCCGGAGGGCCGCTATGCTTTGTTGAGTCGGCGTTGGGCCATCTTTGGCCTGACCGGATTCATCGTAACTTTCTTGATCACGCGCGTCATTGACCGGATTGCCTTTCCCTTGAATTATGGCTTGATGTTTTTGGGTTTATCAGTGGGCGGATTGCTCTCTTATTATTTCTCCCGCCGGATCCAACTCCCGCCTCAGACTCCGCCGCCACCGGCTCCCTCCTCCTCGGTCTTTGACTCTGCCCGAAACTATTTCTCTTTAATTCGCAGCGAACGTGCCTTTCAATCCTTTGCGATGAAAAAATTTGTCTACGTTTCAGCGGTAGCATTGAGTCAGCCCATCCTGCCGTTGTTCTTTGTCCGCGAAGTGCAAGCCACCGATTCACAGATCGGTTCCATCAATATGGTGATGACACTGGTCATGTTGGCCGGATATTTCCTCTGGCCGTGGACATCCCGTAAATATGGCGGGCGGATCGTGCTGCTGGCGACCACTCTCGGTATGGCTTTTTACCCTGCCCTGACCGCCGCCACTCCGCAAGTAAATCTGATCCTTGTTTACGCCGGGATCGCCGGTCTTTTCCAAGCCGGGCTGGACCTGGTCTTTTTCGATGAGCTGATGAAGACCGTCCCGGCTGAGTATAGTGCGACCTTTGTCTCGTTCTCCCAGTCGTTGCAATATTTTTCTGCCATCATTGCGCCGACGATCGGTACCTGGCTCGCGGACTCCATTGGCCTGGGTGGGGCATTGTGGGTGAGTGCCGGGTTGCGTGTATTGGGCTTCCTTCTGTTCTTGATGCCAGACCAACGAAAAGAAAGTATGGAATTAAAAATCAACCCTTCATGATGTGAAGGGTTGATTTCAAAATGGGCCCGGATCTATTTTGCCGCTTCCAGCGCCGCTTTGATCTGTTCTGTATGACCGTTGAGATGGAAATTCGCCTGCAGCAATCCCTGGCCAAGCCGGTAATAACTACCCTTATTTGCCACGAATTCCTTCGGGAGCAACTCTACGTAAATCATATATTCCTCCGAGATGCGCCGCAGTTCGTCCAGCATACCCCGAATGGATGGGTTGGCGCGCATAGTGGCTTCCACTGAGGCGTTGACGTTGCTGCCAAAACCGTCCGTGGTGGGTTCATAGCCATCGACAAGGTTGGAAAGATAGTTTGTATTGAAGCGTTCGCCATGGATGAGATGAGCAACCGTTTCCAGGGCGCTCCATTCGTTGGCCTCGGGGCGTTTCATGGCTTGTTCATCAGTATACCCTTCAAAACACTTTTCCAACTCTGCAAGCGCAGGCTCGTACAAGGCGCGTGCGCGTTTGGCCAGTTCCGCGGGTTCGAAAGGCACGTCCGGCATGGGACGTTTGCTCAATTCCATATTGACGGTCATCTTCTCTGCGCCGCGATAGAAAACGACCTCGATCACATCCCCGCCCTTTTTCCCTTCGATCGCATTTGGCAGGCTGTTGAAATCGTTGGTGATCGGCTTGCCGGCCATCCCTACCAGTACATCATTCTTTTGCAGCCCGGCGTGTTGTGCGCCCATCCCATCCACCAGCCCATCCAACCTCAGGCCTTCCCGAACCGGCACTCCCAGCGCAACAGCTTGTTCCTCGCTGAAATCTCCGGGAAAAATTCCCAACATCGGGCGTTCGGCGATACGCAGGTCGATACCTGTTTCCAGCACCGACTTGAGATTCCGCAGGCTGTATTCCCAATTCTCGCGGAAACCTTCCGCCATCTTCTTCCATGATTCATCGCTTGGAACTTCATGATCCATGCGGACATGGACACCGCCATCTTTTTCCGTAAAGACGACGTTTACTTCTGTGGGCGCCGGGTCGATGCTCGCATACCAGCGAAACTTCACACTCTTGTTTTCTTCAATAGCAAGATAATGCCCGCTCGAATAGAAATCCCCCCGCCACCACAGGTACATGCGTCCGCGCGGGTGAACATCCACGGTGGCAACATCACACAGCCATTCACGCAGGGAGGTGGAATTGGTAAAGGCGCGATAGGCAGATTTCAAAGGGGCTTGCACAAAAGTCTCAGCGGTCACAACGGTCATGGGGTTTCTCCTTTGAATGAGTTTGGTTCGCTTATACTGGATATTCTTCGAATTCGCAACCTACTAGAGTGTGGAAATAAAAAAGCCATACCGCAGCATGGCTTTTTGAAGAGGAAAAATTATGGGTTTGCTGCTGCTGGCATTTGATCAGCCCCGGCCAGAATCTGCATATCGCACATGTAAACAGCATGCTCGAATGCTGTTGTCGCGCCGCCCTCGCCAGCGATGGGATCGACAACTTCATTGCCATCAATATCGATACCCTCATAGGCCTGCTTTGCAAGCGAAACGATCAGACGGATATCCGCTTCTGAGGCCGGTTCTGCCGATTGAGCGATCCGCATCGCAACGTCCCGCAACTGGGTCGCCCAACCCTCGACGTTTCTTGCGCTGGTAGTGACGTGCTCGGTATGCTCTACAACCCCCGATGTGGCCTCCGGGGAGTCGGCGGAGAGTTCTGCGTGCTCAATGGTTCCCTCTACATAACCGACCTGATCGCCATTAAGCAACAGCCCGAAGCCATCGCCCGGGTCTTCGATCTGGCCATCCTGATTCCAATCTTTGTAATCGTAACTTTGATTCCCGGCAATAAGGTTGATGATGGCTTCTGCTTGTGCGCGAACAGATTTGCGATCTCCGCTGTCGAAGGCCTCCTGCAAACTTTCGGCCGACTGTTCGACCAGCGCCGTAGTGTTGACCAGGCCTTTCGTCATGCCGATCTGGTTTGGCGTGTCCATGAAACTGACGACCAAATGGCGGATATGCTCCAGAGATCCGCGCGGGATGCCGGAGGAATAGGCAATGGTATCTGATGGGTTGGGGCTGGTATCTGGGTCCGTCTCGACCGTGATCTCCATGCGATTGAAGCCGTCCAGCAGATTGCGGTTTTGCGGATCAATAAAGGTGAGGGTGAATTGCCCTGATGTGTTTTTGGCGAGCAGGCCCAGGCTCTTTACCGCTTCACCGCTATCGCTGACAAGCCAGGCCTCATATTGAGTCCCTTCGGTAAGGTCGGGCAGGCCCGCGCTGATCGTTACTTGGTTGAGATCACCCTGGAAACGGAGCACCCCCATGGCATTTCCACCGGTCTGTGGGATGGCCCCGTGGGGCAGCATGGTCGCATCGGGAGAGACGACGGCAAGTTGGGTCTCTGTGGGTTGGGTCCTTGCGCGTGGGAATAGTGTAATGGCGGAAATTCCCAAAGCGCCCGTCAGGACGAAACCAATACAAGCGCAGATAAATATACCAGCGCCAGCCCAAAGAAGATTGTTCCGGCGGGGTGGTGGAGCCTTGGTTTGGGTGACAGGAAAAGGGGTCCGGACGCGAAGCGAATGAATGGTCTCGGCTTCCGAATGCATACCGAGCGCGTGATAAAAATCCACCAACAGGTCGCGCGCGCTTTGATAGCGTTGTCCCGCTTCCTTGGCCAATGCCTTATCGATAACCGCAAGGATCTCGGGCGTGGAATCCTGGATGGGCGGGGGAGGTTCGGTAAGGTGCTTCAGCAAAATTCCCAGCGTGGAGTCTCCGTCAAAGGGAAGCTTTCCTGCCAGCATTTCATAGAGCACAATGCCCAAAGAATAAATATCGGAGCGGTGGTCGGCCGGCAGCCCACTGGCTTGCTCGGGTGACATGTACGCCGGGGTACCGCTCACGAGACCGGATTCGGTTTGAGTTGCTGCATTGGTCATACGTACCAGGCCGAAGTCCGTGATGATCGGTTCGACATCTTTTGGGAGAGGGGTGCTTAGATCGATCTCTCCGTTTTTTGTATGAAGGATGATATTGGCAGGTTTGATATCGCGGTGGACAATGCTTTTGGAATGGGCGTAGTCCAGGCCGCTGGCGAGGGATCGCAATAGATGAGCGACCTGATCCAATGAAAGTTTTTTGCCGCTCTGATGCAGGTTGCGCAGATAAGCCGCCAGCGACGGCCCTTTCAAGTATTCCATTACGATATAAGGATGTTTATCGTGTGTATCGAAATCGTAGATCTGGACGATATTGGGGTGGCGCAGCCCGGCAATAGCCCTGGCTTCGCGTTGGAAGCGGGCCAGCAGCTCGGGGTCGGCCTCGATGTAACTGTGCATAAGTTTCACAGCTACAGAGCGGTCGAGGGTGAGATGCGTCCCTAAATAAACCTCTGCCATGCCCCCATGTGCAAGGTATCTGTCGATACGGACTTTACCGACGGTCTGCCCGATCCATTCAACCATGCGTTGATTATACAACTGAAATACGGTAAAAGTAGTCTGAAATGGTATTGAAATTAGATACGGAAGATGAATTGGGTCTAAAAATACTGGGCGATTTTTACAGTGTATAATGCATCGCTTACCATAAAAAATAGAGAATCTATGAAACCCCCAATCGAACTCGAAAAAAAATACAAGACCTATCATTCCCTCTTTACCCTGGCGATCTTTGTCTTATTACTCGTGGCAATGGTGCAAGGCCTCAAAGGTGGATATCCATCTTTTGATGACAATTTTTTTCAACGACAGGTGTTTATTCAAGACTTTAATCGGCTTAAGTTGGCTTTGGGAGATCGTATTTTTCCCACCGTTTTGGTGAATCGGGACGGATGGATGATCTATTTGGAAGATACGAATATCAATGATTTTCAAAACTCAACGGGTTTCACAACAGAAGATGCAGATAGGGTTGTTGAGGTAATTTCCCAATGTTACCGCCGCGCTCAAGAAGATGGATTTACGTTTCTCATTGTCGTTGCTCCGAATAAAGAGACGATCTACCCGAATATAGTGCCTGACCAGATCGGCAAGATCTCTAAGGCATCCCGCTTTGATGTATTGAATACAGAGTTGCTCGATCGTTCATTACCGGGCATGTTGGACTTGCGCGGGCCCTTAATTCAAGAAAGCGCGAAAAGACAGATTTATTACAAGACAGATACGCATTGGAATGGATATGGTGCTTATATCGCATATGAGGAAATAATCAAGGCATTGGCGCAAGATTACCCTGTTCTTGTTCCGTATCCTGAAAAATTCTTTCGCATTAAAGAACGTCCTGTAAAAGATGTCAGGGATATGGCCCAAAGTATTGGCGCAAGATATATTGTGGAGTCTCCCATAAGCGCTAACCCAGCCTCTTCTCTTTATACGACCTTTGGCGTCGCTTCTGATCAGAAAGGAATCGTTGCTTTTACACCTGACAAAGATCTACCTTCTTTATTAATGCTGCATGATTCTTTTGGTCAAACCTTGATCCCTTTTCTTTCCAATAACTTTGAACAGGTAATTTATAGTAACGTCTCCACGGCATCGGTCATTTACATCGATAAAGATAAACTTTCGTATATAAACCCCGATATTGTGATCCTGGAAATTGTGGAAAGAAATTTGCCTTTCATAGCTGAATACCTTAAAGGGTGTTGATCGGCAGGCTGTTTATAGTCATTTTTATTTAAGTCGTTGGAGATGTTTTATGGATTTTTCGACATTAATTTTTCTTTTCTTTTTTTTGCCCATCTTTTTATTCTTATGGTACTTTTCAGCGCCCACCCATCGGTTGGCTCTGATTTTTGTTGCAAGTCTCGTTTTTATTTTTCTTGGGCAGTCTTCTTCCCTTGTATCTTTGTTGATCATCACCTTAATAGGTTTTGCGTTGGGGCGTGCCATTGATATTCGACGAACAGGCGGAAAGAATACATCCTCGTTTCTGTGGTTGGGCGTTCTTTTGATCCTGGCTATATTGTTTTTCCAAAAATGGATGAACGCATATGGTGGCGGAGGAAGCGATTTGTTGGGAGATGCAGTGCCCCTTTCCATCTTTCCGATCCTTGGGCTGTCTTACGTATCCTTTCAAGTGATCTCTTATCTGGTTGACGTTTCTCGTAACGGTAACTCCACAGAATTGAACTTCGTAAATTATGCTGCCTATTTATTGTTTTTTCCAAAACTTGTCTCTGGCCCTTTGGTCAAATACAAACAATTTAAAGACCAGCTGTCCAATCTGTCTTTCGACATGGACGGCGTTGCGGCTGGTTTGCGACGTATATTGTCCGGTGTGGTGAAGAGATTGCTTGTCGCCAACCCATTGGGGGTGGTCGCAGATTCAGTTTTCAACCTGCCAACCGCCAATGTAGCCCCTCATTTTGCATGGCTGGGGTTGATCGCATATACTTTGCAGATATTTTTTGATTTCTCAGGGTAT
>Ga0268298_10004409_pt1 | contig 13762 bp, 20 predicted proteins | sample WWTPWeurt_MetaG_FD_194462 | JGI IMG/M metagenome (GOLD analysis project Ga0268298, IMG submission 194462) | Activated sludge microbial communities from WWTP in Nijmegen, Gelderland, Netherland - WWTP Weurt | ecosystem: Engineered > WWTP > Aerobic digester > Activated sludge | place... | reverse complement strand
GTCAGTACATCGTCATCGTGCGTCCGGAGAAAGGCGAGCGTGTGCCGGATGTGGCGTTCTGGGGGCTCATCCCCGGCTGGGTCAAGGATCCCAACGCCTTCTCAAAGCCGATCAATGCGAGGGCCGAGACCCTAACCGAAAAGCCATCCTTCCGCACGGCCTTCAAGCGGAAGCGGTGCATCATCCCGGCCTCCGGGTTCTACGAGTGGAAAGTCGAGGGCAAGGAGAAACAGCCCTTCTACATTCACCCAGCCGAGGGGAACCTCTTCGCCTTCGCAGGCCTCATGGAGGACTGGCAGGGGCCTAACGGTGAGGTGATGGTCAGCGCCTGCATCATCACCACGGAACCCAACCAGCTGATGGCCGGCATCCACAACCGCATGCCGGTCATCCTGCCGGAGGAAGCCTGGGGCCTCTGGCTGGACCCGGCCGCCCAGGTCCGTGAGGTCCAGCCACTGCTGGTTCCCTTCCCCGCCGAGCAGATGCTCGCCCACCCGGTGGGAAAGGCCGTCGGGAACATCCGGAACGATGGACCGGAGCTGATCCTGCCTCTGGCCTGAACGAGGGAGCCCCCCCAAAAACAGGCCGCACAGCAACCACCTGCGGCCTTGTCTGAACCCACCCAGGACGCTCAAGTTCCTGGTCCAGGTGGCCTAGGCGGAAACTGGACCGATATCCTGCAGGCTCGGATCACTCCTTCTGAGGTAGTCCGCCATAGCTCGGTCCTGACCGTCGATGTGGTTGACCAGCCAATCCATCAAGAACTCGATGACGTCAGCGGTGAGCACCGACTTGTCGCCCTCGAACTTGGCGATCAACTCGGCCACCTGCCTCCTCATGTCGTCGTGAATGGCACGATGAGCAGCGAGACCCGGGAACCCCGTCGCTTCCATGGCGACCTCTTCATCGCGGAAGTGGGCGTCCACGTATCCGGCAAGGAACATCAGCATGTCGGGCAGTCCCGAAGGGTCTTGGCTGTTGATCGCATCGAAGAGCCCATTGATCTGGTTGAGCAGAGACCTGTGCTGGCGGTCAATGTTCGTGATGCCGGTGTCCCATGCAGAACTCCAGAGGAGCAGACTCATCTCAACCTCGAATGACCAATGGTGATGCAGGATTGCCTTCGCGCTCTTGATTTTAATGGGCCAGCGGGGTCTGACCTTGTGCCCTTCTTCTCATTCCACCAGCAACCCTGACCATGCCGCTTTGCTGACCGGCTTCGAAGGGATCCAATGGATAGGGTTTAGAGGTTGCGTGGAGGACGGCAAACAAAAGGCCCGGTTGCCCGGGCCTAAGTGCTGCAATTGTTGGTAGTCCCAAGGGGAATCGAACCCCTGTTCCCGCCGTGAGAGAAACCCAAAACGGACTTTCCTGGCCCAAGACGGATTCTGTAGGACTAATAGAATCAATAAAATAGTCCGTTGCATGCCGGATGGGTCCACCCTATCCTGGGGACGTCTGTGCCGGATCTGTGCCGGATGAGAGGTGCCTCTTGGGTCGGTCAAAACGGGATTCCCGGCTGGAGTATCGAACCCCTCGCCTGAGGCTTCCTCACCGGAAGGAACCCTACTGGACCAGCCTGGAGGAAGGGCAGGCCCTCGGGTACTACCGCCCCAAGGACGGTGCCGCAGGCCGCTGGGTGGCGAAGGTCTTCGACGTCGAAACGAAGGCCCGCCGCACCTACACGCTGGCCACTGCCGATGATCATGCCGACGCGGATGGGGAATCCGTTCTGAACTACGGCCAGGCGCAGGCCAAGGCCCGGGCCTGGATCCAGGCCGCGAAGACCCTCGCCACGGGAGAGGAGGCCAGGAAGGGCCCCTACACCGTCGCCTGGGCCATGGAGGACTACCTGAAGGACTGCATTCGTCGAGACGTGAAGAGCGTCGACTCCATGCGGTTCTCGGTGAATGCCCACATCCTTCCAAAGCTCGGAGGCCTGGTGGTCGCGCGCCTCACCCGCTCGCGCCTGGAACGCTGGCACCAGGAACTTGCCAACCAATCCGCACGGCTTCGCACCAAGAAAACCGCCCCTGAACCTGCCCGGCGTGAGGCACCAAAGACCGAGGACGAGAAACGTCAGCGCCGGGCCTCAGCCAATCGGATTCTCACCATCCTCAAAGGGGCGCTGAACCTGGCTCTGCACCGAAAGTTGGTCGCCTGTTCAGGAGAGGCCTGGCGTGAACTGAAACCGTTCAAGGGCTCCTCCCAGCCTCGAACCCGATTCCTGTCCATTGAAGAACAGGCCCGCCTCATGGGTGCCTGCGAACCGGAGTTCCGCCTTGTGGTCCAAGCGGCTCTCCTGACCGGAGCGAGATACGGGGAAATCTGTCGAATGGAGTCGCGTGACTTCTCCGATCAGGCCGGGGCCATCCACATTCCCTTCGCAAAGGGTGGGAAGCCTCGGCACATCTACCTTACAGCGGAGGGACTAGCCTTCTTTCAACAGGTGACTCAGGGGAAGGAACCAAGGGACCTCTTGTTCCTGCGCTCCAGCTTTCAGAGTCGAGATTGGGTGAGATTCCCCAAAAAGGTCCAACGGGCCTGGAGGCATACCGAGCAGTACCGGGAGATGAAGAATGCCTGTGAAGCGGCGGGCCTTGAGTACCTGAATTTCCACCAGCTACGACACTCCTACGCCTCGACCTTGTTGAATGCCGGGGTCCGATTGGACCATATCGCCAAGCAGTTGGGACATACGGACACCCGCATGGTGGAAAAACACTATGGGCACCTCGCTCCCAATGCCGTGGCGGACTCCATCCGGAAGTTGGCACCAAATCTCGGAGTGCATCAGCCAGAGAACGTGGTGCCACTGCGCACGGCAACCTAGATCCACTCTTCCGGATGGACGAGGGTAACCTTTCCTGGACCAGCCAGAGGGGGACCCGTGGCATTCGACATCGGCGCAGCTGGGTCTTCGATGGATTTCATTACGGGCAGGGAAAGAGATCCCCGCATGAAGGCGAAGGTTCGTTCGGCCGAGATTTTGCTCTGTGGCAAGGACGGTGATGCAGTTCAAGCCAGGACCCAAATCCTAAACTTGGCCTACTCCTATAAGCAGGCCCTTGAAGTGGAACCAGAAGGTGGGACCTGGGGCCAATCCGCCGATCAACTTGACACCATGGCCGCCACGGCGAACCTCCTGGCTAGCCAGTTCAAGCACCTTAAAGAGGGGGCCCTGCGATTGCTCCTCTTGGATGCCTGTCAAGAACAAGAGGGCATTCGGGGTCTGGCCGACATTTATGGGTTAGTTCCTGAATTGCAGCATGGTCAGTTCCTAGGGCCTGCCCTGGATGGGAATGTCAGATGGGAGGGCGACGGAGCTGCAATTCCGACTCTAGATCCATCCGGCATTCCTTCTCTAGATCCGGGGCTTCAGGCCGTTCGTGAGAATGGGCGTCGGTGGGTCAGCCGCATCGAAGCGCTTGCAGTTGTTTGCCAAGCGGGAGTCAAGATTGCTAAGGGAAGGGCTAAAACGCGTGGGAAGAGAACCACACTCGGAGATTTAGAAGGCTCTCCAGTTCTCCAACTCATCGGCGAATGCGCAGCTCATCTGAAACAACTTGGGCGTGATGATGCCAAGGCATTCTCCCTCGCAAAAGTCGTCCACCAGGTCGTGATGAGAACTCCACCTTCTGACAATTGGGGCACAGAGGCGAAGCGACAATTCAATCCCTGGTGGGCAATAGTGCGCGAATGGTGGGGAAGGGAGTCGGAGGCCCCGGAAGACATTCGACACCTCCTACGTAGCGGCCCCCAGTCCATCCCCAAACGGCGATCCAGGTCCGTCTCGTGATTCGGGAGTCCTCAGAGGTTGGGCAAATAAGGGTGAATTAGCACGATATTGCCCAAGGTCATGATCGCGGGATTTGACCGACCATCCAGATGGCGCCGTGGTGGCGCACTACAACCTGGAGGAACTGGCATGAACGCAACAACCCGCCCTATCACCCCTGTGGAACGCCTGGCGGTCCGAGTCGAAGAAGCGGCAGAGATCCTCGGCATCGGCCGCTCGATGCTGTTCCTTCTCTTGAAGGAAGGGCGACTCAAGTCCGTGAAGATCGGGAAGCGGAGGCTCATCCCCTTGCTTGAGCTCGAAGCCTTCCTCCTTCGACAGAGCTAAGGCTGCACAGACAAATCCTGGAGCCAGGCTTGGTCAGCACCTGACCTGAAATCCGGCTTCCCCTCCGAAAATTGATTCTTCCCCTCCTGAGGGGCGGGCATTGCCATGGGTGAAACATGTCTAAGAACCGTCATCGATACACACCGGCGTCTAGTAGTGGGCTCCAAACCCGAAAACCACGAGCACTTCGGCTCCTATCCCTGAGGGAAGTTCTCGAAGAATCCCTTGAGCCGCCCAAATGGGTCCTGGAGGGCTGGATTCCGTGGGGAAAGGTCGGGCTCCTAGGTGCGGTTTCCGATCAAGGGAAAACCTGGTTGGCCATGGGGCTCGGCGTCTCTCTGGCCACTGGGCAGCCCTTCTTGGGCATCCCCACCAAGCCCTACGGGTGCGGGGTGCTTTACATCACCTTCGAAGATGATGAACCCCAGGACATCCAACGTCGCATTCAGGCCCTAAAAGCAACCTATGGGGAGCACTGGACAGAGCGAGAGGAGCTGGACCTCCGGAGGAATTTGCAATTCCTGACGCCCACCTGGACTCCAGGTTCATCCACCGCACTTTGGGAGCTCCAGGCAGAAGTGAAGGACGTGGTTGAAGGGATGGAGGGGCAGGGCATTACGCCTGCCTTGGTCGTGGTGGATACCCTCGCTTACGTGAATGGTGAAGGTGAGTCGAATGTGGTCGAAGCTCAGCGGGTCTGGCAAGCGGCCATGGGTATCGCCAGAACCCACAATGTGACCGTGTTGCTCGTCCACCACCTCCGCAAAGCAGGAACCAATGGGGGTGATGAAGTGAGATTGGAAGACCGACTGCATCCAGCATTGCTAAGAGGCTCGAACGCCGCGGAGGGGGCCGCACGATTTATCTGGCAGATGGCCTGGGTACGCCCGGACGAAGCCGAACGAATCGGGATGGATCCAGAGTTGGCTCGACAACGGGGAATTACGGTCATGGGCATGAGCAAGCTCAAGGCCAGGAAACCGGCACGGCAGTTGTTACTCCGTTCCACCGAGAGCCAAACATCTGGGACCTGGTCCACCCCCCCTGAGGCGGAGCGATTACTCGAAGACCTTCTTCGTGTCTCGGCCTCGTCCACGAAGAAATCCATGGAGGTCCAAGTCCTGGAGGCCTTGGTGGCAGGGCAATCCCGAAAGGACATCGAACTTACCCTGTTCAAGGGAGACCCCAAGCGGACCTCAGATGCCCTCGGAAGGTGCAAACGCAAGGGCTGGATTGGCGAGGATGGGAAGCCAACTCCAGAGGGAGAACGGGTCGCTAAGGGTGGAGGGTGACCTGGACAGTGGGTTTTCGTGCGTGCGTGCAGCCCTAGGGGTGCATGCACGCACGAAGTGTGTGATTCGGATAGGCAAGGCAGTTTCTCTGGGCGGTCATAAGGGCTGAGGCAGGCATGTACAGTCGCGGATCAACCTGTTTATGAGCGTTCTGCGAGCGTTGTATTTGCGTTGTATTTGCGTTGTGTGAGCGTTGTGTGAGCGTTGAGCAAGCGTTTCCTGGGGTGGGGGCCATGCGGTAACCCGGGCGGTAACCAAGGCGGAGCCCAGCCGGAACCCTGGGCGGTATCAACCCGGAGCCCAGCCGGAACCCTGGGCGGTATCAACCCGGAACCCACCCGGAGCCCAGGCAGACCCTAGGTGGCGGCCGAGCTACTGACGTCAATCGGCCGCCGGGTCTGGCCAAAAAGAGGATCAGAGCCGAGCTAGACTTTCAGGGGCCGACTTCCGAGGCGATCCAGCGGGCTGGGCACGCCATGGCCAGCTCGATTGAGAACATGGGTGTAGATCATGGTCGTCTCGACGTCCTTGTGCCCGAGCAGTTCCTGGACCGTCCGGATGTCATGCCCGGCCTGAAGCAGGTGGGTTGCGAAGGAGTGGCGGAGGGTGTGAGGGCTGACAGGTTTGGAGAGGTCTGCTCGCCCTGCGGCCACCTTGACGGCCTTCTGGACGCTCTCCGGATAGATGTGGTGTCTCCGGACCACTCCGCTACGGGGGTCGGCGGATAGCTGCTTCGAGGGGAAGACATACTGCCAGTTCCAGCTCCGTCCCGCCCTGGGTGACTTCCGGGCATAGGCGTCCGGCAACTCCACCTCGCCCTTGCCCTCAGCCAGGTCGGCCATATGAAGCTGCTTCACCTTGGCCAGGTGGGCCTTCAAGGGGGCAACCAGCAGTTCCGGGAGCATGGTCACCCGGTCCTTGTCCCCCTTGCCCTGGCGGATGGTGATCTCCCTGGTGTCGAAGTCCACATCCTTCACCCGGAGTCGTAGGCCCTCCATGAGGCGCATTCCGGTCCCATAGAGAAGCTGGACCACCAGGCCCATGGTCCCGTCCATCTGATCCAGGAGCAGGGACACCTCACGGGTGGTCAGGACCACAGGGATCCGGCGGGGCCTCCTGGCCTGGACCACTTCATTCAGCCAGGGCAGCTCGATGCCCAGGACGTGCTTGTAGAGGAACAGGAGGGCCGACCTCGCCTGGTTCTGGGTCGAGGCAGCCACATTACGGTCCTCTGCCAGGTGGGACAGAAAGGCCCCGACCTCCCCCGCGCCCATTTCCTTGGGGTGGCGCTTGCCGTGGAATAAGATGAACCGTCTCACCCATTCCACGTACAGCCCCTCGGTAGAAAGGCTCATGTGACGAAGACGGATCTCAGACCGGACCTGGTCCAAGAGACGGGGCGGAGGCTTGGATGGAATAGGGGGTTCCATCCGGAAAAATTTAGGATGTTTTCGCCGCCACGCAAGTTTCCAAGTCGTCCTGGATTCTTGCACTTGCAAATTCACCCTCCTTTTTTTGCGTAATCCGCCCCTCCCAGGCGGTAAGCATACTTACTAGTTAGGCCGCAACAACTGGAGTTATCTCCAATGCGCACCAAAATCCTTCCGGTTGGGTTGGCATTTGTTTTCTGCTTACCAACCTATTTGGTTGCCCAAGAACCACCTAAGCTAGCCACTTCAGGTCGAATCATCACGACAGTTGAAATGCGCGAAGACGCATTGAAGGAATTCAATAAGGCAGATTCACAACTGAATGTGGTTTACCGGAAACTTCTTTCTCGGCTAACCGATAAGAACCAGCAGGCGAAGCTTCGCAACTCTCAGCGAGCCTGGTTGAAATACAGAGATTCATCCGCTGAGTTTGAAGCTTCCTTTTATGAGGGCGGTAGCATCCAGATGCAGCTCCATACGAGTTTCCTTACGAAATTGACTGAGAGCAGAGTGAAGGAGTTGCAGTCCACCCTGGAGAATGAGTTTGGTCACTAAATCCTCAGGCTATGCTTGCTGCCTAACCCTCGGCTCAACTCGGACCCCGCCCGCCATGTCCTCCGCTCTCTCTCATCCTCCGGCCTTCCCGGCTCCGTTCAGCGCTTCGGCGCAGGCGGGTCCGGTTAGCCTTGTTCGTTAGGCCGCAATGCCAAGAGACATCGACCAGATCATTGACCAAGTAACACAACGGCTCCCCGGCGTCGTCGTTACTCAGATCAAATCAACTCACTCCTCCGATGATGACGGTCTTTGGCGGTTTTCACTGCCTGGCGTAAGCCCCAGCATTCAAGTTGAGTCGTCCTCCGGTGCCTGTCCTTTCCTTGTTGAATCAGACGAGCAGTCCTCCGACGAGGCACTCAGGGCTGGTACGATCAATGAAGCCGTTAAGTTCATCATGGATTATCTAATCGCAGCTTCCGAGGGCCGTTCCCTCCGGCTTCATGGCGTACTCTTCTGGAAATGATTCAAATACCCAACGTACCCCAACACCCAACCCTCGTTCGTTGCGGCCTAACCCTCCGCTCAAGTCGGACCCCACCTGCATTGCCTCCCGGCCTCTCTCAATATCTCGCTATCCCGGCTTCGCTCGTCGCCTCGGTGCAGGTGGGGCCGCTTAGCTTCATTCGTTAGGGCTCCCGCAATGCTCAACCTGACTGACCAATCATCCAGAGCTCAACGCGTCAGCCGTTGGCTTGGTTGGGCTCTCGTCGCGGTGCACACATTCATTGGCATCGCCGTCGCAAGCACCTTTGGTACACCCGGTTCCGAGTGGTGGCCGGTGCTTTTCTACGCGATTGATTTTCCAGCTTCACTCCCAGCAATCCTCTTCTTCAAACACATTCATTCATTTGCTGACTGGGGAACCCTGGGTGTTTTCCTTCTCGTAGGCAGCGCATGGCACTTCTACTGGCCACAGCTTCTCGTGCTGGGTATCAGGTGTTTGGCCGAGCGGTTTCATCAACCCAAAGCAGCTCGCCCATGATCGCCCTAACCCTCCGCTCAACTCGGACCCCGCCTGCATTGTCTTCCGCTCTCTCTCAGCTTCTCGCTTCCTCGGCTCCGCTCAGCGCCCTGGCGCAGGCGGGTCCGGTTAGCCTTGTCCGTTAGGCCGCAGCATGGATTTCACGAAACCCGAGGTAATCAGAAAGCACAACCGGACCAGGCGAATCCTAATCGTGCTGGCGGTACTCTGGATGTTTCTGTGCATCTTCCCCGCCAATTGGGTGATGGCTCACTATCCTTGGATTCAAGAAAAATACCCATTCAACCCACATAAGGTTGTTTTTGGCATCTTTGCAGTCGTCCTTCCTCTCGTTGTAATCATTCTCGTTTCCGTTGTTCGGTGGCTGATTTCAGCTATATCAAACCGGGCTTCGGCCTAACCCTTAGCTCAACCGGACCCAACCGTGACCAGATTCCGTCCTCACCCTTGCATACGGCCCACGGTTGGGCCGGTTAGCTTCCTCCGTTAGGCCCCCTATGAATCCCAAGGTAATTCGAAGCATCATTGCGCTACTCAGTGCAGGCTGGTTGGCACCGCTTTGGCTTGGAGTTCGGTTCTATCTCGACTTCATGCAATCCGAACTTTGGCCGGCCGTTTATGGCCAACCCAAAATGAACTCATTCCCATTCCTCGAAGCAGCTAAAGGTTCATTTACTGTTACCTGCATCTGGCTTGGCGTGGTTGTCTACTTCTGGGCTTACCGTTCGTTTACGCCCAAAACCGATCCCGGATCGGCCTAACCCTCGGCTCAACTCGGACCCCGCCTGCAATGTCCTCCGCTCTCTCTCATCTCCCTGCTCTCCCGACTCCGCTAAGCGCCCATGCGCAGGCGGGTCCGGTTAGCCTTGTCCGTTAGGAGCTCTACCGCATGAACCCCATCCCGTACAGCGGAAAGATCACCTTTCAAGTATTCGCACGATCCCAAATGTTGCACTGGGGATGGAAGAAGTACCTCATTGCCCTCGTCCCTTTCCTGATCGTGGTTAGTTACCTGCTCAACCTGAAACCCCCGTTTACGGTCGAATCTCTACTTCCCCCCTTTGCTGGGTTTTTGGTAATACCGTTTGTGCTCTTCACCACTCGATCTACCTGGAAAAAGGTCTATAACAATACGCCCAGTCTTCAACATGAATTCACAGGCGAGATTGATACTTCGAGCCTCAAAACAACCTCAATCCACGGTGCAGTCACTCTGCCTTGGTCTGAATTTATTAAGGCCACCGTCACCAAGGACTTGGTCCTTATTTATCAAGGCCCAATTCAATTTCACATCCTGACACCCGAAATGTTTGCTACACCCGAAGGTTGGCGATCAGCATGTGATGTCATTTCGCAATGCGTTCGCAAGCGCTCCTAACCCTCGGCTCAACTCGGACCCCGCCTGCCATGTCCTCCGCTCTCTCTCATCCTCCGGCTTTCCCGGCTCCGCTTAACGCCACGGCGCAGGCGGGTCCGGTTAGCCTGGTTCGTTAGGCCCCCCGTGATCCTCATTCCCTTTCGCTCACTAGGAAACCTGTCGTTTGGGGATTCCCGTGAGCGAATCCGGGCCTCCTTTGGTGAACCTCAAACCGAATCGCGCGATTCAATGCAGGATCTCCAGTTCGAGTACCCAGAATTCGTAGCCAGGTTTCATGAGGTCGGAGGTCTTGTTGAGGTTTCTGCCAATCTCTCGACAATAACGATCAATGATCAGGTCGTTCCTTTCTCTGAGCTCTCGGCCTTCATCAGGCAATCCGATAACGAAGCCTTTGAATCACTCGGATTTCTTATCAGTCCAAATCTTGGATTTTCCTTCGATAGTTGTTGCCCAAACTGGGTTACGGTCTTTTCAACAGAAAGGGCACAGATATGGCTGGCATATCGCTCGGCCTAACCCTTCGCTCAACTCGGACCCAACCGTGACCATCCTCTCCCATCACTCCCTCACCTGGCCCACGGTTGGGCCGGTTAGCTTCATCCGTTAGGCCCATCTCCGTTGAAACACCTCCTCTTCATCTGCAGCCAGAATCGTCTCCGAAGCCCAACCGCCGAGAAAATCTTCTTTGGCCGGCCAGGTGTCGAGGTTGCGTCAGCTGGGTTGAATCCTGATGCTGTGAACCCGATATCGAGTGACCTACTCGAATGGGCTGATGTTGTATTCGTGATGGAAAAGTCCCACCGCAATAAGCTCTCCAAGAAGTTCAAGACCTTCCTCACCGATCAACGTGTCATTTGTCTCGATATCCCGGATTTGTTCGATTACATGGATCCGGTGCTGGTCCAGCTCCTCGAAGAGAAAGTCGGCCCATTCCTGGCGCGATATGGGGGCGAGTCGTCATGATGGGCCTAACCCTCGGCTCAACTCGGACCCCGCCTGCATTGCCATTCGCTCTCTCTCAGCATCCCGCTTCCTCGGCTCCGTTCAGTGTCTCGGCGCAGGCGGGTCCGGTTAGCCTCATTCGTTAGGCCGCCCGAGAATCCAATGAAACGAGCCACCATCTGCGTCGATGCTGATTCCCCTGAACGACAGGTGGTTTTGGACTGGCTGTCCAGGTGGCAGGGCAAACTCTTGCACTGTTCCCCTAACGAGGGCTGCGGGTGCTGTGTAGATCTATACAATGTCGAGGCCACCGAAGAGGCGCTTTCAGAGCTACCGTCAAGCGTATTGGCTTCAAGTGACTGGGCTGGCCAATGTGCGACCTAACCCTCCGCTCAACCCGGACCCAACCGTGACCCTCCTCCGCCATCACCCCTGCTCCAGGCCCACGGTTGGGCCGGTTAGCCTGGTTCGTTAGGGCCATTCCCCGAGGCTGCTTTTGATTCGCAATCTTCTAATCGTAGTCGCGAGCCTGCTACTGGCCTCAACCGGTATTCGGTTACAGGCTGGAGCATCCAGCAGTTTTCAAAGCGGCAAGAACGAGTCCCAGAGAATCAAACGTCTAGTTCAGCAACTCGGGATCGAGTCTGACTCTGCCTCACCATTCTTCAATTCCGATGCCTATGAGGTAATAACGGACGAATTGAGTGAAGCACCGCGCGAAGCCGTGAAGTGGTTGGTGATTGAGCTTCAGCCCGTCGCAGATACACCAATCTATCGTTATGAGGCCAGGTCAAAGGTGAAACGCAAGCAGCTTCATATGGTCTGGTGCCTTCGAGCACTCCGCTTCCTTACAGGAAAGGAATTCCAGGCCAAAACGAGCCATTTTCTTCGTTTCGATGAGGAGTTGAACAGCAGTCCCGCTACCTTCCTCTATGGTCACAGCCCTGCCCCCGAGGAAACTAAGGTCCCAATTCCATTTGCCCGCGAATGGCCCTCAAGAATGCGTGTCTACATTGCACCCAAAGACGCCCAAACCGAGATTATTCGGCAATGGCGTGAATGGGTTAAGGCGGAGGGTGCCACATTCACGCCTGCTCTCCTCGATCGAGAGCAAGTAGATTGGGTGTACTGACTATGGTCCTAACCCTGCGCTCAAGTCGGACCCCGCCTGCATTACCTTTCGCTCTCTCTCAACTTCCCGCTTCCTCGGCTCCGCTCAGCGCCTCGGTGCAGGCAGGTCCGGTTACCTTCATCTGTTAGGCGTTATGCCACTCTGGCCCCCGGATTTCATCGCTGAGATTACCTTCCTCCCCACTACGGAAGGCGGGCGGGCCAGTTCGACTAGTTCCGCATGGTATGGCTGTCCACTTGGCATAAATGGCCAGTTCTTCGATGCTCGAATCGATTTATCCGCCCTTGGTGCCGTCTCTCCTGGTCAGTCCGTGGTCGCCCCAGTCAAGCTGCTAGATCCAGGGGTGGCGCTCAACCATTTCACGATTGGTTCTTCCTTCACTATGTTCGAAGGCCGCACCATAGGTTCTGGCAAAGTTATTCAATGCCCAGTCAATGCCTAACCCTTGGCTCAACTCGGACCCCACCTGCATTGTCCCCCGCTCTCTCTCATCTCCCTGCTTCCTCGGCTTCGTTCAGCGCCTCGGCGCAGGCGGGTCCGGTTAGCCTTGTTCGTTAGGCCGCTCATGTGCGTTCTTAAAGCTTTCAGCAATTCAAGGTCATTCAAGGGGTTTGCAGAGACCACCGCTATGCCTGTGTACTCATGCCTCGACAAAGGTGAAGTTCTGAATCCCAAGACCAGATCGCTGACCGAGGAGAACCGAATTTCATTCGATGTTTCGGAGAAGGAATGGAATGACTTTCCAGGCCAAGTCGCTGACGCCATCGCATTCCTAACCAAATGGGAAACAGACCTAAACAAACTTATCGCTGATTTTGAACCTGAAGATGTGACTCTCGACTTCCCCTTATACTCAAGACTGAATGACAGAATCATCAATCAGAACGACTACCTACCCAAGGAACTGATTATTCTTGCTGGTCGTCTCGGTCTTTGTATTGGCATGTCGATCTACCAGGAAGATCGAATTGCTGACCTCTAGCGGCCTAACCCTTAGTTCAACTCGGACCCCACCTGCATTGTTTTCCGCTCCCTCTCTTCATTTCGCTATCTCGGCTTCGCTAATCTCCTCGGTGCAGGCGTGGCCGGTTAGCCTGATTCGTTAGGCGCGCTGTGCACGAAGCCCTAAGAAACGAGATCCAGCGCTTCCTTGATGGAGAAACCTCGATTTCTCAAGCACAAATTATCGAGGGTCTTATCGCCACGACCTTTCCGGAAGAACATCCAGCCCAGGAAATCGCTGATGAACTGGCTCAGTATTCTCCGGGCGGTGGCCCATTCCTTTACTCCGAGCACCGGCTCCAAACTACGCTCCGGAGTATCCTTGAAACCCTTTAATGCGCACCTAACCCTTCGCTCAACTCGGACCCAACCGTGACCATTCGCTTTCAAACCTGCTGTATCCGGCCCACGGTTGGGCCGGTTAGCTTCCTCCGTTAGGTCATACCAAGAGGATTGAACCCTTCAGGAGGCCTGTGGAGCCCCGGGGCCTAATGGTTCCGAATCTCAGCAGGAGGATGGCAGACCATTCCGATGATGCGGAGGTGGGCCATCCTCTCGATCAACGGGCTCAGGTTCTTCAGGCGGGCAGGGCAGGTACCCCAGGGTGCCCCTCCCTTCCGATGCCACGTCGGCTCGACTGCGACCCACCGCCAACGTTCTCAGTCGAGGCAAGAGGTGTGATCCGGAGAGCTCATCGAAAATCCTGTGCCGGACCTGTGCCGGATGGGCCCAATTCGTCGAGTCCTAATGCCGCTTAAAAACAAGAGGGCCCTTGATTTCTCAAGGGCCTTTGGTTGGTAGTCCCAAGGGGAATCGAACCCCTGTTCCCGCCGTGAGAGGGCGGTGTACTAACCGCTATACGATGGGACCATCGAACAAGTTGTGAATGGTTGGGGAGGAAGGATTTGAACCCTCACCTG